>Ga0123353_10001058_pt1 | contig 33667 bp, 32 predicted proteins | sample TergutLab28metaG_3_FD_92763 | JGI IMG/M metagenome (GOLD analysis project Ga0123353, IMG submission 92763) | Labiotermes labralis P3 segment gut microbial communities from Petit-Saut dam, French Guiana - Lab288 P3 | ecosystem: Host-associated > Arthropoda: Insects > Digestive system > Gut ... | reverse complement strand
CTGCTGGCGCTGCGGGCCGGTTCGGACGCGCTGCAGCTGGGCGGTTTTTGGCCCTTGCAGAATGATAGCCGGATCATTCGCTTCGCGCGGCGGTTTAACGGCAACCCCTTAAAGCGCGCGTTTTTGGGCGGCGAGAAAAAGGACGCGGTGGGCGTGGCGGTGAACCTCAGCCCACGGCGCGTAGCCGTGCCGATTTTGGGGCGGGTGCTTTTGGGAAACTCAACCCGACAAACGGCAGACTGTGAACTTGGGCCGTATGAGGCGCTGATATTAGAGTGGCATATCGAGGAGATAAAAACAAAATGAAAAATGATGAATGATAAATTATGAGTGATAAATGAAGGGAGAAAACCCTGGCGGCTTTTCTTATCATTAAAAGATTTGCACAGCAAAGCCTCCTTCATTCATCATTCCTCACCCATCATTCCTCATTCATCATTTACCGCAAGGAGGACACATGACAAACAAACCTGCCCTGGTCATCATGGCCGCAGGCATGGGCAGCCGGTTCGGGGGCCTAAAGCAAATGGCGCCCATGGATCCCGAGGGGCACGTGATCTGCGATTATTCGGTCTATGACGCGAAACGGGCCGGTTTTGAGACCGTCGTCTGCATCATCAAAAAAGAGATGGAGGCGGACTTTGAAGACGCCATCGGCAGGCGGATAAGGCCGCACGTTGACCTGTGTTACGCCTATCAGGAGCTGACCATGCTGCCCGACGGGTTCTCTGTGCCCGAGGGGCGGCAAAAACCCTGGGGCACCGCCCATGCCGTGCTCTGCGCCGCGCCCTTTGTGGAGGGCAATTTCGCGGTGCTAAACGCGGACGACTTCTACGGCGCAAGCGCGTACCGCGCGGTCTTTGATTTTCTTTCGGCGGAGCACGGACCCACGGAACACGCGCTGGTGGGGTATCTGCTTGCCAACACGCTCTCCGAAAGCGGCAGCGTGGCGCGCGGCGTGTGCGAGGTGGGCGCGGACGGACGGCTGCTGCGCGTGACGGAGCGGTTGCGCATTGAAAAGCGGCCCGAGGGGCCCGCCTATACCGAGGACGGCGGCGAGACCTGGCACCCGCTTGACCCGAACGCCACGGTGTCCATGAACCTCTTTGCCTATCAGCACGGGTTTTTTGACGCGCTGAAAGGCCGTTTTTCCGCCTTTTTGACGGAGGACGTGCCAAAGAACCCGTCAAAAGGCGAGTACCTCCTGCCCCGCGTGACGGACCAATTGGTACAGGAGGGCAGGGCGAGCCTGCAGGTGCTGGGCACGACCGACAACTGGCACGGCGTGACCTATCAGCAGGACCTGCCCGCGATGCGGGAGGCGTTGGCGCGGATGAAACTTGAGGGGCGGTATCCGGCGCGGCTTTGGTCGTGAATGTACAATGTACAAACTACAAACTACAATTGCGGAAAAAACTGCTCTGCAGTTTTCTTGAAAAATATAACAAAAAAACAGCTGTGCTGTTTTATCATCAATTGTAGTTTGTACATTGTAGTTTGTAGTTTGGGGGAAATATGGAGCAACTAACCTACACCCTGACCCTTCGGGTCTATGGCAAAGAAAAGGTCATCGGGCCGGGCATGGCGGAGCTTTTGGAAAAGATTGACGCGCTAAAGTCGATCCGCAAGGCGACCGCCGACATGGGCATGGCCTACTCTAAGGCCTGGCGCATATTAAAAAACGCCGAGGACAGCCTGGGCTTTGCCTTGCTTTCTCTCACCACCGGCGGAAAAGGCGGCGGCGGCGCGCAGTTGACACAAGAGGGGCGGGATTTTTTGGATGCGTACCGGCGGTTTGAGCGTGAGGTGGGAGAACAGGCGGAGCGGATATTTGAGCGAATATTTGAGCAGTAGGGCGGGGGCTTGCTCCCGCCGAAGGAGGACAACGATGACAAAGAAACCGGTTTTTATTTTAACGCTTGCACTGATACTGGTGCTTGTCGGTTGCGCGAAAGCGCCCACGACTCAGCCTCCGGCGGCGGAGCGGCCGGACGGTTCCGAGGATCTGCCCGGGTTTGTCTTTGCTGCGAAGGACGCGTTCGGCAACGAGGTCAGCCAGAATGACTGGGCGGAGTATGACTTGATTATGCTGAACTTTTGGGCGACCTGGTGCCCGCCCTGTTTGGCGGAGCTGCCCGATTTACAAGAGCTTTGGCAGGAATATGGGCCGCAGGGCCTGCTGATTCTCGGCGTGCTGGCCGACGGCGTGGCGGCGGACGCGCTGCCCTATATCGAGCAGCACGGGCTGACCTATCCCGTCTTTGCCGCGACGGGGGACCTGAAACTGCGCAACCGGACCATGCAATATGTGCCGACCACCCTGTTTGTCACGCCGGACGGTCAGGAATTGAAAGAGGTCGTCGGCGCCAACTCCTTTGATGGTTGGTCAAAAATCATTGAGGAGCTACTTCCATGAAACGCCGGATCACATGGGGCTTGCTGGGGATTGGCGCGGTTTGTCTGACCGTGGGCATTGCATTGGGCCAGCCCGCGTCCGTGCTGGCCAAGGCCATTCGCGTTTGTTTGGAGTGCATTGGGATTGGGTGAGATTCAAACTACAAACTACAATGTACAAACTACAATTGAGGAAAAAACTGCGACGCAGTTTTCTTGATTTGAAATAGAACCGAAGAGAAAGCAAGAAATATGGAAAAAAGCAAGCCGACGCGCAAGTGGAAAATCATGCTGATTATTACAATTGGTTTGGTTGTTTTACTTGCATTGTCTATATGGTATGCGCGGCCTTATCGGATTGCGCGTTGGAAGTCTATGTTGTGGCCCGAGACGTTTGTATCAACAGAATCAATGGGAAAAACAGCTCTGCTGTTTTATCGTCAATTGTAGTTTGTAGTTTGTACATTGTAGTTTTCATCCGGAGGACCAATGAAACGGTTATACATACAAATCATCGCCGCGCTGGCGCAGAACCCGTTCCTGTATAACTTTCTGACGGGCAGGATCTATCAGGGAGGGGCAAAGGCTGTTTGTACGCCGGGGCTGAATTGTTATTCCTGTCCGGCGGCGGCTTTTTCCTGCCCGATCGGCGCGCTGCAAGCGGGGCTCGCGGACCGGCGTATTCGCTTTCCGTTTTATGTCGTTGGGTTTCTGTTGCTGATCGGCGTGACGCTGGGCCGGTTTGTCTGCGGCTTTCTCTGCCCCTTCGGGCTGCTGTTTGATCTGCTGTACCGCATTCCCTTCTTCAAAAAAATACGAACCTTTCCGGGAGACAGGGCGCTGCGGTATTTGAAGTATGTTCTGCTGGCCGTGTTTGTGCTGTTGCTGCCCGCCTTTTTTATGGACGGGCCGGCCTATTGCAGGTTCATCTGTCCGCAGGGCACGCTGCAGGGCGGTGTCCTGTTGCTGCTGGGTAACCGCCTGCTTTGGCCGCTGGTCGGCGCGTTGTATGCCTGGAAGGTTGGCATTTTGATCGCGGTGTTGCTGCTCTCGCTTTTGCTCTACCGCCCGTTCTGCAAATACCTTTGCCCGCTCGGCGCGGTCTATGGATTGTGCAATCCCTTCTCACTGTACCGGCTGCGTGTGAATCGGGAACAATGCGTGGGCTGCGGCGTCTGCAAAACCGTCTGCCGCATGGGGGTGGATCCCATAAAAACGCCCAACTCGCCCGAATGTATTCGCTGCGGGGCGTGCGCGCAAAGCTGCCCGAAGGGCGCTTTGCGTCAAGAGTGGAGTGTTAAGAGTTGAGAGTTGAGCATATGAAAAGAGTTCTTTCCGTTATTCTGGTGCTGGTAACGTTGTGCTGCACGATAGGCATCCATTCCCTCGCGGAAGAGCATACTTACACTCCTATAACTTCCGGCAAATGTGGAGATAATCTTACTTGGAATGTAGACTTGGAAACGAAAACCTTGACAATCTCCGGCTCGGGAGAGATGTATGATTATCGATATTATTATGACTATATGATGGATGAATCCTGGCAGGAACAGAACTCTATTGGAGATTTGCCTCCGTGGGTTGGTCCTAATTGGATGTTTATATTTGACAAGATTATTATTTGCGAGGGCGTTACCTCTATCGGAGATGGCGCATTTCGCGGAGCTCAAATTTCAGCACTCACGCTACCGAAAAGTCTGCGACGAATTGGTATCCAAGCATTTATAGATGTTCGTGGTGTCAGAGATAATGGATTGCTAGAAATCATAATTCCAAAAGGTGTTAGTGAAATTGGCGATGGGGCATTCTCGCAAACTTGGGGACTAATGCATATAGCGGTTGCGGAAGGGAATACGCATTTTACCGTGAAGGATGGAGTGCTGTTTTCTGCTGATATGTCACGACTTGTGAAATACCCTGACCAAATAAATAGAAGGGCATATTCTATTCCTGATTCTGTTAAGTTTCTTGATTATGGAGCATTTGCTTTTAATTTTTCACTTGAAACAATCAACTTGTCAACAGAACTCTTGGAAATTGGAGAAGGTTGTTTTGCCGGTTGTGAATCACTTCACAAAATAAACTGGAATAAAAAACTTATATCTATTGGGGCGGATGCGTTTTGGGATTGTACGAATCTAGAAAGTACAAATCTCCCAAACAGTCTGCGCAACATAGGAAATTCTGCGTTTTGGGGAACAGGCATTATAGAAATTACTATTCCAGAGGGCTTAATAGAGTGGGAACCTCGGGGATTTAATTGGAGAGCATTATTAAAAATCACATTGCCAACTACTCTTCTTAAGGCAAGGGGGTTTTCTAGTGGAAGCATTCTTGAAGCATGGTTCATGGGACTTCCTCCGGAAGCTTCGAATTTTCGTCCGGAAGATACAAAATTTGATGATTTTACATTGTATTATCCCAGTCTCTACGGTTCTTATTGGTGCCCCGATGGTAGCGAGATTTGGGCGCCCAATGGCATGGATAACTATTGGGACCAATGCCAAGCACTTCCTTTCGATTCCCTGCGCGGCGATGCCAATTGTGACGAAAGGGTAACCGCCGCAGATGCCGCTGTTATTTTACGCGCGCTTGGAAAACTTTCCCACTTAACACCTCTTGGCGCATTGCAAGCGGATACCACCGGAAAAGGGTATTATGACACGGAAGATGCTAAGAATGTGCTGAGATATATTGTAAGGCTGGATTCACCTGCGGGCGTGATGAGTTAGAAAGCATTGCGCTGCACCTATGTCGCAGCGGACACCCGCCCCTGACACCCCTTGGCGCAGAGTGGAGAGTGAAGAGTGGAGAGTTGAGCAAAGGAAAAAACAGCTGACGCTGTTTTATTATTTAGATATGTTCAAAATCATCAGGAGGATTGTATGAGAATATTAGATTATGATTCAGATACCGCATTAAAAAATGTCACACTGTTTCTTGCGCTAAACGAAGCCAAGGAGTTGAAGGACGCATTAGAATATTTGATGTCAGATTTTCAATCTTTCAATCATGCACATATAACCGATGCAGAGTATGTTCATGAAATCACGATTGCCACACATGATGAAACCGACATAGATGGCTTTAGCGAGCGAGCAAAGAAAATAATACAAGAGGATAAATGAAAAAACAACCCTCGGCTGTTTTGCGGGCGAACACAGTTCGCCCCTACAATTATAACGGTGGAGCCGTTATTTCCTTCGCTCCACTCTCAACACTAAAAAAACAGCCTGCGGCTGTTTTGCGGGCGAACACAGTTCGCCCCTACGGTTAGTGCGTGACATCAAACACCGTCGTCTCGTCGTCCTTCATGAACAAGTCGCTGTCGCGCTCCTCCAACTGGACGATGAGCGCGGCGAAACGCGCGCCGTACCGCTCCGGCACATGGAGCAGAATGGCTGTGACCAAAATCAGGCTGGAGCCCAAAAGCAGACCCCAAAACGCCTCCGGATCACAGAGGATCCAGGTGCCGGCGATCAGTCCCGCAAAGAGCACGAGCATCGCCGAAAAGCGAAACCAGTATCTGCTGCCGCAATACCGGGCGTGCATGGGCTGCATGGAGGGCCGAATGATTGGGTAATAGTAAAACAAGACCATCCCGTAGCCCAGCAGCAACGGAAGAATCAGCGCGGAAAGCGCCACTGAGATTAAAATACCGTAAAAGGTTTCGGGGTTCATGTAAGATTAGCCTCCGTATTCTCCCCCTGAGAGAATGGTATACTTGATTGCATTATACAATCTTGCCACGCGGATGTCAAATTCATTTTGAAGAAACGGTGACAAAGTGGACAAAGGATTTGACGAAACGGCTTTGGGACGCTATAATTACAATAGAATTATTTTGGAAGGGACCAAGAGATGGATCTTCAAGATATTGTAAGAATATTTCGCAAGTGGCGGGTCATCATTATCATTACCCCGATATTGACCACCATCGCGGCCGGCTTTTATTATTTTCAGATTGTGCTGCCGGTATACACATCCTCCTCGCGGGTGCTGTTGTTCCATCAGCGGAGCGAGGAGATATTGATTGGCACCGACCTTGTGACAAGTTCCAATCTGATCAACGACTACTGCGTGTTTGTAAAGACCACGCCGATTCTCGAGGAGACGGCGGAGAGGCTGGAAGTTGCGCTAAATCAGGTGCAAAGCTGCAGCATTTCGGTAACGAAGGTGTCTGACACGCGTGTCGTAAATATCTCGGTCTCCTCCTCCAATCCGGAGCTGGCCGAAAAGGTCGTGGTGGCGCTGACCGCCATTTCGTCCGAGAAGGCAAAAGACGTGCTGCAGACAGATAACATCCGTGTAATCGAACCTGCCAGCGCGGCCCGCAAGACCGGCCCCGCCTCACTGCGCAACACCGCGATCGGCTTTGCCGTCGGGCTGGCGCTCGCCGTCGCGTTCTCGCTGCTTGTCGAGATGTTGAATACCACGGTCCGGTCTCCCGACGATGTGGAGAAATATCTGAAGATGCCCGTTCTCGCGCAGATCCCGCGTTACGGGGAGTAGGGGGACATAACGAATGGCGAACATTGTCGATAAATACTATCAGACCAGGGCCAGCGTGCGGGAGTCCATCAAGACCCTGCGCACCAACGTGCAGTTCTCCGGCGGGGACAGGGAGGTCAAGACCATCATGCTGACCAGCCCCTCGGCCAGTACGGGTAAGACCAGCGTGGCCTGCTTTTTGGGCATCGCCTTTGCCGAGACAGGCAAGTCCGTGCTTTTGGTGGAGTCGGACTTTCGGCGGCCCAACCTGGGCAATATGTTCAAGCAGCGCTCGCCCTCCGGCTTGCTGCAGGTGCTCTACGGCGAGACGTCCATTACGGAGGCCGCTGCGGAGACCCGCCAAAAGGGGCTTTACCTCATGGACAACGGCGGAAAGAAAGTGGCCAATCCCGTTGAGGTGATCAACTCCCACCGCTTTTCCAGCTTTGTGGAGCAGGCCCGGGAGCTGTATGACATCGTCATCTTTGACACGCCGCCTTTGGGCGCGTTTATCGAGCCCGCCCTGCTCGCCGCCAAGGCGGACGGGACCCTGCTCGTTTTGCAGCCGGGCCGTGTGCAGGTGAGCGTCGCGGAGGCGGTGGTGGAACAGCTGCACAAGGCCAACGCGAATATTCTGGGCGCGGTGTTCAACAACTGCAAGAGCTCCAACTCCGATCATTACTACTACTACCGTTACTATAACAAGACCATTCTTCCACAGGAGGTCCTCTCCGACCCGAAACTGAACAAGCGCGCCGGCGCCCCCTGGGGAAGAGGGGCACCGGGAAAGAAAAAATAGTGCGAGACATTCACTGCCATATCCTATACGGGGTCGACGACGGGGCGCAGACAAAGAAGGACTCCCTCCGTATGCTGGATATCGCGGCAAAGGGCGGCATTACCGAAATTGTTGCCACCCCGCATTACCGTGAGGATTGGAAAGACTGGCACAAGGTGCGGCAGGTCTATGCGGACCTGACCCCCTACGCGCAGGCGCGCGGCATTGACTTAAAACTCGGCGCGGAGTTTTATTGCGCGGAGTTTGACAGGGACCACGCCCCCAAGTACAAAAGAGAGTTTTCCTTCGGCGACGACCATAAGATCCTGTTTGAGCTGGACAAGTACAGCCTGCTTTCGCGTATGGAGGAGCGGATCTGGATCCTGCAGCAGGCGGGCCTGACCGTGCTGATCCCCCACCCCGAACGCAACAGGGAGCTCCAAAAAGACAAACGCGTGGCCCAGCGGTATCTGGAGATGTGCTGTTCTTTTGTCTTGTCTACCTCCTCCCTGACACTATGGCCCCTTTCCGAGATCGGCCGCGCGGCGCGGCGCGGCTGCAGGCAGGGGCGCTATGAATATGTTGCCTCCGACGCACACTCGCCCGAAGATATGGCGCGCCATATTAAGATCCTCTCCTCGCCGCGTTTTGCCGGACTGTACAAAGGCCCGCCGGCGTAAAATCCCATACGCTCTTTTCACCATCTTATATCCTGCGTTCCACCATTTTACACGTTTTATCCGCTTGCTTTTCCTGGGCTTTACCTGTATAATGATTGGAAAATGGGAAAGTAGCGTATTATTATGAAAACTGTAACCAAACGGATTTTAACCTTTGGGGTGGCGCTGCTTTTGCTTGCCGCGATTATTGTGCCCTGGGCGACCGAACCATTGGCCGCCGCGCAGACCTGGGATGTGCCCTGCACCTCCCTGCCGACCGCCGCCACCACATATTACAGTAGTTTCACGTATTCCTTCACACAGATGAAGGGCATGGCGGGCACACAACTCACCAACTATCTGGAGACCGCGCTGACCGGCACCACTGTGTCGTATACCGGCAACGCCCCCAGCGGTATGCGGTTTCAGTTTCAATATTCCGACGCCGACGCGGCGACACCCGGCAATATGCTGCTCTTCTTTTCAGCCACTTCTTCAAGCGGCACCTGGGATGGCAGCGCCTACAACCGCGAGCACCTCTGGCCCCAATCCAAGGGTGGCACCCTTGCGGAAAACGACCTGCATCACATTCGCCCCGTCAATCCGAAAACGAACGGTCTCCACGGCGATAACGACTACGGCACTGTGGATAGAGCAAAAGATGTTGTCGTTTGGCAAAGTGAGCTCGGCGCGCAGACCAACGGCAGGGTGCTCGGTTACAAGGGAACCAGCAAGTTTACCAATACCACCTGCTGGGAGCCCGCCGATGAGTTTAAGGGCGATGTGGCGCGTATTCTCGTCTACTGTTATGTGCGGTATCTAAAAACCACGAATATTCTCACTGTGGTGGACAATATCCAAACCCTGCTGGACTGGAACGCAAGTGACCCCGTGGACCAGTGGGAGATGGCGCGCAACAACTATGTACAGACACGGCAGGGCAACCGCAATATCTTTATCGACTATCCCGAGCTGATGTGGACGGTATTTGACAAGCCCATTCCGGACGGTATCGTCACGCCCTCCGGCAGCACGGGCGGCACGCCGGGGCCCACCCGCGTGCCCATTCCCACACCCACACCGGGCCCGAAAGATGAAATCTACTCCGGCGTGTTCAATGCAATCACCAATGTGTCCCAGCTTGCCGCGGGGGACAAGATTTTGATTTTAACCGCCCGCAACTCCGGCAACTATTGGTTTATGCAGGGTGAGGCAGATGGCAACGGGCGGGCAATCGCCGTGCAGGACGGCCCGGCCGCCGCGCCCACGCGCATTACCGATCCACCCAAATGCTTTGTGTTTGAGCTGGGCCGGACGGGCAGCAACTGGTCGCTCAAGGCGTTGGGCGGCGCACAGGCGGGCAAGTTTGTCTCCTGGCCGCCGGGCAGCGCCCCAAACAACTCCTTCCGTTTTGACACCACCGCCTACGCGCTGACGATCGGCGCGGGCGGCACAACAGGCACTTACTATATCCGATCCGCCGCCGATCAAGCGAGACATCTTTCCCTTAACAGCGGCACCGGCTATGATTTCTTTGCCTTCTACGGCAACACGGGGCAGCGGGCGAACCTGACAATCTTGAAGCTTGATCCCACCTCCGCGACACCAACTCCAACCCATACGGCGACCCCGACCCCGACAGCGACCCCAACTCATACGGCGACCCCGACGCCAACGCCGACGCCAACCCCGACGGCGACGGCAACGGCGACGATACCGGCGACCGGCGGCTATCTGCGCGGCGACGCCGACTGCAACGGTGTGGTCAACGCGGCGGATGCGGCGGCCATTCTGCGGCACCTTGTAGAGCTGCAGTTCCTCACCACGCAGGGGCTGATAAACGCCAAGGTGACGGCGGGTATGGGCGCGGTCTCCGCTGCGGACGCGGCCAAAATCCTGCGCGCGCTTGTGGAGCTGGAGATCCTGTAAGGTATCATTATGGCAAAGAACGCGAAACGATTGTTGATTGGCATACCGGGGCTGCTTTGCGCGACCCTGGTTTTTAGTGTTCTCGTAAGCGCAGCAACGGCCTATAACCCCGGGACCCGCCACGAAACCGCGACCGCGCTTTCCGCGCAGGCGCAGGCTTATTACGCGGCAAATGACGCCGCTTTTGAGACCCTTTGCGGACTGGACGCGGGTGCGCTGAAAACCGCGCTGGGCCAATTGATGAGCGGCACACATACCACGAAGGTGAGCTATACCTCGCTCACCACGCACTGGACCTTTACGGACGCGCAAAACGGGGTCGCGGGCACGCAGATCTTTTACAGCGACGCGCAGAGCGAAAACTTCAACCGGGAGCATACCTGGCCACAGAGTTTGGGGTATTTCAACCAGTCCGGCGCGGGCTCGGACCTGCACCACCTGCGCCCGACGAACCCGGGCGTGAACAGCACGCGCGGCAACTATACGATGGGCAATGTCAAAGAAAAGGGCCTCGCCCACCGCACAGGCTACTATGAGGGCAAGGAGGTGCTTTGGTATCTCACGACTTACAGCGCGAACGACTGCAGCGGCTTGGTGGAACCCCTGGACGGCATAAAGGGCGATGTGGCGCGGATCTTTCTCTATGTGTACACAACCTATCCCGAGAATACGAACTTGTTCGTCCGGCAGCCGCCCGGCAGTTTCGGCGGCAATACTTCCAACGGGCAAAAGGCGATCGAGAGCCTGGAGACCCTGCTGGAATGGCATTTGTCGGACCCCGTGGACACCTGGGAGATGGGCCGCAACGACGTGACGCAGAGCATTCAGGGCAACCGCAATGTGTTCATCGACTACCCCGAATATGCCTGGCTGATCTTTGGCCTGGCGGTGCCGGACGATTTGATCTCACCTTCCGGCAGCAGCGGCACCACGCCGGGCCCCACCCGCGTGCCCACGCCGACCCCAACGTCCGGTCCGCCCACGCCGACGCCGGGACCGTTCATTCCCGGCACGGACTGGATTCTGACCAATCTTTCGGATATTGGCCCCGAGGACTCGGTCGTGATCACCATGCGCAAAGGCGGTCTCACCTACGCCCTGCCGCACAGCGACAACCACACCTCAGGCGCGCCCTATGGCAGAACGGTCACGGTCTCAGACAACAAACTCGCGGCCGCACCCGCCCTTTCCCTGCAATGGAATGTGGCACGGCAGGGCGCGAATATCACCTTCTATCCTTTCGGCGAGACGAACCGCTGGCTCTACACGGGCAACGCGAACAACGGCGTGCGCATCGGAACCGAGAGCAAGCCCTGGACGCTGGAGAGCAACGGTTATCTGATGCAGAACGGACGCTACCTCGGCGTTTTCGACACAAACCCCGACTGGCGTGCCTATACGGGCACCGTCGGCACGAATATTTCGGGACAGACGCTGGGCTTTTATGTGAAGATGGCGAACCCGCCCGCCACACCGGAGGAAACGGCAACGCCAACCCCTTCCCCGACACCCACGCCCACGCCAACCGCGCCGCCGACCGCGCCGCCGACGCCGGATCCGGACGGACCTGACAAATGGATCCGCGTGACCGATCTCGCCTGGCTGTATGACGGCGCCGAAATCGTTCTGGCCGCCCGGCACAATGATTCCGCCACGCATTATATGGCAATGGCTGCGGGCACCGAAGGCGGGCAGGCGGCGGTGGCTTTTACCGCGGCGATAGGGGACGGTGCGCATACGCTGCCGATTTCGATTTTGGATAACATCGGGACCTATCGCTGGACGCTGGGCGAGGAGGACGAACTGTGGACATTCACCAACGACGCGGGGCAAAGTCCGGGCTGGTCCTCCGGCACGGCCTTTGAGACAGGCGGCGAGAATGTGTATTATGAAATCTCAGCGTTGAATGCCAAAATCCACGGCGGCGCGAACTATAACGGCTGGCGGGTCCACAATGTGAACGCCGTGACAGGCAACGCCACCCGCAGTATCGCGCTGCGCACCAGCGGCCTCACGCCGGAGTTCAGACTGTACGATGAAATCATGAATCTCAATTTTGTCGGCTACACCTTCTGCCTGGATATCTTCCTCAAGACGGCGGCAGTCGCGCCTGAAACAACGCCAACACCTACGCCGACCGCAACACCCACGCCGACACCGACACCAACACCCACGCCAACGCCAACGCCTACGTCTACACCGACGCCCACGTCTACACCGACGCCCACGTCTACACCGACGCCCGCGCCGACACCAACACCAACACCGACGCCAACCAAAGATTCCTATCTGCGCGGTGACGCGAACTGTGACGGTTTGGTCAACGCGGCGGACGCGTCCCACATTTTACGCGCCCTGGTGCAACTGACAACCCTATCCGCGCAGGGAGAGCGCAACGCCAAAGTGACGTCCGGCGCAGGCCCTGTCTCCGCTGCGGACGCAGCACGTATCCTGCGCTGGCTGGTGGAGTTGGGTCCGCTGTAATATCAATCGCTGATTGCGATTTTGCACACCAAATGCATGAATGCAAGTTTTTTCTATCTGTCATTGCGAGGAGTACGCAAGTTTCATAAAAATGGAGCAACCCGACGAAGCAATCCAGTTTCGGAGTTCCTTAAAACGCATTTGTAGATTGCTCCGACATTATCTGGATTGCTCCGTCGTCCAACTTGGTGTCACACAATTCCTTTTCGCTCCGCGCAATGACGTCATAGGAACCGCTGATTAAGTCGGATTTCCCGTGAAACAAGTCGCTAAACAACCAAAACGATCGTGCCCGCCGTAATCAGCAGGCCGCCGAGAATGGTTTTGACATCGGCCTTCTCGCCCAGAAACACAAAGGCCAGCAGCATGGATATCACCACGCTGAGTTTGTCGATCGGCACGACTTTGGAGGCGTCGCCCATCTGGAGCGCCTTATAGTAAAACAGCCAGGACAGCCCTGTCGCCAGGCCGGACAGGATCAGAAACAGCCAGGACTTTTGCGTGATGTTCGTAACCTCGTGCTGCTTGCCCGTGATGAAAACAATACCCCAGGCCATAAGCAGCACGACCGCCGTGCGGATCGCGGTGGCAAGATTGGAATTGACGCCCTCCAGTCCCAGTTTCGCCAAAATGGACGTGACCGCAGCAAACAGCGCGGCCAGCAGCGCGTAGGCAATCCACATGGGCGAGCCCCCTCCTTCGTCTAATACAAGTCTTGTCCGGTCAGCTTTTCCAGCCAAATGGTCTTTAGCAGCGACAAATCGTCCTTAAACGCTCTGTCCGTTTGGGTCTCGCCCTTTTGCAGTTCTTCCAGCACAGTAAAGGCAAAACCTGCGCCCCCTTGCGCCTTATAATCCTCGGCCAGTTTCAGGTGCGTACTGCCGAAAAACGCGAAACGGTTTTGCGCGGCCTTAAGGTCAACTGTGGCGTCAACATACCACTTATCCCGCAGGGTATTTTTGATGGCAAAGACCCCGCCCGTCTGCGCACGGTTTTTGTATTGATTGACCAGTTCTTTTTTGTCCATATTTCCTTCCGAAAAGACACCGCCCGCAGGCGGGAATACATGATGAACAATCCGCTTGCGCCAATGGCAAATGATGAACACAAAAAATGTCGCCGCAAAGCCGGTTTATCATTTGCCATTCATCATTTATCATTCTTCATTGCCGCGTGCGACGGCGTTTTTTTGGCGCGCCCTGAGGGATTCGAACCCCCGACCTTCCGGTCCTCAGCCAGACAGTCGCAACGCATGAAGCGCAAGTGAAACCGTTAAGTGCCCGAAAATACAGGGATTGCAATGCGCATAGTGTCGTCTAACGCAATTATAGCTTATGGATGTTCACAATACAATAGTTGGTTTGTGAACAATTGTGAGCAAGATTTGCGAACATGAGAAAGCCCCCAAAGAGAATGAAAGACAGGCGGGCATGATGCGCATCGCCCATATCATTGCTTTTTGCAAAAGTGTCTTTTGCTGATTTTTCGTTTAATGAATGGCTCCTCCGGCCGACTGATCCCACTCCGCCAGAATCTTCATAGCTTCACAGGCCGCCCGGCAGGCTCTTTCTTCGCCGCCGTTGTCGCCCCAACGATCCAAAACACGATTGGCAATAACAGAGAGAATGGCGCCCATTCTCATGCCGTGCAGATATCCCACAACATATTGTCCGGCGGTATCCATTTCAATATTGGTCACACGGGCCGATTGCAGATCCGAGATGATTTTCTCGGCAAAGGATGGCCAATACCCGCCGCCACCCTCCTGTAGGGGGCGGCCCTGACCAATATAAAACGAACCGACCGTATAGCTCAGCCCAAGGCCGTAGCGGTAGTTCAAACGCTCACAAGCCTGCATGAGCGCCATGACCACTCTGGTGTTTGCAAAGGCCGGAAACTCCGGCTCCACATATGCAATGGAGGTGCCGTCCTTGCGAATGCAGGCGACGGGAATAATCAAATCGCCCAGGTCAAAGTCCGGCACGATGCAACCGGTAGTGCCCACCCTTATGCAGGTGTGTACGCCCACGACATTCAGCTCATGAATGCAAATTTCAGCGCCCGGGCACCCGATTCCGGTGGATGTCGCGGCCAACGGCATACCCTTGTAACTGCCTGTCACCGTTTTATACTCCCGGTATTGGGCAAGTTCTTGCACTTGCTCCCAGTTTTCTGCAATGACCATAGTGCGTTCGGGGGCGCCGGGCAGGAGCACATAACTGGGCACATCACCCTGTTTTAAGCGCAAATGATATACGCCCTCATTTCCGGCCTTGGGCGCGGAGGCCAAATAGGTTTTCTGTTCGGACATCATGTTTTTTTCTTTTCCTTTCCTTTGGATTTTCTATAATAGACCCGGCCCGTTTCCTTCCATCCAAGCAAAAACTTCCCAGATGTTCTTCTCGTAGTCTTGGTAATAGGCTGCTTTGGAACCGAAAGGATAAACGGTTGGCGCGGACAGGCAGGGGACGCCGCGTGAAACAAGCGCGGTATGTATGGCGTCCACATCGTCCGCCGCGGGAACCTTTACGGCAATCATAAAGTGATGGCCTTCTCCGCCCAAACAGGTGGGATCCAACACTTCGGACACGCCTTTCACATCCCACATGGTCACACTTGTCCCATGAAATGCGAATTCGGCGTAGTTGGCATGGTCGGCATCCGGTTGCAGCCGCTTTACCTTGAATCCGAACTTTTCAGTATAGAATCGCAAGGAGCCTTGAAAATCCTTAACATAAAGGCAGATATCATTCACCTTTGTCAGCAAAGCTCGCGCATCCATAAAAGCGCTCCTCCTTATGCTTGATACTTCAGGGGTTCCCATAAAAAGGAGAGGGGGTCCCCTTCGCTTTTACCATAAACCTTATAGCAACTATAATGTCAAGTGTTTTTTTCGACAGCGATTTGAATCTTGATAAACGAGTTTCGCTCGGCTTTTTGAAATATGGGGAATTCCGAAATGGATTCACACACAAAGTCGCCGACAAAACGGTATCCGACGCCGGCAGCAAAGGCATGGAGCTTTTCCCGATGCTCGGTTTCTCTGCGGTAATTTTCAAAATAAACACAGAGATAGCTGCCGCCCGGAATGGTTTCTGCAGGCAGGATTCCCGCAGTATATTTGTCTGCCCAGATAAACACCCTGTTGCTCATATAGTTTCTCCGCGCAAAATCATCGAGATGGATTGTGGTGCCTACGTTGCAGAAATAGGAGACAGGAATTTTGCGGGAGATCAGATCGCTCCTGACCTCCCGCAGTACGGCTTCAAAATAATTATTCCCCTTTGTGGAGAAGTCCTCGCAAATGGGATAGGAGTGAATCAAACGCGCCGGCAGGGTTTCCCATACTACTGTATTCTGCACCGGGATGGAGCGATAGGTATGCAGCCCGCTTGCCATGTTTCTTATGGCGCCCTTGGTGACGTTTAGATCGTGGATCTGCCGGTCAATTTCAGAGAGGCGTTTTTGCAGCATAGCGGTAATCACGTCGATATCCTGTTCATCCAATATTCTTTTGATTTCTTTCAGTGAGATGCCGAGCGTCTTCATATACTGAATCATATCCAGACAGGCCGATTGACGCAGGTCATAGTAGCGGTAGTCGGTCTCGCTGTTTCGTATACATGGTTTCAGCAATCCCATTTTATCGTACAGGCGGAGAGTCTGGGTTGAAATCCCATTGCACTTGGCCATTTGCCCAATCGTCAGGTTATTCATGTCTTCCTCTTTTCTTTCTGCAAGTATAACACATTTGAGGCAAAAAAAGACTTGACATTATAGTTACTATAAGGTTTATGGTGGAATCAAACATAGAGCAGGAGAAAAATTATGCAGGATTTTACGTTTGTATCGCCCACCCGTTTTATCCTCCGGCGCAATGCTGAATCGCTGGCAGGACAGGAGGCAAAAGTCTTTTCTCAGAATGTTTTAATTGTGCATTACGGAGAGGGCTTTGTCGTCAGCTCAGGCCTGTTGGCAAGGGTGACCGCCTCCCTTGAAGCCGAAAGCGTGACTTGGCGGCAGTTGGGAGGCGTTGTGCCAAACCCTGTGTTGTCCTTGGTTTACAAGGGAATCGCTTTATGCAAAGCGGAACGCATCGGCTGTGTGATAGCAATCGGCGGCGGCAGCGTCATTGATACCGCCAAGGCGATTGCCCTCGGCGCGCTTTACGAGGGGGATGTGTGGGACTTTTATACGGGCAGAGCGGCGGCGCGGGCGGCGCTGCCGATCGGTGTGGTGATGACCACGCCCTCCACCGGCAGCGAGGGAAGCTGCGGATCAGTCATTACAAATGAGACGACAGCGGAGAAACGGGACGTCATGGGGGACTGTATCCGCCCCGCTTTTACACTGATCAATCCGGAGCTCGCCGTCGGGGTGCCGAAAGAGCATCTGACATACGGTATCATAGATATGTTCTCCCATGTGACAGAGCGTTATTTTTCGAACCTGCAGGGAGACGCACTCAGTAACCGCCTTTGCGAGGCCGTTATGAAAACGGTCGTCGACTGTTCCTGCACGGTCTTGACGGAGCAAGCGGATTATGATGTGTTGGCCAACCTTTTGTGGGCCTCTATCCTGGCGCACAACGGCCTTTTGGGCGCGGGCAGGAACCAGGATTGGGCGACGCATGAGATGGGTGCGCCGTTAAGCGTGACTTACAATGCGGCTCACGGCGCCACGATAGCGGTTCTGCTTCCGGTTTGGGCGCGCTATGTGTGCGGTGAAAATCCATCGCTCTTTGGGCGTTTCGCGGAGCAGGTGTTTGAGCTTGCACCCGAGGCCGATGCGGAACAAACGGCGCGCAAAGGCTTGGATGCGCTGGAAGGGTGGATCAGAGGCTTGGGCCTGCCCACACACCTGCGCGACATCGGCGTGACCGATCGGGATCACTTTATTCAGATGGCGAAAGCCGCCTCTTTGGGCGGAACCATCGGCGCGGTGCGCGCGCTAAACACAGACGACATTGTAAGAATTTACACGATGGCATTTTAATCAAGGAAAGAGGCGCCCCCATGGCATTTGACCTTATCATAAAAAATGCAATTATTTTGTCCTCCCACACCGACTATCTGCCGTTTCAAGCGTCGGTGGGAGTCAAAGACGGATGGATTGTTCAAATCAATCGGTCGGGTACGCCGATGGAGGGAACGCTTGTCGTGCCTGCCGAGGGTAAAATTCTGATGCCCGGCCTGATCAACGGACATTGTCATGGGGACATGACCTTGCTAAAGGGCCTTGGGGACAATCTGACCCTGCAAAAGCAAAATGAAACGTTCGCCCCCTACGGTTGGTTTCGAAGATATTTAAGCGACGACAACCGTTTTTTATCCAGGCAGCTGACCTATTGCGAAGCCCTGCTCTCCGGCACCACCTTTCTGGCAGAGTCCATGTTCTGGAGCCTGGGCTTGCGCGCCATTGACGCCATGGCGGAGACAGGGATCCGGGGTGCGCCGGCGGAGAACATCCGCAGGGATTTCTCCAAGCCCGATATGCTCATAGATGACAGCGAGATAGAAACTTTTATCTCAGGCTGCCGGTCCGCAGACCTGTTACCCATACTGGTTACGATTGCCGAGGAAGATTTTAATGAGGAACGGTTGAAACGCATCGGACAAAAAATGGCGATACATGGCATCAGGCAGACCTTTCATCTGGCGGAAACCGCCTGGCGGCTTGACCTCATCAAAAGGCGCTTCGGACAAACCTCCGTTGCCTATCTGGAGCACTGTGGGGTATTGAATGAAAACATGATAGCCTCCCACGCGGTATACCTCAGTGACGAAGAGATCGAGCTGTTGGGCAAACGGGGCGTCGGCATCGTCAACACGCCGGTGGCCGAGATGAAGCTGGCGGACGGCGTTGCGCCCATACCCAAGCTGCTGCAAGCGGGGTTGCGTCTCGGGCTTGGCACAGATGGCGCAATGTGGAACAACAGCGCGGACTTGTTTCGCGAAATGAAAGCGATGCTTCTGCTGCATAGCCTCACTTCGGGGCCGGGCACTGTAACGGAGAAGGACGTGTTGGATATGGCTACGGTGGGTGGCGCGTCTTTGTTTGGACTGGAGCTGCAACTGGGCACGATTGAGGTGGGCAAACGCGCCGATATGATTCTGCTGGATATGGCAAAGCCACACTTGTCCCCACTGCGGACGGAAAACCACTCCAACGCGGCTTCCTTGGTGGTCAACTGCGCCACGGGATCGGATGTAACCGACGTGTTTGTCAAAGGCCGCCGCGTGGTGGAAACCGGCCGCCTGACCACGATGGATATCGGGCGTTTGCACAGGCAGGCAAGCGCTGTATCGGAACGAATTGCCGCCGCGATTGGCAACAATCTGTAATCTTTGGTTGCTTTGCTAACTGGTTCAAACATATTTTGGGATATTTATAACATTTGTTATTGACACAACAAAATATGTTGTGTTATAGTAAATACAGGGTCAGTACGTTTATAAAAGAACAGGCTCGATTCAAAAAAATTCATTGATCAAAGGAGAACTATCATGAACAAAAAAAAGCTTTCCATTATCCTGGCTGTTGTAGTGGCGCTGTGCATGGCGCTTGGTTGCAACGTCACGCCTCCCGAAGAGGTGAGCATCCCCGGCCCTCCCGCCAATGTAACCGAGGCTCCGTCCGTAACCGAGGAGCCGGTTGCGCCGCCCGTTGATTTTTCCCATTTGAAGGTTGCCATTATTGTGACCACCGCCGGTCTCGGCGACGAGGCGTACAATGATGTCATCCGCGAAGGCGTACAGCGCTTCACCGACGAAAACGGGATCCATCTCACAACCATTGAACCGCAGGAGCTGCAAGACATTCGCGTAAATTGCGTTACGTTAGGCCAGGCAGGTTATGACCTGGTCGTGATTTGCGAAAATTCGGTCAGCGATATGCTGCGCGAGGTTGCCCCCGATTTTCCCGACACGCACTTTGTGTCCATGGAGGGCTCGGTGAATGATGTGCCAAATGTCACCAGCCTCCAGTTCCGCTTGCAGGACGTGGGGTTCATGTGCGGCGCCTTTTCCATTGAGATGAGCCGCGCCATTGGCGGCGGGGACGTATCCGCCTGGATTGGCGGTGTGCGCAACCCGATTCTTGAAATCACCCAGTTCAGCACGCAGGCGGGCGCAGCCTATGCAGGCGGTGAGTGCAAGGTCGCCTATGTGGGCAGCTTCAGCGATGTCGCAAAAGGCAAGGAGTTGGCGTTGCAATTCTTCAACGAAGGCATCTCCATCGTGGGCACCTATGCCGGCGGCGCAAACAGCGGCACCTTCCAAGCGGCCGAATCTTTTGAAAGCGGCAAGTTCGCCATGGGCGGCGCAAACGGCCAGTTCCATCTCTCGCCGGAGCGTGTCATCGCCTCCAATGTAAAGGCATACGGCAACGCGGCTTATGAGGCCTGCGTCTCCTATGCAAACGGAACCGCCGTCGGCGGCATCAAGATGGCGGGCTTTGAGCAGAATGCGCTTGAGCTGCGCTACTCGCCTATCATCGGACATCTCATTCCTGAAGATGTGAAACAAAAGATGGAGGATTTGAAAGCAAAGCTCATCTCCGGAGCGGTCACAGCGCCGGCAACGCAGGCCGAGTTTGACGCTTTCCTTGTTTCGTTGAGCTGACCCCCTCACCAGTGCTGATTGATTAGGCCTCCTATACCGCTGCCGGTGTGGCAGAAATGACACACCGGCAAATTTGAAAAAGATGGTTTCTCTATGGAGGATAACATGGAGTATGCATTGCGGATGTGTGCTATCACAAAACATTTCCCGCGTGTGATAGCAAACGACAAGGTAGATCTGACCCTGAGAAAAGGCGAAATTCTCGCCCTGGTGGGAGAAAACGGGGCGGGGAAAAGCACGCTGATGAACATCTTGTATGGGTTGCACACACCCGACAGCGGGGAAATATACATCCATGGAAAGAAGATGAACTACCAGACCACGCTTGGTGCGATTGAACAGGGCGTAGGCATGGTGCACCAACACTTCATGCTGATTCCGAGACTCTCCATCGTGGAGAATGTCGTCCTGGGAAACGAGCCGGGGAGCGCGTTGCGTTTCCATCGCGCCCGGGCGAAAAAAGAGGTGAGCCCCTTTTTAGAGCAATTTAAGCTGGAGGTTTCTTTAGATACGCCGGTGCAGGATTTGTCCATGGGTATGCAGCAAAAGGTCGAAATCATCAAGGTGTTGTATCGCAAGGCAAATATCCTGATCCTGGACGAGCCGACAGCGGTGTTGACACCTCAGGAGATCGACGAGTTGGGTGTGATTTTGGCCTCCTTAAAAAAGCAGGGCATGAGCATCATCATCATTACCCACAAGCTGCAAGAGGTGATAGACTTCAGCGACCGCATTACCGTGATGCGCCGCGGCGTTCATATCGGCACAGTAGAAACCGCCGGCACCGATGTGAATGAAATCGTGGGCATGATGGTGGGGCGCAATGTCAATCTGGGGCAGTATGACATAAAGGGAGTCCCCGATAAAGACGTGCTGCTCTCGGTAAAAGACCTAAGCTACCGTGCCGGAGAGCGTTTCATTCTCAAGGATATCAACCTGGAAGTGCACAAGGGGGAAATATTGGGTATCGCGGGAATCGACGGCAGCGGGCAAGATGAGTTGACGGAGATTATTAACGGAACAATAAAGCCCACGCAAGGGGAGATTCTATTCGCGGACAATAACGTGACCCACCGAAACCCGCTGCAGCGCCGCAGGAGCGGCATGGGCTTCATTCCTCAGGACAGGCTGAAACATGGCCTGGTATCTGACTTTAGCATAGAAGAAAATCTGACTTTGGGTTTTGAGCGAAAAAGAGAGTATAACCGCAAAGGATTTATCAATAAGAAAAATCGCAAGGCGCTGGCAAAGGCTGCAATTGCGCGGTTCGACATTAGGACGACCGGAGAGGAAGTCCTTGCCGGAACCCTCTCAGGGGGCAACCAGCAGAAGGTAATTGTCGCGAGGGAAATGGGTGCCAGACCACGCATCATCGTCGCCAACCAACCGACACGCGGTGTGGACATCGGCGCGATCGCATTCATTCATCAGACGTTGATCGGTTTGCGCAATGAGGGCGGCGGTGTGCTGCTGGCCTCACTGGAGCTGGATGAACTGATGTCCCTGTCCGATCGTATCGCCGTTATGTACAAGGGCCGTTTGATGGGCACACTTGCCGGACGAGATGCCACTCGTGAAAAACTGGGCTATATGATGGTGGGCCGAATGAACGATAACGTTCATAACGGCGAGAATCTACAGACGGAAAAGGGGGCGCGTCATGAAAAAGAATAGATTTGCCGCGGTCCTCTCGCCGATCTGTATGTTGTTGTTTTCTTTCCTTTTGGCGGGCCTTTTGATTCTTGCCTTGGGCAAAAGTCCCCTTGTTGCCTATGGCGCACTTTTTCAAGGCGCTTTCGGCAGCAGCACGGCCTGGATTAATACAATCAACAAAGCCGTTCCCATTTGTCTTGCCGCGTTTGCCGTCGGTATTTGCAGCAAGGTGGGTGTCTTTAATATCGGCGTGGAGGGGCAGCTTCTGTTCGGCGCACTCGGCTCTGCTCTGGCGGGCATCTATATCACCGGCCTGCCCGCGTTTCTGCACATCCCGCTGTGCATATCGGCCGGTATGCTGAGCGGCGCGCTTTGGGCGCTGATTCCGACCGTCTTATATATCAAAAGAGACGCAAATATTATCGTAAGCAATATTTTGTTTAACCTAGTCGCCAAATTGGTACTGATTGCACTTGTTTTGGGGCCCTTTCGGGGAGACAACGCCATGGTCCCCGGCACAAACCGCATACAGGAAACCGCCGCGCTGCCTATTCTGGTTGGGGGCTCGGCAAAGCTGTCCAGCGCGGTGCTGCTTATGCTTGGCGTGGCCATACTCCTATACATCTATTTGAACCACACAACGAACGGATTTGAGTTAAGGGCGGTTGGCTTAAATCACCACGCGGCGAGCTATGCGGGTATCCCCTCAAAAAAATATGTTTTCTTTGCGCTCCTTGCGGGGGGTATGTTGGCCGGAATGATTGGCGCCATGGAAGTACAGGGCACCTATTTGATGCTCTACAATGATTTTTCGCCGGGTTACGGGTTCGACGGCATTCCCATCGCCTTGCTCGCGCAGGGCAATCCCCTGGTGTCCATTGTGGGCGGCCTGCTGTTCGGCGGGCTGCGGTCGGGCTCACAGTTTATGCAGATTGCCGTGGGTGTGGATAAAGAGATTATCACGGTAATTCAGGGACTACTGGTAATCTGCATTGCCGCCGAACCCATTTTCCGCCGCGGAATCAACCTGGCAGGCAGATGGCTGGACAGGAGGATAGTTGCATGGAAACAATGATGCTTTTGATTGTGGTTGCTATACGCTTGGCCACACCGATCCTGATCACCGCCACGGGCGCGATGTTCAGCGAACGCAGCGGCGTCATCAACCTGGGTACCGAGGGCATGATGCTGATGGGGTCCTTTGCCGCCATGATGGCCTCCCTTTACTCGGGCAGCGCTTGGGTTGGCGTATTGGCGGGCATGACAAGCGCCATGCTGGTGGCTCTACTGCACGGCGTGATTTGCATTGAGTTTGGCGGCAATCAAATCGTAAGCAGCCTGGGCATCAATATGTTCCTGCTGGGCTTTACTTCCTTTGTCATAAAAAGTATGTACGGCACAAGCATCTCCGTCCAAATTCCCTCCATCCAAAGGGTTCCTTTCTTGGAGGGACTCCCTTTCGTCGGAAAATATCTTGCCCAACTGCCGCCTCTGACTTACATTGCATTCCTGATTGTGCCGATTGCGTATTATATTATGAACCGCACGCCCATAGGCATTCGCATCAAAGCGGTGGGAGATGATCCGGTCACGTTGGAGACGGCGGGCGTCAATCCCTGGCGGTACCGCTATGTTTGTCTTATGATTTGCGGCATATTGTCCGGCCTTGGCGGGGCCTATATGTCCCTCGGGCAAATGAACCGCTTTGTTACAAATATGATCGCCGGCCGGGGCTATATGGCCATTGTCGCCGTGAAAATGGGAAAGTGGCAGCCTGTGGGCATTCTTTTAACCGCCATGCTGTTCGGCTTTTCTGACGCGATCCAATTGCAGTTGCAGGTCAGTCAGGCGCTCCCGATTGCTCCGGAATTGATACAGGCTATTCCTTATTTGGTTGGCTTGATTATCCTGGCTGCCTTTATGCGAAGCTCCGCAGCGCCCTTGGCGTTGGGAAAAGCCTATGTGAAAAACAAGCACAAAACATAAGGAGGAAGGACTATGTTGACCGCACAAGAATTTGCGAAACACCTGGACCTGGCGTACCTTGCGCCGAATTTACAGGAAAAGGATATCAGGGAGGCCTGCCGCATCGCTACGAAATACCGGCTGGCAAATGTGAATGTAAATGCCTGTTGGGCAGAGCTGGTAGTAAAGGAATTGGCGGGCACCGGCGTCGGACCGAGCGCCGTCATAGGCTTTCCCTATGGAGCCACCATTTCCAAGGCAAAATATCTGGAACTGGAGGAGATGGTATGTGTCGGTTGCGCTGCCTGTGACATGGTTGTGAATATCGGCGCGTTGAAAGATGGCAACTATCGTCTTGTGACGGAGGAAATCCGAGAGTTTGTCCGCATCTGCGGAAGCGATTGCGATACGAAACTCATATTTGAAGTTGGCTTTTTGACGGATGACGAAATTGCAACGCTGACCAAAATCTGCTGCGCGTGCGGCGTAGATTATGTCAAGACAGCCACGGGCAGCCAGGCCTTTCCCGATATACGCCATGTGGAGATTATGCGGGCCAATCTCTCGGGGGATACGAAGATTAAAGTGTCGGGCGTACCGCGGACATTTACACTGGCGGCGGCGCTCTTTATGATCAACCATATGCAGGTCAGGCTGATTGGCACCCGAAGCGCGGGAGAGCTTGTAGAGTATTATATAAGGTATTTGAAAGGTGGTCTGTAAGGTATGGAGGCAGTTAGAACGGAAGGCATCAATTATAATTTGGGTTCTTTGATACAGGGCCAGTCCCTTGTTGCGGCCGCAGAGGAACCTTATGCAAAGCGTGCATTGCATAAAGAAATCCGGTTTTCGGAGTATGCATTCTTTTTGCGGACCGTCAAGTCCATTGGGGTGAGCGCGAGATTCAAGCAGGTGATCGATTATTTCAAAACGCCGGAAGAGGAGACTCCTGCGGGCTTTCGGATCGAATATAATATGAAGCCCAATATGCATTTGGAAATAGATTTGGTCAGAGATATTTCCTACGACAAAAATGGCAAAAAACGCGCCACCCGGTTCATTTTTTCTGCGGACTCGGCAAACCCCTATGAGATCGAGCCGATCAAAAACCTGATCGGAAACCTGACCTGTAACCCCGGGATCATCTATGACTTGTTCATCAACAACCCGAAGGCAAACGTGGGGAGAAAATATAAAAACCGAAATGAGGTCATGCGAGAGATTGGGCGCATCCTCGGACCCGGTTGCGACATTAGTGTAGAGGTAAATGACCCCTTTGCGGACTTTAATCAGATCCTGGAGGAGGTGCAGGAATTCAAAGAGATGCTCTCCGAATATAGGGTGGTTATTAAAGTTCCCCACACCGGCCCGGTGAACGCGTCCAATGTGCATCAACTGTTGCAGGGCAGCAAGCGCCTGTCCACGCGGTATAATGAGGCCTCTACGGCGGATTACCTGCATGGGCATAACCTTGCCTTAAAACTACACGAACACGGTTACCGCGTAAATTATACCCTAATGTTCGAGCCTTGGCAGACCGGTATGGCGCTGCAGGCGAAACCGTATTTCATCAACAGCTTTGTGCGCCAACGCGTGGGGATTACGACCTATATCAACGGCTTGCTCCACGCCTATGAGAAAACCTGTGACGAACGGTTCCTGTCGGACTTGAGAAGCTTTCTCATCGAATGGGACTTCCTGTCGGGGGAAGACGGGAACGCAAGCCTTCGTCTTGTTGAGAGAATCGCGCGAGAAGCCATCACATACCGCAAAATTAATGAAAAAGAGGGCTTTGACGGTATGGATGGGGTCAGGCACAGTCTTCGTATGCTGCGAAACTCCAATCTGAAAGATACCAGATTAATCGTTTGCAGCATGGAGGGTTCAAAAAATTATCCCGACCTGGATAAGTTGATGACAGAGCCCGAGTTTGCCGATATGACGGACAAAATCGTGATCACGACGGAGCCGAATTACCTGGCCAGGTTTACGTCCGCCCCGCAGGTCATCACTTATCACCGCAGGTTTATGAACGCGGTGAAAAATGCCGGGGAGCAATGATGTTGGTAAAACAACAAATATTGTTGAAATATGTGAAACATTTACTTATAATGAAGTATGTGAAAAAATAAAAGAGCAGGGACAATCATGAAAAAACAAGTAGATCGAACCAACCAACTGATAGAAATACTCTATAGGAAGCAGCGTACAACGATAAAGGAGCTGGCTTCCCTGTTGCAGGTTTCGGAAATGACCATACGCAGGGATCTGGAGATATTAAAAGGCAAGGGTATCGTGGCAAATGTGCGCGGATCGGTACTGTATGAGACGCAGAATCTGTTGCAGGTGGTTAACGACGAGTATTCGCTAATGCGGGCGGGCACCGCCCATGTCAAGGAAAAGGAGAAAATCGGCGTCTGCGGCGCTTCCCTGATTGAGTTGGACGACTGTATCATCATTGACAACGGCACCACCACCGAGCATATCGCGGACTATATTCCCAACGAGCTGCGCCTGACTATCTTAAGCTGTAATTTGAACATCATCAACAAGGTTTGTGACAAGCCCAACATCCGACTGATTTTCGGCGGTGGATATTTTCATTCGGACACCTATATGTTCGAGAGCGCTGAAAGCGTCTCCCTCATAAAGAGGACCCGTGCGTCCAAGGTCTTTGTGTCTGCGGCGGGCGTGCACGAGTCCTTGGGCGTAACCTGCACGAACAACTATGAGCTGCATACCAAACAGGCCATTCTGGAGTCCGGCGCGGAGCGAATCCTTGTCTTGGATTCCAGCAAGTTCGGCATTGTGAAATCCTGCTATTTTGCGGACATTGCCGATTTCAATAAAATCATTACGGATAAAAACCTGCCGGTCTATTGGCAGGAGCTGATCACGGAAAAGGGCATCTCGCTGATCATGGTATAGGCCCATGCGCTATCTTCTTTATTTTGTCTTGTCGATCCTTGCCACCGCAATAGGTGCGGCGACGGGCATGGGCGGCGGCGTGATCCTCAAGCCGGCGCTGGATATGCTCGGCCACTATGACGTGGCAAGCATCTCGGTCCTGTCCTCCGCCACGGTCTTTGTCATGTCGGCGGTGTCGCTTTGGCGGCAGCGCAAAAGCCCATACAGACCACAAAAAAACATAACTATACCTCTTGCGGCGGGGGCGGCCTTGGGCGGCAATGCGGGCAACCTGCTCCTGCGAAGGCTTTTGGCGGACGGCGGCAGGTCTTCCCAAACCACAGTTGTGCAAAACATTGTTCTGGCCATGCTGATCGTGGCCGTGTTTGTTTATATGCTGCACAAGCAAAAACTGCCCTCGCTGAACCGTGCAGGAATTGCGTCCTCCGCGCTGACGGGGCTGTTTTTAGGAATTACCTCCTCCTTCCTCGGCATTGGGGGCGGTCCCATCAATGTGGCGCTGATTATCTTTGTATTCGGTTTTTCCACCAAAACGGCTGCGCTCTGCTCCCTGCTCACCATCCTCTTCAGCCAGGGCGCCAATTTACTGCTCACCCTGCTCGCCGGCGGCTTTGGGGGTTATGCGCTGTCGATGCTGCCTGTAATGCTGGCCGGTGCAGTGGCGGGCGGACTCATCGGGGCATACACGCATCGGCATACGAGCGCAAAGGCCACCGACATCCTGTTCAATGCCGCGCAGGTCTTGGCCTTTTGTCTGTGTCTCCTTAACATTCTGCGCAGCCTGGGGAATGCCATATGAGGGAGTTTTCCGTTATGCTCAAACCGGCCTCGTCGTTGTGCAACCTGCGTTGCCGCTATTGTTTTTACGCCGATGTCAGCCAGAAGCGGGAGACGGCCAACTATGGCCTTATGTCTCGCACAACGGCGTATGCAATAATTGCGGGGCTGTGGAAAGACATCGAGGAGGGCGACAGCCTCACCCTCGCCTTTCAGGGTGGGGAGCCCACTCTGGCGGGCCTGGACTTTTTCAAAGATTTCGTGAAGAAAGCCGAGACCCAACCAAAGCAGGTTCGGCTCTCGTGGGCATTGCAAACCAACGGTATTCTGCTGGACGAGGACTGGTGCGCCTTTTTGAAAGCAAAAGGCTTTCTGGTGGGACTCTCTCTGGACGGCGCCGCGGCACTGCACAACCAAAATCGAGTGGACGGTATGGGCAGAGGCTGTTTCAACCGCGTGATGGAGGCCAAGCGACGAATGGATGCGCACGATGTGGACTATAATATGCTCTGCGTGCTGACAAACGAGGCTGCGCGCCATCCGCAGAAGCTGTGGCGTTTTATTCTGGCGCAGAATCTTCGTTACATCCAGTTCATCCCCTGTCTGGATGCGCTTGACGCGGAGGAGGAATCCCCCTGGGCGCTGACCTCGCGGCGTTTTTATGAATTTTATACCGCGCTGTTCCCCCTCTGGCAAAAGCAGGCACTGGCGGGCAACTATATCAGCGTAAAGCTGTTTGACGACATCGTAAACCAATTTGTCCGCGGACAGGCGACGGCCTGCGGCATGGACGGCCAATGCCGCCCGCAAAATATCGTGGAGGCAGACGGAGGAGTCTACCCTTGCGATTTCTATGTGCTGGACGCATACCGCTTGGGCAATTTTTGCGATATGGGCTTGCACGAGGCCCTTGGCAATGCGGCGGTGAGCGGTTTTTTGCAGCGCCGCGTTATACTGCCGAAGGCCTGCGAACGTTGCCGCTACCAAACGGCCTGTCAAGGCGGCTGCAAACGCCTGACCCGCGCCATGTACGTGGGCGAAAGTGGCTTTTGCGGCTATCGAAGGCTGTTGGACGAACGACTTGACGCGCTGTGTGCCACGGGCAGAGTGTTATTGAAATGATAAAATCGTGTTTCGGCGAGGTTGTTGGGACAAGCTGCCCTTTTAAAAAAGCATAAACTGCCTCTCCCTACGCAAACAAACGAATAAAGGCCTCCATGGCAGACATACACGCCGCCTCAACGGCTTGGTCAAAGGTCAGCGGCGCGATGCTTTCCTCCGCAAGCGCCTTCCGAGCTGCTCCCAAATAAACCTGTTTCAAGGCGGTAGAGATATTGATTTTTGCCGCACCGCATTGAATCAGTTTTAGAAAACCCTCTTTCGGCAGGCCGGTTCCGCCATGCACCACGACTGGGACATAGCGGCGGCCCAGCTCTCGCACCAGGGTAAAATTCAACTTGGGAATGCCCGTGTAGAGGCCGTGGGCCGTGCCGATGGCGGGCGCGACCGCATCGATTCCGGTTTGCTCTACATACGCCACCGTCTCCACAAAGGAGGCGGGGCAGGCGGCATCCTGCACAATCCCATCCTCCACGCCGGCTATGATGCCAATCTCCCCTTCCACGGCCACACCATACCGATGCGCATACAGCACAACCTCCCGTGTCCGCGCCACATTCTCTTCGAAGGGCAAAGCGGAAAAATCCACCATAACAGAGTCCCAGCCGGTCCGGATACAGGCTTTTGCCAAGGCAATATCCATGCAGTGATCCAAATGCAGCGCTACCGGCACACGCGCGTTCCGCTTGGACACATTGATCATATGGTAAAGCGCCTCCACCCCATAGCGCCGCACCGTACCGACCGACGGTTGTAAAATGACCGGCCTGCCCGCCTGTTCCGCAGCCTTCACAACCGCGCATACCGTCAGGTGATTTAAGATGTTGATTGCCGCAACGGCAGAGCTGCTCTTTTGCGCGTCCGCCAAGATCCGGCAAAACAAATTGTTCTTCATAATGCCCTCATTCTCTCATGGTTCGATTTGCACATGAACCCGATAGATGTCACCCTGAAAGCGGCTGTTCGCGCAGGTATATTCCTCAGAGACAGGCGTGCCGATATCCACGCCGGCATTTGCGGTTTCATCAAAGGAAGTATTGCAGGAGAAGGTTTGTTCCGCGCGCTGCTCCGCGTGTGGAATGCCGTTGACAGACAGTCGGAACAAACCACCCGCGCCCTGTCCGCCGCCGTCATAACGAAAATCAATCTCAATTTGATTCTTTCCTGCCACCAATGCGTTTTGCGCGCGCACATAATACCGTTTTTGCGCCAGAAAGTTATAGCAGAAGGTGGGCACGCCTTGATGCACATACAGGCTCCAACCGCCGAACTTCCCCCCCTGGCACAGAATCACGCCATCCATGCAGCCGTCCTGCACATCAATGTCCGCCGTAATCCTGTAAGAGGTGTTTTTCAAATTGGGGAAGCAGGTTTCCTGCATACTTTCCATGCCCGCCCGCAGCGACAAGGACTTGAGCGAAGCGGAAAGATCGGGCCGCCCGGCAACCTTGGCGGTAAATAGTGGGTTTCCGCGGTTGTCGATGGGAAACACGTTATATTTTCGCGCCTCGTCTTCAAACACCGCTTTCATAGCCGTCACTTTATCGGGAAACCGCCCCGCCAGATTGGTTGAGAGAGAAAAGTCTTTTTCGATATCATAGAGCTCCCATACGCCTTCTTCGTAAGACTTATACCTCGGCGCTCCGCTCCAGGGATACTTGCCAACCACCCCGGCAAACCACCCCTCATGGTAGATGCCGTAGTTTGACATATTGCAAAAATACTGAGTATTGCGAACGGAGGGGGCCTTCTCTTCACGGAAGCTGTAGGCCATGCTCTTGCCCTCGAGCGGACGCTGCGGCACGCCGTCCACCGTGTGAGGATGGTCAATGCCTGCGGCCTCCAAAATGGTGGGGGCGAGATCCACGCAATGGTGGAACTGCGTCCGCAACCCGCCCCCGTTTTGAATTTCTTTGGGATAATGCACCACCAGGCCGTTGCGGGTGCCGCCAAAATCGGAAGCCACCTGCTTGGCCCAGGTAAAGGGGGCGTCCGCCGCGATCGCCCACCCCATGGCATACTGGTTATAGGCCTCGTCGCTGCCCAGCTTATCCATGTTGTTGTAAAAGAACGCAAAGTCCTCGGGGATACCGTTCAGCTGGGTCTGCTCATTATACAGCCCACGAGCCTGCCCCTCTGCGCTGGCCCCGTTATCCCCCAGCACATACAAGAAGAGGGTGTTGTCCAGAATGTCCATATCCTCCAGACAGTCGATTAGCCGATTGATCTGATCGTCCGTATGCGCCGCAAACGCCGCATAGACCTCCATCTCCCGTGCCAGCAATTCCTTTTCCCGTGGCGTGTGGGAATCCCAGTCGGCGATATCCGCCGGTTTTTCCGCCAGCTTGGTGTCCTGCGGCACAATGCCCATGTCTTTCATACGCGCCAAGGTTTTTATACGCAGGGCGTCCCAGCCCTCGTCAAAACAGCCTTTGAATCGGTCGACATATTCTCTAGGCACCTGGTGGGGCGTATGGGTAGCGCCCGGAGCGAAATAAAGGAAGAAAGGCTTGTCGGCAAACAAGGCCTTCTGAAACCGCATCCAATCGATTGCTTTATCTGCCAGATCCTCCGTCAGATGATATCCCGCACGATTCGGAACGGGAAGGCGCCTCGTGCCGTCGTATAACTGCGGGCTGTACTGGTTGGTTTGGCAGCCCACAAATCCATAGAATTTATCAAATCCCGTGGACGTTGGCCAGTGGTCAAAGGGCCCAAAGGGCGTAATCTCCCACGTGGGCACCTCATGGCATTTTCCGAACTGAGCGGTGGCGTAGCCATTGTCGCGCAGGATTCTGGCCAAGGGGGTGACGGTAGCCGGACGAACGCTGGTGTTGCCCGGAAAAGCCGTGCCCAGCTCCGGAATGGACCCCATATTGTTGGTGTGATGGTTGTAGCCTGTCAGTATAGCGGCGCGTGTCGGCGCACACAGAGCCGTAGTGTGAAAGCGGGTATAGCGCAGCCCGTTTTCCGCCAGCCGATTGGCCGCGCGCATGGGAATGGGTCCGCCGAACGTATCACAGGCGCCAAAGCCCATGTCGTCAAGCAAGACCAGCACAACGTTGGGCGCGCCCGCAGGTGCTTTGACGGCAAACCTGGGTGGGGGCGTGGACGCTGCCGCATTCACCGCTTCACAGGGCGGATTGGCGGGCGCTTGGATTGGCAGAACGCTTCGGTCGGGTTCAATGGTTGTTTTTTCGTTCATAACGTTGTCTCCTCACAATAACGTTCACAGTAGTGATTCCGCTTCCCCCAGCAGCGCAATCAGCTTGGTTTCGATTCGCTCTCCATGTCGTACAGGTATATACAAGACTACCACGTAATGGCGGAAATGTCAATAGGAAACATAAATATACTTGTATTTACCTGTTATATTTGATATACTGTCTTCAGGAGGAAGTTTTATGATTGACAAAACATGCGCAAAGCCGCTGCATCGGCAGATGGAGGAAGCGATACGCCGGAGGCTGCACACCGGAGAATGGGCGCCGGGCGCACCCATCCCCTCCGAAAACGAGCTGGGCAATGAAAACGGCATCAGCCGAATGACGGTGCGGAATGTCATTACAAAACTGGTGCAGGAAGGGTTGTTGTTTCGCATCGCGGGGAAGGGCACCTTTGTATCGGAGGAAAAGATTGATGCGAAATCTTTATTTTATGAGGGTATTCGCGAGCAATTGGAGCGTTTGGGTTACGAGGTCACAACAGAATTGCTCGGGGTGAAAGCGTGCAGAGGCACAAAGGACGTGCGCCAAAAACTCGCGTTGGGAGCCGAGGAAAAGGTTTATGTGATTCAAAGACGGCGCGGAGTCAAGGGCAAACCGTTGAGTCTGCATATTTCCTATATTCCTGAGAAACTTGCGCCCGGGCTGGAAAACCAAAACCTTGTGGAGGAACAGCTTTGCACCATTCTCAGCAAACAATACGGGCTGACCCGCAGCCGTGTATATGAAGAATTGGAATCGGTCGCTGCATCCAAGACGGAGGCGGACTTGCTCGACATTCCCGCAGGGCACCCACTGCTGTTGCTGCAAGATACCCTTGTGGATAAATATGGCGTACCGTTTGAATTTGCAAAGGTGATCTTTCGCGGCGACAAGCTAAAGCTCAGGTTGGAATTTTGAGGAGATATTATGGCGCTGAAAGCATTGCTGTTTGACTGTGACGGCGTGATTGCGGAAACAGAAGTGCACGGGCACCGAGTGGCGTTCAATCGGGCCTTTGCACGCGAGGGCATTGATTTGCACTGGAGCATAGAGGAGTACGGCCGCCTGGTGGCCATCGGCGGCGGCAAAGAACGGTTGTCCGCCGCCTTTTACGCACAGCCCGACCAATTCCCGCCGAAGGTGCTTACCGCCGCGTATATCGAGCGGCTGCACAAGCTGAAAACAGGGATATTCATGGAGTTGGCGGCTTCTCTGCCGGCGCGCCCCGGTGTGCGCCGGTTGATGCGGGAGGCAGCGGCGGCCGGTATATATGTATGTATCTGCTCCACCGCTCATGAAAGAAGTGTCGCTGCGATAGCGCGGGCATTGTTGGGCCGCGATATGGACAGTGTGATTCGCCGTATCTTTGCGGGTGACGCAGTAAAAGCCAAAAAGCCTGCGCCGGACATCTATCGGATAGCAGCCGAAGCCTGTGGCATTTCCGCTGAGGAATGCCTGGTCATCGAAGATTCCCATATCGGGCTTTTGGCGGCAACTGCCGCAGGCATGAAATGTGTGATTACACTGAGCGCCTATGGCAGGGAAGATGATTTCTCAGAAGCGCTGGCTGTGGTAGAGTGTTTGGGCGATGAAAAAAACCCTGCCTCTCCGCTAACAGGGTTTTCTCCCGATCTACAGCAGGTAACATTGAATGCTTTGCGG
>Ga0123353_10001057_pt1 | contig 33733 bp, 26 predicted proteins | sample TergutLab28metaG_3_FD_92763 | JGI IMG/M metagenome (GOLD analysis project Ga0123353, IMG submission 92763) | Labiotermes labralis P3 segment gut microbial communities from Petit-Saut dam, French Guiana - Lab288 P3 | ecosystem: Host-associated > Arthropoda: Insects > Digestive system > Gut ... | reverse complement strand
TGCGAAAGCCCGGAAACACCAGTTTTTCAAGGGCGCAGAACCACATGACTACAGCGGCAAAAAATTGAAATCTCTGAAGACGCACTTGCTGGAAGGGATACCTAAATACGCCGTTCCTGGAAGGGATACGAAAATAAGGCGAACGAGTTTAACTTCGAGTTGACCACGGAATGAGGGTAAACTTCGCTTTCACAAAAAAATCAATTTTTCGGAAAGATTCCTTGACGTTCTCCGACCGATGATTTTCGCGAAAAGGTGAAACAATGGCAACTGTCCGCCGATACCGGAAATCGGTTGCCTACCTGCTCAAAACGAAAACGGCAGATCATTGGGATCAATAATAATCCGTGCGCCTTCAAAGTATTCGGTTTGTTCCTCGACCGTTTTGAGTTGTGCCCGATGCTCCTCACCGACCTGCTGCCAATGGAGAAACTGACTCCACGCTCCCACTGCCGCTCCGCGTTGTGCGGCGGCACGCGAAAATGCCACCGCTGCCGCTGCACTAGTACCCATCTGAACGTACCCACCGTAAGGAACAAACGAACCGACTATCCCCCCAATCGTTCCTATTCGTTGACCACGCTGCTGCCTCGCAGCGGCATCTCGTTCGAGTGCTCGGGCTTGATTCATAAAACTTTCGGCTCTGGCAGTGTACATTCTCGTCAAACCATCATCTGGAGTGTACCATTCCGCCGCTTCAGGAGACCAGTAGAGATAATCACGGTGCACCCAGCCTTCCACATAGTCCGGTTCCAGCGAAGGATAAACACGAACCTTGAGCCAGCCGTCGTTGGGGTGTCCGCTACTTCCCGTCGCATACTCTTGGGCAAAAACTTTTGCACCGCGACGCAGTTGGACAGTGGCACGAGCATTGGTCGAGGCTTCAGGACGGAGCGGTACCTTTTCAAGGGTCAGATCATTTCCAAATTTGCTGTACTGATCTTCTCTCTTTGCTTCTTCTCCCAAATCTCCCAATTGGGCGACGACGTATAACTCAAAGAGTTCGCCGGCATCACGATAATTCGGCAGAGCGTCAATATAGTCCCCCCAGGCGCGGGAAGCCGTGGCGATGGCAAGTCTCGCCATTTTGTTCTCCGGGTCGTCGAGAGCAGGATTGAGAAAATTGGCGATAGCAAAAACGTTGGCATCCCCTTGCCGTTTCAAGTAATTCGTAACATCTGAAACTTCGGCGTTCTCCTGCCCCATCGACTTTCTCGAGTGCTCTTCTGCGTCCGCAAAGGCTTGACGCACGTCTGCTTGTGCCGACATCACGATGGCGTTTCCGACCATTGCTAAATACTGGGAGAGCGATTTGATCAAATGCGATTCGTCGAACACATGTTGATTGACCGCAAACGTTTCATCCTTTTTTTGTCCGATGTTGAAAGCAGTAGTTGTTCCGACTTGCTGAACCATCGTGCCGAGCATCTGCGGCGTTTGCCGGGTTTTCGCACGTTCGGCGTGCGCCCGGGTGTTTTGAGTTGCATAGTTTGCCAGTTCATTGAAGGAAACAGTGCCGTCATTGTTTCCAATGAGGTCAGCCATTCCGAGAAGTCCCTGCGTCAGATAAAAGTTGAACACGCCGCGCACTTCCCGGGAGCCCGCTATCAGTCCCCCTTCACGGAGCGAGTCTTCCTTAGCGGCGGCACTGGTCAAGAGCCAAAGCCCCTCCGGTTCCAAATTAGAGAAGTCGGGAAAACCATCATTGCCGACGAGATCCAATATCAGTGCCTTGTGCGTCGCCGCCGCACTTGCAATTTGGTCGGCAAGTGTCGAAATCCTTATCAAACCTGTGTTCGTATTACTCGTGATGGAGGAATCAGTAGTGTCGGCGGCACAGAAGTAATGTAAACCATTCTTTTGCACCGTTTTTCCGATCAGCACGATAATAAGCGAATCGCCCGGTCTTGAAACTGCTTTTAGTTCGTCCAATCGTCCCTGTACGGCTTCTTGCGTCCAGCCGCTTTTACTTTGGAAGATGATATTTTCGCTCGGAATTCCTGTGGTTTCAAAGGCGCGGACAAGTGCGTCCGCATCGAAGCCGGTGCCGTTCAGACCACCAAAATTGGGAGCGTCGGGCAAACAACCTGCCGAGATGATGAGAACACGTTGATGCGAAATCACCGGAGCGGGAGGCTGCCGCATTTGCTGTTGCTGGGTCATTCGCTGCTGTTGAGTCACCCTCTCCTGTTGTTGGAGCGTTCTCTCCTGCTGTTGTTGGCGCATTCTTTCCTGTTGGGCCATCCTCTCCTGTTGCTGTTGGGTCATTCTCTCCTGTTGGGACATTCTCTGCTGCTGGGGTGTTCCCTGCTGCAACATCTCCTGTTGCGGTTGCTGCTGTTGCGCTTCTGATGGCGGCATCAACGGTTGCCGCTGTGGTATTCCACGCCGGTACTGTCCGAAAACAGAGTCAGCGAAGCCCACAAAGAGGACAAGACTAACGACCAGTACAAGTTTCGTTGTTGAGTATGTCATGATTGGATATTTGGATGAAGGTTCCGAAAAAAGGGGTTCGAATTTTGTGAAACACTAAGCAAAAGCCGGTATGGATCGCAATGAAATAACGGTATGCCGCTTTACTTTTTTCCAAACCTTTTGGAATACCGCAAACGGGGGCAAAATCCTTGTTTTTCTTTGTGAATTCTTTGTGTCCCCAGTGGTTAAGATTTTCACCACAAAGGACACAAAGGACACAAAGGAACACAAAGAAGACACAAAACTGCAATTTGTGTTCGAGAACAGTACATCAGTCGTCTGTCAACGCGAAGTCAAATACGTTCGACCTCTTGTTTTCGACTGTGGCGGTCAGTTCCGATGTGCCGGTCTGCGCATAACGTGTAGGAATAACACTCCTAGTTTGCGCCGGATAACCTGGTGCAGGCGGCGGTGCGTTCGGGTCCACTTCGACTTTGCGGATCGCCACCAGATAGTCGCCCGGCGTTGTCCCCGCATCCGCCTTCCCTTGGGACGTTTGCAGTAGATAGACACCTTTCTCATCCGTGGTACCATAACCCGGATGCCCTACCCCCTGCGTTTTAGGGGTAAAGGTGATCGACGCATTGGCAACCGGCTCGCCATTGTACGTGACCGTGCCAGACACTCCGACGGTAGCAAGTCCGCCGTCGCCGCAGCCAATTAGGAAAACTGTCGTAAAAATCGTAACGAAAAATAGTAAGGTTCGCATAGTGAAAAAAAGGAGTTAGAAGTTAGAAGTTAGAAGTTAGGAGTTAGGAATTAGGAATTAGGAATTAGGAGTCAGGAGATTCTGATAGCAAATCTCCTGACTCCTCTTTTTACAGCGACTTGGACTCGCCGCCGGCGGGAGTCGCTAACGCTCCCCAAACGCCATACGTGGATTCCCCATTCCACCAGTGCGCTTCAGCATCCGTCGAGGTGCTGCTAGTGTAGGCGTATCCCGAAAAATCTATTTTGCCGCTAGCGTCAGTTGCCAATACCAAACCCAGTGGTTGAGTGATATCGCCGCAATCAATCGAATCGGAAACGAATCTTACCGCTCCATCTCCCATACACGCGTTGACTCCACCAGTATGATAACTGCTCGCGGTGGTCGTATGAGGAACAGTGACAGCATCATTTTCGTCAGCGGCATCGCGGTTGACGCACGTCGGGGCGTTTGGCGGCAATACCGTCCTGAAGAGTGAAAAGATACTTCGGGCATCCAACCATCGACCTGCTTTCACACTTGTTAAAACATCATAGGAATCGCTGATAACATTACCCGATGCACGTACCTTGGCACACTCAGAAGACACCCCGCTCCCATCAAGGAGAGACCTGCTATAAAAATTGAAGGGTGGGGTGCCACTTCGTTCTGCCGCCACGCCACGTTTGATGTCACGGTCACCGCCTTCTGTTCCCACAACGACTTCCGAAACCACCATCGTATTACTGGTCCCGTCCGTCATGGTTTCGAGCCCAATTGAACCGTATTCACCGGTGGTGTACCTGCCCGATGTTATTCCTTCACGATCGCCTTGATAAGCAAAGAACACTCCGCGGTGAAGGGCGTTTTCTCGCCACCAGAACCCCATCAATGAGTCACCGTTACAGCCAGCATAACTGCTGGGTGCCATAGTACCAGCACCGTCTGCGTTTCTGGCATTATTGTCCGAAGGGCAACCCAGTATGGGGAAGGATTCCCCGCCGGGGTGTGTTGTTTTGCCGTGAACGGACGCATCGAGATAATTCCCTCGCCAAGGAAGTGCTACTCCGGCGGCGACTGCGTCTTCTGTTGCCGGATAAGGAAACTGTGCCGCTCCCCACTCACATCCTGCCTGGAGTTCGGCGTACATAGCATTTTGTTCTACGTAGGGAAGAAGCAGAGACCGCCAACTATAATACTTAATACCTGTGATTGGCATTCCATTCGTCCCGGAACGTGTGTACGACTCACACCAAGCTCTATCCCAGCCATTATTGGGCAGGCGGTTGTGGGCATCATGAAAGTTATGGAATGCAAGCCCCCACTGCTTGAGGTGGTTAGTGCATTGCATTCTTCTTGCGGCTTCGCGGGCTGCCTGAACGGCAGGCAACAGAAGGGCGATTAACATTCCGATAATCGCAATAACAACGAGAAGTTCGACGAGAGTGAAACCTCTTCCGGGACGCAAGTCTTTACGTCTAAAAACGGCGAAATTTTGCATAAGTTTGATCTCCTGTCAGTTAGGGTAGTCAAGTTCACACTCCATTGTAACACGGCGGAGAAGCACTGTCAAGAAAAATTTCCCCCTTTTTTACTTTTTTTGGAAAAAAGAAGTCAGGAATCAGGAAATTTTGATTGCGAATCTCCTGACTCCTGTATTCTGACTCCTTCCTCCTATTTTACAACGACTTCGACTCGCCGTGGCTGGGAGTCGCTATCGCTCCCCAAACGCCGTACGTGGATTCGCCCATCCATCGATGCCCTTCCGCGCTACCCCCGAAGTATCCATCTGCGCCAGCGTCAGGCGGCGCGTTGCTGGGAAAGAGAGCCGCCCCCAGTTTTAGGGTGGGATCGCCTGCATCAATCGAATCGGAAACGAATCTTACGGCACCATCTGTCATACACACGTTGACCCCGCCTGTGTGATAACTGCTCGCAGAAATATGGTTGGCATTCGTAACGGCACTATTGTCGTTACCCGGACCCTCGTTGACGCACGACGGGCTGTTTGGCGGCAGTGCCGCCTTGTAGATTGAATAGATGCTCCGAGCATCCAACCATCGACCTGCTTTCGGAAGAGTCAGAACGGCACCTCTGATTTCACCGCCCGGTGCGCGGACTGCAGCGCAGGTAGAAGGTCTTCCTCCACCTTCTTGAGGCGGATAGCCATGCAAGGCGAGCGTGCCATCTGCCGCCACCCCGCGCTTGATGTCGTTATCACCGGGATCTCTGGCAATGCCAACAACTACTTCCGAAACAGCCATCGTATTACTAGTCCCATCCGTGACCGTTGCGATAGACGTTTCGCCACCTTGCACATAGCTCGTTGCGGGAGTGTCTGCTCTGAGGGACAAAGCCGGTTTGAAAATTCCACGTGCTGCCATTCTTTCTCCCTGTTCTCGCCACATGAACCCTATAAGGGAGTCACCGTTACAGCCTGCATAATTACTGGGACTTGGGGTACTACCGTCCGCCTTTCTGGCGTTCCCGTCCGAAGGGCAACCAAGCATGGGGAAGAATTCACCGCCCGGATGGGTCGTTCTGCCGTAAACATTCCCATAAGCCGAGGACGTATTGTAACTCCCCGTCCACGGAAGCGCCAATCCTGCGGCGATAGGATCATCTGCCGCTGGATAAGGGTTCTCGATAATTTCCGTCGGGTAAGGATTAAGTCCTGCCGCCCACTCACATCCTGCTACGAGTTCGGCGTACAAGGCACTTTGTTCCATGAAGGGAAGACACAGAGACCGCCAACTGTAAAACATCGCACCATGAATTGGTTGCTGTCTGTTTGTACCCGCATGAAAGTGTGTGTATCCGTCCCACCAGAGTCTGTCAAAGGCATTTTGGGGAAAGCGGTTGTGGGAATCGTGGAAGGTGTGGAGTGCGAGCCCCCATTGCTTGAGGTGGTTAGTGCATTGCATTCTTCTTGCAGCTTCGCGGGCTGCTTGAACGGCAGGCAGAAGCAGAGCGATTAACATTCCGATAATCGCAATGACGACGAGGAGTTCGACGAGCGTAAAGGCGGGTTTGCCTAAACACCCCCTCCCCCTCCAGTTTAACATTTTGTTTCGACGAGTGGTCATAATTTTAACTCTCCTTAAAGTTTTGAGGTGGTCAAGTTCACCTCTATTGTAACGCATCGGATGGAGAACGTCAAGGAATCTTTCCGAAAAATTGATTTTTTTGTGAAAACGAAGTTTATCGTATCAGTTCCATCCCTTCGTGACCGTGTCTCCTGTTTGACAGTGGAAGGGATACAAAAAAAGAACTTGCCAAAAAAGTGGAAACATGTTAGACTGCTGTCATAATGACTCCCTCTGGTTCCCCTGAATCCAATCGACGCCAGGAAGCGACCGACCTCGCCATTAAGCGGTTGCAGGCTCGGATTGCAAGCGGTGCCGAACATCTTCGCACCGACCTCGCCGAAGCACTGATGCGCGCCGCACAAGAATCTGCCATCGACGAAAAATTTGACATCTCCGTCAAACGAATCGACGAAGCCCTCAAAATTATCCGGCAACTCGTCAAAGAAGGGCAATTTGAACTCGGTATTTTTGTCGGACGCGCTCTTCTGTTCCGAGCCGCACTGACCCGATTTCACAAAGGTCCCCAAGCCGGTATCAATGCCTTCAACGAAGCAATCCGACACCTCGTCGAATCAGGTTCCGATGATGATCCTCAAGTCCAAAACGAATTGGCAATGGCACTCATGAGCAAATCGGACATTCTCATTGATCCGCTCGGTGCTTATGCCGCCGCCCTTGCTTCGCAGGAACAAGCCGCAAAAATCTGGCGGCATCTTGTCAATCACGGCAACCTCGAATTTCGACAACCCCTCATTGGTGCCTTGCTGTCGTGCAGCGATTCCAAAGTCCAAAACGGCGATGCCGAAAGTGCGATCCGTGATCTTCAAGATGCCGTCGAAGTTGCCGAAGAAGGAGTCGAAGACGGGGAAATCGTTATCCAGCCCCTCTACATTCAAGCACTCCTCAAATTAGCGAGGCTTTATGATGAAGAAGGAGCGATGGACAAAGCCTTTGAGACGGTGCGTTCGGCAATTCGTACCGTTAAAAAATTGATTGACGACGGTGTCGATCAGGCTCGCATGATGTTCACAACGCTCTATCTCCATCTAGGGATGTTGTACGAAAAGACCCGCGATTCGGAGTCAGCACTTGCAGAGTTCGACCGCTGCCGCGATGTCTATACAGATATATTCCAAGAGCAAAGTTGGGGACCCGCAGAATCGTATGCTTTCCGCACCGGTTTGGCAAACGTACTGATGTGCCGGGGAAATATGCTCGCCGATTTGAAACGTTATCCCGAAGCCGAACAAGCATTTGAGGAATCAGTTTGGCAATACCAGCAGGCTGCCGAACAACAACCGCCGGACGACGATGACCTAACGTTTATCCCTTACTCTATCGGCGTAGTGCAGTTGAACCATGCCAATCTACTGGTCATCCAAGACAAGTACGCGGAAGCCATCGCCCTGAAAACGAAAGCCCTCGCCGCATTGAAACGCCGAATGGATGCCGGGCATGACGAAATCTTGCCGAACTTCATGGCGGCGTACCGGAAGTTGATCAGTATCCGGCTCATGCAAAACGATACCAAACAAGTTTTCGCTCTGTTGAAGAACATGCTCGGTATTTTGGAAAAAGTGGTCGATGACGGAAAATTAGAGTACCGCATCGATCTTGCCATGTTCTATCGGCAACGGAGCATCCAATGGGACGAACGCGGGAACCATAAGAACGCACAGGAAGACTCTATGCGGTCGTTGCGCATCTTCCGAACGCTTGCCGACGATGATCGCGACCTTTCCGATGTGCACGTTGCCAAAGTGCAGTGGTCGGAACTGTTGCACCAAATTGCCGTCATTATAATTAAGAAAGGCAATTCTGACGAGGCGTTCGATTTCCTAAAAAGAGAACTTGCCGATGTCGTTCGTTTTTACGAAGAGGGGAACGACTGTGTGATCGTTGACCTTTTGCTGGGCTACACCCAATACATGCACTTCGTCGAGGTCTTTGGTAATCACCTCGACGAACTGAAATATCCGGCGGAAAAATTCCCCCAAAGGCTGCAAGAAGTTCAAGACTGCTGTAGGCACGGCATTGAAGTGAGTCTGAAAAAACAGAACGAGCCCACGAAAAACTTGCCGGCGAAACTCTTTTTCATGATGAAAACCGCCTTCTTTTATAAGGCAGAAGGACAACTTTATCGATTGTTGAAAAATCATGAGCAAGCGTGTCAATCTTTTGAGACTTCTATTGAACGTTGGTTTCAATTACTGGCGGGATTGGAAAACCTGAAGGCGAAGGATCGGTATGATGCCGCCGAAAAGGGGGAACCGATCCCGGATTGGGACATACCGGGGGGAGCAAACGATCCTTATCAGGATCGGTACATTTTTTACATCAATGAACTTCGGGAAACGATGCAACTAGGCGCAAGAGCCTATTTGGCGTGTGATCGGAAAGAAGATGCCAAGAATCTGTTTGAAAAAGAGAATGCCCTCTCTCGGGAATTGACGCAAAATGGTGTCGAAAATGCGGATAGGTTTCTGGTCGTTTCGTTGACTTCGCATGCTAAACATTGCATAAAGAAATATCCCGTGAAGAGAACGAAGGAACTCTATGACGAAGCATTGCGGATATTGCACAAACGGTTTGCGAGCGGCAGTATTGTTGCGGAAGACTTTTGGGTTCTCAAGCGGATTGTCAAGGAGTATTTGGAGTTTCTCCAAAGCAAAAAACAGATTGATGATGCGTACCGGGTTTCGGAGGAGACGACGGCACTATTGGAGTCGGTGCAAACATTTCCGCCGCCGAGTCTCTGGGTGGAAATGTGTATGGCATTGGAGATGCAAGTCTTTTGTTGCAAATCGTTGCGAGAAACGCTGAACGTAAGTAACCGGCACCGAAAACTGCTCCGACAGCATCCCGAATTCAAGACGGACAAAACCTTGAAACAGTACGACCGTTCTTTGAAGAGCCGATTGGACACCATCAAAAAAGCCATGTCGGGAGAACTCGAACCAGAAAGTGAGTGACCGAACTTGTACCGCACCCACGTATTGTTTTCAGAACAATGCCGTTTGACGAAATATAACGCCGCAAATACGCAAACACCCATGAACGAACATTTTTAGAGGTGTCTTGAAGATTGCGGCTCTATCTCCATGAGTGGCAAAATTGCTCTTGCACGAAAACGGAAATTTTACGATAATTCGTCCTCAAATTTCTGTTTTCCTCTCCCAGAATGTTACCCCGTTTGGGCATATTGTTTCTCGGCTTGGCACTGCTGTCGTCCGGCGGCTGTTCGTCGTATGAACCTTTTGCGGCGCGAGAGTTTTCGTGGCGATTGAACGCTCCGCAATCGCATAATCCGATCTTTGTCGAAAATCATGATCACGAATTCTTATGGTCGGTCTTGGTCGATGCCATCGACAACCACTTTGAAATTGAGCGGGAAATACCGATTCGCCTCTACGGAGACGTTCTGACCGAAGGACACCTCGAAACGAAGCCGAAAATCGGAGCATCGGCAGGCGAATTCTGGCATGCTGATTCCGTGGGAGCCGCCGAAAGGTTCGATAGCACGTTGCAAACGATCCGCCGCCGGGCAGAGGTGCATGTCGTACCGGAAAGCAACGGATACATTATCGAAGTGAAAGTGTTCAAGGAGTTGGAAGATAATGCCCAGCCGCTTCGTGCCGTTTCCAATGCTTCCAACTTGCGGTTTCGGGACAGTACCGACGAATTCGCCGGCAAAATCGATGTTGATTTGAGTTCCGCCGGTTGGTTCATTATTGAACGGGATTCGGCACTGGAAAATCGACTGCTCTTGGAAATTGTGTATCGGCTAAAAAATCCGCCCGGTATTGTCCGTCCAGCAAGAGAGCCAACGCGCGGATAGCCAAAAACAGACAGCAACATAGCGACCGCTTGTACGTTTTGCCCCATACGTCAGATGACATTACTGTACATCTTCTTCATGCGATCAACGATGGCACTGTGCATTTGACTGACCCGGCTTTCGGAAATCTCCAGTGCCGCCCCAATCTCCCGCATCGTCAGTTCTTCGTAATAATACATAATGACAATCATACGCTCGGTCTTGTTCAGCCCCTTCGTAAAGGTACGAATCAGATCGATCTTTGCGAGACGCTCCGTCGGGTCTTCGCTACGGCGGTCGGCGACTAGGTCGATCTCCCGAATGTCTTTACCATCCTGTTCGGAAAGCGTTCGGTCAAGACTCGTAAAATTGAGATTGTGCGTTTCGGCATAAATCTGGTGCAAATCGTCGCCGGAAATTTGCAATTCGTCCGCGATTTCCTGATCCGTCGGCTTGCGCCCATGCTGCTGTTCCAATTTTTTGTACGCTTCGTTTAGTTCTTTCGATTTTTTCCGAACTGCTCGCGGTGCCGGGTCCATCGCCCGGAGTTCGTCCTGCATCGCTCCCTGAATTCGGGTTAGACAAAACGCTTCAAAACGGATCCCCCGACTCGGATCAAATGAGGAAATCGCTTCCATGAGTCCGCAGGTTCCGACCTGAATCAGATCGTCCAGTTCGATTCCTTCGGGCAGTCTCGACCAGAGCCGCTCCGCCCGACTGTACACAATCGGAATGTACCGCTCAATGAGACGATTGCGTAGTTGAATCGTAGGGTCTTTCTTGTACAAAATCCAAAGTTGATCCACGTCTTCATTCTGGACGGCTTCGCTCGGAAAGAGAATCGTTTCAGCATGATCAGGATGTCGGCGATGTGCTTTGGGAAGGAGTTTTCTCATGCCCCGTATTCCTTGGGTAATATCCTATCGGAAATTCTTCACGGGCGAATGATAGCGATTTTTCGGAATCAAGGAAAGAACAAAATTTGCGAAATTTTTCGATTGCGGTTTTTCGGGTTGGCGGTATAATTGTCGGGTGAGGAGAGATTATTATGCCAGCGAACTTAACTCAACAGTACAAAAAAGCGGAAGACAACTACCGGCGAGCGGAAACGCCGGAAGATGAACTCAAATGGCTGCACATTATGCTGTCCGAAATCCCCAAACACAAGGGGACGGATCATCTTCAGGCTAAACTCAAAACGCAAATTTCCCAGACGAAAAAGGAAATCGAGCAGCAACGTACCAGCGGTGGGAAAAAAGGCGGTGCGTCCCGGTCGTTTCGGATTCCTCGCCAGGGAGCGGGAACTGCTGTCATCATCGGCGGTCCCAATGCAGGAAAGAGTCAGTTGCTCGCTTCACTCAGTAGGGCGACTCCCGAAATCGCTCCCTATCCTTTCACGACGAAACTGCCCCAGCCCGGCATGATGGCGTGGCAAGATGTCTTTGTCCAACTGATCGACACGCCGCCAATTACTGCCGACTATCTGGAACCGTACATCGTCGGACTGCTCCGCAGTGCCGATCTCGCTCTGCTGATGATCGACCTCGGCGATGACTCCGGTATCGAACAGTGTAAAGATGTGCTAGAGAAATTGGCAACCACGAAAACCCGGCTGGCGGCGGATTCAAGTTTGGACGAAGAAGATGTCGGATTGGCTTTCACCAAAACGTTTTTGCTGGCAAACAAGGTGGATGATCCCGAAGCGGAAGCCCGGCTGGAATTGTTCCGTGAAATCTGTCCGCTTTCCTTTCGGGAGTTCAAGATTTCGGCACATCGAGTGGAAACGTTGGAAGACCTTCGCAATGCTGTGTACGAATCATTGGATGTCGTTCGAATTTACACAAAAGACCCCAAAAAGAAGGAGGCGGACAAGGATCGTCCTTTTACGTTGAGTCGGGGCGACACATTGTTGGACCTTGCGGAGTTGATTCACAAAGATTACGCCAAAAACTTGCGATTCGGCAAAGTCTGGGGCAGTGCCGTACACGACGGAACTCTTATGAAAGGAGATTACGTGCTGAATGACCAGGATGTTATCGAGGTGCATGTTTAGCGTATCGGGATTTAGACGGGACGATTGTTTTTTTGCGTCCAGCATTTTTGCAAGGGTTCACTGGTTGTTACCTTTATTCGGACTCTTGCAGCCGGACTGGCTACAAGAGTCCATTTTCGGAAGTTCCATTTTTTCTGATTACGTCGCTCTTCTTCAATTCTCCCCATTTTCTATGCCGAAAATTTGCGTATCGGGGTGCCGTTTTTGTAGATTCGTCGTCCATACACTCTGAATATTTTGCCTATTTTTACCGTGCATAAGTTGGCAAATGGCAAATTCGATGGTACACTAACTCACAGAACTGACTGATGTTTTTCCTATCCGCCCGTTCACTTGGCAGCCTTCAACGTTTGGACTGCCAAAACATTAAAATCAAACCACGCAAGAAAACCCTCCTTGAACTATCGCACATGTATAGTCCTCCGCCCGACATGAGGTTCTCCTATCCTTTGCCTTGCGGTGCCATCCTGCGCGACAATGGCGTGCAGTTCGTCGTCATCAGCCGCAAGGCAACGTCGATGAAACTTCTGCTCTATGACAAAGTTACCGATTTGGAGCCGTCGGACATTTATCAATTCCACTGCGAAGACAACCGATGGGGACACGTCTGGTCACTTTTCGTCAAAGGGCTCAAAGCCAAACAACTGTACCATTTCCAAGCCGATGGTCCTTTCGAGCCGGAAAAGGGACTCCGCTTCGATGGACGAGCCCGATTGATCGACCCTTGCGCCAAAGCCCTCGCCGGTACTTTTTTGCCCTCGCCGGACGGAATTGTTCGCCCTCCTAAATGCGTGGTCATTAACGACGACGACTTTGATTGGCGCGGTGATAGACATCTTCGGCATGACTTCTCCAAATTGGTCATCTACGAATTGCACGTCAAGGGATTCACAAGGTCGCAGACCAGCAATGCCGAACGTCCCGGCACCTATTTGGGATTGATCGAAAAAATTCCCTATCTCCAATCCCTCGGCGTAACGGCAGTCGAATTGATGCCGATCCACGAGTTTCCCATCCTCAGCACGGACGGTAAAGAACCTCGCATCAAGAATTACTGGGGATACGATTCGATGGCGTTCTTTGCTCCACATCGAGGATATGCCCACGGTAAAGAGCCGGGCGCACAGGTTCGGGAATTCAAAGAAATGGTACGAGCATTCCATCAGGCGGGAATCGAAATCATTTTGGACGTTGTCTTCAACCATACCTGCGAAGGAAACGAACATGGACCGACACTCTCTTTCAAGGGACTCGACAATCAGATTCATTACATGTTGGAAGGCGGCAAGTATTACAAAAATTACAGTGGTTGCGGCAATACTATCAACGGCAACCATCCGATTGTCCGGGAAATGATTTTTGACTGCCTCCGATACTGGGTTCACAATTATCACATCGACGGTTTCCGGTTCGATCTGGCATCTATTTTGAGTAGGGATCAATCGGGCAATTTGCAAGCGAATCCGCCGCTCATCGAGCAAATTTCCGAAGACGCTATGCTTGCCGACACGAAAATCATTGCGGAAGCGTGGGATGCGGCGGGAGCGTATCAAGTCGGGTCATTCGGAGCATTCGGTTCCAGTTCGCACCGTTGGGCAGAGTGGAACGGAAAGTATCGAGATGACATCCGCCGGTTCTGGCGAGGGGATCAAAACATGACCGGTGCCTTGGCAACGCGGCTTTCCGGTTCGAGCGATCTCTATTCGCACAGTGGTCGGGTGCCACAGAGCAGCGTGAATTTTATCACTGCCCATGACGGCTTCACCATGAATGATCTCGTCACGTACAACAACAAACACAACGAGGAAAATGGCGAAGGGAATCGGGACGGGGAAAACAATAATTACAGTTGCAATTACGGTGTGGAAGGACCGACAACGGACAAGGGAATCGAATTGACGCGCAACCGGCAGGTCAAAAACATGTTGGCGACGTTACTGTTGAGTCAGGGGGTTCCGATGATAGCGGCTGGCGACGAAGTGCGGCGGACACAGCGTGGAAACAATAATGCGTACTGTCAGGACAACGAAATATCGTGGTTCGACTGGCGGCTGTTGAAGCGGCACGAAGATGTGCTTCGATTCACGAAAGAACTGATTCGATTCCGCAAAAAGGAGATCACTGTTCGTCAGCCTTATTTTTTGGCGGGGCAGCCGCGTGTACCGGGAGGATTGCCGGACATCAGTTGGTACGGAGCGTTGGGCGGCAATGTGCCGTGGAATCACGGTTTGGAGCGGAGTCTGACCTGTTTATTGTCTGCCGTTCCGCCGACGCAGGAATACGAGGGTTCGTTGTTTCACATATTGATCATGTTTCATGGCGGTTGGGAGTCTCGGGAATTTTATTTTCCGGCGGTCTGTCAGAATTTTTCGTGGAAGTTATTCATCGACACGGCAGCGGTGTCGCCGAACGACATTTTTCCCGACAGAAAGGGACCGAAGCCCATTTTGAACGCACCGATCCGTTTTCTGCCACATTCGCTGCGGGTGTACCTCGCAGATGCCAAATAGTGCCTTGTTAAACGTCTTTATCGAACGGCATTGCGAAAACCGCACAATCATTAAAATCGTTAAAGTTTCTCTAAATTAACGCCGATTAAGGGAGTAACAGCTCATTTATCGCCGGACTAGCGTCCGCCGCTCATGAACGATGCCCTTTCAAACGATTTACACTTCCGGGACAGGAATGTTGGGAATGGAAAAGAAACTCAATACCATTTCCAATAACCTTGCCAACATTGAAACGACGGCGTACAAAAAGCAACGCTGCAATTTTGAAGACCTGTATTACGACAATCTTCGCTATCCCGGCTCGCAAGACATCAATGGCGAATTTACCGCTACTGGTATCGCCATCGGCGTGGGAACCCGCGTAACGAGTATCCAATCCGATTTTTCGCTGGGCTCCATTACCGAAACGGGACGCGATCTTGACATTGCCATCACGGGAGAAGGCTTTTTCCAGTGTACCGATCCCTTTACTGGCGAAATTTTTTATTCACGCGCAGGAAATTTTAGTGTCAACGCAACAGGCATGTTGGTGCTTGGAAGTGCCCATACGGGCCGGCTGGTCGAACCGGTCATTACCATTCCCGACGGTACGGAAAAAATTCAAATCGACGACAGTGGCTTGGTTTGGGTGGCTCAAAACGGCGATGTCGAGCAGTTGCAGAACATCGGACAGATCGAATTGGCGACGTTCATCAATCCCGAAGGTTTGCTCCGGGTGGGCGAAAACCTGTATCGGGAGACGGAATCGTCCGGCGTGGCGACAGTCAACAATCCTGGCATAAATGGTACGGGTAAGTTGAAGTCGCAGCATCTTGAAATGTCGAATGTTGCACCGGTGATCGAGTTGATTGACATGATTACTTCGCAGCGGGCTTACGAATTGAACAGTAAGTCGACGCAGACCGGCGACTCGATCCTGCAAGCGGTCATCAGTATCAAGAGATAAAATATGTCATAGATGGCACGGAATCGCCCTTGACACCTTCCGAAAGTCTGGTACAATGATGGAAGGTTGGGGACGATTCTATACAGTCGGTTTCCCGAACGCCTTTCACAAAAGCAGGATTCCTTCTCGAAATCCTGCCTGCCCGTCGGTTTCATACAGTCGAAAGGTCTGCGTTTGCTTCCCCGGTTTCTTTGGTGATCTCCCTATGAAAAGAAATCACTAAAACCAGCAAGGATTAATTTCATTTTCCATGTCGTATTTTTCAGTCGTCGTTTCTGCCCTTGAGGATTACAGTACCCCTTATTACAGTACCCCTTGGGGATTCGGAAGCATTAACCCGTTTTTGATGCACCGGTGGCGTATCTACGCTGACCGTGTCTTCCTCACCATCACCCAGTAAGGTGTCTTTCATGCAAAAAAAGAATTACAATTCCAACTCCAATCATCGTAATCGTAAGTACCGCCCTGGCGGAGGCGGTGGCAAACCTCGACCTGCCAGCGATTCTTCCCTGCCGGGCACTCCCAGAGACACCGCCACCGCCGGAGGTGGTGGGCGGCACAATCCGCGATACCGGGCACCGGTTCACATCGAGCCGGGCGATCCCGCCACCTACTACAAAGTTACCGGGATTTTGGAAATGCATCCCGACCGCTACGGCTTTCTCCGTAGTCCCAACAACGACTATACGCGGATAATCACCGACCCGTTCATACCGGGCAGCGTTGTCGAACGCTACAGTCTCCGCGAAGGTGTCGAACTGACCGGCATGGTCCAGCCCGGCACAAAAACGCAAGGTCCCCGACTGCGAGAAGTGTTGGACGTGGACGGCATCGTTCCCGATGAATACGTGAACATCAGACCGTTTGATGAACGCACACCAATCGCTCCTGAAGAGTGGTTGCGATTGGAAACCGGTCCTGAACCGCTTACCACGAGGGTGATGGACATTCTCACGCCGCTCGGCAAAGGGCAGAGGGCATTGATCGTCGCTCCGCCGAGAAGCGGAAAGACCATCCTTTTGCAGCACATCAGTCAGGCAATCGTAAAAAATCATCCCGATGTTAAGGTCGTCATTCTCCTGATTGACGAACGTCCCGAAGAAGTAACCGATTTCCGTCGGGCGGTCAATGCCGAAGTAGTCGCCAGTAGCCTCGACCGGGAAATTGAGTCGCATGTCCGGCTTTCGCAGTTGGTCATCGAACGTTGCCGCCGCCTTGCCGAAATAGGAAAAGATGTCTTCCTGCTCATGGATTCGATCACTCGATTGGCTCGTGCATTCAATAAACACGTAGGGAATTCGGGACGGACTATGACGGGCGGTGTCGATATTAAGGCGATGGAGGTTCCCAAAAAACTTTTTGCGTCGGCACGAGCCTTTGAAGGGGGCGGTTCGCTCACGATTGTCGGGACGGCACTGATCGAGACCGGTAGCCGAATGGACGAATTGATATTCCAGGAGTTCAAGGGGACGGGCAACACGGAACTGGTGCTTGATCGCCGGTTGGCGGAACAGCGGATTTGGCCCGCCATTGACATTGGCGGTTCCAGCACACGCCGAGAAGAAAAGTTATTTCCGGCGGAAATTTTGCGTGGAGCAACGTTGATCCGGCGAACGCTTTCGCAACGCAATCCGGTAGAAGCGATGGAAACGTTGACATCGAAATTGGCTAAATTCAATTCGAACGGCGAGTTCTTTTACACATTTTTGAATAGTGCAAAATCGCAAATCGATTGAGGCGGCATGTTCCCGATTCGTCATTCCCGCCTACGTGCGAATACCGCAAAATACAGGCGCAACAACGTGGCGCGATCGGATTGTGCCGAAGGACCGGCTAAACTGTAGCGAACCAAAGGAGTGCCGATTTGAATTTATGCTCCTCTTGCCTTTTTTGCTTTGATACATTACAATCGTTGTATGATTAAGGAGTCGCCTCTTTCATTTCAAGTCTATTGTTCCGCCTGCTATGGGACGGAGATTTGGCACCTCGAACGCATCACCCGGTTATTGATCGCCGCCAAGGTTCTTCTGCCACCGACTGATGACCCACCGCCATTGCCCGAACCGGACATCGAATTGATTGCCGAACTATTTATTGCCCACTGTAAAAAGATTCCCTGTACCGGTTGTGCGAAAAAAGGCATGTTAACCGTCCAACGAATCGAGACGTGAACGTAAAACGGTACACAACCGAGGACTGAACACGGGATAACTTTTTTTCGTTTTTTCGGATATAATACGTTCGAATATCCTCTAACTTTTTGAACGTACCATGATCTACCGAATCGCTTTCCTTGCCCTCTTTTCTCTTTTCGCGTCGGTTCTTTCCGCCGAAGAATTGACGTTGCGACAAACGGACACGGGCTACGAAATCCTCATCGGCGAAAAATTGTTCGCCGGGTATGTTGCCAATTACGAAGGCTCCCCTATCGTCTATCCGATTGTCGGTCCCACCGGAAAAAATATGACTCGGAGTTTTCCGATGCTCAAAGACTACGAAGGGGTCAAAGCGGATCATCCGCATCATCGTTCTCTGTGGTTTTCGCACGGCGATGTCAATAAATCCGACTTTTGGGCAGTCCGATGCAAAATCGTCCATCAACGTTTCGCCAAGACCGAATGCGATGGCAAAACCGTCCTGCTCGTTACCGAAAATGACTGGACCGACAGGGAAAATCGAGTGATCTGCAAAGATGTCCGAACAATTCGGTTCTCCGCCACCCCCGACCGGCGGATTATCGACTTTGACATTACCATCACTACCGAACAGGACACGGTCGTCTTTGGCGATACGAAAGAAGGTACGTTCGCCATTCGCGTTCCCGAAGAGATTGCCGTCGAAACAAGAAAAGGCGGGCAGTTCGTCAATGCCGAAGGAAAGTTGGGCGAAAGAGAAGCATGGGGAAAACGATCTCCGTGGGTCGATTACTTCGGAACGCTTGACGGAGACAAAGTCGGCATTGCCATTTTGAATCATCCGTCGAGTTTTCGTTTTCCGACGTACTGGCATGTTCGGTTCTATGGACTTTTTGCGGCGAATCCCTTTGGTGTGCATGATTTTGAGCGATTGGAAGACAAGCAGGCGGGCGACCATTCTCTATCGAAAGGGGAGTCCATTACCTTGCGTTATCGGGTTCTGTTCCACAAAGGGGACGCAACCGAAGCCAAGATAGCGGAGGCGTTCAAAGAGTACGCGGAAATGAAGTAAGTATGCAAGAAAATATTTATGCACACAAGGGAAGGGAAAGGAGACTAATTTACCACATCGAGTCCCATGCTTCTAGCGGTTCCGGCGAGGATACTTCTTGCGGCTTCGACGGTTCGGGCATTGAGGTCTTTCATTTTTTTAGCGGCGATCTCGTCGAGTTGCTGAGACGTGACTTGTCCGACTTTGACTTTCGGAGGATTTCCACTGCCGCTCACAATGCTTGCCGCCTGTTTGAGCAAATCGGCACTGTGCGGTGTCTTGGTTTCGAGTTCGAACGTCCGGTCACCGAAGACCTTGACGACCACCGGTATTCTCATTCCGAGGTCTCCTTTGGTACGTTCGTTGAACTGTTGCACGAACTGTCCCAAGTTGAGTCCGTATTTACCGAGTGCTGTTCCGACGGGCGGTGCCGCCGTCGCTTGCCCCCCTTTTGCGTGAAACCGAACCGTTGCTGTAACTTGCTTTGCCATGACCTTAATTCCTTCTATTTCAGGGATATTGTACCACAAAGCCAAAAAATGGCAAGCGGGAGCGCACGCGAGATGCAAAGTCGTTTTTTTCGTCACCCCCGTGAAGGCGGGGGGCTAGAGAAACAGGGTTCACATCGTTCGTCTGGATTCCCGTCTACGCGGGAATGATGCAGTTTTGGGAACTTTGCAACTCGCCTGAGCAATCCAGCGGAGGAGTTGGGAGAAAAACTTTGCGTAATCTGCTCCGATTTCCACGAATCCTCCATGGGGCAGATGCTGTGTTATTCGCTTTTGTCCCCAGTCCACGAATCCGCCGACCCAGTGCGGAGCGACATCGGTAGCGAGAGCCGCCGTCCGCCCCTTGCCGTACTCTCCAACGACGAGCATCGGATAGATTTTTTCGGCAAAACCGAAATCCAACCCGGCATCGTTTGTCCTAATCGACAAGGGCGATCCTTTGAGTAGAACCTTCGCGTCTGGTTTGGCGGCAAACTCGTTCAAACCGGCAACAATCGGCGGTTTGTCCCACGGGAGACCATCGAGAATCGGGTGTGATTGTACATGCGAAAGCAGCACGCCTTGCGAATAGTTACGTCGGTCGTCAGAGTTTTGCATCGTAACCGGCAACATGTCCGTCAATACGGTTTCGTGGTATTCGCCGAGCCGTCCATGAAAACTTTCCCAACCGCCGATCATGAGCAGTCCTGTCCCTGCCTTCACGACATCGCGGATGATCTCCAAGTGTCCCGGCAAAAACCGTTCGCGTGGATAATCGCTAATAATAAAGGCGGCGCACGGAGTATGCAACAGTGCGTCGGTCGGACTTTGTGTGCTGTCAATCCGCGTAAACGGAAGACCGGCATGCGTCATGATGCTGCTAAGGTAAGCCGCTGCCTGCGTGATGTCGTCGTCGCCGAAATAGAGGTACATAGCAATAGTAAAACAACATGGAGTAGTCTACCCCATGTACCGCAAAAGTGCAAGAGAAGTCCCCCGACTTGCATTGGCACGGAGGAATCGTTATAATCGTGGGGGAATTGGTGACGTAGTTTTTTTCGTTCGATATTAGACGTATGGCAAAGGAACAGAAACCAGAACAGAATACGGAGTTGGACTCCGATGTTTCCACAGTACCGACCCCTCCGAAATCATACCGTTTGTACACTATTCTTGGTCTTTCGGGACTCATTCTGTGCCAGATGATCACATTGTGGTTGCTGTTGCCCTCCAGGAACGCTGCGCAGGCGCAAATAGGACCCGAGCCGCCGCCGAGTGTCTCACAATCACTAGAGCCGATGGTCGAAGTGCCACTTCAAAAAGACCCTTTTAAGGTCAAACAATTACGAGGCGACGATTTGGAAAATCTTACCCTGCGTATGCACGTTTTGGTAAAAAAGAAAGAAGCGTCAAAATTCACCAAGCAGTATGAACAATACACGCAGCGGGTCATTGACCGTGTGGGAGATATTTTACATTCATCTTCTCGAGCGGAACGACAGGAGCGTGGACTTAATGCTCTTAAGGAAAAAACCAAGCAAGGAATCAACGAGGCACTCGGAACGCCTATGGTACAACAAGTGCTTATTTCCGAATATAGTTTTTCGGTAGAATAATGAATCGGCATTTGCCCGTCATTGCGCTGCGCTCCATTCCGGCTTTTGTTTGATGGCGGACTCCGTTAACGTTTTCGCACATCATTGTATAATGGAGGATTAGACTGTTTTCGATTTTTAATTTTGCACGTTTTTCTCAAAAAATGACCGATTCTGCCCTTCCAGTACAGCAGTCGCTCGGCACTGTTACCAATCTCGATTATCTGACGCAAGATAGGCTTCGAGAAATCCAATGGAAAAAACTTGAAATTCTCTTGCGGCACGCCTACAAAAACAGTCGTTGGTATCACGCTCAAATGAAACAGTTGAACGTCAAGCCCGACGACATCAAGAGTTTCGCCGATATGCATAAATTGCCTTTCGTGACGAAACAAGTGCTTCGGGACACCTATCCTTTCGGTCTCTTTGCCGTTCCAATGGAAAAGATCGTTCGTATGCATGCTTCCAGTGGTACGACGGGCAAACCGGTGGTCGTTGCTCACACCCGTGAAGACCTTGCCGTTTGGACAGAAGGAGTCCAGCGGGCATTATGCGGTTACGGAGTCGGGGTAGGAGACATTTTACAAAACGCCTACGGTTACGGACTCTTTACCGGAGGACTCGGATTGCACGATGGCGGTCAAGCCCTCGGCGTTTCTGTGGTGCCGATCTCCGGCGGCAATACGGAGCGGCAGGTCATGTTGATGCGAGACTTCGGTGCGACCGTTGTGTCATGCACCCCTTCCTATTTTTTGCACATCATCGACAAAGCAAAAGACATGGAAGTCGATCTTCGGAAGTTGCCGGTTCGCATCGGCATCTTCGGAGCAGAGCCGTGGTCGGACGGAATGAGAAAAAAGATCGAAGCCGAGGCGGGAATCAAGGCGTACGATATTTACGGGCTCACAGAAATCTGCGGTCCCGGTGTCGGCGCAGAATGTATTCATCAAAACGGAACGCACCTTTATGAGGATCATTTTTATCCTGAAATCATTGATCCTGAAACATTGGAACCGTTGCCCGACGGTCAACTAGGAGAACTCGTTTTCACCACGTTAGACCGTTTTGCGATGCCGATGATTCGCTATCGCACTCGGGATTTGACCTGTTTGATGACGGAACCGTGTCCGTGTGGTCGAACGATTCGCCGAATGAGTCGGATCGCAGCCCGGAGTGACGATATGATGATTATTCGTGGAGTCAATGTTTTTCCGAGTCAGATCGAGTCGGCACTGCTTCAAGTCGAAGGAGCGGAGCCACACTATCAGATTGTATTGACCCGGGAATTCGGCGGTTTGGACGAAATCGAAATCCGGCTCGAAGTACGTCCCGAAATGTTCAGCGATAAGATTGGTGAAATCGAATCTTTCCAACACCGCGTTCGGCATGTGCTTCACCAGATCACGGGCATTCACGCCAAAGTCCATTTGGTTCAGCCGGGCACAATTCCTCGCAGTGAGGGCAAAGCGAAGCGGGTCATTGACCAGCGTGTCATCTAGCCGGTACTCCGGCGCAGAGTCGCAATCGTTTATCTGCCTCAGACATTACAAATTTCACACGCTCGGCGACCGCAGCAACATTCCGTAATCCGCGAATGGTAACGGATACTGTCCGCCGCTTCCTGAACACCGACCACGTGTCGGTCAATCGTCGCCTGATGCCGAATAAAATGTCCCGCCTGTAAATCGAGGTCCATTGTGCCAACCGAATAATGTTCCAAAAGTTGCGATTGCTCTTTCGGAGTCAACGGAGTAAAAATCAGAGTCGAAAATTTGATCGTTGCCAATCCGCTCTGCATTCTTTCCATATTAAACTCGTGCCGGATTCTGATTTTCTTGACGGTTTGATTCGGCTGCGGCAGGTCTATTTGTGCCGGTTCCGACCACGTTGAACCCACGCCAACCGGTTCATCGGGCAGCGGAATCACAATGCGGTTTTCCGAGATGCTTCCTTCGTATTCTCGAATCGGCTGTTTCGTCGTTGTTCCTTGGGGACCAATTTTGATGCGTGCCAGCGGAACTCCAATTTTTCCCGTCAAATTGACGAACTCCACAGGAATCGTTTTGTCCCGGCGACTGTTATAAACGGCATCGTCTCTGCCCGACTGGGATTGATGTACGTTCACATCTTCGACCCGATACTCAAACATTGCCGACCCTTGTGCATCGACATCGAGAGTTTTCCATATTTTCACCGCCCGGCTGCGCGTTTCGATGTTCTCTTCCAATCCGCCAATGATGTTTCGCATCCTGAGCGTATGCTGGACGTTCCAATGCAGTTCCTCTCCCTTTTTGAATCGGTAGCGGAGCAACGTTTTGGGAGTCTCATTTCCGAACAGAAAGTTTCCTCCCGCCGTCGTGGAGAGCAGAAACAAAAATAAACGTCGATTCATCAGAATTCCTCCTAAAACTGTTTCGCAAAAGGGAAATTGTAAGCCTTTCGGAGATGGGAGTCCATATCAGTTTGCCTTGCACGGAAGTGGAGCGATTGGGTCAATCCTTGCGTAGCCATTGGGGTATTGAAAATGGTTTGCATTGGATATTGGATGTGAGTGTTGGCGAAGATGGCAATCGGACACGAGAGGACAGTGGAGCGGAAAATTTTTCGATAGTGCGTCGACTGGTGTTGGGCGCGTTGAAACAGGTAAAGGGAAACAAAACGATGGCAAACGCAAAGTATCGCTGTGCCGTCGATCCCGAATTCAGAACGACGGTGGTAAAAAAAATCCTGATGGGTTAGCCATGGAGTGGTGTCGCAGCCGCCTCTGTTTTTGTTGAGAAAATTATGATACACTATGGACTATGGAATTTTCAAATCGCACAGCATTAGTCACCGGAGCAACAGGCACCATCGGCATAGAGATCGCCCGACGAATCATCGACGAAGGGGGACGTACCTTTATCACCGATCTCGATCAATCGAAATTGGATGCCGTCGCCTCGGAATTGGGTACAAATTGTAAAGCATTAGCCGCCGATTGTACGAAAGCCGACCAAGTCGCCGCTGTCGTCAGAGAATGTCAGCGGGGCTTCGGACAAAACATCGACATCCTCATCAATGTCGCTGGCGCAACAGGAAAAGGAGGAGCAATCGAAGACATTTCCGAAGATACCTGGGACTACGTCTTTGCCGTCAACTGCAAAGGAACGTTCCTGTTCATCAAGGAAGTGATTCCGATCATGAAAGCGCAAGAATCCGGCTCTATCGTCAATTTTTCGAGCAAATCCGGGAAGACGGGTTCCGCCTTGATGAGTGCATACAGTGCGGCAAAGGGTGCCATCATTACGCTGACGCAGGCACTCGCTTTTGAGGTGGCGAAGCAGAACATCCGGGTCAACTGCGTCTGTCCCGGTATCACTGAAGCGACGGGCGTTTGGAATAACGTTTCTTCCGACTACGTCAACAACATGAACATGAAGCACGATGAAGTCGTCAAAATATTCACTGCCAAAGTACCGATGGGACGACTGGCGTATATCAAAGATGTGGTCGAGGTAACCTGTTTTTTAGCCGGTGAGCGCGCCGCCTATATGACGGGGCAAGCCATCAACATCACCGGAGGACGCGAAATGCACTGACCGGCAACAATTGCGAAATTGTGCGATTCACAGGGTGAGGCGGCTATCCGACCGTCTTTTTTCTTAACACGAATACGACATCTTCCGCATCGGCAGTAACTTCGACGGGTCGAGATAGATCGTAGTCAAAGGAATAGGTCTCCAAGATATCGAACCGATTCACGACAGTTAACAATTTGCTAAATTGCTCTGCGGAATAGATCCGGAAAGGAAAGCGGTTAACGACATTGTAACGCTTTTTCGGTGTCTCGGCTTCGATACGAAATTCGATGATTTCGATTCGTTTTTTCAAGTCTTGCGACAGTGAACGCAACTGGGACGTTACGGCAAGTGATCCTCGGCGGAGACTCCACTGTTCCTGCGAACAGTGCTGTTGCCCTCGCGGTTTCAGATGGATACCGAGAAGATATACTCCTTTTGGTTTCAACACATCGGCAACGGCATGGAGATGGTTTCGGGCTTCGGATTCAGTGGTCAGATGCAAAAAACTGCTGACGAAATTGAAGGCAACGTCAAACTTTTTCCTTCTGCCTAGATCGGCGAGGGAAAAGGATGCCATATTGCCGATGACTGCCGATTCCTTGAATCCGTGCCGCCGCAATCGACGATTACAAAAGACGACCGAATGAGGATTCAAATCGAGACCGGCAACTTCAAAACCGAGTTTGCTAAGATGATAAAGCAGGCGTCCCGATCCGCACGCAGGTTCGAAGAAGGAAATACTTTCTTTTTTTCCGAAACGTTCCGAAATGGATATCAGAAATCTCATTTCCGACTGGCTCATGTCGGAAAAAAGAACGTCGTACAAATTCGGATAATCATAAATACTGCCGGTGATCGGATCGGTCATAATACTATCGCTATTGTACACTGTTTGCAGAAAAACCGCAATGTTACGTCTTGAAAGCCGGAATCTATACACGCACTTTGTATTTACGACTCTCAATCGTATGCCGGTCATCCTTGAAAAGCATCGGCAATGAGGTTGATATTATGGGAACCTCTCGGCTACTGAGGTTGTTTTGTTCGGATAAATAAGGTAAAAATGTGCTTGACTTTTTTCAGATAATACATTTGATCGGTTTATGAACGCAATGGACAACATTGACCAACCCTAACCCCAAAATCCAATGAAATACATAATCCCCCTGTTTCTCCTATTGACCGCCATCGCCCACGCCGACGACATCGCCACGATCCGTGCCTTCCGTGCCAACTCCACGGACGACGTAACCGTCCAGCATAGCGTGTATATGGCGTGTCTGAACCTCACTCGCACTGGAACCGAAGAGGCAGTGCCGTTACTGAAACAACTGCTCGATGACGAAAGGTTCAGTACCGTCGCAAGAACCGCTCTCATCAATATACAGGGCGCACCGCCATTGCAACGGGAAACGCCAAAAACGTTGACCGATGCCGAAGAAATGAGTCTGCTCAAACAACTCATCGAAACGCCGGACAACAAAGACGCTTTCCGAAAACTCCAAAGGGGAGTTCTCGAACTGCAATCGAACCAGACGGGTAGAATCGTACTCGACCATTTGGAAAAATTTTCACCAGAACGGCAGTCGGCATTGGTTCGCAATTTGGGAGCAAGGAAAGATTCTGTTGCCGTCGTACCGACACTGATCGACATGGCAAGCGGCGATAAACCCGAATTGCGATTAGCCGCCATAGAAGCCCTCGGCGAAATCGGCGACCTCCGCGCCGTCGATGCTCTACTCCATTTAGCCGGTACTCCGGCGGAAGAACTCGCCGATGCCGCACGAGAGAGTCTCAAACGCTTTGAGGGAGAGGAATTTTACCGGAAAATCATCTCGTTGCTTGATAGTAGCGATAAGAAACTTGTGTTGGCTGCGCTTGATGTTATCGGGGCAAGGCGAATTGCCGCAGCGCATGATCGGGTATGGATGTTGTTGCTTGTTGACAAAGACGTTGAAATCCGCATAGAAGCGCATAAGGCTTTTGCTCGATTCTCTGAACCAACGATGAATAACATCAATCGCTTAATTTATCGAGAGACGGATCCCGATACGGCTGCGGAGGACTCCGATTGGACGGAAAGCGAGCGAGATGCTCTCAGGAACACTATTCGTGATGCAATGATGCTGTTATGTCGCACAACGGCACAAAGAGAAGATACAGCACAACTGTTTACAACGTTTTTGCAGCCACAAGGAGTTGGTAGTGGAAATCTTCGTTTCGTTCCAAGCGACGACCAGCGTCTTTTTTATCTCGACTGCCTTTTCAATGTAGGCGGTGAGAAAGCGGCGGAGGCGATTGCTAAAATTGCAATGGGAGACAATGATGCGCTAAGCGACAAGGCGACCGAACTTCTCGGTCAATGGACAACGCCGGAGGTCGCACCGTTTTTGATTGAGATTGCCGAAAAGCATCCGAACGAGCGTTATCGCAGCCGAACTTTTCGGGGCTATCTTCGTGTGATTCGTCAGTTCGGACTTCCTGTGGAGCAAAAGGTACAGATGGCAGAAAAGGCACTTGCCGTTGCCAATGCAGTTGGGCTTGGTGATGCCGATAAGGAGCAGGCAAGAGAAGTCTTGGAACGTTTCAAGGCAATGGTACAAGGAACACCGATTTTCGATGGTAAAACCTTTGACGGCTGGGAGTTCCGAAACAACGAAGAGTGGTTCCGCATTGAAGACGGTGCCATCGTCGGCGGGTCAATGGAAAGACCGATTCCGCACAATGAATTTCTCGTGTCGAAAAAAGAGTACAGCAATTTCACGCTCCGACTCGAATGTAAGGCACTCGGCGAAGGGTGCAACGGCGGAATACAGTTTCGGTCGATTCGCACGCCCGCCGACAGCCGCAGTCCGAACGAGATGATCGGCTATCAGGCGGACATGACGGACACGGCGCAGTATTGGGGAGCGATTTACGATGAGTCGCGGCACAATCGTTTTGTTGCCGAACCAAAGAAGGGATTGATCGAACGCATTTTCCGTCCGAACGATTGGAACGAATACAAAATCGCCTGCAAAGGCAACAACGTAAAACTTTTTCTCAATGGCGTACTGACGGTGGACTACACGGAAACGGACGAAAACATACCGTTGCGTGGTTTCATTGGTTTACAGATTCACAGCGGTCCGCCGAGCGAGACGTGGTATCGGAACATTCGGATCGTTGAAGAGAACGAAAAATTCGTCTCTTACCGTCAACACGGTGCCGTCGGCGATGGAGTTACCGATGACTTTGAAGCCATTATCAAGGCGCACGATGTTGCCAATGCGTCGGGACTGCCCGTCAAAGCGGAACTGGGCGCAACTTATTACATCGGTAATGTCAAAGGCACCGCTCAAATACAGACCGATACGGACTGGGGGGATGCCAAGTTCATCATCGACGACTCGAAAGTAACCGTCGAAAACCGAGGGCATCACGTGTTCAACGTTTCGTCCAAACTCCCTTCGCAAAAAATTACGACGGTAGCGATGCTCAAACGGAACCAAGCGAAACTCGACCTGACGTTGCCGCAGAACTCGTTCATCGAAGTTGCCGATAACCAAACGATGCGTTTCATTCGTGAAGGCTTGAATCGAAACAATGGTGCGCCGCAAATAGACGTGTTTATCGGGGACACCAACGGCAACGTGGACACGAGCACTCCGATCATTTGGGACTTCGACAATATCAGTTCGATGACGGTGTATCCTATCGATGTCGAAACGCTGACGATCAAAGGGGGATATTTTACGACGATAGCCAATCAAGCCGAGTCCCGGTCAACCTACTATGCTCGCGGCATCGGAATCACACGTTCCAACGTGGTGGTTGACGCGTTGTTTCATGCAGTTACTGGCGAGGGCGCGACCGGCGCACCGTATAGCGGGTTTGTTTCTATATCAAAGTGTGCCAATGTTACGGTGCAAAACAGCACCTTTACGGGACACAAGACTTACAGCACCATCAAGGCGGGGAATGCGCCGGGAACAATGGGAACGTATGACATTAACGTGGACAAGGCGATCAATGTTACTTTCAAGGATTGCAGGCAGACGAACGACATTCACAATCCGATATACTGGGGAATCTTCGGTTCCAACTATTGCAAAAACCTGACGTTTGACACGGTGAAATTTTCCCGATTCGATGCGCACATGGGTGTGGCGAATGCCACGATCAAACATTCGGTGCTGGGACATCAGGGCATCAATCTCATAGGCACTGGTCTTTTTTTGGTGGAGGACACCAAAGTTTGCGGCAGGTCTTTCATCAATCTGCGGCGCGACTACGGCAGTACTTGGGAGGGGGAAATCATGATCCGCAACTGCGAATTTCAGCCGCGTAATGGATTGCGCGCCGATGCCGTGTTGATCGGCGGAAGTTATTCCGGTCGGCACAACTTCGGCTACACGTGTTTTATGCCGCGAAAGATCACGATAGACGGTTTGGTCATTGATGACCGAAACCATGGGAGCAATTATCCGGGACCGGCGATTTTTATGGATTTCAATCGGGCAAATGCCAGCGAAGAATATATGGAACAATATCCGTATGTGATTACGGAAGAGGTGCGCATGGAGAACTTGACCATCATGAGCGGCAAGCCGATCATTGTCAGTACCAATCCGTTTATGTTCCGAAATGTCAAGGTTACACAGAAATGAGGGAACTCACTGGCGGGTAACAAACGTCAACAAATTTGTGACATGACTGCAATCACGGCACAATCCGCCGGGACGCTCGCGTAATCTCCTGATTATCCGCAAAGACTATGCAGGTTATGTTGTGTCCTTGTGAGTCGATTCTCGGATATTGTAACAGGAGGTAAGCCGACTTGCCCGGTGCAAGTAACGGAGCCATTAAAGCGACCTGATGATTTCTCTCATCGGTACCAAAACGCCAATCGCTCGGCTTTCCTGCAGTCGAACGTTCTCTGCCTTCCACTTCCAAAAACTCCCAATCCGTACTCCAGTCTCCGCCACAGGATGACGAAGGAAACTCTTCGGGTAACGGCACTATCACCGCAAGGTCTCTGGCATCGGTCGTACCCGTGTTGACCACACGCACATAAAATCTAAAAGATTCACCACTCACAATCGGATGAACCGAAGTCTCCGGCTCAATCTGTACAGTTAACGTTGGTCTTGCCTGAAATGTCGTTGCAGGAGGTGGCGGAGTCACACCGCTCGGCGGTTGCGCAGGCGAGGGAGCCGGCGACTGTGTCGCCGGAGCAGGCGGCGGAGTCGTCTGTGTTCCGGGGAAAACTGCCGCACTGGAACTCGGCAAGGGAGTCGGCGACTGTGTCGTCGAAATTTGTGTCGGCGCAATCCGCGTCGTCGGAATCTGACCCGTTCGACGAAACTCCGGTCGCAACCATAGCGAACCTGCTGTTCCCTGCCGCAAAACGACGCTCATCCGCTCTGTATTGCCTGGCAGAAGAGTAACATTCCACAAGACCGTCGTACCCTGCAACAGTCCCGGCGGTTCACTGCGAATGTACGAAGCCAACGGCGGAATCGGCAACGCAACAACCCCCTGCACGGTAGCGGATGTCCGATTGGTGGCGGTAATTTCGTAGGGCAGTTCCTGACCGAGTCTTGCTTCGTTGGGTCCCCGAATGTTCAGCACAATGCTCGGATTGCCCGACCACGTTTGCCGAACAATTTCGCTACCGACCGTGACTCGTCGGTCGCCGTCCACGCCTGCCGGTCGAATGATGCGGATTCCTATCGAGTTCGTGCCTGCTGTCTGACCGCCGGGAGTTAAAATAGTCGTCGCTTGTCCCGAAGAATCGGTAGCAACTTCTTCGATCTGCGCCCCGGACGCTCCCAGTCCGGCGGAAGGTCCACTGAGAATTTCGTACCGGACAATCCAACCTTGTCGCGGTTGTCCGTTCGTGGCACGGAGAACCGTCGTGGTCAAGACCCGGTCTTCGCCGACCGGTGCGATTGCCAGCCGCGGCAAGACCCACTGAGCATCAACCCAATGAATGATACCGCCATCGGTACGTTTCGACCAATCCGCCATGTTCGGTGCGAAAGCGGTGACGTGAGTAGTGCCTTCCTTGAGCGAATTAACCGAAACCCAAGTTTGCCCTCGAAGTAAATGAACGTCGTCCGATGTGCCTGTCGTGCCCCGATTCAGCGTCTGATAGACTTGACTCGTTTTTGTGATGGCGTATCGGTCGGTAACTTTTTTGGCGTGTACATAATCGAAAACGAGCGTATCCCGATAGGAACCGCCGTCAATTTTTTCAATCGTTCCTACTCCTTCGAGAGCCCATTCGACTTTCTCGTTGGTAACGAGTCGGTCTTTGTTGCCGAGTCGACTGGCAATGAGAACGACTTCACTGCCGAGTGGAGCGATTTGTTCACGCGGAGTCACGAACAAATCGGGACCTGTAACAGGTGCAGTCGGCAGAGCATATCCGCCGGTATTCGCAAAAACGGGAGTGGGACCTGCGTCGGGATTGTGGATCAAGGCGGTCGTAATTGCATGCGTTCCTGGCGGGAGTGTCGTTGCCGTTGAACCCGCTAGATTCGTTTGGGATGCGCCTAAATCGCCGGGAAGTGCGGCGGACGGAGGAGCGAAAATGCTTGCGCCAGTGGATTCTTGTGGAACACTGGGAATCGGCGTACTGCTGACCGTGGTGGGTGTGGAGTCCGATCCCCAGTTGAAAAGCGGGCAATTCGCAAAGGGTCGGGACTCAAAGAGTCGTTCGCCGTAGGGATCGAAGCCGCTTTGTGGAAGTGATTGGCAACCGAGCAGGGCGCAGAGGAAGCCGAACCATGCGAAACGCAGGAAAACCGGTCTCCGATTGTGCCCCAAAAACGGCATCATAGTAACGGAATCACAGCGGGGACTCTTAACTCAAGAGAGTCTGCACCCCGTAGGATAGGTTACGATGGGCAAAAATGCAAAAAAATTTCCGATTACAGAAGATTTTCCGGGAATTTTTTGTCCGCATAATCGTTATAGTCCGGTTGACTGTGCCAGCAAAATGATTCTATCGCCTCCCCGACCGGCGGACGAGGTATTCGATCAATGCCTTGTCGAATGCCACACTGGTATCCAGTTCCACGTAGTCGATTCGGCTTTGAAAACAGTCCCGGCGAAATCGACTACGAAACGATTCCAATTTTTCCAAATAGTGCTGTTTGAGTGCATCCGCATTTCCCGGCACTTTTTCGCCCGACTCGGGATCGAGCAATTCGACTCGACCGTGAAACGGAAACTTTACTTCCGCTTCGTCAAGAACGTGAAACAAAATCACGTCATGACCCGAATGACGAAGACGGTGAAGGGAAGCAAGAATTGCATCAGCATCGCCGAGCAGATCACTGAATACCATCACGAGACTTTGCCGTTTCAGCATTGCCGAAAGTTGGGTGAGTGCCGACGCAATGTTCGTTTGTCCCGTCGGTTGCAATTTAGACAATACCGAAAGAATCGTGCCAAGTTGATTTCTGCGAGACTGCGGTTTCAACGACTGCTTGATCGCTTCGTCAAACGTAACGAGTCCGACGGGGTCTTGCTGATGAATCATCAGATAGGCAAGTGCCGCCGCCAGACAGATGGAGTAATCGAATTTGGTCATTTCCTGCCGATAGGTGTATCCCATTGACCGGCTTGTGTCCACGACGAGATAGCCGAGCAAATTGGTTTCGGCTTCATACTTTTTGACGTAATACTTTTCGGTTTTGGCATAGACCAGCCAGTCAATATCGGCGGGGTCGTCGCCTTGGGTGTATTTCCGATGTTCGCTGAATTCGACGGAGAATCCGTGCAGCGGACTGGCATGCAGACCATGAATAAATCCTTTGACGATAAACTGCGCCTTCAGGTCGAGCCGCTTAATCGTCTGAATGACCTCCGGTTTTAAGTATCGTTGCTGATCCATAGAGGAACGTTCCAAGTTACACCGGCATTATAATTCACGTTCCGCAAATCTGCAATAGACGGCGGCAATTACTACCGCTCTCTGCTTTTTATTGCAGAACCAATGATCGTGCTGTAATTGCAGGTATTCCGCAAGCTATGGATATATTGCTCGTTTTTTGCTTTGAAATGTTTTGCCTTTTCTCTGATCGAACGGCTCATCGTCAAATCCTTCAACACTAATTCATAGTAAGCAATTTTTGTTTCGCAGCATCGTATTAGTGCGGGACCGACGACATCAACAAACAAATTTGAAATAAATGATTCGACTGATTCCTCAAACGAGACAGTGGCTGGCAATCGATTTAATACCAACTGAAGATAATCTTCATGGTGTGCGAGATTAAATGCATCGACCACTAAGTCCCTCTTTGTCCTGATATATTGCATCGGATCATCATAACTCGTGATTTCCCGGCAGTGATGATCACAATAAACCGATGGTATCAATGCAGCTCTGGCAATTTCGTTGATCATTGCCCGCATTCGGATTGTATCCGTCGGTTCTCCAGGAACGTAGGGCTCCACAAACTTGACTTGGTTTAATCCATCGATAATTTCATTTGCGGCAATCCTATCCAGATACTCAATATGGTCGTGCAAGTCAAAGGCGGTATCAATCTCTTTGTGTTTTGTGCGGCTATCAAAATATGTCCACAAAACGGCAATCAATATGCCTGAGCCGAAAAGAAAAAGGACCACGTCCGTATTATTTTCATGGCGGACAAACAGCAGGCACGCCAATGCCCCCAAAATCAGAATAGGAAGTGCTCGAATACCAATATTAACACAGATACACTTCCGTAACCTGGCGAGCATCGTTTTGACTCGCCAAATGTGCTTTTTATAGATAGCCGGACACCGCTTATATTGCCGAATGACGAAGATCACCATCGACAAAATAACGGCAGTCAATAGTACCACACCACTGACAATGAATATGTAAAACCAGTCGCCCATGAAAACAAAAAAAATGGGTGAACACTGGGACTGTGGGCAGTATACGGTATGAACAGCGGTCTTTCCAGAGAAAACGGAAAAAAAAGCAGAAACATGCTGGGAAACGGTGCCGATTGTACCGATTATGCCGAATATAACGGTCTCGGAACTATCGGTTGTTCGACAAACAGTATGCAAACAGCCCCGCCGTCATGTCACAAAAGCATCATTTTACGAAAGGCTCCACTCCGTTCCGCCGGGTCGGTCTTCCAATGTAATGCCAAATTCCGCCAAGTCTTTGCGAATCTTGTCCGCCATTGCAAAATCCTTGTTCTGCCGCGCTGACGCTCGGAGTTCAATCAGCAATGTCATCAACTTGCCGACGAGTTCGCTGTCGCCGGTGTTCGCCGACACAATCACTGGCTCTCGGAATAAACCGAGAGTTATACAGAGTTCGCGGAGGA
>Ga0123353_10001055_pt1 | contig 33745 bp, 21 predicted proteins | sample TergutLab28metaG_3_FD_92763 | JGI IMG/M metagenome (GOLD analysis project Ga0123353, IMG submission 92763) | Labiotermes labralis P3 segment gut microbial communities from Petit-Saut dam, French Guiana - Lab288 P3 | ecosystem: Host-associated > Arthropoda: Insects > Digestive system > Gut ... | reverse complement strand
TTTTTCCGTCGCACCGCGTTAAAATTTCTTGAAATACGGGCGTATTCCTTCAAAATTTTACCTTGTGCGGCGAAAAAATCGCTCAAAAATCTGCACACGGGGATTTTTCAAACACGCCCTAATCTTGCTTCAAATCTATTATAAACTTATTGACCTTCCCGCCAACAAGATGTTATAATACCTTAAAGACTGTTATAATAGGAGGGTTATATATGCAAGCGACGATCTTAGGGTCCCCGGACAAATACGGCGTCTGGCCCACAAAGGACTTCACCGCCGGCTCCATGCCGGACTGGTTCAGCGTGCCCAAGGTCAAGGGCGCGCTTCTCTACAAGGGCGTAAGAAACGGCAACGTGTTCAACGACAGCATCCTGCTTTTGCACGAGGGCAAGCTGGCGTTTGAACGTTACTACGGCAAGTGGGATAGGGATACAAAGCACCCGATGTATTCCGTCACAAAGTCGGTGGTATCGGCGCTTACGGGAATCGCCGTCGCCGAGGGGAAGATCGAAAACGCCGATCAGAAAGTGACCGACTTCTTCCCCGACGCCGTTATCGCGCCCGGGCAGGAGCTGAAGCGCGACATCACGATCGAGCATCTGCTGCACATGAACAGCGGGCTGCCCGGCGACAGCCAGAAGAACGACGTCAACTGGTGGGATGCGCCCGACAGCGGCAAGGCGGCGTTTGAGACGCCCCTGTTCGCCAAACCGGGCGAGCGGTTCTCCTATAGTAGCGGCCCCGGCTGCCAGACGCTGGCTGTCCTCATAAGCCGCGCGGTGGGACAGAACCTGTTTGAGTACGCGAAAGAAAAGCTCTTCGGCCCCCTTGGCATGGACTCGGTCGAATGGGACGCCGCGAAGGACGGGAACAACTACGGCGGCTTCGGCATCCGTATGACCTCGCGGGATATGCTGCGCTTCGGGTACCTGTATTTGAATCGGGGACGCTGGGAAAATACGCAGATCCTTCCGCCGGAGTGGGTGGACAAAAGCGCGCCGTCCAGCAAGGAGAAGTGCTCCTACGGACGGTTGTTTTGGAATACTGATTTTAATTTGCAGAATGATTCGTATCAGGCGTGCGGGTCGTTCGGACAGTTTATCTGCGTTTTGCCCGAGCGGGACGCCGTTTTGGTGCGCACCGGCAGCGCGGGACCGGTGACGCGGTTCGCGAACAAAAGGGGCGGCGAACGGTTTGAGCGGATGCTGCTGTCGTTTACGCCGCTGAAAGGGATCCCGCTGGCGTACTTTAGATCGGAATTGTGAGGACGCGGAACGCACAAATTATTCCGCACTCCTAATCCCTGACTGTATTTGACTTTCAAACATTGCCTTATAAACTCCGCCCAGCGCAATCAGCTCCTCGTGCGACCCGTGTTCCGCGATGCCGCTGTCTTTCACCACCATGATGACGTCCGCGTCGCGTATGGTCGAAAGCCTGTGCGCGATGACAAACGTCGTGCGCCCCTTGGCCAGCCGCATGAGCGCCTGCTGAATCTTCAGCTCCGTGCGCGTGTCCACGCTTGAGGTCGCCTCGTCCAAAATCAGGATGGGCGCGCGGCACAGCACGGCGCGTGAAATCGCGAGCAGCTGGCGCTGCCCCTGGCTCAAGGCGTCGGTCTCGCCGCTGACCTGTGTCTCATAACCGTTTTTGAGCCGCTTTATAAACGTGTCCGCGTCAGCCAGCGCGGACGCGTTTTCTATTTCCTCCTGCGTGGCCTCGGGAACGGCGTAGCGGATGTTGTCGGCGATACTGCCCGTGAACAGGCAGGTATCCTGCAAAACGACGGAAAAAGCGTTGCGCAGACTGTCCCGCTTATAGCTTTTGATGTCGCGGCCGTCTATCAGGACCTCGCCGCCGGTGACGTCGTAAAACCGCGTCAGCAGGTTGACAATCGTCGTTTTGCCCGCGCCGGTTTCGCCGACCAGAGCGACTTTCTGCCCCGGACTCACCTTGAAGCTGACGCCTTTCAGCACGTCCGAGCCCGGTACATAGGCGAAAGAGACGTTTCTGAACTCCACTTCGCCCTTGGGGATGCCGATATCAATCGCGCCGGGAATATCCTCCGGCTCATCGCTTTCGTCCAGAACCTCGAACACACGCTCCGCGCCCGCTAAGGCCGCCTGAAGATTGTTGTACATGCCGGCGATGTTGTTCAGCGGAAAAGCGAACTGCCGCGAGTAAGTCCCGAAGCTCGCGACCGTGCCGATCAGCAGGGGATTGTTGACCGCCAGCATTCCGCCCGTGAACATGACGCTGACGTAACCGAGATTCGTGATGACATTCATGAACGGCATGAGCAGTCCCGACCAGATCTGCGCCTTGACGGAGTACGCTGTCATCCGCGCGTTATTTTCTCCGAACGACTTGATGACTTTGCCGCGCATGTTGAACGCCAGCACGATTTTCCTGCCTGAAATGGACTCCTCGATCAGCCCGTTGAGCCTGCCAAGCTCCCGCTGCTGACCGGCGAACATCTCCCTGGAACGCTTTGAGATAAGCTTTGTCAGCAACAGCACGAGCGGCACGGTCATCATGGAGACAAGGGTCAAAACCGGGCTGAGGGCCAGCATCATGACGACCGAGCCTAAAATCGTGACGGACGCGCTGATCAGCTCGGTGGTGGACTGGGCTATCGTGCCGCTGATGTTGTCGATATCGTTTGTAAGGCGGCTCATCAGCTCGCCGTGGGTGTGGGTGTCGTGGTACATGAGCGGAAGCCGCTGCATTTTGTCGAACAGCGTCCCGTGCAAGGTGCGCATGATGCGCTGGGACGCGGCATTCATGATCAGCCCCTGCGTGATGTTCAGGAGCCAGACGGTAACATAAATCATCAGCAGCGCCGCGCCGTACTGGTATATCAGCGTGAAATTCACGCCGCCTGCGGCTGTCATGGCGTCTACGCTTTTCCCGATCAGGTACGGCGCGAATACCGAGGCCGCCGCGTTTATGAGCAGCAGTATTGACACAAAAAACAGCGACTTCGCTTCTTTCGTGTAAAATTTCAGCAAACGAAGAAACGTGCCCCTTGCGTTTTTTGCTCTTTCCTTGGGCATGAACCGCGCCGGGCCTCCGCCGATATGGTTCTGTCTGCCAATGGCGGGGACTTCCGCTTGAGGTGAATTTTTACTGTTCGCCACGTCAGACCACCTGCCCTTCGTAAATCCCAATTTGCGAGCGGTAAATATCGCGGTACAGCTCGCAGTCCCGCATAAGCTCATCGTGAGAGCCGTATCCCGCGACCTTGCCGTGATCCAGCGCCAATACGGTATCGCAGTCCATCACCGTGCCGATGCGCTGGGTGATGAGGATACACGTCATGCCGTGCGCGTATTCGCGGAGGTTTTGCCGGACGCGGGACTCCGTGATAGCGTCGAGGGCGCTCGTGCAGTCGTCAAGCACAAGGATATCGGGCCTGCGTATCAGGGCGCGGGCGATGGAAAGCCGCTGCTTCTGTCCGCCTGACAGGTTGACGCCGCTTTGGCCGATGAGGGTATCGTAGCCGTCTTTTGAGGCGGATATAAAATCGTGGGCGCAGGCAAGTTCGGCGCAGCGGCGCACCTCCGCGTCGGACGCGTCCGGCCTGCCCCACAAAATGTTGTCTTTGACAGTGCCGGTGAACAGCGTCGCGGTTTGCGGCACGACGGCGATTTTCGTCCGCAGCTCACTCTCCGCAAGCTCGCCGACGGGAACGCCGCCGATCAGAATCTCGCCGCCGGTGGGCGCGTAAAAGCGCAGCAGCAGCGCGGCCAGGCTCGTTTTGCCGGAGCCTGTGGAGCCTATCACGCCCACCGTGGCACCCTTTTTCACAGAGAAAGTCACGCCGCTCAAGGCGGGCTGCCCGGTGGAGCCTTTATAGGCGAAAGTCACGTTACGGAAATCAACGGCAGGTGAATTTTCATCGTATACGGCTGAACCCTGGCGGCTGCCCATGTCAAGGGCATCGGCGTTGAGGACCTCGATGATCCGCTCACCCGAGGCCTTGACGCGGACGATTTGGTTCAGCAGATTTGAAATCATATTGAAGCTCTGCGTGATCTGCTGCATATAGATGACAAAGGCCATTACGCTGCCGATTTCCATCAGGCCGCCCGATACCCAGCGCGAGCCGAAGAAAATGATCCCGGCGATGCCCAGCGCGGCGAAAAACTGCATACACGGGCCGAATACGGCCATCACGCGCCCGGCCTCAACGCCGCGCTGCGCCAAAGCGTCGTTGGCGGCCCCGAAGCGCTTTTCCTCCGTGTCGAACCGCCGAAACGCTTTTACGAGCCGGATGCCGGTGAGATATTCGCGCATCGTCGTGTTCAGCCTGTCTATGGCCTGCTGCATACGGGCAAAACGCGGGTACGACAGCTTCATGCTGATGCCTATGACGGAAAAAACGCAGATAACGACAGGCACGACCAAAAACACCGCGCGGATATTCAGCGTGCTTACCATGATCAAAGCCCCGACACAAATGACAGGAGCCTTGAAAAAAATGCGCATCATCATGTTGACGAAATTTTGTACCTGAGTGATGTCGTTCGTCATGCGCGTGATGAGCGAACCGCCCTCAAAACGGTCAATGTCGTCTACGGAGAGCGACTGTATTTTTACGAAAAGATCATTGCGCAAATCGCGGCCGAAGTTTTGCGACGCGTGGCTTGCCGATATGTTGCGGGTCAGCGCGAACATCGCTCCCGCCGCGACGACGCACAGCATAATCAGCCCCACGCGCACCACGAGGGCCATGTCGCCGCCGCGCACACCGCCGTCCACGAGCCGCGACATCAGCTTCGGCTGGAGCAGATCGCACAGGGCTTCCAGTGAAACGCACAGGACCGACAGCAGGCCGAGCTTCCAGTAGGAACGGATGTATTTTTTGAAGTGTCTCAAAGCAAAGCGACCTTTCTTGCAACTATTGTCAAAAGGTTTTGATTATACACCTTAACGACTATAAAATCAGCAGAAAATAAGCAAAAGCGTTGACCTATGGGTTTTGCGTAATTTTTTGCTATGATTTTAAGGAGTTAAGGAGTATATTGTAGCATATTAGCAGAACATTATCAATATTAGATTTTTTTGTCTGATCATGTTGTAAAATCCGCGGCGATATGCTACAATAAAAATGATAAAAAAACAATGCTTTTTTAGACCTTTTTATTGATACAAGAATTTTCTAACCCCTCCGGCGCTACGCGCCACCTCCCCTTGCAGGAGAGGCAGTGGTTGCCGGTCGCTCAAGCCTCCCCTGTAAGGGGAGGTGGCACGAAGTGCCGGAGGGGTTAGAAAATTCAAAATCAACACAAAAGTCTAAAAGTTCTAAAAACCAAAAAAGGAGGGGCAACCGCATGAAAAAAATCGCCGTACTCGTCGCAATGTCCATGGAAGAAAGCTATCTGGTCAAGCGAATCGAGGAACAAAAGCCCGAAACGGTCGCAGGAGCAAAATTCCTGCACGGCAGGATAGGGGAGGCGGAGGTGATCCTGCACCGCTGCGGATGGGGTATGCGCAACGCGGACAGGGGAGCGCGCGCGCTGATTGGGCATGCCAAGCCGGACGCGCTTATTCTGTACGGCGTGTCAGGCGGGCTTGTCCCCGATGTACGGGTCGCGGATACCGTGGCCGCCGTGTCGTCGTTTCCGGCTTTCGGGAAAGTCCGAAAGGCTGAAAACACGGACGCAAGACTTACCGGCATAGCGTTACGGGTTATTCCCGAAGCGAGAAAAGCCCCGATCGCGACGAGCATTGGGATCATACTGCGCAAAAAACGCAAGGCGAAAATCGTGGCTGAAAGCGGCGCGGTCTGTATAGACATGGAAAGCTATGCCGTCGCGAAAGCCGCAAACGAAATGGGCGTGCCGCTTTTGGTGATACGATCTTTGTCGGATACGCTTGAGCCGTCGTCGCTCCTTGAGTTCTTCAAAAACGGACGCGTGGCGGCGGAAAACGCGGCGGCGGGCGTTGAAGCGGTTATTAAAAGTATAGTAGTATAGTGAGGAAAGAACAATGCTGACATACGCGCAGATGCTTAATCTCAAACGCTGGAACACGCCGACGGTCTACAACGGATGGGAGCGCGTGACCCGGTTGGAGCGCACGCAGGGGCGCTTCAACAGAATGCCGGTGCGTGACTTCATGCCGCAGATGGGGATTATGGCCGGCACGGCCGTAACCGTGGTCGCGCAGCCAAGTGACCCGCGGCACCAGCGCACGAACCCGGACGCGCAGAGAGAGTACATGCAATACCTGGCCTCCGTGCCGGGGCCGAAAATCGTCGTGGTCAAGGATTTGGACGACCCGCATATCGGCTCCTTTTGGGGCGAGATCAACGCCAACATGCACCGCGTGATGGGTTGCGTGGGTACGATAACCGACGGCTGCGTGCGTGATCTGGACGAGATGGCAAACGCCGGCCTGCACGCCCTGGCGAAGCACGCCTGCGTCGGCCACGCGTATTCCACGCCGGTGCGGTGGGGTTGCGATGTGGAGGTTTTCGGAACCACGGTGCGGTCGGGCGACCTGATCCACGCCGACAAGCACGGCTTCATGGCCATAGACGAGGCGGACTGCGAGAATCTGCTGGAGGCCGTGCGCTTCATGGACGCCAACGAATGCGATAACCTGCTGGCGCTGTCGCGCAACGCGGCGGGCATGGGGCTTGAGGAATTTATCGAAGCATACGCGGCGGCCGTGGCGAAATTTAAGAGTGACGCCGATGAATTTTTCAGCGGACATGTAATTTGACTATCAATATAAAATGCTGTTTTAGCCCTTTATATTGATACGAGAGCTTGTTATATCAGGTAGTTATACCCCTCCGGCGCTGTGCGCAACCTCCCCTTGCATGGGAGGCTTGGTTTGAGCCGCCATCAAAGCCTCCCCTATAAGGGGAGGGGGCACGCAGTGCCGGAGGGGTTTGAAAATTCAAAGTCAATACAAAAGTCTAAAAGAGCTACATAAAATGAAAGGACTGACCGTTAATTATGAACAATCAAAGCTGGCCCGCGTCCTGGCCCGTGCGGCTGGGAAGCCTTGAAATCGAACTGCCTTTAGTCCGGGGAGATAACGGCTTTCAGATCTACGCCTTTGATCCGATGGGGCGCGGCGACTGGAATATCGCCGCGGCTGAGGCGCTCAAGGAGCTTTTGGCTCCCTTTGACTTCGACATCATCGTCACGGCGGAGTCGAAGGCGATCGCGCTGGCGGAGGAGCTTGCGCGGCTGCTTGGCCATGAGGACTATGTTGTGTTGCGCAAAGGGCACAAGCTTTACATGATCGACCCGCTGGTGGTGGATGTCAAGAGCATCACCACGACCGCGCCGCAGAAGTTTTTCCTCGGCATTGACCGGCAGGAATTGCTTCGCGGAAAACGCGTCTGTGTACTGGACGACGTGATCTCCGCCGCCGGGACGCTCCACGCGATCCACGACGTAGGCAAGGCGGTGCCGTTCACCGTGGCCGTCAACGCCTGCGTGCTGACGGAGGAAACCCGCTGGGAGAATTATGAGGGCGTGCCTGTGGTCAGCCTTGATCATATTCCATTGCCTGGATTTTCAGAATATATGCCATAATGAAGGAGTGGGGTTGACATGCGTATCATACCGGCAAGCGAAGCCGGGGATGTTCGGGACGAAATCAGCCGCGTTTTCGTGGAGGGCTTTTACCCGCTGCTTAAAATGCTGTGCAAGGACAAACGCAGGCTGACAAAGGCTTTGGCGCACATGTTCAGGACAGAGCAATATTTTGTGGCGATGGACGGCGGACGCGTAGCCGCCATTGCCGCGCGCGCCGACGGCAAAACCTCGTCGCTGTGCCTCAATAAGGCGCAGCTCAGGCGTCATTTGGGGCTGTGGCGCGGGAGCCTTGCGTGGCTCACGATGCACAAGGAGGTGGATTTCCCGAAGTATCCGTTTCCGATCGAAAGCGGCATGTGCGCCATAGAGAATGTCGCCGTTGACCCTGAGTACCGCAGACAGGGACTCGCGCGGCGGCTGCTTGCGCATATCATAGAAACGGCGCCTGGCGGCACCTGCGTGCTGGAGGTTGCGGACAACAACAAGAACGCCCGGGCACTGTATGAGAGCCTGGGGTTTCGGGAGGTTGCGCGGCTGAAGCAGAAGTATACGGGGTTTACGGGGGTTGGGGCGTATTTGTATTTGCGGATGGAGAAAAAAGCTGACGTTAGGGTTTGAGCGGCTTGTACAAATAATGCGAATCCGTGTTGAATAATGGGTGAATATGATAGATATGGGGTAAAGTGCACGTCATTGTGAGCACGGAGAAACGTTGAGCAACAACAATGTTTGTGTGCGAAGCAATCCAGTCATGTAACGCAAAATAAAGTTGCATGACTGGATTGCTTCGCGCACCGACCCTGTTATAAAAAAACGCTTCTCTGCGCTCGCAATGACGCCTGACTTTTACCTGTTTTCTGTTTTTTTTAGCCGTGATTCAAAAAAGAGATAAGGACGGACACAAAGCCCGTCCTTTTGCATGTCTAAAAACGTCACATCTTTATGTACTTACCAATAAACTTCATCTCATGCATCTTCCAGTGCACCCTCGCGCCCCACCGCATGGGGGCCGGTTCAAGTCTGCGCGCGACGCGTTTCAGCTGTGCCGGAATGTCGATGTTCTGCGGGCATTCTTTTACGCATTTGCCGCATTTCACGCAGTTGCGCGCGCTGCTGTTGGATTTCGGATCGGATATGTTCGAGGTGGTGGTGTACTGCTGGAATCCCGTGAACAGATCCACGGCATAGCTGGCGTTGTAGGCCGCGAAGCATCCGGGGATATTGACGCGCTTGGGGCAGGGCATACAGTAATTGCAGCCGGTGCAGGGGATCTTGTAGGACTCGCGGAAAATCTTCACAACCTGCGGATAGACCTCACGCTCACTCGCGCTGAGGCAGCCGGGAATCGCGTTTTCGGCGGTGTTTATATTGTCGTCCAGTTGGGCCATGGAGTTCATGCCGGAAAGCACGACAGTCACCTCCGGCTGATCCCACAGCCAGCGCATTGCCCACGCGGCGGGACTGCGCCCCGGAGCCGCCTGCTCAAAAAGCTTGACGGCCTGTTTGGGTATACCTGTCGCCAGCCGTCCGCCCAAAAGAGGTTCCATGATCATGACGGGCAGGCCCATGGCGGCGGCCTTTTGCAGGCCCGCTTTTCCCGCCTGATAATTTTCGTCTGAGTAGTTGTACTGGATCAGCGTGAACTCCCAGGAATAGCATTCCAGCAGCTTCGCGTAATCCCCCTGGCTGCCGTGGTACGAAAAGCCGATCTGCCTGATGCGCCCGGCGGCCTTTTGCTCGGCGATCCAGCTTTCCACGCCCAACGCGCAAAGCCCCTCCCAATCACTCGGAGCGGTGAGGTTGTGCATGAGGTAGTAGTCGATGTGGTCTGTACCGAGCCTTTCAAGCTGCGTGTTGAGTATCCTGTCTAAATCAGAGTAGGACTTCACGTGATGGAAGTGGAGCTTCGAGGCGATATAAATCTTCTCGCGCAGCTCGGGATACCGCTTGAAAATCTGACCCAGAGCGATCTCGCTGCCGCCGTAAATGTAGGCGGTGTCGAAGTAATTCATACCGCGATCAACCGCGCTTTTGATGAGCGCGGCGGATTTGTCGATGTCGATCTGCCCCGCGATGCCTTTCGGGAACCGCATACAGCCGAAGCCTAACGCGGAAAGCTTGTTGCCTGTTTTCGGATCAATTCGGTATTGCATAACAGCACCGTCCTTTCATTTGAGTCCCTCTAAAGGCCGTCATTCCGGGCTTGACCCGGAATCTCAAAGGAGATTGCGGCTCGGAGGCCGCAATGACGGCAGGGCTTTTTGAGGGACTCAATTATCTTTAGTATATATCCTTTTTACAGAAAAAGCAATAGCCGTATTGATAGATTTTTGATAGATTGAAAAATTTTCCTTGCATTTTCCGATACGCTATGGTATAATACGTTCAGGTCTGTACAGGCAAATTTACCTGAAAGGAGTTGTTGCGAAATGAAGAAGTATGAGGTGGCTTCGGCCTAAACCAAATAGGGCGTAGGCAGGCGGGCGCGAATGTGCTCCCGCTTGCTTATGCTCGGTATTGAGTAACCTTCCCGCATACAGGCGGCCGTTGAAAGCTGCTTGTGCGCGGGTATTTTTTTGCCTAAAGGAGAAATAAACATTGAAATTACAAACAGAAACGCACACATACAAAGATCACATCGAAAAGCTCGAGGACGACGCGCATCTGATCAGCATGTCATCGGCTGACGATGTTATCCGTCTTGGATATTCTGCCGGCCTGAATGAAAAAAGCCGCGTTCTTGATTTGTGCTGCGGCTTTGGAACCATGCTGAAAATATGAAACGAAGCTTTCGGGATCAGCGGCGTCGGCGTTGACCAAAACGCATCGTCCATAAAAACGGGCCGCTCACGGCTGAGAGATGACCGGATCAGCTTGATTTGCGGCGACGTTTTGCGGTATAAAGATACGGGGAAATACGATGCCGTTGTCTGCACGGAGCTGTCGGCCGGATTGTTTGACAGCTTTCAGCAGGGAATTGCGTTTCTCGAACAATTCATAAAGCCCGGCGGGACCATCGTATTCGGGAGACTGTTCTCCGAAATACCGGATCCGCCAAAGGAATTGACCGAATTTGACGGCCCGTTGCCAACCCTGAATGAAATTTATACGCAAGTCAGGCAGTGTGGCTATCTGATTACTTCTATGGTGAGCGGCGGCGGTGCTTCATGGGAGCGGTACATCATGAGGGATTCTAAGCACGCTTTGCTGCGGCTGCGACAGAATCCGCGGGATGCGGAATGGTCCGCGCGGACCGACAAATGGAACCGGATATATTTCGATTACCGCCGGCCTTATGAGGGCTGGGCATTGTTCGGAATAGAAAAATTCTAGTCAAATTCTAGCAAAACTTCCCTTGACCTTTGCGCCCCGGCAAGCTATAATGTTTTTGCGAATTGAATAAAGAGGGGGCATCTCTATGAAAAAAATGAAACGTATTCTTAAAGTTACGCTGAAAACACTGGCGATCTTTATTACCGCCGTCGTGGCGCTCGTCACCTTGATCGTCGCCGTGCCTTTCACGGCAGGCATCGGCCTGAAAACGGAGGCTCTGCCCGCCGACGCTTCCGTTACGCTGAAACGCGCCGCCATCGGCGAACGCTACATGCTGGGGCTTGGCCGGATCGCGGACGGGCTGACACGCGTGCCGGAGGATATGCCGGACGTTGAAACGTATGAAAGCGAACACTTCTATCCCGGCGGAGAAAACGCGGGCGAGGTCTGGCGGCTGGGTTACGCTCAGGCGGTCATCACGCCGGAGGACTGGGAGACAAAGACCTACTATGAGGGAGGCAATCTGGTGATCCCGCAGCGCAAGCTGACGGACAAGCTGGACGAACTGAAGGTGCGGGTGGTTGCGCTTTCAGCTTCAGCCGACGGGGGAGTCAGCATCTTCGCGGCGGTGGACAGCATCGGCGTGACGAATAAGCAGGTAAGGCAGATACGCGCGCTGGTCAGCGATATGGGGCTTCTGAGCGTCAACATCGCGGCGACCCACGTCCACACCGCCGTCGATCCGCTGGGCTTTTACAGCAAGGGCGGCAAGGCGGATCAGGACTACATCGCTTTTGTCAACGAAAAGGCCGCCGGGGCGATACGCGAGGCCGTAGCGGCGATGGAGCCGGGCAGGCTGTATATGTCACAGATCGGCTCGGTCTATCCGAAAGAATATTCCTGGCAGAAGATAGACGCGATGATCGGCTTTGACACGGAAACAGACCAATGGGACGATGAGTGGGATGAGAAGTACGATGCCAGGTGGGAAGAAATCATGAGCGAAATGAGCGCGGAGGAATACGGCTTAGGCGATTATATCTCAAGCCGCCGCAGCTTCGGGGGAACAGAGTCTACGCGCATGAACAAGCTGCGTTTCGAGCCGCTGAATCCCGGGTCGAAGGAAACGGTCTGGCTCAATTTCGCGGCGCACCCGTTCAGGGGCGGCTACGCGTACGGCGGCTGGCCGGCCGACAAAATTTCCGGCGACTACATCTATTACATGGAGGAGCTGATCGACGAGTCCGGAGCCAACATGATATTCGTCAACGGCGCGGTCAACGGAATCAACCCCAACGACAGCCAGACAGCTGATAAAAGCTACTATGAATATGAAAGCGACGAAGAATACTATGAAGCCAGAAGCAAGCAACCCGTGGACTGGAAATTGAGGCGAATGGGACGGGATTTTGCAGCGATTGCTTTGGCGATGACAATGGCGCCGGAAGAGATCGCGCAAAATCCGTTGACCGATCCCGATGCTGACCACGGCTATGAATACCGCAGAATCGTCACGATGATGCAAAACAAAGGCACGGTGACTGAAACGGAGCTTGCGCCCTCTCTTGACATACGCCTAAGCGAGATGCGGCTGGACATAGAAAACCCGCTCGTGCATTTCGTGGCAAAGCGCGGTATGCTCAACATGAACCTGCTGCGCGACGGGAAGAGCCTTGCCGCTGTTACGGAAGTCGGATACATGGAGCTGGGCGGCGCGGTCACGGTCGCGCTCGTGCCGGGCGAATTCACGCCGGGACTGGCGTGGCGCGGCGGCGACTCGACAAAGGAGTTCTCCATACGTCAACGCGATTTCGCGTATCCCACTTTCAGCGAAAGCGCGGGGCGCGAGGTTTTAGTGTTCGGGTTGTGCAACGACGAGCTTGGTTACATCATTCCCGACAATGACCACGTGATGTTCTATGTGCCGCGCGGAGTTGCCAACGCCCTGTTGAAAACGTGGGATTATGACCACTACGCGGAGCTGCTATCGCCGAGCCGGAATGCGGCGGGCGTGTTTGCGGACGCGTTCGCGGAACTGGCGGGGAGATAGCGGGAATCACGTGTTGAGTGATGGGTAAAAACAGAAGATGTTTCGGCTATTATGCGCGTGAATATGATAGATTCCGGGTAAAAATACGCGTCATTGCGAGCGCGAAGAAGGTTTGTGTAACCGCAATGTTTACGCGCGAAGCAATCCAGTCAGCAAGCTCAGGGATTAGAAAAATAAAATTGCATAACTGGATTGCTTCGCGCGTTGACCCTGTTATAAAAAGAACGTTTCTCTGCGCTCGCAATGACGCCTGACTTTTACCTGTTATCTATTATTTCAATCCGTGATTCGTATAAATAATAGCAAATTATGTATAGGAAACACAGTGTAAGGAGAGCAGCATATGAATCACAACAACATTCTTTCATTAAACGGCGAATGGGAGCTATTCGCTTTCCCGCAAAGGAGCAGTACGGTCACGTCGCCCGCCCAGCTTGACGGCTGCGGGTCCATCCCCGCGCAGGTGCCTGGCATGGCCCAGCGGGACCTCATGCGGGCGGGGCTGCTGCCGGATGACATTTACTTTGGCCAAAACGTGAGCCTGCTGCGCGAATACGAGGGCCATGAATGGTGGTACCGCAAATGCTTTGCCATCGAAAAGCTGCCCGCGTCCGGTGAATCAGCCGTGCTTTGCTTTGACGGCGTGGATTGCGCGGCGGAGTATTACCTCAACGGCGAATCAATCGCGTACAGCGACAACGCACTGATACCGCATGAAATTGATGTAACGGATTCGCTCGTGCTTGGCGAAAACGAAATTGCGGTAAACATAGAGTCGCCCATCGAAGCGGCGAAGCGGTATACCTACGACCCCATGCTCCGCGCGCAGGAGGGCTGCTATGAAAGCCTGTACATGCGCCGCCCGCCATCCTCCTATGGCTGGGACATCATGTGCCGCGCCGTGACCTCGGGGATATGGCGCGGGGTCAGGCTGGAATATCGGCCAGCCACGCATTTTACGCAGAGCTATCTCATCACCCGCCGCTGCGATGAAAAACGCGCCGAAATGCGGCTGTTTTGGGAGGTTTGCACCGATCTGCCGGACTTCAAGGGGCTTTCCCTGCGGATCGAGGGCAGATGCGGGGACTCGGCATTCGATTTGACGCGGCCGGTTAATTTCAGCGCGGGCGACTGGGGTTTCGCCTTTGACGACCCCAAGCTTTGGTGGCCTGCGGGCTACGGCGAGGCCAATTTATACCGAATCAGGATCAGCTTGTGGAAGGACGGCGCGCTTTTGTGCGAAAAGAGCGACACCGTGGGTATCCGCACCGTGGAACTGCGCCGCACCGAGCTGACGACCCCCGAACAGCCCGGCGAGTTCGTTTTTCTGGTCAACAATGTAAAAATATTCTGCAAAGGCTCCAACTGGGTGCCGCTGGACGCCATGCACTGCGAGGACGCGCGGCGCTATGAACCCGCGCTTGCTCTGTTCAAGGATACTCACTGCAACATGCTGCGCTGCTGGGGCGGCAATGTCTACGAGGACGACCGCTTTTACGAGCTGTGCGACGAATACGGCATCCTTGTCTGGCAGGATTTCAGCATGGCCTGCGGGGTTTATCCGCAGACTACGTCTTTTCAGGAGGTCATGCGCACGGAGGCCGAAAACGTGATTCGAAAGCTGCGGCAGCATCCCTGTATCGCCCTGTGGAGCGGCGACAACGAGTGTGACCATAGCTGGTGCGGCCGGGGCCTTGACCCCAACGACAATGCGCTGACCCGCAGGGTATTACCTGATGCCGTGTCCCGCTGCGACGGCGCGCGGCCCTACCTGCCCAGCTCGCCCTGCATGGGGCCGGAGGTCATACGCACGAGACTGCACGATCGCATGTCGGAGGATCACCTTTGGGGGCCGAGGGACTACTTCAAATCGCCTTTCTACATCGGTTCGGAAAGCCATTTCGTCAGCGAGATCGGCTACCACGGATGCCCGAACAGAAGCTCAATCGAGCGGTCTATCCCACAAGACAGGCTCTGGCCGTGGCAGGATAATCCCGACTGGCTGTTGCACGCCAGCGAGCCAACAGGCCGTTTCGATGGGCCGTTTGCCTATCGAAACAAGCTCATGGCCGACCAGATCGCGCAGTTTTTCGGCGGGCACGCGGATAACCTTGACAACTTCATCCTGCTGTCGCAGATCGTACAGGCGGAGGCGTTCAAGTTCTTCATCGAGTTCCACCGCGCGAAGAAATGGCGGAAAACCGGCATCCTCTGGTGGAATATGCTCGACGGCTGGCCACAGTTTTCCGACGCCGTGGTGGACTGGTATTTCGGTAAAAAGCTGGCCTACCATTATATTAAACGTTCGCAGGCGCACTTGTGCCTGATTGTCACCGAGCCGAGGGATTGGCACACGCGGTTGCTGGTCTCTAACGACACACAGGGAACCCGGCAGGGGACTTTCTGCGTGTGGGACGCCGATACAGGCGAAACGCTGCTTTCCGGCGAATTCAGCGCGGCTCCGAACGAAAACACGGAGCTTGGCCGTATACGCGCGGAAAGCACGGCGCAGCGGCTGCTTCTGATGGAATGGGAGTCCGGCGGTGAGCGCGGCGTGAACCATTATCTGTTCGGCGCACCGCCATTCGACGCCAGGAGATATCGCAGCTGGCTGGCGGAAATCGCGGGCCTCGACGGTTCGTTTGACGCATCCGAAGCGGGCAAGTAAAATGAGAGAGAACGGCAGCAATAAGGCATTATAATACACCGCACGAGTGCGGACGCCGAATAAATTCGGTGGGATGGAGGTTATCATGAAAAAAGCGACACAGGCTCTCTGTGCCCTGGGTTTGAGCGCGGTGCTGTCCGCCGCTCTGCTCTGGTATTACGACACATTTGTGCACTGGCAGCCGAAGCTGTACCCTTTCGCGATGGCGGTTGTCACAGCGGTTTTCGCCGCGTTTACGCTGTTTGTGCTGTGGGTGCGCGGCGAACGCAGGGGCAAGGCTCTTATGCGGAAAACAGTTCTTTCCGTGGCGGTGTTCACGGGGATGATCCTGTGCGCGGTGTCGTTCATCATCAACAACGTGATGTACGGCGGCACGAAGCCAGGGCCGCAACGGGCGGCAGCCGCGGCGATGCTGTTGGCGGGAGTGCAAATTATCGTGCTGCTTGTCCTGCTGACGCGGGCGCGGCGCAAGCCGTTATTGGGCGCGTGCATGGCCGTTGTCATGCTGCTGCCCGTATTTTTAAGTATGGGAGCGCCTTATTTCATGAAATCAATTGCCAAGGTGCCGCCGGGCTTAAACGAGGGCCGGTTTGCGCCTATGCCTGCGCTGGGCGAGGCGGACTTTACGGTTCCGTCGGACGGCAGTATTGAGGAGATACGCGACATCATCCGCGATTTGCGGGCAAACGGAGAGGACAAGCACTTCACCGTGCTGATCGGGGACGGGGAGTACAATATCACGCAGATCCTGCTTGACGAACGCGACCGCGATACGACCTGGCGTTCCTGGGACGGCGGAGTGATCCTCAACGGCGGTATTTCGCTGAATCCAAAGGACTTCGCGCCGGTGAATGGTGAAGCCGCCAGCAGGTTATCGCCTGAGGCGCGGGAAAATGTCGTGCAGATCGACCTTAAAAAGCTGGGCCTGACAGCGGAGGACTGGGGGAAGATGTACGCTTTCGGCGGATTCAGCACGGCGTCGAAGTACGACGGCGGCGTGGGGCCATTGCCGAGCGAGCTGTTCTATAACGGGAAACGCTGCGTTACCGCGCGGTATCCAAACGGGGACGCGTGGCTTAAAATCGGCGAGGTCATTGACAACGGAGACAGCAGCGAAACCTACGAGGGCGGCACGGTGCGCCACGCCGAATGGGCGGATATGCGCAATCCGCGCGGCGGCACATTTGTGATGGACAAGGCGACCGCCGCCCGTGCGGCTTCCTGGGCGGCGATCGGCGACGTGTGGATGTTCGGCTGCTTCAAATGGGACTGGGCTGACATGAGCACCCCTGTGAAAGCTATCGACAGCGGCGCGGGAACGATCACGACGGAATACGCCAGTATGTACGGTTTCAAAAATGGCGGCACGTACTACTTCTACAACGTGCTTGAGGAGCTGGACGCGCCCGGCGAATGGTATCTTGACCGTGACGCCGGTCTGCTGTATCTCTGGCCGCCGAAAGAGGACATGCCTTTGGAGGAGGCCCGCATCGACCTTTCGTTGAGCACGGAGACGCTCATTGAGGGCAAAGACCTGGAAAATATCAGTTTCATCGGCCTTACCCTGCAAGGCACGCGCGGCGACGGTATACGCCTGAGCGGCAATGACATCACGGTGGATCACTGCGTCGTGCGCAACATCGCGGGCAGCGCGGTTACGCTGGACGGCTATCGCAACACGGCCTCCAACAACGAAATTTACCGCGTGGGGAGGCAAGGCATCTCCATCAGCGGCGGGGATCAGGCCACCCTCACTCCGGGCAGCAGCAAGGCCGTGAACAATCTGGTGCACGACTGGCCAGAGGTCGTCATGACCTATCAGGGCGGGGTAAACATCCATGGCACGGGGAACCTGGCCGCCCACAACGAGCTGTACAACAGCCCGCACTCGGCCATGTTCATCGGCGGCAACAACAATGTAATCGAGTACAACCTGATACATGACGTGTGCCTGATCACCGACGACGCGGGCGCGATCTACGGCGGGCGCAGCCTCTACGACGCACAGGGCACGGTTATCCGCTATAACGCGCTGTACAATATCGGCGGCGGGGGCCACACGCCCTGCGGGATCTATCTGGACGACGGGCTTTCCGGCGTGACAGTGGAAAAAAACCTGCTGGTAAACGTGCCGGATTCGGCCATCGCGGTCAGCGGGCGGGATTTGGAGATTCACGGCAACGTGGTGGTGAACGCCGGTAAGCCCATATCCTACGACCAGCGCACCCGTGACGGGGCATTGGCCACGGATCCGAACTTTTGGTTCTACGCCCATACCGGCCCGGGCGGTAACATGTGGACGGCCCTGGAATCCTCTCCGTGGCAGACAGATATCTGGCGGGAAGCCTATCCGAAGCTGGCCGCGCTGAGTACGGATTTCGCCGACATCGAAAGCCCTGTATTCGCCGCTAACCCGGCCGGGAGCAGCGTGACAGGCAACGTGTTTGTGGGGACGAACAAGCCGCGTTACGCCGAAAGTGTGATTCGCTTCAGTACAATCGAAAATAACACGCATAACGTATACCTGCGCAGCCGCAGTTATTGGACGCTGCCAGAGTATGCGGATATTCCGATAGAGCAAATAGGAAGAGTGGGATAGCTAAATGCTTATACACATATTCGGCAGCTGTTCCGGGACAGAGCCGTATCCCGGGCGGCATCACACCGCTTTCGCGTTCGAATACAGAGAGCGTCTCTACTGGTTTGACGCGGGGGAGAATTGTTCCTATACCGTGCACACGATGGGCGTTGATCTGATGCGCCTGCGCAAGGTCGTTATCTCCCATACGCATATGGACCATGTCGGCGGGCTGGGGAACCTTTTTTGGACGGTGCGCAAGCTGGACGGTCAAAACCGTGCGCTTCAAAACCGCGACATCGACCTCTTTATCCCGGATATCCGTTGCTGGGAGGGCATTTTACAGATGCTCACACAAACAGAGGGGAACTTCAAGGCGGATTTTTCAATTCATGCGCGGGAGTATGCGGACGGCCCGCTTTTCGAGGACGACGGCTTCCGCGTGACGGCGCTGCACAACCGGCATCTGGTACATGAGGGCGGTGAGCCGTGGCGCTCATTCGGCTTCCTCATCGAGTGCGAGGGAAAGCGCGTGGTCTATTCCGGCGACACAAAGGCCGTGGAGGATTTCGCGCCGCTCATGGAGCGCTGCGATCTGCTCCTGATGGAGACGGGGCACCACCGCCCGCCGGAGATTGCGCAGGAGCTTCGCTCCCGCGGCATTTATCCGGGTACGCTCGCGTTCATCCACCACGGGCGCGATATCCTTGACCGGTACGGCGAACAGGTGAACGCGCTGGACCGTATGGTTCCCGGGCGATACCGTATACTCGATGACGCGGTAACACTGGAGATTTGAAGTTCTCTTTTGAAGTGGTTCGACTATATGATAGATATGGGGTAAAAATACACGTCATTGCGAGCGCGCACAAACAATGCTGTTACGCAAACTTTCTCCGCGCTCGCAATGACGCCTGACTTTTACCTGTTTTCTGTATGTCTAAAGGTTATATACTTTCACACAACTCCGCGTGGGCCGCCTTGCGCTTTTCCAGTTCATCTTTCACCTGCTCCATACGCTCGGACGTCAGGCGGTAACCGCTTTTGTAGATGAGATACGCGCCGATCAGCAGAAGCGGCGGCAGCATAAACATCAAAAAGCTGATGCCTTTTTGAGCCAGCGGGGTAGCGTCGAGCGCGTCCTCGCCCGCGAACTTCACGACGCTGAAAGTGATCATGTTCGCTAAAGCCGTAAACGCCCCCGCCAGCTTACTCAGCATGGTAAGCATGGAAAAGATGATGCCCTCGTTGCGGCGCCCGGTTTCATATTCGCCGTAGTCAACCGCGTCGGCGAGCATGACCGACTGCATGACCGACATGGAGCCGTAGCCGATGCACGCCATGAAGGTCGCGGCGGCAAGGGGATAGAAAATGCTGTCCATGGGGACGGTGTAATTGACGAAAGCCATAGCGGCGTAGCCTAATAAAGGAAGCAGTATGGTTCCCGAATAGACCCTTTTGCGCCCGAGCCGGCTGCTGATAACGGGGAACAGAAGCATCCCGACTCCATTCGCCGCGCCCTTAATGATGTTCAGAAAACCCTCCTGCGTTGTGTTTTTGATGACAAACAGGAAATAATATCCGCCCGCGCCGTTGGTCAGGTTGTTTGCCATGTTGAACAGAATCATCACGGCAACGATGACAACGACCTGCTTGTTGTTCCAGAGTATTTTTGCCGCGTCGATCAGGGAAAACCGCTCGCGCTGCTCTTTCGGCGGCGGCGGAGCGATGGGCGCGCGTTCTTTCGTGGTGATGGCGCTGTAAACAGAAGTGATCACATATACAACAGATGTGACTATCGCCAGGCGGAACAACCCGGTGTCCCACGCGTCGATCCCCGAGCCGTCGCCTATGCGCTCAACGATATTCATGGTAAAAGCCATGGGGATGGAGATAATCCCCGAGAACAGGCGCGGAATCATAGAGAAGCTGTCGCGCTCTTTCTGTGAGCTGGAAAGCGCCGGGATCATGGCCCAATAACCCACGTCGACCATGGTGTATGTGAGGTCCCACATGATGTAAAAAAATATCACATATACAAAAAGCCCTACGGGATGCGCCCGCAAAGCGCCGGGCGACCCGAATGTCGCCACAACCATGAGCGAGTTTGTCAGCGCGCCGATGATGCACCACGGCCGGAATTTTCCCCATTTGGTATGGGTATTGTCAATGACGATTCCCATGAACACGTCGTTGACGCCGTCGAATATCTTCTCAAAAAAGAACAGCGGCGCAAGCCACGACTTTTTGATTTGCAGCACGGTGAGCAGATAAATCTCCAGCTTGCCGTACAGTCCGTAGCTCAGTCCCTTGCCCATGGCGCCGATGCCGTAGTTGATTTTTGTTGCCCAGGATACTTTTTTCTCTTCCATGATGTAACATCACCTCTCTTGCAGATTATACCTTGACGGCCGCTGTGTTGTCAAGGTGTTTTTTTGCTTGACATATATATACATGTACGTTATAATGTACGCAAATTATAAAAATTATTTAATCATATTGGGGGAAAAGACAATGTCAAAAGCACTACTTGGAATCGACGTCGGCGGCAGCTCCGTCAGGGCGGTCGTCAGGGAAATCGAAAGCGGACAGGTCACTGTTGTCAAACGGAGCATGACTCCGAAAGCGCTGTTCACTATCGGGGAATTCGGCTACGGGATGGATACGGAGGTCATCTTTTCCATCGTGTGCGATGCGGTGAAGGAATGTCTATCAAAGAGCGGCTGCGCGGGAAGCGATGTCGCCGCGCTGTCCACCTCCGTGCTGAGGCACACGCTTGTGGCGCTGGACAAGGACGGCAAGGTGCTGTTCTCAAGTCCCAACCGCGACGCGCGGGCGGTGGACGCCACCATGCGGCTGGGCGACACTTTCGCGGATGAGATTTACGCGCTTTCCGGGCACCGCCCGATGCCGAATCTCACCGCGTGCAAGCTGCTGTGGCTGAAAGAGACTCAGCCGGAGCTGTACGCGGACATCAGGTACGCGTTCACGTTACAGGATTACCTCAACTACCGCTTTACGGGCAAGATTTTCGCCGAGCGCAGCAACGCGGGCGAGACGATGCTGTACGACCTGAAAGCGTCCGCGTGGTCTGACGCGATGATCGCGAAGCTGGGGCTGGAGCGTTCGGTGTTCCCGGAGCTTATCGACGCGGGCGTGAACATAGGGAGCCTGACCGATGAAGCGGCGGACGCGCTGGGGCTTGCTTCGACCGTCACGGTCGTGACCGGCGCGGGCGATACGCAGAGCGCGCTTTTGGGTATGGGCGTTATTGATAACGGCGGAATAGCCGTCGTCGCGGGAACCACCGCGCCCGTGCAGATGATCACGGATCAGCCCGTGATAGATGAAAAGCAGCGGTTGTGGACCGGCGTTGCCGGGGTTCCCGGGAAATATGTCCTTGAGTCAAACGCGGGCGGCATGGGCATATCGCTGGAGTGGATTGCGGGACTGCTGTTCGGCTCGAACCCGAATCCCGAGGCCGCGCTGATGGCGGCGGCGTCCAAGACGGGCGCGGGAGCCGGGGGAATGCTCTCAACCGTCGGCGCACAGATATTCAACAATTCCGTTTTGAGCCTGCCCATAGAGCAGACCATTTTCTCTACCACGAATTATATCCCCAACGCGGAACAGGATTGCGGCAAGGCGGCGCGCGCCGTCGTCGAGGGCATGGCGTTCTCGCTGCGCGGAAACATCGGGCAGATAGAGGAGGTTTCCGGGCTTTCGGTGAATGAAATCAAGCTCGGCGGCGGCATGTCCAGGGGCGCGGTGTTCGCGGAAGTGATCAGCGAGGTCACGGGCAAGCCGGTCATCGTGCCGGAAATCGGGGACGCTTCCGCCATGGGCGCGGTCATATCGGCGGCTGTGGGCGCGGGCATATGCGCGGACTACAAGGCGGCAACCGGGACGTTCGCGAAGCTGCGCGAGCCTGTCGCCGCCCAGGACGTGAACGAGACCTATGAGCGCATGTATGACGACTGGTCGGAGATGTATAAGACGTCCACCGATAATCTGATGCAGCTCGGTGCTTTGATCAATGAGCTTCGGCAGGACGCGGACGGCGCGGGCGCGCAGGACGGCGCGGAAAACGTCAGTCTGCGTATCTACGCGGACGCCGATCTGTCAGAGGACGCCGTGAAAATGCTCGGCGAGTTCGGTACGGTTACATATAAGAGCTACCGCGACGGCGAAATGCTTGAGGGCGACGACATGATCAGCACCCTCAAGGACTACGACGTGTTCATCACGGAGGTCGATATCGTTGACGCGGCTATTATCAAGGAGCTGCCCAATCTGCGCATGATCGGCGTTTGCCGAGGCAACCCGACGAATATTGACGTGGACGCGTGCACGGCGGCGGGGATTCCCGTTGTATATACGCCGGGGCGCAACTCCGAAGCCGTCGCGGACATGGCGGTCGCGTTCATCTTGAACATCGCGCGGATGATCCCCGAGTCCGCCGCTTTCCTCAAGGAGGACGGCGAGGCGGGCGACATGGGACGTCAGGGCGCGGCGTATTTCCGCTATCAGGGCATGGAGCTTTGGCGGGCAAATATCGGCATCGTCGGCGGCGGGGCCATCGGCAGGAAAGTGGCGAAGCGGCTTTTGGGCTTCGACGCGAACCTTTTCGTATACGACCCCTATCTCTCCGCTGAGGACGCGGCGCTTATGGGCGCGAAGAAAGTCGAGCTTGACGAGCTGCTGGCCGTCAGCGACGTTGTAACCCTCCACGCGCCTGTCACGCCCGAAACCACAAACATGATCAACGCCGCGTCCTTTGAAAAGATGAAAGACGGCGTACTGGTCGTCAACACGGCCCGCGCGGCGCTGATGGATTATGACGCGCTTCTGGTCGCGCTGAAAAGCGGCAAGGTGAAAGGCGCGGCTCTGGACGTGTTCCCGGCTGAACCGCCCGCCTCGAACGATCCCCTTGTGCTGATGCCGAACGTGCTGTCCACCCCGCATACGGCGGGCAACACAAAGCAGGTAGGCATACATCAGGGGCTTATCATGGTGGAGAACATCAAAAAGCTGATGGCGGGAGAGCTGTCGTCAGACGTTGTGAACCGCAAGAGCTTCAAGACGTTTTCTTTCACGGGCGACAAGAAGTTCGACGCCGACGCGCTTGAGCTTTTGAAAGACAACGTCGTCGGAGTCAACGACCTGGATACGAAGAAAAAAGAAACGGTTCCCGCCCCGTCTGCGGCAAAGGCGGCGGAACCCGCGCCCGCCGTCAAGATAGTGGAAGCTCCCAAGGCGGCCGCTCCGACGGGCGGATACGCGCAGTACATGGCGCTGATCGCTGAATTCCTCAAGAATATGTCGAACGACGCCGACGTCAAGGCAAAGACCGCCGGCAAGGAAATCTCTTTCCAGATCACTTTCAAGGAAAACGAGGAAAGCTGTTACTTATATTTCAACAAGGGAGATATCGACGCGGCTCTGGGCGCGTTCCCGCACGGCACGGCGGAGGTCAACCTGCGTATGCCGATCGAGATATTTGACGGCATGATGGTAGGTACGGTCAACGGCGCGCAGGCCGCGATGACGGGCAAGATGTCTTTCACAGGCAACGTGCGCAAGGCCATGAGCATGCAGTCGATACTCAAGCTCATGATGGGTTCGTATCAGGCGGCGATAGCCACTGTCGGCAAAGTTGACGTGGCGGCCCTTAGCGCGGCTGCCGCTCCGGCGGCTCCCGTTGCGTCTGATACCCCGGTTGCTGCGCCCGCTGCCCCTGCCGCCGTTGCCCCGCGTTCCGGCGAAGGGTACGCAAAGTATATGGCGCTGATCAAGGAGTTCCTCAACGTTTTGTCGAACGACGCAGAGGTCAAATCCAAGACTGCGGGCAAGGACATCTCTTTCCAGATCACTTTCAAGGACAACGAGGAAAGCTGTTACATGTACTTCAACAAGGGTAATATCGAGGCTGATCTGGGCGAGTTTGCGTCCGGCGCCGAGGTCAACCTGCGTATGCCCATCGAAATATTTGACGGCATGATGCTCGGCACCGTCAACGGCCCGCAAGCCGCGATGACGGGCAAAATGTCTTTCACCGGCAACGTGCGCAAGGCCATGAGCATGCAGTCGATACTCAAGCTGATGATGGGCTCGTATCAGGCAGCGATCGCCAAGGTTGGCAAGGTAGATATAGCTTCGCTTGGCGAGGAAGCGCCGGCCCCGGCGGCAGCAGCTCCCGCAGGCGCAACCGTTCCGACAGCCACAGCTGTTGCTGCGGCAGTTCCGGCAGGGATCACGATACCCCAGCCCGAAGTTCAGAAACAAGGCTTTTTGGCGAAGCTGTTCGGCAAGCAGCAGCCGGTCGTACAGCAGGTCATTGTTCAGCAGGCGGCCCCGGCGGCGGCTCCCGCAGTGGTTGTTTCCGCGCCCGAAAAGCCAAAGACCGGCGACGTGCGCGACGAGATTCTGCTCATCACCACGGAAATGTACCACAAGGGGCTCATCACGGGCATCGGCGGCAACATCAGCGCGCGGTGCGACGATAACCCGGATCACATCTGGATCACGCCAAGCTCTATCTTCAAGGGTGATTTGCGCGCGGATCAGATGGTGCGCATAGATATGGAGGGCAACGTCGCGGGCCAGACGGAGCTTTCGGCCAGCAGCGAGAAGAACGTGCATACCGCGATCTACAAAAGCCGCCCGGACATCACCGCCGTCATCCATTCCCACGCGACGAAGTCCACGCTGATGGGGCTCGCGGGGCTGAAGTTCGAGCCGATATCCTCTGACGCGGCGTTCTTCGGCGAAGTGCCTGTCGTGCCGTTTTTGATCCCCGGCTCGCCCGAGCTTGGCGACCTGGTGGCTGAGGCCATCGGCGAGGAGAAGTGCGCGGCCATCATGCAGAACCACGGCCTTGTCGTCGCGGGAACGAGCCTGCGCCGCGCGTCGGATATGACGGACTGCGTGGAGATCACCGCCGCGAAGATCCTTGAGGGGAAGGCGATGGGGGTTGAACTGGCGGTTATTCCGCCTGAGGCGCAGGAGGAACTGGCGGAGCTTGGGAAGATGCTGATCTAAGGCCTGTTGAAACAGCTTCGCTCTTTTAGACGATTATATTGATTTTTTACGCTTTCCAACCCCTCCGGCACTGCGTGCCACCTCCCCTTATAGGGGAGGCTTGGGGGCGAGTCGCCATAAAAGCCGCGCCCCTGCAAGGGGAGGTGGCGCGAACGCGCCGGAGGGGTATAATACTACCATAAAAAAGGGAGGGCATAACTATGCAAAAGGTTGCTTTAGTCACCGGCGCGTCGCGCGGTATCGGCAAAGCGACGGCCATGAGGCTTTTAGACGACGGCTGCAAGGTCTACTGCACGGCGCGTTCGCTTGATCAGATGAAGGATCTGGCGGACAAAGGCGGCGTCACCGTGAAGCTCGACATGAACGACAGTGCGGGCGTTGACGCTTTGGCCGAGCGCATCATCGCGGACGGCGGCGTGGACGTCATCGTGAACAACGCGGGCTACGGCCAGTACGGGCCAATCGAAAACGTGCCCATGGATGTGGGCAGGGCGCAGATGGAGGTCAACTTCTTCGCGCCGGTCCGCCTGATACAGCTTTTGGCCGGTTCCATGCGCGAACGGGGCGGCGGCAGGATAATCAACGTCTCCAGCGTGGCGGGGAGGGTCTATTCGCCCCTCAGCGGCTGGTACTGCGCGTCGAAATTCGCGCTTGAGGGAATCACGGACTGCCTGCGCATAGAGCTGCGCCCGTTCAACATAGGGGTATCGCTTGTGGAGCCAAGCCCCATCAAGACGGAGTGGTCGGACGGCGCTAAAGCGACGCTGCTTGAAACGAGCGCGGGCACGGCTTACGAGGAGTTCGGGAAAAAGGCATACCGCCTGTTAAACGGCGCGACACAGGGCAAGGCGGTGTCGGACGCTGAGGCGGTGGTCAAGTGCATCATGAAAGCGATCAACGCGAAGAAGCCCAAGCCGCGTTATCTGGCAGGCAAAATCGCGCGGCTGTCGGTGGTGTCAAAGACGATGATGGGGGATCGGCTGTTTGATGTGGCTATGAATTCGCAGCTGCGGTAGTTGTTAGGTGTCCCTTTTCTCGAAAAACGAAAGAACAAGAGGCATAAAATTGCGGGATAAATAAGGCGACGTGGAAAAAAAGCGATTTCCAGCATCAAATAAAATGCTAAAATATACTCTCAAAAAGCGTGAGAAAAAAGGAGCGCGCAAAAACAACCCCTTTATGGGGTTGTTTTTGCATACTCTTTATTCCTCTGTTTTTCTGCTTCCTCTTGTTCCTCTTACCCTTGTTTTTCTTGCTTTTATTTCCGTTTTTTACTATGATTTTTAATAACCTAACACTTGCACAGGAGTAGAGTCGCCCAACTGGCCGCCGTTGTTGTATCCACACTAACACTTTACAATCCCGACGCACACCTTGCCGTGTTCGCCCCGCGTAGTGAAGCAGATTTGATCCGCGTCCGGGCTGAATTGCGGGTGCGGGTGGCAGGGGTGCTTCCAGGTGGAAGCCGCCCGCGCGACCAAGGTTTCGGTGCCGCGTTCCAGGTCCACGCAGATAACCTCGCTGACATCGCCGGGGGACAGGGTATCCCAATCGGGCGCGGTGTCGGCGACAAGCTTTTTTCCGTCCGCTGACACGCCCGCGTGCCAGTAGCGGAACGCCGACGCGACCAGTGTTATCTCGGAGGTTCTTAGATCCACATAGCAGATGCCTTTCGGCTGCGTCAGAGAGACTTGGTATTTCACAAAATACATCCCCCTGCCGTCCGGGGCCCACATCTCATGGCCGAAGCAGTCGGCGAGGTCGCCGTCCGGGGTCAGGCTTTGCTTCGCGATGCACCTGGCGGTTTTGTTTCTGCCGTCCGCCGCCCACAACCGGTTGCTGATGTATTCGGTGTTGCCCTCGTGGGCGAAAAACAGCAGGTTGGGGTCCGTGGGGCAGATCATGACGTGGTCGGCGGCCGGGAACGGTTCCCGGAAGCGTTTCCTGTATATCTCACGGCAATCCCCGGTGTGCGTGTCGCATACCAAAAGCGCCGCGGTTTCGTCCGGCGGACTCATTTTCATGCCGACATAGCGCCCGTCGTTAGTGACATGCGCATAGGAGAGGGGGAGGCCGCCTTCGCTGCGCCACAACTCCTCCGTAACGGCGGTATTGATGTCTCCCACGAACAGGGACGGGCCTTTCGTGTAGTAGAATCGGCTGCCGTTGACGACAGGAAACTCGGCGCCCTCGCACAGAAACCGTTCTTCTCCCGTGTCGATGTCATACAGCACATGCGTGTGGGGCGCGTTGTCACCGCTTTCCCATTTCTGCAGGACAAGGCGGCTGTTGTCGAACCATTTGTTGCTGGTGTAATACCCCGCGTGATAGTTGTATTTCACGCCGCCGATATATTTTACCTGATTCATGCTAGGACCTCCCGCTTTCATGCTTGTTATATATATCCATCAGCGTATCCGACAGCTTCGGCACATAATACCGGTTGGCCGCCTGGTCGAAGACGACTTCTTGATCAAAGGGCTTGAATTCCGCCGTTTCAAATATGTAGTCGATCACGCTTGCGAAAGGCCGCGTGGCCATGACTGTGGAAACAGGTTTCTCCGCCCCCGGCGCGCCATTCAGCCAATTGACGGTGCGGACGATCTTTTGCTGCTCCTGTTCGGAGGTGTTTAGCGCCCCGTACTGCTTGCTCGTGCCGTCTGGCAGTCTGGCGGTCAGCAGCCCGTTATCCTTGGAGAAATCGCAGGATATCACGGCTTTTTCGCACACGATTTCAAATATGGGGTCGATGTTCCGATCCGCCGCGTGGGAAGCGATAAACAGCAGGGGCTGCCCTTTCGCCGTCCGTGCCTTGATGACGCAGGTGTCGAAAGTTTCGATGGGATTGGCTTTGCGACAATCGGCCTGTATTTCGGCGGCCTCCGCCGCGGCGTCCATGCGGTCCCCAAGCAGGAACAGCAAGTTGTTCAAATAATGGGCGGCGGCGTTGCTGGCGACGCTGTCGTATACATACGCGCCGTCCTTGCTTTGGCGCTTGCCGGCCCAGCCGGTGGAACGGTTGTAGTAGCTTAGGTCCCGGTTCCACAGCACGATCGCCTTGCCCGAAAGCACCCGGCCATATGCCCCGCGCAGGAGATCCCGTTTTAGATTGAGGATCGGGTCCGCGAAGGACCACTGGAAGCCGATGAAGATATCCTTTTGATAGCGTGTCTCGTATTCATGCATCTCCAGCAGCTCGCATAGCCGCGCCGCCGCCGGTTTCTCGCAGAGGACGGCGCTGCCGTTTTTAACCGCCGTTTCGCACATCGGCTTGTGCAGGTGGATCGGCGCCGAGATGATCGCCAGCTCCGCCGTACCCGTCTTGTAAAAAGCCTCCAGGCTGTCGAAATACGGGATGTTCAGGACGGCCAGGGCCGCCTTGTCCTCCTCCCGCAAAAACGGGTCGGCTACCGCGCGGAAAGTATAATCCAAGCGATGCGGATTCTGTATCAGGTAATCCGCGTAAAATTTCCCGTAGCCGCCCCATCCGGCCAGAACCACATTGATCATTTGAATGTTTCCCTCCTATAGGCTTACCGCTGTGCCGGTGTCGGACGATTCCATGGTTTTCAAGGCGGCATAGGTCGTGTACATGCAATCCTCCGTCGTCAGGTGCGCGGATTCGCCCGTACGGATATACCACAGAAATTCCTCGAATATCAACGGCAGTTCCAACAATGGCAGAACTTCCGACCCGCCATCATGCAAATACCGCGCTTCGCCGCCCATTACCTCGATCACGCCGTGGGTGCCGACAATCCGAAGCCGGTCGTCGCCGTGGGTTTCGGCGGCGGCGGGGCGGTAATAATCGCAGGTGAAAGCCGCGAGGACGCCGTCTTCCATCTCGTAACAGCAGACCGCCGTGGTTTCCAAGTCGCCCAAGCCTCGATTGAAACCGTTGCTCGACCGCGCGAACACGGTCTGGAATTTTTTGCCCGAGGCCCGGTAGATCCGGTCGATGGCGTGGATGCCTACCCACGACAGCGTCCCGGCATAGGTTTCGCGGGATTTATAATAGTCCGGGCGGATGCCCAGCTTGTAGGATTTCCTGGCGTCTACCAGCCTTATCGTGCCGGCAAGGCCGTCCTCCGCCGCCCTGTACGCCGTATAAAACGCCGGCTTGAAGCGTTCGGTCAGCATGGTGTACAGCTTTGCGCCGCTTTCTTTCAGCGTTTGCGAGAGCCTTTCAAATTGCGCCATGGTGATCGCGACCGGCTTTTCGCAGAACACATGGATGTTTTGTGAAAGCGCGTGCCGCGCCGCCCCCGCGTTTTGATCCGGGAAGCTGCTGACGATGACGATATCAGGATTTTCGCGGCCAAGCATCCCGTGATAATCGCCGTACACGCGGACAAATTGGTTCACCTGTGCCAGGCGTTCTTTCAGCCAGACGATGTCCTCCCCCGGCTCACAGCATATGGCTGTGACGGCGGCGTCATCCGTCTGCTCCAGATAATCCAGGACAGTATGGATATGCCCCTGTGCGCCGTACATGCAGATTTTCATGGCGTGGCTCCGATTTCATTGTTTTTTGGGCGGCTATATGGTTCTTTTCCGTGTACCCATTATATCAGGAGAAGCTATGAAGTGCAAGCTTTAGTTTTTATGCATGAATTGTAAATCATCGTACGGCGGTAAGTGTCAAGCCCACCGGCACATGTCCCAATCGTAATTAAGAATCACAATAAACAGTGAAAATAGAAGAGAGAAAAACAAGGGTAAGAGGAACAAGTTATTTAATGCTGGAAATCGCTTTTTTCTTCATTCGTTTTGATATTAGATTAAGTTATTAAAGGCTGCATCATGTCGTAAGAACGCCAAATTTGGGGGTTGCTTCTTTTGGAAAATTATGTTATAATAATTTTCAGCATCTATATAAGGGGTGGTATATAATGCAAACAACAGTTTCAGTTCCCATTGCGAATCTTAACGAGAGCCTGACAGAAAAATTAAACGTAGTAAAAATCCAGCGCACCTGTGTACATGACGGGCCGGGTCTGCGCACTGCCGTTTTCTTCGCGGGCTGCGGGCTGCGCTGCCTGTGGTGCCAGAACCCGGAGGCTCAGTCCGTAAACGGCGGAGAGAGCCGCGCCATGTCCGTTCCCGAGATCGCCGAGGTTGTCCTCAGGGACAAAAGGTTTTATCAAAACCACGGCGGCGTGACGCTTTCCGGCGGCGAACCCTTTTTGCAGGATACGGAGAGCATGAAGGTCCTGCTTACCCTCTTTCGCGATAACGGCCTGCACATCGCGGCGGAAACCTCCCTGCATGCTCCCTGGGAAAACATCGCGGAGCTGCTGTCCCTCATTGACAAGTTCATCGTCGATCTCAAGGCGGTCGGCGGCGATTTGCATGAGCGGCTGACCGGCCAAGACGACAGCCTGATCCGCGGTAACATCGGGAATCTGCTGGGGACCGGCGCGGACATAAGCTTCCGCATGGTGATGGTCCCCGGCCTCAATGACGGCGAGGAGAGAGTCAGGGCCGCGGCGGAATATCTCAAAGGGATCGGGCATGACAGGATCGAGCTTCTCAAATATCACAGCATGTATGAGGACAAGGCCGCGCGTTTGGGTCTTGATGTTCCCATGCTGAGCATCAGCCCGGATCAGAGCCTGAGCTCGCTTAAAAACGGCATAAAGCTGTTTGAGAAATACGGCGTAAGCGCGTGCAGCGACGAGCTTATGCCCAAGCCTCCCGCCGCCGAATTTACGCAGCGCGTGCTCGACGTGCAAAAGGCGATCAGGGAAAGCGAGCGGGCCATCTGCTTTGAGGTCGGGCACCTTAAAACGGAGTATTACAAGAAGTTCAAAGGGCTGAAAAAGCCCGTGGCCGTCCACCGGGGAGAGCGGCTGAAATATGTTCTGGCGCGGAAATCGCTCAAGGTCTGGCCCGGCGAGCTGCTGGTGGGCAACTTCACGGGCAAACGGGTCGCGGGGCAGATATGGGAGGAGCAGTACGGCACTTTGTACGCCCTTGTCCTGCCGGGCGCGCACAAGCAGACGCCCGTACAATTCATCTCCACCAAAAAGGAGCGCCTTGATTTTTACAGAAAGATTCTGCCCTATTGGATCAACAAAAGCACCATCGCCCGTGGCATGGAAAGCCTTTCCAATCTTATACTGGCCCTGGCGAGGATCGCCGAGACGTCCGCGGGCTTCAACAACAACTTCGCGGCCATAGCGCATTTTATCGTAAACTTTGACCGTATACTGGAGCTTGGCACGAGCGGGCTTCGGGCGGAGGTTCTGAAAGTGGCCGGGGAGCATCCCGAAAACAATCAGGATTTTTATAAAGGTATTTTGCTTTGCCTTGACGCGCTGGATATCTGGGCCTGCCGGTACGCGAACCATCTCAGGAGCCTGAGCGCGGCGGAAACCGATCCCGTCCGCAAAAAAGAGCTTGAAAAGATGGCCGAGATATGCCGCTTCGTCCCGATGAACCCGGCCCGGACCTTTCACGAGGCGCTGCAAAGCATGATGTTTTTGCATCTCGCCCTTTGTATCGAGGCCTATGAAAACGCCATATCTTTCGGCAGGGTGGATCAGATTTTGTACCCCTACTTCAAACGTGACCTTGAGGCGGGGATCATCACCTATGAAGAAGCAAAGGAATTGTTCTGCCTCTTCATTTTGAAGATGGACGAAGCGATCCTGATCAACGACGGCGACGGCATACTTAATCTGAGCAAGCTGTTCGAGACGCTGTCCATCGACCAGTCGCTGACTTTCGGCGGCGTGGACAGGCAGGGCAACGACGCGACGAATGATGTCACCTACATGTGCGTTGACGCCTGCGAATTGCAGCCGCTGTCCGTCAACATGTGCGCGAGGATACATAAGGACAGCCCGGGGAAGTATCTCGACAGGCTGGCCGAGGTCTACATAAACGGCTGTCCCATGCCGGAGCTGTTCAGCGACAGCATTTACATCGAAACCCTCATGCGGCACTACGATACGACGCTTGAGAACGCACGGAATTATTCCATCGTCGGCTGCGTGGAGCCGGTGGCGTCGGATTCCCACTTCGGCAACACCGACTGCGCCAACATGAACCTGGCTCTGCCCCTGCTCCAGGCGCTTAAGGGCCACGAGCACGATCTGTGGAACTTCGGCTTTCCCATGCAGGTCGAGAAGATGGTCACAAGGTTTATCGAGTACGGCTTCCGAAACAGCGGCGAGCGCGGGAAAGCGGCCGTCGCCCGGCGCGAAAAGACGATACAAAACCGCGATAAAAGAAGGGGCCTGTACAGCTACGACCCGCCGAAGAGCATGGACGAGCTGCTGGCGCGCTTCCAAACCCGCCTGACCGCCCTGGCGAAGTCGATCTTTCACGACCAGCAGGTCATTGAGCGGGGCTTACAGAAGTATTTCACGACGCCGCTGGCTTCGGCGCTTTATAAAAGCAGCGTTGAGCGCGGCATGGACGTCTACGAGGGCGGGGCGGACTACAATACAGCCGGCATTCAGGCGGTGGGCGTGACGGACGTGGCCGATTCCCTCTATGCCATCAACGAGCTGGTGTGGGGGAGCGAAAAATATACGCTGGAGCAGATCATCAGGGCCATCGACGCCAACTTTGAGGGCGAAGGCTTTGATCTGATCAGGAAAGATATTTTAGCGATCCCGAAGTTCGGAGACGACTCGTCGCCCGAGCCGGCCCTGTGGACCACCAAGGTCATGGAAATCTACAACAATGTCCTTGATTCTTTCCCCTACGCCACCAGAAACGGCAGCTATACCGCCGGCTATTATGCCCTGAACACCAGCGACCGTTACGGCTTAAAGACCCAGGCCCTGCCCTCCGGCAGGCTGAAAGGCGCGCCGCTGGCCAACAGCGTGGCGCCCCATTACGGCATGGAACAGGCTGATCTGCTTTCCGCCCTCAACGCCATGTCCGGGGTCAACTTCACCGATTACGCCGTCAATGGCTCCACCGCCACGCTGACCGTTGACGCCGCGCTCTTCCCCGGCAGGGAGGGTGTACGCAATCTTTCGAACATTTTCCGTACTTTCCTGACCACGGGCGGGATACAGTTCCAGCCCAATGTCATCAGCCGCGAGCTTCTGGTCGATGCTTACAATAACCCCGAAAAGCACAGATACCTTATGGTGCGCGTGGCGGGATATTGCGCATATTTTAACGAGCTGTCGGATGATTTGAAGAAAGTTATTATTAACAGGACATGTTATTCCTGAATGTTTGAAAGTAGGGATAAGCATTGAATACAGGTTCTGATTCTTTCGTTACTTCTCTGTAATCTTTACAAGACATCAATGACCTTTATGCATTGTTTTCATCTGCTAAGGATTTGATGAATCTAAAAAAAGTGAAATATTGCAAATCATTTCTCTGTTTTACTGTATTTTTTATGTAGTGTACAAGAGCGTGTTAAGCAAAGCGTCCCTTTTCGCGCAAAAACAACCCCTTTATGGGGTTGTTTCAGATTGTCAAAGAACCCCCTATGACACCAAGAAAAAGCTCGCAAAAGCGGGCTTTTTATGGTATAATGGATAGGGGTGAAAAAGATGCTTGAGAAGAAAGAAAGCAAGCGCGGCGAGGTCAAGATTGTA
>Ga0123353_10001054_pt1 | contig 33793 bp, 34 predicted proteins | sample TergutLab28metaG_3_FD_92763 | JGI IMG/M metagenome (GOLD analysis project Ga0123353, IMG submission 92763) | Labiotermes labralis P3 segment gut microbial communities from Petit-Saut dam, French Guiana - Lab288 P3 | ecosystem: Host-associated > Arthropoda: Insects > Digestive system > Gut ... | reverse complement strand
TTTGCCAATTATGCGTTTAATAAGTCGCACGCCGCCGCTTATGCGTTTTTGGCCTACCAAACGGCGTTTTTAAAGCGGTATTACAAGGTGGAGTTTATCACTGCCGTTTTGAATAACCGTATCGCGAGGATTGATGAGATAGCGAATTATTTGATGTACCTTAAGGAGAACGGAATAGAGGTGCTGTTACCCGATATTAACAGGTCGGAGGTGGAGTTTTCTGTGGAGTTTGGGGAGTTGGGAGTGAGGAGTGGAGAGTGTGGAGCGATTAGGGGTCAGGTATCAGGTATAAGCCCGTGCCAAGAAGAGTTCGGGGGCTTGCTTCGTAGCAGGTATCAGGTATCAAGTACGGTCGAAAATTTAAAATCAAATTCTACTATAACTTCTCACTTCCCACTCCCCACTTCCCACTCCTGCGGGAGTGTGCGTGTAGGCTTTGCCGCCCTCAAAAACGTAGGTGCCGCCGTGGTGTCGCTTATCGTTAAGGAAAGAGAAACGGGCGGGCTTTTTAAAAGCTTCGAGGATTTTGTAAAGAGGATGAACGCCGCCTTACAAAAGGACGGCAAAAACGCGCTTAATAAAAAGCTACTCGAAAGCTTGATTTATTCCGGGGCGTTTGATAGTTTAGGGGTCAACCGCAGTACGCTGATAAACGGCTATGAGAGTGTGCTTGACAGCGTTAGGAAGGACGCGGCCGCCGCCCTCTCCGGTCAGATGTCGTTTTTCGACATGGCTTTCGTGTCCGCCCCCTCCGCGCTTTCGCTTAAACCCTATCCCGAATATTCTTTGGCTGAAAAGCTGAAAATGGAGAAAACGGTGGCCGGAGTGTACCTGTCGGGACATCCCTTGATGGCGTTTGCGGAAAAATTAAGAGAATTGCCGCACACCACTGCCGTTTTTAGCCCCGACGAGGAGCCGCCCTCCTCCGTGACCTTGGGCGGGATGCTGCAAAACGCGGCGGTTAAGTACACCAAGGCGGGTAAGGAAATAGGAACCGCGCTTATCGAGGACTTGGTCGGCTCGGCGGAAATCATGATCAGTTCTGATAAACTGGCACGCTATCGGGGGATTTGGCAAAACGACCGCATGGTGACGATTCACGGGCGAGTGAATACGCGGGACGAGGGCGCGGCTACCGTCTGGGTGGACAAAATCGAGGCGTGGGACACGGGTACTGTCGTAAAAAAGAAAAAAATGTGTATTTATTTTTACGGCAAGGACGCGATTTTGGGTTCTTTACCCGAAATTAAGGAGCTTTTGCAAGAGTATCCCGGCGGCGACGAAATCTACGTCAGCTATAACGAGGGGGAAAAGAAGGTCATAAATTTATTGGACGGTGTGGGCGCGGACGTGTGCGATATGCTGAAAAACGAGTTGATGGGGTATACTTGCGTGAGGGACGTGAGGATTAGTGAGTAAGAAAAATGCTTAATGCGCAATGCGCAATGCTCAATGATGGTCGCGTTTTTTTTTGAGCGTATCAATGCTTAACACTCATGGTACATTCCTTAAATTTGTCCTTAATTGAGCATTGAGCATTGTGCATGGTGCGTTGAAAAGGGAGATATTATGAAAACGAAAAACATTGCCATCCTCACCAGCGGCGGCGACGCGCCGGGGATGAACGCGGCTATCCGCGCCGCCGTAAGATACGGGATTTATGAGGGACTGCGCGTTTTTGGCGTAAAAAGAGGGTACGCGGGTCTCTTGGACGGCGATATGGAGGAGCTGAGTATGCGCAGCGTGTCGGATATCGTCCAGCGCGGCGGCACGATTTTGCGCACGGCGCGGTGCGCGGAGTTTATGACCAAGGAAGGGCAGGAGAGGGGAGCCGCGTTTTTGCGCGAAAACGGGATTGACGGGCTGATAGTGATTGGCGGCGACGGCACCCTTATGGGCGCGAAGGCGTTATGCGAGTGCGGAATAAAGGCGGTGGGCATCCCCGGCACAATCGACAACGACCTTGCCTATACGCAGTACACGCTTGGGTTTGACACCGCCTGCAACACCGTTTTGGACGCGATAAACAAGCTGCGCGATACCATGTCCTCGCACGACCGCATTTGCATAGTCGAGGTGATGGGGCGAAACTGCGGCGACATCGCGCTTATGACCGGCATTGGCGGCGGCGCGGAGATTATTCTTGTGCCCGAAATTCACGTTGAATTTGAACAGATTATGGCGGAGCTGGATAATTGTCGGGCGCGCGGAAAATACAGCAGCATTATCGTGCTTGCCGAGGGGGCGGGGTATCATACGGAGGAACTGCGGGCGAGGATTGCCGAAAGGATGGGCGGCGGGGTGCGGGCGACCGTTTTGGGACATTTGCAGCGCGGCGGGTCGCCAAGTAGCCGCGACAGGTTTTTGGGCACGTCGTGGGGGGTGCAGGCTGTGCGGCTTTTGAAAAACGGCATGGGGGGGAGGATTTGCGGGATAAGGAAGGACTGTTTTTTTGACATGGACATCGGCGAGGGGCTGAGTATGAAGAAGGAGTTTGATTTTGAGCTATATAGGATGGCGGAGGTTGTGTCAAATTCGACGTTGTGAGGGAACGCTGTGCTCAACAATAAACATCCTAATTGAGGATGCACTGCCTTGTTATTCCTATAGAGCCAAATCAATCGTTGTATGGGGTGTCCATGAATCCTTGTTTTCTAAGCTTGGTTACTTTTTTGTCAAGTCGCTTTTGCCAAAACCTATTAAATATCGTTGTTTTTCCTACGAGTTTAATTATTTTGGGACTGGTAGCATAGTATAATTTGATAAAAAGTCTGCCAAAAGCTGTTTTGCTCAACACATTATCCCTGTATCGTCTAAGTACCCAAACTTCGGGGCAATCATACGAACCATAAACGGCTGTGGCTATATAACAACCCTTTTTCTTAATCCTATCAGGCGGTGTTTGATAATCGGGTTTAACAGATTGTACTATTCGTGAAAAGTCTATTATGTCAGAATAAAGTAAGCAAAATTTGTCGTTAGCGTCTTTGGCTGCTACCATTGCCTTTTCATAGGAATTAATCATAATTGAAAGAGTGTATTCGTCTTTGCCAAATACGGATTCTATTTCTTGTCCGAATTTGAATAAAATGCTTACTGCCGCTATTACAATTTCCCTACGTGTACTGATATTAAACAAGTCGTTTTTGTCAATTACGTTGCTGACAAGTATTTCAACAAACTCAATTAGTTCAGTTTCCATTTGTCGCAAACCTTCAATGTGCGAAATATCCTTAGTCTGTATAAGGGCTTTTAAACTGTTGCATATGCAATTCTTAACTAAAATGGCATCGCTGTACATATCCTTAATCTTGCCATACATAGCTTTGCAATAGGTGCTGTAAAAAATCGCTTCCCAATTTTCGGGTACTTTTGACAATACTTCAATATAGAACTTTTCAGCTTGCTCGTAGTTTTTGGATTCCTTAGCCCTACGAGCGTTTTGCAATAGCTTTTCAGGGTTATCAAGCGCAAACATAACACTATCTGTGTTGATAGTTGTCGTAGTGTTGTAAATGTTTGTCGTAGCATAGTTTTGTATAACTTTTTCTGTTATAAACGCAGTACCACAATGATTGCATATTCCGCCTTCTCTTGTGGAATCAACCTGAATATTTGCTCCACAATTTGTACATTTCGCCGCTACTAATGGCATAATAAATACTCCTTTTTTGGCTCGCTTTTGCGAGATTTTTGTCAGTATATAATATAATTGCACAAATGTCAAGCAATGTGCAGTATAAAAGCATATTTTATCGTAATATATTATATTTTGGTAGAATGTAGTTTTTTAAAAAATGTCGGTCAAAGTTTATAATGATAGCGAAACAAAACGGAGGTTTCGCTATGGAACTTAATACACTTATCGAGAGGATTTCCTATATTCGCACCCGCGCCAATCTTTCGGCAAGAAAATTATCGCAACAGATAGGCAAAACGGACGGGTATATACATCATTTGGAACAGTCGAAAAAGTTTGCGCCTACATTTGAGACGCTTTGCGATATTTTGGACGTGTGCAACACGAGCTTTGAGGAGTTTTTCTATTACGATATGCGGCAATATGCGCATGACAAGCAGATTATGGACTTATTACGGAATACTTCGGCGGAGCGCAAAGAGGTTATACTGTCTATGCTTAAAGTAAAGTGAGAGTGAGGCATGAGGTCGGGTGGGAAAGGGCATAAGGTTGGGTGAAATAGGGCATGAGGTAAAGCGATGCGTGACAAATAATGAGTTTTTTACAGCAAAAACAGCCGAGGAGGGAATTTCCGTCGGCTGTTTTTTTGTTTATTTTGGGTTTTGTGTTATTGTAGGGCGCGACACGTCATTAGAGTTGTTACGGAAACCCTTTAATAAGGACAAATATGTCATTCTGAGCGAAGCGAAGAATCTTAAAACATGACGCGAAAAACATATGTTTTCCTATATAAAATCAAGATTCTTCGCTTCGCTCAGAATGACATAAGGATTACTCTTTAATAGGTTTCGTGACAACTCTAATGACGTGTCGCGCCCTACGGATGCGTTGCTATTGAGTTTACTTACCGGCTTTTACCTTGTAACTCTCAAGCCGCTCTTTCGCCTCTTGTTCGGCGCGGTCGAATAATTCGCCGGCGAGTTCGGGCTTGGACGCAAGCAACGTCTTGTATCGCACCTCGCCTTTCAAGAAATCTTGGTAGTTGCCCGACGGGTCCTTACTGTCAAGTGTGAAAGGGTTTTTGCCTTCCTCTTTAAGCGCGGGGTTGTATCTGTACATCTGCCAATAGCCCGCGTCCACAGCCTTTTTCGTCTCTAACTGCCCGTTTGACATATCTATTCCGTGGTTGATACACGTCGAGTACGCAATCACGATAGAGGGGCCGTGATACGCCTCCGCTTCCGCCATGGCGGTGATGGTTTGCTGCTGCGACGCGCCCATCGCGACCTGAGCGACGTAAACATAGCCGTAGCTCATCGCCATCATGCCCAAATCCTTCTTTTTTGTGCGCTTGCCCGCCGCCGCGAACTTGGCGGTGCTGCCCGTGGGGGTGGATTTGGACGACTGGCCGCCCGTGTTGGAGTAAACCTCCGTGTCCAAAACCAAGATATTTACGTCCTCGCCGCACGCCAAAACGTGGTCAAGTCCGCCGTAGCCGATGTCGTAAGCCCAACCGTCGCCGCCCACAATCCACACGGATTTTTTAACAAGCATATCCTTGTCGGCTAAGATAGGGGCGTAGTATTGGTCCGCCTCGCAGCCGCAGCCGTTACAGCTTTCTAACACTTTAACTAATTCCGCGCTTGCCGCCTTGCTTTTTTCTGCGTTGTCCTTGCTGTCAAGCCAATTTTCGCACGCCTTTACGCCCTCGTCCCAGCCTTTGAAGCAGTCGCGGTCTTTTAATGTGGCGATGTGCTGCGCCAACATATTGCGGCGTTGCGTATACGCCAAATTGAAGCCGTACCCGAACTCCGCATTGTCCTCAAACAGGCTGTTCGCCCAAGCGGGGCCGCAGCCGTTTTCGTCCTTGCAATAGGGGCAGGTGGGGGCGGAGCCGCCGTAAATCGACGTGCAGCCCGTCGCGTTGGCGATTACCATGCGGTCGCCGAAAAGTTGTGTGGCAAGCTTGATATACGGGGTCTCGCCGCAGCCCGCGCACGCGCCCGAAAATTCGAAGTAGGGGCGGAGGAACTGACTGCCCTTGACGGAGGCGGGTTTAAACTTGTTTGTCACATCTTTCAACGGGATTTTAAGGCTGTGTTCGTAATTGGGAAGTTCCTTGTCCGCGTATTCGCCTATGGGCTTCATGACGAGCGCCTTTTGCTTGGCGGGGCAGACGTTGGCGCAGCTTCCGCAGCCCGCGCAATCGAGGGGGGAGAGCTGCATTCTGTAATTTAAGCCGTCAAGTCCCGTCGCCGCTTTTGTCACAAAGGACGCGGGGGCGGCTGCCTTTTCCGCGTTGTCAAGTAAGACGGGGCGGATGGTGGCGTGCGGGCATACTAAGGAGCATTGGTTGCACTGTATGCAGTTTTCGGGTATCCACTCGGGCAATAACGCGGCGATACCGCGCTTTTCGTACATCGTAGTGCCCGTGGGGACGGTGCCGTCCGGCTTGAAGGCGGAGACGGGCAGTTTGTCGCCCTCCTGCGAGAGAATCGGGAAAATAAAGTCCTTGTAATATGCGTCGTCGCTGTTGGACACTATTTTCGCGCCCGCCGTCGCGTTTGCCCACGCGGCGGGATATTTGACTTCGTGCAGCCCTAAGATTGCGTTGTCTATGGCGGCGAAATTCTTTTTAACGACGTCCGCGCCCTTTTTGCCGTACGTTTTTTCCACGGCTTCCTTCATGTATTTTTCGGCCGTTTTGTAGGGGATAATCTCGGCGAGCTTGAAGAACGCCGCCTGCATTACACTGTTGATTTTGCCCCCCATGCCCGCGTTTTGCGCGATTTCCAGTGCGTCAATCGTGTAAAATTTAAGCTTTTTGCCGGCTATGTCGCGCTTCATTTTGGCGGGCAGTTCGTTTTCAAGGCGTGCCAAATCCCATTTGCAATTCAAAAGGAATATACCGCCGTCTTTTATGTCGCGGGTCATGTCGTAGCGGGTGACATAGGACTGGTTGTGACAGGCGGAAAAGTCGGCTTGGTCAATGAGGTAAGTGGACTTGATGGGTTTATTTCCAAAACGCAGGTGCGAGACGGTAAAACCGCCGCTCTTTTTGGAGTCGTACACAAAGTACCCTTGGGCATACATATCCGTGTGGTCGCCTATGATTTTGATACTGTTTTTGTTCGCTCCCACCGTGCCGTCGCTGCCAAGGCCGTAGAATTTGCAGCGGCTGGTGCCCGTGGGGGAGGCGTTGATAAACTCTTTTACCGCCAGGGAGGCGTGGGAAACGTCGTCGTTTATGCCTACCGTAAAGTGGTTTTGGGGATTTTGGGCGGCGAGATTGGCGAATACCGCGTTTACCATAGAGGGGTTAAATTCTTTGGAGCCTAAGCCGTAGCGGCCGCAAATTACTTTGATGCCGGCTTTGTTGGCTTCGGAAAGGGCGGCGACGACGTCCAAATACAACGGCTCGCCGATTGCACCCGCTTCCTTTGTCCTGTCGAGTACGGCTATGCGCTTAACCGACTTGGGCAAGGCTTTGGCAAAGTGCGCGACGCTGAAGGGGCGGTATAATCTGACTTTCAAAAGTCCGACCTTAGCGCCTTTTTTGAGCAGGTAGTCGACAGTTTCTTCCGCCGCTTCGCAGCCCGACCCCATCATCACTATCACGTTTTCCGCGTCTTGCGCGCCGTAGTATTGGAACAATTCATAATTGCGGCCCGTCATATCTTTGAGCGCCTTCATCATGTTTTCGACAACGGCGGGGGTGGCGGCATAATAATTGTTGGCGGCCTCGCGGTTTTGAAAATAGATGTCGGGGTTTTGTGCCGTACCCTTTTGGTGAGGGTGCTCGGGGTTAAGCGCACGCGCTCTAAAATCGGCGACGTCCTTATCAATGCCGAGCTTTTCGACCAAGGCTTTGATTTCGCTGTACTCTATGCCGTCAATTTTGCTGACCTCGTGGCTTGTCCTAAAGCCGTCGAAAAAGTGCAGAAAAGGAACCTTGGCGCGTAAGGCGGAAAGGTGGGCAATTAACCCCAAGTCCATGGCCTCTTGAACCGAACCCGATGCCAAAAGAGCGAAACCGGTCTGGCGGCAAGCCATAACGTCCGCATGGTCGCCGAAAATGCTGAGCGCGTGGGCGGCAAGTGCGCGCGCGCTGACGTGAAACACGGCAGGCAGGAGCTCGCCCGCGATTTTGTACATATTGGGTATCATCAACAAGAGACCTTGGCTGGCGGTGTAGGTGGTGGTAAGCGCACCCGCCGCCAAAGAGCCGTGAACCGCGCCCGCCGCGCCGCCCTCGGACTGCATTTCGGCAAGGCGGACGGTTTGACCGAAGATATTGGTCAGTCCCTCGGCCGCCCATTCGTCGGCGTATTCGGCCATGGGGGAGGATGGCGTGATGGGATAGATGGCGGCGACCTCGCTTAGTGCGTAGGACACGTGAGAGGCGGCGCTATTGCCGTCGATTGTCATTTTTTTCATAAGAGTCTCCTTAATTCGTTTTTATATTTTGTTTTTGTTTTGTCGTTGTTTTTTGTGGGTTGTAAGGGGTTTTGTTATTGGTTATTTTGCCGATTTTTACGGACGAAAGAGGGGTTTTCCCTCTCCACACAAAAAAAGACGCAACCGCATTGCGCCGTTTTTCTACGCACATCTATTATATAGTTTAACCTGTTTTAAGTCAAATAATATGTCGTGTTTTTGGGGAAAAGCGGAAAAATATTTAGTGAAAACGTGCGAAGTCGTAGGGCGCGACGCCCTCGGCGCGCCGCATTCATCATTTGCCGCTTTTTTGAAAATGCTTTTGGTTAAGACTATGTTTGTACTTTTTCGTACGCCGAAAAAGTACCACCGGGGTCCCCAAAAAATGCAAAACATTTTTTGGGGTGGAAATAGGCGTCGGGGACACTTGCGATTGTGTCCCCAAACCTCCGCAACGCTTCTAAGGTGGGGGGACATTTGTGATGGAATTTGAGGCGAATTGTTGCCGTTATACCTTTATTTTATAATTTGACCTTCACTGGTCACTGACCACTGATTACTGGCCACTTTTGCCCTCTGTTTCCACGGGTTGGGGTGGTGCCGGTTCTTCCTTTTCATACAAAAACTTGGTCAAATCCCCCTGTTGTTTGCCGTTGAAGGGGATGCGTTTAAAGGCAAAAATGTAAACGGTGAGGGCGGCGGCGCAGAGGAACATAAAAATCGACTGCCACTGGCTTGCCCAAAGCCCGCCAAATTGTCCCCGTGCAGGGTCGCCGCGGTAAAATTCAAGGATAAAGCGGAAAACCGAGTAGGAAAAAAGGTAGATTATCATGGTGAGACCGTAGCGACGGTTGAATATCAATATCAGCAAAACCGCACAAAGATGGAACAAAAAAACCGCCTCGATAAGTTGAGTGGGAATCACCTTGTAATTATCGCCGGGGAATTGTACGCCTATCCAGCTGTCGGTGGTTTTGCCGTAGCAGCAGCCGGCCAAGAAACAGCCTATGCGCCCGAAGGCATGTGCGGCGGTGATTGCGGCGGGCGCGAGGCAGGTGACGTTCCAGATTTGTCTCCTATTTTCACCGCGTAAGGAGATAATGGAAGCGATAAAAAAGCAGGCGACGCCGCCGACTAAGCCGCCCATAAAGGTCACGCCGCCGTTTTTCCAGTCTATCGGTTTGTCCGTGCCGGTGGTAACATTTACGATAATGTCGTAAAATTTTTGAAACAGGTAGGCGAACACAAACCCTATCGCCACCGAGGCAAGCAGGAGGATGCCGAAACGGAAAAACGCCGCGTCGGTTATTTTAAGGCGGACGGACAAAAATCGGTAGAGGACGACGGCGGCGACAAGGCCGACAAAAATCATGGTCATCCACGCGTCTAAAAATCCGAAAAATTTATGATACATAAAAAAAGTATAGCACAGGGACGGGGGGATTGTCAAAGAATTTGGAGCGTGGAGTTAGTGGGGAGTGGAGTTAAGGTTGGGTCTAATAAAACAGGTTTAGCGCGGTGGTTTTCCTAAAGAACGACAGGAATAATGCGCAACGCACAATGAAGCAATGCCTTAATGCAACAATGAAGGATAATTTTAAAATAAAATTAATTCAAACTCGTAAGCAATTAGTATGACAATGTAATTGAGCATTACATGAAGTTGACTATATTTCTTGCTTTTGATATAATAGACCTGTTCGCTGACCGTAAAGCCGCCGCAATTACGGTCAGCGAACAGGTCTAATTTATCGCAGGGAGGACTGTATTGAATAAGGAATTTGTACAAAAGCTTGCGGACGGCGAGAATATAGCGATAAACGACGATATGGAATACTTTGCGGTAGAGTTGACGCGGTGGCTAAGGTCGCTTTGCCATGCGTTTGGTATCGGCGAAAGCTTTATCGGTATCGCAGGCGGAAACAAGGACGCGCTAAACGGCGAAAAAGGCTGTAAGGACGAATGAAAAAAGAAGAAATGATAAAACTTAGCCTGCTTGAAGCCGTGCGATACATAAAAAAGGGCGAAATTACGGCGCGGGAACTGTTAGAGGCGACAGTGAAGCATATTTATAGCGTCAATTACAACGCCATCCTGTCGCTTTTTGAGGAGGATGCGTTTTTTGTTGCGGATAAAGTGGACATGGCGATTGCCGCAAAAGAGCCGGCAGGGGTGCTTGCGGGGATTCCTGTAATAATCAAGGACAATATCGACGTGGCGGGGTATGCCTGCACCTGTGGGTCGGGGGCTTTTAGGGCGAATATCGCAAAAGTTGACGCCGACGTCGTTAAAAAATTGAAAGCGGCGGGCGCGGTGATTTTAGGCAAGTCAAACATGGACGAGTTTGCAATGGGGTCGTCCAATCTTACGTCCGCTTTTGGCGCGGTTAAAAATCCATTCGATATGAAAAGGGTGCCCGGCGGGAGTAGCGGTGGGTCGGCATGCGCGGTCGCGACGCACCAATGCTTCTTTGCACTTGGGTCGGATACCGGGGGAAGCATACGTCAGCCCGCGTCTTACTGCGGTGTGGTAGGATTGAAGCCCACGCACGGCAGCGTGAGCGGTGCGGGGTGTTTTCCGCTCGCGCCCAGCATGGACCAGATCGGACCGCTGACGCGGACAGTGGGGGACTGCGCGGCGGTTTTTGAGGTTTTGGCTTTGGCGGAAAGATATGACAGATACGGGAGTGACTTTTCGGACATAAGGACCGCGCCAATGCGGGTAGGGGTGATAAATGAAAGCCTGCCCGAAATCCGCGGCGACGTGTCGGCGGCTTTTGACGCGGCGGTTGTAACGCTGAAAGCGCGGGGGTGCGAGGTGCGCGAGGTGTCCGTACCGTCGTTTATTGCGGCGCATTATATTTATAAGACCGTCGCTTTTGCGGAAATTACGCAAAGCATGAGGACGGTTGGGGCGGGGCGGGAGCTGCTTGGGCGCGAGGTGAAAAAACGCGTTTTGGCGGGCAAGGTTGTTCTGGACAGCCCCGCGCTACTGGCGGCGGGACTGGCGGCGAGAATCAAATTAGCGGAGGAAATGGTTTTTGCTTTGAGCGAGGTTGACGTGATTATGCTACCCACCGCACCGTCCGTCGCGTTTAGACTCGCCGACGACCCGTCAAAACGCGAGATTAAGTTTTCAGATATGTTTACGCAACCTGCGTCCATCGCCGGACTGCCAAGTTTGAGCGTGCCGTTTTTTAAAAACGCGGAGGGACTGCCGCTTGGGACCCAGTTTGTGGGGAAGGTTTTTAGGGAGAAAGACATTTTTGCCGCCGGCAAGCTGTTGATGGGAGAAGTTTAAGGAGATTATATACCTTATACCTGCGGTGCGTCAACGGTCGCCGACCCTACGACCCCTGACTCCTGACCTCCAATCCTTACTCAACAGTCACGGACTTTGCCAAGTTCCGCGGCTTGTCGATGTCGCAGCCGCGGGCGAGGGCGGTGTAGTAGGCGAATAATTGCAGACTGACGACGGACAAAAGCGGGGCGTTGATACCCTCCGGGATGCGCGCGTAGAAATCTGCCGCAGCCGCCACGCTGTCGCCGCTTGTTATCGCCAATACCACCGCGCCGCGGGACTGCACCTCGCGGATGTTGCTTATGATTTTTTCATATAGGGCGGGATCGGTTGCCACCGCCACAACCAGCGTGCCTTCTTCGATGAGGGAAATTGTCCCGTGTTTAAGTTCGCCGGCGGGGTAGCTTTGCGCGTTGATATAGCTGATTTCCTTAAGTTTTAGCGCGCCCTCCATAGCGACGGCATAGTCTATGCCGCGGCCGATAAAAAACGCGGAATTGATGAATGAGAAGCGGGAAGAAAGCTGTTGGAATGTTTCTTTTTTTTCTAAGAGGGAGGCGATGTCGTTGGGGAGAGTGGAGAGTGAAGAGTGGAGAGCTGAGAGTGAAGTTAAGGTTTGGGGTTGATAAATTTGACCTTCACTGTGCGCTGTGCACTGTGCACTATGCCCTGCTTCAGCTACTCCGCACCAAGCAGGGAGTGTTTGCGGGCACCCCTCAAGAAGGGAATTTTTTGGATACCCCTCATTGTGATGCCCCTCTTTTAAAATATGACCGTCACCAAGCATTGAGCACCAAGCATTGAGCATTCTTTTCAGTTGCAAATGCAATCCGACAGCATACAATGCCGCCACTTGACAAATATATCCCTTGGTGGTCGCGACCGCTATCTCCGGCCCCGCAAGCGTGTAAATCACCTCGTCGGAAATCCTTGCGATCGTGCTGCCGGGGACGTTGACCACCGACAAAACCTTTGCACGCTTTTTCGCCTCGTTAATCGCCGCGATGGTGTCAGCAGTTTCGCCGCTTTGGCTGACCGCAATCGCCAGCGTATTAGACGGGATAATAGGGTTTTTGTAGCGGTATTCGCTCGCCGTTTCGCATTCTACGGGAATACGGCACAGCTTTTCAATAAAATATTTTGCCGCCAAAGCCGCGTGGTATGCCGAGCCGCACGCCACAATATGCAACCTTTCGATGCCTTTAAGGGTGTCGAGGGTGTCAATACGCCGCCCCAGTTCGCAAAGCGTGTCGCGGACTGCGCGGGGTTGCTCATAGATTTCTTTAAGCATAAAGTGGCTGTAGCCCTGCATTTGGGCGGAATCTTCTTTCCAGTCGGCGCGGATACTCTTTTTCTCCACTTTCTCGCGGTTGAAATTCAGTACCTTTACCTCGTCGCGGGTTAAAATCGCTACCTCGCCCGCTTCGGGGACGATAAAGTCACGGGTGTAGGATAAGAGAGCGGACATGTCGGACGCCAAAAACGTACCCTTTTGCGAGGTGCCCAATACGAGCGGGCTTTCTTTGCGCGTGGCGAAAAGACGGTCGGGAGAGTCCGCGCACAAAATCGCGAGGGCGTACGAGCCGTGTAGGCGCCATGCCGCCTTGATTATGGCGTCCACGGGGTCTCCGCGGTAGTAGTAATCTATGAGGTGGCCGATGACCTCCGTGTCCGTCTCGCTGGCGAAGGAAAAGCTGCGGTCAATGAGGAAAGTTTTAATTTCCTGGTAATTTTCGATTATACCGTTGTGAACGACCGCAAATTTGCCGCTGCGGGACATATGTGGGTGGGCGTTGCTGCCCGAGGGCGCGCCATGGGTCGCCCAGCGGGTGTGGCCTATACCCGTACCGCCCTTTATGCCGTGCTCGACCAATTTAGTCAGGTTGGCGATACGTCCCTTGGTCTTGACAGAAGTCAGCTTGCCGTCGTTTGCCACTGCCACTCCAGCCGAGTCGTAGCCGCGGTATTCAAGTTTGTTTAGGCCGTCTAAAAGGTACGGCAGGGCGTCTTCAGGGCCACAAAAGCCGACTATACCGCACATGAGGGACCTCCTGTTGGTGGGGGTAGGGGGGAATGGTCAGTGGCTAGTTAAGGGGTCGGGATTTATATCAGTCTATCTAAAATCTTTATCAAGATACAAATGGATAAGAATTAGGAACGGTCAAATTTTTAAATTAAATCTGACATTTACTGATTACCGATCACTAAAAACTGGTCACCGACCACTGAATTATATATTCGTAAAAGTTGTTACTTGTCACAGCTTCCGCCAACCTTACAAAAAATTGACATTTATGTCAAAATGCGGTATAATTATACGAAAAAAAACAATCGGCTGAAAAAATTCACACTTCACTCTTGTTTTTCATAAATATTAGACAGCGTACAATAATAATGCACAGTGCACAACGCGCAACGCGTAATGAATGTCAAATTTAATTTAAAAAATTATCCTTCATTGTGCGTTGCTTCATCATGTGTTGTGCATTTAATGGTAGATTTTTTTTGGAGGCGGCTTGAGAAAATACTTTGGCACGGACGGAATAAGAGGGGTCTACGGTCAAGGGATGACCGAGGCTTTGGCATATAAGGCGGGGGCGGCTTTTGGGTTTCTGTTTTGCGGCGTTTGTATAGCGGGACAGGACACAAGGGTGAGCGGCGCCTCACTTTTGGACGCGTTTGTCGCGGGATTAAACTCGGCTGGGGGAAACGCGCTGACGGTGGGGATCGTGCCTACGCCCGCGCTGGCGTTATTAGTCAAAAAGAGGCGGGCTGCGGGGGGCGTGATGGTGAGCGCGTCGCACAACCCTCCGGAGTATAACGGGCTGAAGTTGTTTGGGCGGGGGGGCGCAAAATTAAGCGCGAAAGAGGAGGAAGCCGTCGAATTTTATATCGACAACCCCGATTTGGTTGCGGCGGATGCGAGGGGGTGGGTGTCGAAAATGCGCGGCGCCGCGGAGATTTACATAAACGACATTGTTTTGGGGTCGCAGCGGCTGGACGGGGAGAAGGTGTGGCTGGATTGCGGGTTTGGCGCGGCGGGTGCGTTTGTCTTGGATGATGGACAGGGAAGTATTGCGCGGGAGGTTTTTACCCGCCTTGGAGCGTCCGTCGTGTGTTTGAACGAGGGCGGGGACGGCAACATGATAAATGTGGATTGCGGGGCGTTGTATGCGGAGAGGCTTTTGGAAGCGATGAAGGGGAATTTTCAGTGCGTTGAGCATTGTGAATTGAACAACGGCTTTGCTTTTGACGGGGATGCGGACAGAATGGTTATGGTGTTTGGCGACGAGATTTTGGACGGGGACTCGGTTTTGTATGCGCTAAGCCGTCATAGGGAAGGCGGGGTAGTAGGCACGGTGATGAGCAACCTTGCGCTTAAAAGGCGGGTCGAGGCGGACAGAAAGGCGTTTTTTGCCGCCAACGTGGGGGATAAGCATATTTTGGAACTTATGCTGAGAAAAAAATGCGGTTTGGGCGGCGAGCAGAGCGGGCATTACATTTTGTATCCTGAGCGGACGACGGGGGACGGGCTTTTGGCGGCGGTCAAAATGGCGGGGCTGAGGGGGGAGATTGAGCGGCTGCGATTAGTGCCGCAAAAGACCGTTTCGCTACCCTGCCGATGTGGAATTATGCAAAGTTCGCGTCTGAGGGCTCTTACGCGCGAGGCGGAGGGGGTTTTATCGCGCGTGTTAGTGCGCCTCAGCGGGACGGAACCAAAGATTCGGATTATGGCGGAGGATGAGGACGAGGGGTTGGTGGATAGGTTTTTGGAGAGGTTTAAGACGATAGTTGATGAACAAAATACATAGTGAATAATGCGCAATGCGCAATGCTCAATGCTCAATGTCGGTCAAATTTAATATTTATCGTATCCTTCATTGTGCGCTGTTCCATTGTGCATTCTTAAAATTATCCTTCATTGAGCATTGCGCATTGCGCATTAAGAGAAAAACTCCCGATGAAAAATTGTTTCAAGAGGCGGACGGAGGAGTTTTTTTCATGAGAATCGGCGTTTTTTTTGGCGGGCGGTCGTGCGAGCATGATATAAGTATAATTACGGGCGTTATGACGGTGAACGCGGCGAAGGCGGCGGGGCACAAGGTGACGCCCGTTTACATAGACGGAGCGGGACAGTGGTACACGGGGCGGGGCTTTGACAGCGTCGCCGTTTTTCTTGAGAAGGGGTATAAAAAGAAAAAAATCCATCTTTGTCCGGCGGACCGTGGGGTGTATACAAAGCGGGGGCGGCGGCTTGCGACCTTGGACGCCGTCATAAACTGCTGTCATGGCAGGGGCGGCGAGGACGGGTGCCTGGCGGGGCTACTTGAATTAAGCGGCGTTCCTTGCGCCAACGGCGGGGTGCTTGCGGGAGCGGTCGGGATGGACAAAACCGTGCAAAAAAGGCTGTTCGAGCACGAAGAGCTTAATGTGACGCCGTTTATCGGGATTAATAAGCACGAATTGGAAGACGGGTTTTTCGACGCGGTGGCGGCGGTTAAGGAAAAACTGACGTTTCCGCTAATGGTTAAGCCGGCGAGGGGGGGGAGCAGTATCGGAATAGGGCGGGCGCATGATTTTAAGGAATTTTTTTTGCGACTGGACGAGGCGTTTATGTGGGACGATAAGGTGATTGTGGAGAACGCCTTGACCGATTTTATCGAGGTCAACTGCGCCGTCTTGGGGAGTGGGTATAATGTTGTTGTGTCGGAGGTCGAGCAGCCGGTTTCGAGTGGTTTTTTGAGCTTTGAGAATAAATACGGGGGAGTGGGGAGCGGGGAGTGGAAATTGGGAAGTGGAGAGTGGGGAGTGGGGAGTGGGGAGTGGGGAGTGGAGAGTGGAGAGTTAAGGTTGGAATTAGAAAAAGTCAAAAATACTCAATCAAATTTGACCACAACTCCAAACTCCAAACTCCAAACTCCAAACTCAACCTTAACTCCCCACTCCCCACTCCCCACTCCTCACTCTTGCAGCAAAGGCGACACCGGTCGATACCTGCCCGCGCGTATTTCGCCCGAAATGAGCCGCGATGTGCGCGCCGCCGCCAAAAAAGCGTTTGAGCTAATCGGGTGCGCGGGGGTGGCGAGGGTGGATTTTTTGATTAAGGACGGTGAGCTTTTTATTAACGAAATCAATACCGTGCCGGGGTCGCTGTCCTCGTATTTGTTCGCTTTTGACGGGATGGGCTTTCCACTTTTGGTGGATAAACTATTGGAAATCGCAGTAAGGGAGTATGAGAAGAAACAAAAATTGACGTTTGCCTATGACAGCGGCGTTTTGCGGGCGCACTGCAGGGGCGAAAGAGGGGTGAAAAAGGGTTAAGCGACGTACGTTGTGCTTGTATAATTTTGTCGATTAAATAATAAAAAATTTTTGTGCAATCGTCCAATATTGACGACCATGTGTCAATATTGGTATGTTATAGTTAAGTGACCGCAGATTTATTCGGCGGTTATTTGATTATTTCGGCGCAAATCGATCTGCAAAATTATTTTAGGAGATTTTTTAAAATGAAAAGATGGGTTTTGTTAATTTTTTGCGTAAATGAAACATTAGATGGGTGTTGCCGGAAAATTCAGCGCAAAATCGAGAGGACGGCGCTGGATAATTCTCTGCCTTGTCAGGTGCTTTTTAAGCGGATCGAGCGGTTGCAACGGGCGAAAGACGGTCTTGTCAACCTGCGCGTGCTATATGAGGCTATGGCGGGGGCGCTCTCTGAAAAGGATACGGCGGATTTACATAAGGCAGTGCGGCAGGATGGGATATTGATGCCGCATACGGCGAGGGAGGGCGCGGGAAAAATGACGGTGGGAATTAGGTCAATCGAGTGCGCGGCGGACGAATCTGCGGCTGCCCAAAAGGCGGTCACGGAGGCATGGCGGCTGCGCGGGGTTAACCGTGCGCTTAAAAAGTGCGAAAGGATATTAGTCGGACTGGGTTTTGATGAAAAGCAGCTCACGAAAATGTGTGTGGGAATTAGCGGTCAGTGGCCGGTAACCAGTGGTTAGTTGGCGGTTGGCAGGCGCAATTATTATATTAACCGACATCATAAAATTCGGACGACCGAGGGTCGCCCCTACGACTTAGCGGCATCGCCCAAGTAATTTTATCAAAATTCATCGAGATTGATTTTACCGTGTTCTTTTTCGTACTGCTCAATAAAATTCTGTGTTATAAATTCGAGTTGGGCATTAAGAGAACGCATTTGTTTTTTAGCTATGATAGTCATTTTTCTTAAAGCAACATAGTCAAGTCGCAAACCGGTTTGTACTTTGTCAGTAGCCATAACAACAATCCTTTACGATAATGTTAGCACTTTGTTATTATTTTACCATAAAAACGCTTAACAAATCTATAAACAAAGTGTTAGCATATTGTTTGCAAAAACATAATGGGAGGTATTTTGTGATTACTGACAACAAATTCGTCATTCAAACGGATTTTAAAACATGCGGCGAATTAAACAGCATACCGTATTGTTTGAGCGCTCTTTCCGCGATAGTGACGGTATCGTGCCAAAAATATTTAACCGACGACAAAATAAACGACAATCTTATCTATGCTGTCGGCGAATTTGCGGAAATGCTGCATCACAAGCTTCACGCGATATGCGAAGCGGTACAATACGTTACGGAAAATGAAAATTGAATAATGAGGGGAATCAAATTTAACAAGGCCGCGGCGATGGCAAGTCTCGACCGGCTTGTTTTTTGTGTTTTGAACTGATTGCAAATTATTTTTTTACTAAACCGATTAGGTTTTCCGCCCCGCCCCTAACACGGAAGTGCTCGGGCTTTGCTACAAATGTGCCACTGGCACATTTGCTTGACGCTTCGCCCCCCCCCCTCGGAAAGGGGAATTTTAAGCGGCCGTTTTTTTGTATTAAAAATCCAACGCCGCTCTATTCTTTAACCGCTATTCTCTCATCTCTCGCTGCCCGCCCTTGCGCGAAAACAATGCAAGCGTAATGATTACCGCGGGGACGGCGAGCAGCAAAATAAAGCCCCAGTCGGGGAAGGACGTCGCGCCGCCCCCGCCCCCTCCGTCGCCCTCGGGAGTTTCGACGCGCTCGCCGGAGTTGACGGGGAGGACTCCCGCAATGCCTTGTGTGGAGTAGACATACCCCTTTTGCCCATCGCTCGTGCGTACATAGTACCACATGCTACCCGCCGCAGGAATAAGTGCGTCCCCGCTGACCGCGCCGTAGTAGAACGCGCCTCCGCCGTCGGGGATAGTCCCCACCACGTTTGCGGCGGCTTTCGGCGCGGAGCGGATGTTGACGGGGTGCGTGTCGTTGCCAGCCGTGAAGTACGCCGAGCCGAATTTGGTTTTGGGCTCGTAGTCGATTTTGACAATTTTGGATTTGTCGATCATGCCTGTCAGGTCGCTGTATTGGACGGAGTAGTGGGCGTCGTCTTCGCTTATTATTATGACGAAGTAGGTGGCGGGAAGTCCTGTTATTGGTTGCAAGTCGTTGTCAAGAAGAACGGTGTTTTCGCCGATTAAGCCGTATTGGACTGTGCCGCCAAAGGGGGCGATCGAGCGGATAAAACCTATGTGGGGGGTTGTCCGCATAAGAAAATGAGATGCCATAAGGGGAAGCGCCGCCGCCGACAAGATTGCCGCCGCGATGACTATCAAAAAAAGGTGTGCCAAGGGTTTTGTCGTGGGTTGTATTTTGACGTTGTTTAGATTTGTGTCATTGTTTTTTATTCCGTTATTTTTCATGGTTTTTGCCCTCGTGCTTTATAATATAACGGACGGGCGGGGCGCAAGAAGGGGAAAAAGCGCGGAAAAGAGAGTTTTTTGACGAAGCACAGGACACTGTGAGAATAATTTCATATTTGAAATGTACATACCTTGACAGTCATGTGTCAATATTGGCGTGTTAAAATGTCTTTGAAATGTATGAATAACCGAATAAAGGGTGGCTATGAAAACATTAAAATTAACGATTAACCTTTTGCCCAAGGGCGCGTGGGGAAATAACCTTAGCGCGATTCTGCCTAAAAAGGATTGGGATATTTTGCGGCAGGCGTGCTATAAAAGGGCGAAAAATCATTGCAGTGTTTGCGGCGCAAACGATGCGGAGCTTGACGCGCACGAGGTTTGGGATTTTGACGTCAAAACCAAGACGCAGGCGCTTAAAGATATTGTCGCGCTGTGTTCCGCCTGTCACGGTGTCAAGCATTATCGGAACTCCGAGAGGATAGGGTATGAGGAAAGCGCGAAACGGCATTTTTTGAAAATCAACGAATGCGGCGAAATTGTTTTTGCGGGTCATTATGCCGAAGCGCAAGCCTTGTTTGAGGAACGTAACGGCGTTTTGCGGTGGAAGGTAAGGGCGGATTTGGACAAATTCGGCGGGACGGGGATTGAGGTCAGGGAGCGGAATATCCCGATAATTATCAATCCGTATGAGGGGATTGACTGGGTAATCGTCAATCATGTGAGGGCGGACGGAGGGCAAGTTCCGACAGAGTTTTTTGTCGGAACGGATTTAGGGGCGAAACACACGGTTTTGCTGTTGACTTTTGAGGAAACGTGTGATAATAATTTGCCGCTTAAGCCTGAAAAGAAGGCAAGGTATTTTTTGGCAAAGAAAAATGTCGCGGAGAGCGCAAGGGTGTTTGGTTGTCCGTTGCCGCCCAGAATACGTTCGATAGCCGTGAATAATTACGACGGCACGATAGCGGTCGTCAGTGATTACGCAAGCAAGATTGAATGGCTTTGCGGTGATAAGGTTGTCAGGACCAAGTACAATATTGCCGGAAAGTTTGTCACAAAATTTTGTGTCGAGGACGTGGAGGGAGTGTCCGTCAGATTCAGATTGACAGGTAACGGTGGGCAGGCTTGTTCAATGGATTTTAGGCTGATAAAAGCAAATTAGACAACAAAATGATATACATTTATAGGAGGATATGATATAATGGCAATGTGTAAGCCGACTGGTGGAACAAATAAAATGTTTGGAAAAAAGATAGATGATTCTACAAAAGATGATAAAAATAGAAGCGGAAAACCTAATTCAAGAACGGACTTATACCCTGACGAACAACATCAAGAGTCGAAAGACAGAATTATGAGCAGATGGTTTGATTCGGACGGTTGGGCGATTAAAGATAGAGATTTTTCAGATCATGGATTTCCCGAAAAACACAAAAATCCGCATGACCATACCTGGAAGCGGCTTAACGGGGAGCTTTATCCGTCGAATTAGAAAAGCCCGACAGACATAGAAAAATCAATTAACAGGAGAGGGCAAATGACAATAGAGCATATTCCGCCTTATGTGCGGGGCGAACCGAGAGAATATATGACGGTCAAAGAGTTTTTGGAAAGGTATGCAAAGTGTGAACTTTCGAATACCGGAAATAATTATACGCGGGATATAAAAACCTTTTGGTTCGAGTTACACAGTGTCGACGAAAGGAAACAGGCGCATAAGCAAAAAGAAAAGGTCAGGTACAATTTGGACGTTGTGTTTTTTGGAACGGAAAATATGGAGTGTTCCAAAGCTTTGAGGGAATTGCACGGGGCTGTAGAGATAAGACTTGAAGACGAATCTGCGGGATTTGTCAAAATGGTCTATAAAAAGAAGGACGAGGTTTTGGCGGAGCTTAGCTTTAACGCGGAAAAAGTCGGATTAAAGAAAAACAAAGTTACGATTGAGTATAAAGATCAGCCCAAGATATGCGATTTATGCGGTAAAAATATTCTTGTTCACCCGAGTAGGGAATTTGGCGAAGAATGTGAGTTTTGTGGCTGGTATCAAGATGAATGGGACGTAAAAAATCCGGACGAAGTGAGTTATTATGGGAATCTTGTTTCCTTAAATAGAGCAAGGCAACTTTTGAGTGAGGGTAAGAGGATTCATCCGACCTTCAAGGGCTTTTTGGATGGCTTAGATAGGACTTTGCACATGGAGTTTTGGTACAAATCAAAGGGCTACGGGGTATTGGCGGGGCACGGACATGGCTTTGAATTGTTTGAGTTTAACAAAAAAGAAGGGTACCAGTCCTATCCGACTATCAAAGAATTTGAGGAAAAAGCAAACATAGGCGGGGTACTGCTCAAAAACATTTGGGACAAAGTTGAAAAAGCCGGTCAAATGCGGCGTTAAAAATGAAATTTTGGAGGTGAAACGAAAATGAATAATGAACAAATATGGGACGATTCCGACATTCGGTCGGAGGAATATGATCCGCCGCTTGACAGGTATTTTGAGAGGTGGTATAATGGGTGACGGAAGACCAAGCTTGTGGGGAATTAATTGGACGTCGGATAATAATTTTTGGGATCATTTTGAGAGACACGGCGAAGAAATGGGTTTTGATACGCCCGAACAATATTCGACAGCCGCAAGTCAATTTGCAAACAATAGTGGAAAAGGCATACAAGAATTTAAAGCGAAGAACGGGTCGGTTTACAAATATGACCCGAAAACGAACGAATTTATGATCATAGACAAGAATGGCAAAATAGTAACGTACTTTGAGCCGGACCGCGGAGAACAATATTTTGAAGATCAATTCATAGATTATGGCGATTATTTTATTTCATAAAAAAGGAGAGCAAGTATGAGTATTTTTATTAAAAACGAAAGAACGGGCAAAATGATAGAGTATCCGCCATATCAATGCAAATTATGCGGCATGTACGAAGTTAAGCATATACATGACATTTGCGATGTTTGCGGTTGGGAGGACGACTCTGTCCAAAATGATAAGCCTGATTATGAAGGCGGTGCAAATTATATAAATTATAATCAATATAAAAGCGTTTGGCTGAACCATAAGGAAGAAATTATGAGTCAAAGCCGAGCAGGGCTGAAAGGACGACTGGTAAAAGAGATATTTAGACGTCAAAATAATAAAGAGGAAACATAAACCAAATAATTTTTGAAAAGCCGGTCTAAACTGGCTTTTTTGATAGAGAAAAAGGAGAAAAATGATGTTTGATGAAAAACAGATAAAAGAGTTGTTATCCGGTAATAGGGCGGCAAGCAACAAGAGGGTTATACAAACGGACGAACCGACGCCTTACGAAGAGGATAAATTGAAGAAGAAACAAATGTTGGTTAGGGACAGCTTTGAGATGGTCGGTAAGTACAATATGCCGCTTATCAAAAAACAAAATATAGACCTTGACAAAATTGAGCCCTGGAGTTATGTTAAGACAAAACAAAACGACGTAGACAATAAACACAAGACCATTCACTTTTTTACTTATGACTGGCTGTTTGAGACGGTTTATAACAAACCCGAAGAGGCGTTAGAAAAACTGGATCAATATTACGCGTTGCTGACGCCCGATTTCAGTATGTATTTTGATATGCCGCGGGCTTTGCAGATTTACAGCACATTCAAAAACCGTTGGTGTGGTGCGTTTTGGCAAAAGCAAGGTATGAGGGTTATTCCGACGGTTGCTTGTTCGGACGAAGCAAGCTATGATTTTTGCTTTGACGGCATAGAGGTCGGTTCTGTGGTAGCCGTGACAACCTATGCGAGAAGAAAGGAATTTAAGAAAGAGTTTTTGAGAAACTATGACAAAATGTTGGAGGTGCTTAAGCCCTCCGCGATTGTATGTTACGGCGAGGCGTTTGACGAAATGCGGGGGAATATAAGGGCGTATAGCGCGTTTAACCATGAAGAATTGATTGCAAAGTTAGGGCTTAGCGAGTATACCCGGAAGCGGCTTAACGGAGAGCTTTACCCGTCGAATTAAGGAAAAAGAATTAGGAGAAAGAAGGATAGCCCAGTCGATAAGAAGGACTTGTATGAAAAAAGACATATACACAGTCGGTTATGTGGGGTTTAGGATAGAGGATTTTGTCGCGGCGATAAAGCGGGTCGGGATTGATTTTGTGATTGACGTGCGGAGCGTGGCGCGGTCGATGTATTTTGCCGCTTTCAACGAAAAAAACTTGTCGAAGGTTTTGGCGACGGAGGGTATCGCGTATAGAAATTTAAAGGACGAATTCGGTGCGCGGCAAGAAGATGAGATATATTACACGGACGGGTATTTGGATTTTGAAAAGTTTGCGGTAAGTGTGGCATTTATGGGCGGGATAAAGGCTGTTGAGGAATTGACGGACGCGGGGAAAAGCGTTTGTTTGATGTGCGCCGAAAAAGACCCGCTTAATTGCCACCGCGCCGCATTGTGCGGGAAGGAGTTTAGCCACCGAGGTTTTGAGGTTTTGCATATTGTGCCGGTGAAGGGCGACGTTGTGATTGAAAGGCAGAGTGATTTGGAAAAGCGGCTTGTCGGGCTGTATTTTAAGGGCGGCTTTTGCGGGGGCGATTTGTTTGGTGAGGATATGTGCGAAAACCTATTAGAGCAAAGTTATAAAAAGCACAACAAAAAAATCGGTTTCAGACCGAAAAAATAAAAAACATATATTCGTGTTTTAGAAAACGGGTATCGCGCTTAAAAAAGCGGTTCTCGTTTTTTGTAATTACAAACACAAAGAGAGGAGTAAAATGGTAAAGAAAATTTGCATATTAACCAAATCGGTTAAGGATAGGGCTTATTGTGTGGCGGGAATTGACGTCGGCACGGGTAAATGGATACGGCTTGTAAGCTCAAAAAGCGGCGAGGCGGTTTCTAAGGAATTATTTGACGATAAGAAAAACCCTATCAATGTTTTGGACGTTGTCGCCGTCAATTTGATAGAACACATTCCGCAAAAATGTCAAACGGAAAATTGGCTTCTTGACGTTGATGCGCCGATTATAGGGCAGGGTCGCTTAACTATGAGCGAGGTTTTGAGGATCCGAAAAATTGATACTCCGCAATTTATCTTTGCAAACGATAAAGCGGAATTAACGGCTGACGACGTAAAAAGGTTAAACCATTCGTTGCTCGCGGTCGAGGTTTTTGATATTGTTTTCGACACTTCGCTTAAAGGCGACGGCAGACATCATCATAAAGTGTCTTTTATATATATGGGAAACGAATATACGATTTGCCTAACAGACCCGGATTTTCGCAAGGAAGAATTGGATAAATTTAAGCTAAAAAAGGCGATTTTAATCGTGAGTATACCTTGTGAGCCTTATGGCGAAAACGACTTGTATTATAAATTTGCGGCTAAGATTTTTACAAGGGAATTATAAAATAAATCCCGATTTATCAAAAGGCGAGGAAAAGTTTATGCCCAAAAACAAAGTTATGACGGATAAGGAAATAAAACCACCCCGCCCCTTTGGGGCACCCCTCCGGGGGAGGGGAATTTTTTGCGAGGGAAAGTGTATGCCCAAAAACAAAGTTATGACGGATAAGGAAATAATCGCCAAATTACGGCTGATTGAGAAAAAGCAGGCGGAGAGGAAGGCGAAAAATAGGCTTTTGCATTATAATACGGGTGAAATTGTCCACCTTAAACAAATGGAGTTTCATAAGTGCCTGAAAAGAAACAGGTGGGTGTTCGGGGGGAACCGCAGCGGCAAAACGGAGTGCGGCGCCGCCGAAAGCGTGTGGCTGGCGAGGGGGATTCACCCGTATCGTGACAATAAAAAGCCCATGACGGGGTGGGTGGTCAGCCCCACCCTCGCCGTGTCGCGCGAGGTGGCGCAAAGCAAGATTTTGCATTACCTCAATCCCGACTGGATTCATAGTATTGTGATGAACAGCGGCAAAAGCAGCTTCCCCGCTGGGGGCGTAATCGACTATATTCTGGTCAAGCACGCCTCGGGCGGTGTAAGCAAAATTGTGTTCAAGAGCGCGGAGATGGGGCGGGAGAAGTTTCAGGGGGCGAGTCTTGATTTTGTGTGGTTTGACGAGGAGCCGCCCGAGGAGGTATACGACGAGTGCCGCATGAGGGTTTTGGACACAAAGGGTGAGATTTTCGGTACCATGACGCCGCTTAAAGGCCTGACGTTTGTGTATAACCGCATTTTTTTGAACGAGGAGGCGAACGACGAGACGTGGACAATCGCCATGGAGTGGGCGGACAACCCCTATCTTGACAGCGCGGAGGTGGAACGGATTAGCGCGGCGTTAAGTCGCGAGCAACTTGAGCAGCGGCGGTACGGGCGGTTTGTGGGCGGGCGGGGACTGGTTTATCCTGAATTTGACCCCGCGGTCCATGTTATCCCGCCGTTTGCCGTGCCGCGTGCGTGGTTTGATACGATGTCGATTGACCCCGGACTGAATAATCCGCTGTCCTGCCACTGGTACGCCGTCGACGGCGACGACAATATTTATGTAATTGAGGAGCATTATCGGGCGGGGCAGAGCGTCGCGTATCACGCGGGGGTGATTAAGGATAAGTCGCGGGCACTCGGGTGGCATACGGACAACTTTGGACGGCTTAACGCGTTGATTGACAGCGCGGCTTCGCAAAGGACTTTGGCGAGCGAAAGAAGTGTGGTAGAGTTGTTTTTGGACCACGGGATTCAGGTCAACACTAACGTGGACAAGGATTTGTTTAGCGGGATTAATAGGGTCAAGCAGTATCTCGGCGGAGTGCGGGAGAGGCTGTATATTTTTGACACCTGCGTAAATTTGATTCGGGAATTCAAGACGTATTGGTGGGGGGAGGGCGACGTTCCCAAGAAACGGGACGACCACGCCCTTGACGAGCTGCGGTATTACATCATGTCGCGGCCCGAGCCGTTTAAGCCGCCGGCGGTTTTGAGTGAGATTCAGAGGGATAAGCAGAGACTGGCGAGGAAGTTAAAGGGGTTGAGGGGGTAATCGTAGGGCGCGACGCCCTCGGCACACCGAATGTGTGCATTTATTATGGCACTTTTGGGGCATTCCAAAAGTGTCCAAAAGGGCACCAGAGGGGGAACACTTTCGGCCGCTCGTGCTAAAAACAGTCCACAGGACTGTTTTTGCGGACTTCGTCCGCCGCCTCGCGCTCCCTCTGGACACCCCCTCGCAACGCTTTTAAGGTCAAATTTGAGGAAAGGTGTTACATTTCTCCATTTTCAAGGAAATTTATCCCGTGTTCTTTTGCAGTCTTTCCTTCGATAATTTCTCCGCCAATCCACTCTTTTACTTCTCGGATTTCTTTTTCTCTTTTTTCTAATGTGAGCTTTAATTGCTTGATTTCGTCGTTGTTCTTTTTTGCCCAAATCCAAGCGCGTAACCCAACGAAAAATCCACCAAAACCAAATAATAGTCCAAAAATGCCAAAAATTAAACTCGCTATTTCCATGTTTGCTCCTTATAATTTGAAGCTGTCATGATTGTAGCACATATTTTTATGTATTTACAAGCGGAATTGAAACAGTGAAAAAAATTTCACAATGCAAATCTGCTAATGTTGACATACAGGTGTCAATATTAGTGTGATATAATACGTTTGAGAGCGGTGAAGACGCGCCGACAGGAACCGACTAAAAAAGAAAATCAAAAAAACTCACAAAAAAAAGACCCGTGTCCGTCGAGGGTTCAGGTCTTACTTTTGCTGGCGGAGAGAGGGGGATTCGAACCCCCGATACGCGTTTAACGTATGCACGCTTTCCAAGCGTGTGCCTTCAGCCGCTCAACCATCTCTCCAAAGAGCGGGCTTGTTTGCCGACCTTGCATGATAATATGCAAATTTGTTCATGCAAGGCTGCGACGCAAGCCTTGTGGCGGAGAGGGGGGGATTCGAACCCCCGTGTGGTTGCCCACAAACTGATTTCGAGTCAGCCCCGTTATGACCGCTTCGATACCTCTCCACTTGTGTGAACTCAAATAAAACGCCCATTCTATTTGAGTACGCCGTAATTATAGCATATTTTTTCGGAATTTGCAATGGTTTTAAGCGTGTCGAGCGGGGCAAAATTTGTAATTTACATAAAGTCGGACATTAAAATCGTTTTTTCACACATTTTTGGCGGAGGGCGGATGGACGATAAGGAAAAACTGTTAAGGGCGGTACTTAAGCGTGCACTGGGGTATACCGCCACTGAGCATGCGGAGGAATGGGACGGCGAAGGGATTTTGAAAAAACAAAAAAAGACCGTGAAAAAGGTGCCGCCCTGCCTTGCCGCCGCAAAGTTATTGATGGAGCAGTTGCCCGTCGACCCATACGAGGGGATGAGCGACGAGGAGCTTAAGGAGGAGAGGGCAAGGCTGCTTGGTATGTTGAGTGGGGCAAGGGATTAAAAAAGTGGAGAGTGGAGTTGAGGTTTGGGGTTTAGAGAATGGAGATGCATATCTTTGGAAAAAACTCCCATGAATTAATACAAAAAGACGAAACGATTCATCCCTTCTTACGACGATATGACTGATTTCGTAAGACGGAGTATAGAAATCAGTTTCAAATATAAAGACAAACATAAAAAGCCTCAAAACGGAGTTTTGGGGTTTTTTGGTGACAAAAAAGAAGAAAGGAGGAAGGAAATGTATCTTACGCAGAATGAAAGAGAAAAATGCGAAGTAAACAAATGCGGCAAAAAAGCGGCCTATACCGTGAATCTTAGCAGGTCGGGGATAAGGAGCAAAATACACATTTGCAAGGCGTGTTTGGCGGAGTTGTACGCGATTTTGGGGGAACCGCTTGTGCCGAGGAGTATAGAGACGGTGAGAAAGCAGGGGGAGAAAGGGTAGAGGGTAGATCGGATTTGATATTTATAACCCCCCCGCCCCCTAACCACCCCGGCGCTACGCTCCACCCCTCCGAGGGAGGGGAATGGGAAGCGTTCATGGCTCCGATACAAACATAAAACCGTGCCATGAAGCGTTTTGGGGCCTTACTTCGTAAGCCGCAGGCATATTTGCTTAACGCTCCGCCCCCCTCAAGAGGGAGGAATTTTGAGCGGTTGGCTTTGAAATTAATTTTGGCCTTACCTGATACCTAAAAATGAGAGATAAACAATAAAAAATGGAGGTAAAAATGAAATACGACAAAGATTTTGCCGAAGACCTTGTGGCGGAAGTTAAGGAAGATTACCTTTTGCGCCGAGAGGGAAGAAGGCATTTCGAGGCGCAGTGGCAGCTTAATTCCAACTTTTTAAGCGGCAATCAGTATTGCGCCGTGAGCTTAGCGGGGAACTTAGAGGATCGCGGCAAGGATTATTATTGGCAGGAGCGCGAGGTGTTCAACCATATCGCGTTTATTGTGGAGACACGCCTTGCCAAGCTTAATAGAGTGCGTCCCGTTATGGCCGTGAGAGCGGCGGGGAGCGAGGAGAGCGACGCAAAAACCGCCAAACTCTCCACAAAAATACTGCGCAGCGCTTCTGACAGGCTTAATTTGCAGGAGCTTATGCAAAAGGGCGCGCAGTGGTCGGAAACCGTCGGTAGCGTTTTTTACAAGGTCAGCTGGGACAAAAGCGCGGGCAAAAAGGTAGGGATTTTAGAGGGCAGCCCCGTACACGAGGGCGAGGTCAGGGTTGACGTATGCCCCTCTTACGAAATCTTTCCCGACAGCCTTTCGTATCAGGACGTATCGGACTGCCAAAGCATAATCCACGCAAAGGCCGTCGCGGTGGACGATATCTTCCGCATTTACGGCGCGATGGTGGACGCGGAGGACGTAGACACGGTCAGTTTGGCGAGCGCGGGAGTGAGCGGCGGTATGGGCATGACCGGTGCTGTGATTAAGCACGGGCGAGGGAAAACGGGCGGCCATACGATGGTAATCGAACGTTATTCCGCGCCGAGCGCAAATCATCCCGACGGCGAATTTGCGGTCGTTGCGGGGAATAAGCTTTTGCATTACGGGCCGCTCCCTTTCCGCCTGGGCGAGGACGGCTCTTACGCGCTGCCCTTTATAAAACAGGATTCGTTGTCCGTAGCGGGCTGCTTTTTCGGCGCCAGCATTGTGGAGAGGGCGATTCCCGTTCAAAGGGCTTACAACGCCGTTAAAAACCGCAAGCACGAGTTCTTGAATCGTATAGCGATGGGGGTACTTGCGGTGGAGGACGGCAGTGTTGACACCGAAAACCTTGAAACCGAGGGACTGTCTCCCGGGAAAATCCTGGTTTATCGGCAGGGGAGTACCCCGCCCGCTTTGCTTGATCCAGGCAGCGTGCCCGCGGAGTTTGCCGACGAGGAAGACAAGCTTTTGAATGAGTTTGTCTTAATTAGTGGTATAAGCGAGATTATGCGCTCGTCCGCTTTGCCGGGGAATTTAAGCAGCGGCGCGGCGATAAGGTTGCTAACCGAGCAGGACGACACGCGCCTGTCCGCGACCGCCGAGCGTATCCGCATGGCGGGCAAAAAACTCGCGCAATTTATCCTTAGGCTGTATAAACAATTCGCGTCACAGCCGAGGTTGTCGAGAGTAGCCGGGGACGGCGGGCGCGTCGAGCTTTTGAGCTTTATTGGTAGCGATTTATGCGGCGATGACGTCGTGATAGAAAGCGAGAACGAGTTTGAAGGCGGGGCGCAGAGCCGGCGGTTGATGCTGCTTGAGCTTTTTAAGGTGGGGCTGTTTGAAGGGGAAAACGGGGTTTTGAGCGCGGGAACGCGGGCGAAGCTGTTGGAGGCTTTGGGGTTTGGTACATTGGCGGAGGAGGTTAGTGTTTGCGGTGAAGGGGGGCAAAGGAATGAGTGAGTTTTGCTGCGTTACCCGATTTCAGCCACCCCGCCCCCAAGCAAGAACCACCCCGCCCCCTGTCAGGGAAGCATTCGTGGGGCACCCCTCCGATGGAGGGGAATTTTCGTGGGGCACCCCTCGAGAGGGGAATTTTAAGCGGTCATTTTTTTATGCGGCGCGCCGAGGCGTCACGCCCTACGACATTGCGGACGACCAATGGTCGCCCCTACGATTTTGCGGCAACTTTAATTCCACTCTCCAAACTCCACTCTCCACTCTCTCACACGAACAGGGAATTAAAGGGGGTTTGCAATGAACGAGCTTAGCAGAAGAATAGGGAAATTCGACTCGCCGGAGAGCTTATTGAAGGCATATGAACGTTTAGAGGCGGAGTTTAGCAAGCGGTGCCAAAAGCTGAAGGAGTTTGAGAAGGAAAACGGGCAGTTAAAGTCCGACCTTAACGATAATCAGCGGTACGATAAATATGCCGTTACGGCGCTGGCGAACGAGGGATTTGTCGCCGCCAACGTCTTACCAAGGGAGGACATTCGCCGCAAGGTCATCGACGACTACTTAACGGCGCTAACCCGCGAGGGAAGTGCGTATGTGCTGCGGAGCGATACGGGCAAAAGTGCACTCACGCCGCCCGCAAAACCGGGAAGTTTAGCCGAGGCGAAACGGCTGGCGGAGATGATTATCAATTCATAATGCTCAATGTGCAATGCTCAATGAAGGTCGGGTTAATTAGGACCACCCCGCCCCTTACCACGGAAGCGTTCGTGGGGCACCCCTCCGAGGGAGGGGAATTTGAGAGGTCAGTTTTCTTATAGATTTGACCGACATTGAGCATTGAGCATTGAGCATTGAGCATTGAGCATTAAAGAAAGAGCATTGAGCATTAATAACAAAAAAATTTTTTATAAGGAGATTCAAAAAAATGGTTACTTTACAGAACGCGGAAAACGCGCTAAAAACGGTGTACCTTGGAACGGTCACCGAATTACTTAATACGAAGGTAAATCCTTTGTTGACTAAAATCCGCCAGACTTCGGCCGACGTCTGGGGCAAGGAAATCAGAAAGGCTGTCAAGTACGGCATCAACGGCGGCATAGGCGCGGGCGACGAGACGGGGGATTTACCCGCCGCGCACTCGACCAACTATTTACAGTTTGTCAGCACGCTTAAAAACCTTTACGGCCAAATCGAAATAAGCGACAAGGCGATAAGGGCGAGCGCGGACGGACGCGGCGCGTTTACCGACCTTTTGACTGCGGAGTTAGAGGATTTATTGACTGCCAGTAAATTTAACCTCGGTCGTATGCTTTTCGGGGACGGCACCGGTAAATTGGGCACCATAACCACGGGCGCGACCTATGTTATGGATTCGGTACGCAATCTTGTGGAGGGCATGGTGGTCGATGTTTACAACGGAAGCACTAAAGCTAACTCCGGCCTTAAGATAGCCTCGGTGGACAGGGTAAACAATAAAGTTACCTTTACAACCACACCAACAATAGGGAACAACTATTCCCTTTATGTGCAGGGCAGCAGAGATAAGGAGATTACCGGCCTTGGCGCGATATTCGACGGTACGACGATTTACGGTGTTTCCAAGGCGAACAATCCTTTTTTGAACCCGCATATTCAAGCGAGCGCGGGGGCGATTTCGGACAGGTTAATACAGACGGTAGTTGATAAACTGGAGCTTAACACAGGTAGCAACATCGACTTTTTGGCTTGCTCAGCCGATGTCAAGTACGCCTATCAGGACTATCTGTCGCAGTACAGGCGCAATATCGACGTGATGGAGCTTGCAGGCGGCTTTAGGACATTGTCGTTTAACGGGATACCGCTTGTGTATGATCGTTTTGTGGAGAATGGGACGATGTATTTGCTTGATACGAGCGCGTTTAAGTTACACCAGCTTTGCGACTGGCGGTACCTTGAAACCGAAAACGGCAAGATTTTGCGGCAGACGCAGGGCAAGCCGACCTATAGCGCGACGCTTGTTAAGTATTGCGACCTTATCTGCGACAGACCGAACGGTCAGGCAAAGATAAGCGGTATTACCGCTCCCGCTTCGACTTAAAAACTGCATTTTTAAGTCGAGATAAAAGGGCAAAAAAGCCAAAAAGCGTGGTTTTTGCCTTTTTTGGATTGATAAAAAGACATTAACTGCTCTTTCTTTGTCCTACGACCGAAGGGAGCAAGACCACGAATGCTCCTTGACAGGGTCTTCTACGACCGAAGGGAGCAAGACCACGAATGCTCCTTGACAGGGTCTTATTCTGAGCGAAGCGAAGAATCTATTCCTTTTTTTATGATGACAAAATTATCGCCGGAATTTCTATAAAATTAAGGATAAAGGGTAAACTATGAACTTTTGCACCGTAATAAAAAGCGATGTGCTGGATATTTGCCGCCGCCTTAAAGAAATCGACAGGGGATATTTTGTCGTCCGAAACCACAAAAAAGGGCGGTTCGAGGTGCATAACCGGCAGCAAAGGGGGGGCAGTTTTTGTCTTGCCCTCCCTTATCCGCGGCTGGACTGTCGTACCCTTGATTTGGTGCGGCGCACAAGGTATGAACGGGCGGGGCACTTTTTGGCGGAATTAGAGGACGAAAACAGGCAAATTCAAAGGGCGATGATTGACTTGGCGGCTAAAAACGCGGAGAAAAAGGTGGAGGACATTTTAAGCAATGCTCAATGCTCAATGCGCAATGCTCAAGGAAAGACAAATTTTTAAGAAATGTGCCTTGAATGGAAGCAGTGAAATGCTCAAAAAAACACAACCGATATTGAGCATTGAGCATTGTGCATTGAGCATTATTTCGGCTCATCGGAAACATAAGGAGAGAGAAAAATGACATTAAGAGATTGTATAATTAAGGCGGCGGGGTATCTTGGCCTACGGGAAACCGCGGACGCCTATAAATCGGGGAGCGCGCCCGACGACGGATTTTTGGCTTACGCGCGGGACGTCGTCGCAGAAATTTGCGCCGATTATTATCCGCTGAAGATTGCCGAAAGGGTGACGGCGGACGAAAACGGGCTGATACCGCTTAACGAATTGTCCAAGCCCGTAATCGACGTATTTCGGGTGATAAAAAACGGATTTTCCGCGCTGTTTTTGATAAAATACGACAGGATAGAGGTCAATTTTGGCGGAGAATGTACCGTTGAATATTCGTATATGCCCGTTTTATCCGGTTTGGACAGTGAATTACCTTTTAGTAGTCGTATAGACGAAAGGGTAGTTGCCTACGGAATTGCCGCCGAATATGCGTTATTGAATTGCCCGGAGGACGCGGCTATGTTCGACAAAAGATATAAGGACGCGCTTTCTAAGGCGCTTATCCAAAAAAGTGAAAAACGGGTAAAGGGAAGAAGTTGGCTGTAAGCAGGTTTACAGGAATTAGTGTAAAGCCGGGAGAGCGGCATGTGGAGTTAAGGCTTGGAGTTTAGATTAGTGTGGGGTTAAACAAAAAATATTTTACAATTGACCCGTGTTATGAGTTTTGCTTTGTGCCTTAAAATTTGACCTTAACTCCACTTTCTACCTTAGCACCCTGACACAGTTAAATATACGTTTTGGTGCGCAAATTTAACTGTGACTGTGTCAGGGTGTTAAGGTGTGTTCACGTAAAGCCGGCACTTTATGAGGTTTTTAGCGCAAATATCCGTTAGTATAAAGGCGCAATACAAATCGTATAAAGGCGCGATACAAACGAGGCCGTACGGAAAGCGGTAATATCGCCGGTTTTACTTTAATACACCATAAAAATAATAGACTTCCCAACAAAACTTCCGTAGTCGTCTAACGGCGTCTTTTCGCCGGGACGAAATCCTTGCTCGGCAGGTACGTAGCGCTGGACCCCCGCCTCGCAAGTTTCCGTCTCGACAAAAATCCGCTCGTTATCCGACCACGTTGAGT
>Ga0123353_10001053_pt1 | contig 33799 bp, 27 predicted proteins | sample TergutLab28metaG_3_FD_92763 | JGI IMG/M metagenome (GOLD analysis project Ga0123353, IMG submission 92763) | Labiotermes labralis P3 segment gut microbial communities from Petit-Saut dam, French Guiana - Lab288 P3 | ecosystem: Host-associated > Arthropoda: Insects > Digestive system > Gut ... | reverse complement strand
TTGAGGCAAACATCGCCGAGAGGCTGTTTGTGTTTGGGGACGCGGACAGGCTCCAACAGGCGGTGGGTAACCTGATCTCTAACGCCGCACGGTACACGTCGGCGGGCGGTTGTATTGAGGCGGTGGTGGCCCGCAAGGGCGGTTGGGTCTGCATCACGGTGTCAGACACAGGTTCTGGGATTGCCGAGGCCGACCTCCCGCATGTGTTCAGCCGTTTTTGGCGGGCGGATGCGGCACGGACCTCGACGACCGGCGGCATGGGCATCGGACTTGCGGTGACCAAGGAGATTGTGGAGCGACATCGCGGTACCATCAAGGCGGAATCAGTGCTTGGCGAGGGGGCAAAGTTCACCATACGCCTGCCGGTTGCAAATTAAGGCCGTGGCTTCGCGGGCCAGCAGCGGCGGGTCGCATCGACGCTCGGTCGCCATGTCGATATTTTTATGCCTGCCGGTTGCTAAGGTTGCTAATTAAGGTCGGCAGAGGCGGGTCATACCGGTACAATAGACAGGCACCATACAAAAGGCGCACCATCCAAAAAGTGCCCGCATGCGCTGACTCGGGGTGCTGTGTGTGTGTGTGTGTTGCTCGGCCAGCGTACGGTGTCGGCGACGTGCTGGTGCGGCTTTCATAGACCCTCAAGGAGGAGATGTGGCTCAACCGTCAGAGCTGCGGCCTGTTGCCCAAGGCAAGGTCCGCGATCTGTATGACCTCGGCGACCATCTGCTACTCGTTGCCTCGGATCGAATCAGCGCTTTTGATGTCGTGTTGCCGGAGGCGATCCCTTATAAGGGCGAGGTCTTAACCAAGCTCTCCCTGTTCTGGTTCGGGCTCTTGGGGGGCCTGGTGCCAAACCATCTTGTCTCCGCAGACGTTGCCGACCTGCCCGAAGAGTACTCGAAGCACGCCGATTGGCTGCGCGGGCGGTTCATGCTTGTGAAGAAGGCACGCGTCTATCCGGTCGAGTGCATTATCCGCGGGTACCTTGCCGGCAGTGGCTGGAAGGAGTATTCAAGCAAAGGGAGCGTGTGCGACATCCCTTTGCCCGAGGGGCTTAAAGAGTCGGGCCGGTTGGAAGCGCCTGTCTTCACCCCGAGCACAAAAGCCGAGGTGGGAGAGCACGACGAGAATATCAGCTACGAGGCCATGGCAGAGATCGTCGGAGCAGAGATCGCAGCCGACCTGCGCGATAAGACGGTCGCCATCTATTCGCAGGCCCGCGAGCATGCGGCCTCACGCGGGATAATCATTGCGGACACCAAGTTCGAGTTCGGCGAGATCGACGGTGTGCCCACGCTTATAGACGAGGTGCTCACTCCCGATTCCAGCCGTTTTTGGCCAGCAGATGCCTACCGCCCGGGAGCCTCTCAGCCGAGCTTTGACAAACAGTTCGTCCGTGACTGGCTTGAGACCACCGGCTGGGACAAGCGCCCTCCGGCACCGTCGCTTCCGCAAGAGGTCATTGAGGCGACCTCGGCGAAGTACATCCAGGCCTACGAGCTTATTACCGGACATGTTTTTGAGCCGGAGGGGAGAATGTAGGCGTGGCCAGACGAAGCCCGCTTAACGAGCGGTATCAGAAGTACACGGGCCCTGCGGGCAAGACGCGCCGCTCGGCGGCCTCGGCAAAGCCAAAACGGGAGGCGGGCGTAAGCAAGGCGGAGGTTGCGAGAAGCGAGGCAAAGCGCACCCCCTTTATCATGAACCCGCCCACAGAGGAGTTCCGCCGTCTGTACCGCATCTGGTGGATCCTCCTTGCCGTTTCGGTGGCGCTTGTGCTCGCCTCGGTCGCGGTCGGGATGTGGACGGAGCTGCCGCAGCTGGTTGCGACCGTCCTTGTGGTCGCGGGCTATATCGCAATGTTCGGGGCGCTGCTGCTCGACTGGCTGAAGCTGCGGAAGATGCGCACGGAGTGGACGGAGTTGGTCCGAAGCGGGAAGGGGTCGTGAGCAGGTGGCAGACTATGAGATATTCGTGACCTACAAGGAGGGCATTTTCGATCCTCCCGGGGTCACGGCAGAGCGGGCGCTTGCCAATCTTGGGTATCAGGGTGTCGATGAGGTCAAGATAGGCAAATACATCCGTCTTTCCGGGGATGTGGATACGTCGCAGGTCACCGAGATGTGCGAGAAGCTGCTTGCAAACCCGGTGATCGAGGATTTTCGCATCGAATCTGCCTAGGAGGCTGGCCGCATGCGCTTTGGTGTCGTGGTCTTTCCCGGCTCGAACTGCGAGCAGGATGTCGTTCACGCTGTAAGGCTCCTCGGCTTTGAAGCCGACTATGTCTGGCACCAGGATAGCGACCTGGACGGCTTTGATGCCGTGGTGCTGCCCGGCGGCTTCAGCTACGGCGATTACATCCGGACTGGAGCGGTCGCACGCTTTTCGCCGGTGATGAGCGAGGTTGTGCGCTTTGCCGAGAAGGGGCGGCCGGTGCTCGGCATCTGCAACGGGTTCCAGATCCTTACCGAGGCACGTCTGCTTCCGGGCGCACTTCTGCGCAACCGAGGCTTGAAGTTCATCTGCCGACCGGTGCACCTGCGTGTTGACGGCAGCTGCAGTTGGCTTGACCTGCCCATGGGCACGGTACTCAAGATACCCATCAACCACAACGAGGGTAATTACGTGTGCGACGAGGCGGTTTTGAGCCAGATGCGTGAGAACGGGCAGGTTGTGCTCAGGTATTGCGAGAAGGACGGCTCCTCGGCAGGAGCCGGCTCGGCACCCAACGGCGCACTCGATGACATCGCCGGCATCTGCAATGAGCGGGGCAATGTCTTTGGGCTCATGCCGCATCCCGAGCGGGTGGTCGATCCGATAACCGGCGGCAATGACGGGCAGGCGTTCTTTACCACTGTCGTCCGTCGGCTTGCCGAGTTCGAGAGCTAGAGGAGCCACTGATCGTGCCGATAAAAGACCTTTCGCCGGAGCTTGCCCCTGACCTCGCCGTTGAGCTTGGCCTGAAGCCTGATGAGTACGAGAAGATCGTGGACATCCTTGGCAGGGTGCCTACGGTGACCGAGCTTTACATGTACTCGCTCATGTGGAGCGAGCACTGTAGCTACAAGCACTCCCGCAAGGCGCTGTCGATGTTTAAGAGCGACGGGCCGCGTGTCTTGCAAGGGCCGGGGGAGAACGCCGGCGTGATCAGCGTGGGCGACGGGTGGGCGGTCGCCTTCAAGATGGAGTCGCACAACCATCCCTCGGCGATTGAGCCTTACCAGGGTGCGGCCACAGGCATCGGCGGCATCATCCGCGACATCTTCACAATGGGCGCACGGCCGATCGCGGCGCTTGACTCCTTGCGGTTCGGCATGCTTAGCGAGGCTCGGCAGCGGTACCTTTTCGAGGGCTCGGTCGCCGGTATCGGCGGGTATGGCAACTGCCTGGGCGTGCCTACGGTGGGTGGCGAGGTCTATTTTGAGGAGGCGTACGAGGGCAACTGTCTGATCAATGCCATGGCCATAGGGCTCATGCGCGAGGAGGACCTCACGCGTGCCGTCGCCGCGGGCCCGGGCAATGTGGTGCTGCTCATCGGCTCGACGACCGGCAGGGACGGCATCGGCGGGGCGAGCGTGCTCGCCAGCCAAGAGTTCGACGAGCGCGCCGAGGACAAGCGCCCCGCCGTCCAAGTGGGCGACCCCTTCGAGGAGAAGCTGCTTATCGAGGCATGCCTTGAGCTGCTGGGAAAGAAGCTGCTCGTGGGACTCGGCGACCTTGGCGCGGCGGGGCTTACCAGCTCGGCGAGTGAGATGGCGAGCCGCGGCGGTGTGGGGATGGACGTCGATGTCGCTAAGATACCCGCCCGAGAGCTTGGCATGAAGCCGTTCGAGTTCATGGTGTCGGAGTCACAGGAGCGCATGCTCGCCGTCGTCGAGCCCGAGAAGCTTGCCGAAGCGCTTGCGATCTGCGGGAAGTGGGGGCTTTGCGCCACGGTGATCGGCGAGGTGACCGATACCGGAAGGTTCGTGGTGCGCTCAGGCGACGAGGTGCACGCGGACATGCCTGCGGCCACGCTTGCCCACGATGCGCCCGTATATGATCCCCCTAGGGAGCGCCCGTCCTATCTCGATGCCGTGCAGGCGTTCGACCCCTTCGCCGAGCTGGAGCTTCCTGGCGCACGGGGGCTTGCGGGCAGGCAGGAGCCTTCTGGCGAGAGCGCGGAAAACGCGGGAAGCGCGGATCTCGGCGAGACGCTTTTAGGCTTGCTGGCGAGCCCGAACATCTGCTCACGGCGTTGGATATGGGAGCAGTATGACCACCAGGTCATGCTCAACACCGTGGTGATACCCGGGGGGGATGCGGCGGTCCTGCGCATCGGCGACACCGGGCGCGGTGAGATGACCAGGCGGGCGATCGCCGTGTCAAGCGACTGCAACGGCCGCTACTGCTACCTCGACCCTTATGTAGGCGCTCAAATAGCGGTTGCCGAGGCGGCGCGCAACGTGACATGTGCAGGCGGCGATCCGGCGGCGGTCACCGACTGCTTGAACTTCGGCTCGCCTGAGAAGCCTGAGGTCTTTTGGACGCTTTACGAGGCGGTCCGCGGCATGGCGGATGCGTGTAAGGCGTTTGACGTGCCGGTCATCTCGGGCAATGTGAGCTTTTACAACGAGAGTTTCGGTCGCCCTATCTATCCGACTCCCACTGTGGGGCTTGTGGGGCTGCTTGATGACGTGGAGCGGCACTGCACGCTTGATTTCAAGGACGAGGGCGATGTGATCGTGCTCGTCGGGGAGAGCGAGGCCGAGCTGGGCGGCAGCGAGTACCTCAAGGTAGAGCACGACCTGGTGGCCGGGTGTCCTCCGGCGCTTGACCTTGAGCTCGAGAAGTCGGTGCAGGCGGCGGTGCGCGATGCGATTGCCAGCGGGCTTGTTAAAAGCGCGCATGACTGCAGTGACGGGGGGCTGGCCGTCGCCCTTGCCGAGAGCTGCATCGCCGGTGGCATCGGCGCAAACGTGCACCTTACGGATGGCCTACCGCCGATCGCCTCGCTTTTTGGCGAGACCCAGAGCCGGATCGTCGTGACGGTCACAGACAAGGCTGCCGAGGAACTCGTAAGCCGCCTGATCGCAGCCGAGGTGCCCTTCAGCGTGATCGGCAGTGTCGGCGGGGAGCGGCTCGTGATCGACGGGCTGGTAGACGGGTCGCTCGGCGACGACAGCGGCGACGGCGGCAACGACAACGACGGGCGGCTGACACTTGTCGGGCTGGTAGATATCATGGTCGATGACCTGCGTGATGCATACGAGGGCGCGCTCGAGCGTGCGGTGAGGGGTGAGGTTCGCAGCTGATGGATGACTGGACCGAACGCCCTGACCATCCCGAGGAGGCATGTGGCGTTTTTGGCGTCTTTGCGCCTGGCGAGGACGTTGCCCGGCTCACGTACTTCGGGCTTCATGCGCTGCAGCATCGCGGGCAGGAGTCTGCCGGCATCGCCGTAGGGGACGGGGAGACGGTCACCGTCACAAAAAACCTCGGCCTGGTCTCACGGGTGTTCAAGGAAAGCGACCTGGACTCCCTTGTGGGCGATGTGGCAATCGGGCACACCCGCTACTCGACCACCGGCTCCTCCACAAGCTGGGAGAACGCGCAGCCGCATCTCTCTTTCATCGGCACGCAGATCGTTGCGCTCGCGCATAACGGCAACCTTGTGAACACCTATGACTTGCGTGAGGGTCTCAAGGGGCGCGGCATCCGTTTCCGTTCGACCACCGACTCCGAGGTCATCGCCTCCCTCGTGGGCGCTTTCACGCAGCAGCACAGCCACATCCGGGATGGCGTGCGCGAGTCGATGAAGCTCATCAAAGGCGCATATGCGACGACGCTCATCACAGAGAACGCGCTCTACGCGTTTCGCGATCCCAATGGGGTGCGTCCGCTTGTCCTCGGCAGGATCGCTGACCACGGCTGGGTGGTCACGAGCGAGACCTGCGCGCTTGACATCGTGGGCGCACAGCACGTCCGCGACATCAAGCCGGGGGAGATCATCAAGATCTCCGAGGCCGGCCTGGAGGCTGCCCAAGGGGTCCCGGCGCGAAATCACGCGCTTTGCATATTCGAGTACGTGTACTTCGCCCGTCCCGACAGCGTGATGAACGGATGTTCGATGCATGAGGCCCGCCGACGCATGGGGGAGGGCCTTGCCGCCGAGGCACCCGCCGACGCCGACCTTGTGATCGGCGTGCCGGACTCGGGCATCCCAGCCGCTATCGGCTTTGCCCAGGGAAGCGGCCTGCCCTACGGCGAAGGGTTTGCAAAGAACCGCTACGTCGGTCGGACATTCATCTCGCCGAGCCAGACCATCCGTCAGCAGGGAATTCGGCTCAAGCTTAACCCGCTCAAGTCTGCGATCAGCGGGAAACGGCTTGTGGTGGCCGACGACTCTATCGTGCGGGGGAACACCACGCGCAAGCTTGTCCAGCTGCTCCGCGAGGCGGGGGCTGCCGAGGTGCACATGCGCATCACCTCGCCTCCGGTCACGTGGCCGTGCTTTTATGGCATCGACACCGACACGCACGAGCAGCTTATCGCCGCGACCCACACGGTCGAGGAGGTCCGCAGGCACATCGGAGCCGACTCCCTTGCGTACCTTTCGCTCGATGCCATGGTCGGGGCGACCGGCAAGGCCGCCGAGAGGTTCTGTCTTGCGTGCTTTAACGGCGACTACCCGATCGAGATCTCTGAGAGCGTGCGAGAGGGCAAGATGTCCCTAGAGCGCTGCTGATAAGTGGAGGCTACTGAGGGGCGCTCCATTCTGCGCGATTTGCTCCTCCAGCTCCAAAGTGTCCCAGATGCACCATGTCTTTGCGAAGGTTCCCAAAGTTTTCAAAGGCTCCCAGATACATATGGGTTACTTACGTCATCCATCCCATCCCCCTTGGTCGTCTTTTTGACCTGCACGTGCATTGTTAGGGCGTTCCCAATCAATCAACTTCACGGCTGACGGCTGGCATTACCGTAACCGGAAATAGGCAAGCAAGCGAGCCCAGTGCGCTATTCCACCAGGGCGCCTAACAGGAACGACACGGCGATGCAGATCACGCTCAGGATGAGGGTGGCTCGGGCGTAATTCTTCCTGTTCAGGTTCGTGCTGCTGCTGAACGCCCATACCAGCAGCACGATGAGGCCGACAAGTGGGATCGCGGACAGGATGAATATGCCGATATAGCTTCCGACGGAAAGCGGCTCACTGTTTGCGAGCGGAGCACTGCAGGCGGTCGGCTGCGGCTGCTGGGGCGGCGCATAGGCGGGTTGAGGAGATGCTGCTGAAGCTGCTGGAGCCGACGGCGGCGGTGATGTCGGTGAGGTCGGAGCCTGCGTTACCGGCGGAGCTGTCGGCTGTGCGTCGATCGCTGTGTCCATGGTTGCTCCACACACGTTGCAGAATTTATTATCGTCGGGAATCTGCGTCCCGCAGTTTCTACAGAACATAGTCGGCCTCCTCTGTTCAATATGGAAATTTATGACGATGGCTCTTAAGTTGCCTCACGAGAAGTGTACTTGAAATCGGTTCAATACTTTTGAAATAAAGGTGCCTGAATCGAACCCAACGTTAAGGTGGCTGTGCAGTTTGGGAGACGCTGCTGATTACTCCTTTGGAATGAATGCATTTGACCTGTCACTCAGGTAGTAAAATATTCACGCGTGACTTGTTGCGCACGGGAGAAGCCCAGGGTCACGTTGTGTTATCAAAACATTGTTGAGGAAGCCGATTGGCGGAATTTATGGATGGCTCCAACGACACAATCGTAGAGAAGTTCGACACGGCTCGCCGCGAGCTTTTGGATCCAGGTCTCAGGAATAATACCCTGCTTAACTATAGGCGCACTCGCCGACGCGGTATCGAAATCGTGTCGCCGAACCCGCAAGCAGTCTACTCTCAATTGGTTGGCGGAGGCGGGAAGTTTTGTTTCGTTGCCGACGATGAGGAAGGAGATGTTGGCACTGCGGAGACAGAAACATACCCGTCCACCTCGCGTCAAAAATCTCTGGTCACTCGCTTGCCGGAGGCAGAGCTTTCAAAACGACTGCTTGCCAGTTATTACGATGCACGGCGTAGCCTCGAGGAGACAGGTGTCAACACCCTGTTCCTTGCGCTGGGCATGCTGGAGTGGTATGAATCTGACTCCAGCGAAGAGCCTCGATATGCACCTTTGCTTCTAGTTCCAGTCGAGCTTGCGCGAGAGAACGCCCAAGATTCGTTCAAAACAGCGTGGACCGGGGATGAAATCGGCGAGAATCTCTCGCTTGCAATGAAGCTTAAAAGCGAGTTCGGTATCGAGTACCCGTTGCTACCGGATGAGGAGGATTTTGACGCAGCCTGTTATTTCGATTCTGTTCAGCAAGCAGTATCTTGCATGAGACGATGGTTGGTTCAGAAAGAGCGGATAACGCTCGGCTTCTTCTCTTTCTCAAAGTTCTTGATGTTCAAGGATCTTAATCCAGCGAACTGGCCGGATGATGCTAAGCCACACGAACACGAGGTTATTCGGGCTCTGCTTGGCGAGGGGTTCTCCAATGGCGACCCGATGGCTTCTGATGATCAGTGCCTTGATGAACTCCTTGCACCTATGGATTCGTTTTACGTTGTTGATGCCGATAGCACGCAGACACTGGCACTAATGGAGGTCAAAGCGGGACACCATCTCGTCATTCAAGGTCCGCCAGGAACGGGCAAGTCTCAGACAATTATAAATCTCATTGCCGAGTCGGTTGCAGCGAAGAAGTCCGTGCTTTTCGTGTCAGAAAAAATGGCTGCACTTAAGGTTGTCAAGCGTCGTTTGGACGAGATTGGTCTGGGTGACGCATGCTTGGAGCTGCATAGCCACCAGACGAACAAGAAGGCCGTCATCGATGAGCTGAAAAGAGTGATGGATCTTGGGCAACCTAAGTTAGGTGAGGTGGCAGCGGATTTCGAGCGGTTGGCTACTCAGCGGACTAGGTTGAATGACTACTGTACGGCAGTCAACACTCCAATCGGTCAGAGCGGATTCACTCCGATACAGGCTGAGGGCAAGTTCATGCTCAGCGAATCAGAGCTCCGTCGACTCGGGGTTGATGCCCTCGATCTAAAGAGCGAGCACATGCTCACATGGTCGCAGGTCGACTTTGTCAAATATAACGGCATGGTGAGGGAACTCGCAGAGCGCCTACAGGCCGTTGGGCATACGGGCAACCCATACCGGGCATCAGAGCGATGTCAGCTGCTCCCATCGGATCAAGACCGGCTGGATGAAATCGTGCAGAGCTTCAAGCGCTGCGATGATGCAGTGCATGAATGCATGTCAGCGATGGCTCGAATACTTGATGACCGACCCTTGCCAAAATCGATCGTTGCCCTCCGTCGTGATAGTACCTTGCTACATCACATCGGTCTCGCTCCAGAGCTTGCTGGTGTTGACCTTTTAAGCCCGCATTGGCAGACGGGAGTGATTGCAAAAGCTTTAGACGCAGGTAAGGTGTACAGCAAGACCCATGCATCTTTTGATTCGGTGCTTCTCCCCAAGGCATGGGACTCGGATGTGGTGCAATGGCAGGCAGCGATACAGGCACACATCAATCATTTCTGGCGGAGACTGTTACCTGAGTATCGAGAGGCGAAGCGCCATGTTGCATCGCTGTTCATCTCAGAGCCTCCTGAGGATGCGGCAGCTCTGCTCGAGGCTACCGCCGCTATCGTATCCGAGCAGGCATCGAGAATGACGCTCGCTCAGCATGAGGATGTTGCGCAGTCGGTTCTCGGCTGCAATTGGGCGGGCACTGAAAGCGACTGGGCTCAACTGGAGGCGTGCGTTAAGTGGGTGGCCTCAATGAGCGATAAAATAGCAAGTGGCATGCTGCCATCCGGGTCGCTGGAGCTCGCGGCTCGTGTGTTGCCAGCCTTGAATCGTTCGGACGCGATATGCCTGTCTGAGAAAACAGCATCTGCGGCAGATGCTTGGGTGGGCGCGTTCCATAATCTCGTTGAGTTTCTGGAGCTGCCCGCAAGAGTTCGCAATGCCACGCTGGAAACTGCTTTGGACAAGAGGGTTGGCTACGTTCGCTCTTTGTCTGAGCACAAAATGTTGCTCGAAAAGGTTACAGCTTTGAATGTTGCACTTGACGAGTGTCGTATGCAACCCGGTCTTGAACCGACGGCAGTTGCCGCGAAGAGCTGGGAGCATGAACCCCAAGCCCTGGTACCATGCTTCGCACGAAGCTACGCGCTGGCTCTGCTCGACGAAGCGTTTCGTTCCCGACCGCAATTGGGCATGTTTGACGGGGTGGTACACGATTCGATTCTTGCCGAATTCCGTCGACTCGATAAGACGGTTCTGGAATATAATCGTGCGCGTGTTCTTAAGGCCCACTGGGGTCGAATACCACAGTACCGGGAGCCCGGCGGTCAGATGGGCTTCATACGTCGCGAGGCGCAGAAACAGCGGCGGCACGTATCGGTACGAAAGCTTATGGAAAAAGCCGGGAATGCGGTGGCGACTATTAAGCCCGTCATGATGATGAGCCCGCTTTCGGTTGCGACGTACCTACCGCCGAGTTCAGTGCAGTTCGATGTGGTTGTCTTCGATGAAGCTAGTCAAGTTAAGCCGGTGGATGCGTTTGGAGCCATCATCCGCGGAAATCAGGTTGTAGTGGTGGGCGACAGCAAGCAGCTTCCGCCAAGCCTTGTTTTCGACTCTGTATTAAGCGACGACGATAGCGACCAGATACCTACCACGGATATTGAGAGCGTGCTCGGCCTGTTCGAGGGGCAGGGTGCGTCAAAACGCATGCTGCAGTGGCACTACCGAAGTCGGCACGACTCGCTCATTGCGGTTTCGAACAAAGAGTTTTATGACAACAAGCTCGTAATTTTTCCTGCACCGAAAGATCGCGATGAGGTGTCAGGAGTGGTATTCCGTTACCTGCCTAACACCGCCTATGACCGAGGTGGTACGGCCACCAACCCCGATGAGGCCAAGGCAGTTGCCAATGCGGCGATGCGGCACGCTCGCACCTTCCCGGGCAAAACCCTTGGCATCGTGGCCTTCAGCTTAAAGCAAGCCGATATCATCCAAGATCAAATGGAGCTTCTGAGGCGAAACCATCCTGAGACAGAACGATTCTTCGCGGATCATCCCAACGAGCCGTTTTTCGTGAAAAACCTGGAAAACGTCCAGGGTGACGAACGGGATGTGATCTTCATTAGCGTTGGGTACGGTCATACCGAAGAACGCTACCTTGCAATGCAATTCGGCCCACTTTCAAAAGACGGAGGGTGGAGGCGGCTGAACGTTCTCATCACGCGGGCACGAGAAAGATGTGAGGTGTTCAGCAACATTACGGCTGATGATATTGATTTGAGCCGAACGCAGTCGCTCGGAGTGAAGGCTCTCAAAACCTATCTTCGCTATGCAAAAGATGGCATTATGGACATCCCGCAGGCAACGGCGGCGGAAGGAGATTCCCCCTTTGAGGATTGGGTTGCCCGTCGTTTAAGGGCCGACGGCTATTCCGTGGATCATCAGGTTGGCAGCGGAGGCTTCTTCATTGACCTTGCCATACGAGAGTCCGGTCGGTATCTCTTGGGAATTGAATGCGATGGAGCTACATATCATTCCTCGAGATCGGCTAGAGATAGAGACAGGTTGCGGCAAGCGGTGCTCGAAGGGCTTGGTTGGCGTATCCATCGCATTTGGAGCACCGATTGGTTCCGCAACACTGATCAACAGTATCGGAAGCTGGTAGAAGCGATTGAGCGTGCGAAAGCTCATGGCGGTAACGGCTGCCAGGACGACGTTGTGGAGATCGTCTCGGACGTTCAAACAGCTGGAGCGCCGGAGCGAGAAGTGGTCTCGGCGGATGCTGAGTCACCTCCGCTTGGCACGCCGTATATGAGAGCCCGTGTGTCGTTTTATCAATGCGATGTCGAGTATTTCCTCTGTCTACCATTATCGGAACTCTCAGATTTGCTTTATCAAGTCGTTCGGCAAGAGGGTCCAATACATTACGAGCTTGCTTTCCGTCGTGTGGCCAATTCTGCTGGCCTGCAAAACCGAGCGCGTGTTTTTTCGAAATTGCGATCCGCCATGCACGAAGCGGTGAACTCTAGGAGGGCGGTAGTGCTTCGCGAAGATTTCCTCTGGCTGGCGGATCAGTCTCAAGTAATGGTGCGTGACCGCTCGGATCTGGACAGCGCAGAGAAAAAAATTGAGTGGGTTCCGCCTGAAGAGATTGATGAGGCCATCAGTCGTGTCGCTTGGCTTGGACTCGGCATGTCTGAAGAAGATGTTACTCGCGAGGCTGCGAAAGTGCTCGGATTCAAACGAGTTGGGCCAAAAGTCTCATCACAGATTAAGAGGGTGGTTGATAAGATGCTTCGATCCGGCAAACTTGTGCGCGACAAGAACGGGCATATTTTCATGCAGTAGGCAGGACAGGTTCGCAGACGACCTGATGCCCGATAGTGAGTACTTGGAGGTACTGAATCCCACCATACAGCATAAGTGGTCATTGAGTACTATCATCTACCTGCGGTTTTGCGGAGCAAATAGTTCTGATTATGCCGTATGGTGGGATTCAGTTTGGAAATTGAAAGTTGCAATCCGTCTGGCAAGACTTTTCTGGATGTCACGCATCAGGTGAAAAACCTGGGAACCGGTCAACCAGAACGAGCTAACATACTGGGGAATTGCCTCGAATCAATTTGCACCTCGAACCAGTGCGCTTAAGTGCACGCAGAAAGGTTGAAAATGGTGCTGCAAGACAGTGATGCGGCAAAGAAGCATAAGCATGGGCTCCATTTCTCCTTGGGGATGAGCTTCGGGAGCTGCTGTTGGATCGGGTAATGGCTGACAAAGAGGCCGAAATGATCACCTATAAGGCTGCTGGCGTGGACACCGCCGAGGGCGAGCGGGCGGTAAACGCCATCAAAGAGAGCGTCCGCTCGACCTATCGCCCCGAGGTCATCGGCGGCATCGGTGGGTTCGCCGGGCTGTTCTCGGCGGCGGCGTTCAAAGAGATGGACGACCCTGTGCTCGTTTCGGGCACCGACGGGGTGGGGACCAAGATCCGAGTGGCGCAGCTGCTCGGCAAACACGACACGGTCGGTGTCGACCTTGTCGCGATGTGCGCGAACGACGTGCTCGTCGTAGGTGCCGAGCCGCTCTTCTTCCTCGACTACATCGCCATCGGCAAGCTCGACAGCGATCTGGTGGGCACCATCGTCTCCGGGATCGCCGAGGGCTGCCGACAGGCGGGCTGTGCGCTCATCGGCGGGGAGATGGCCGAGCACCCCGGTGTGATGGCCGAGCGCGACTACGACCTTTCGGGGTTTTGTGTGGGTGTCGCCGAGCGCTCAAAGATGGTCGACGGCTCATCGGTCGTGCCGGGAGACATCGTGTTGGGGCTTGCGTCGAGCGGCGTGCATAGCAACGGGTTCTCGCTCGTGCGCAAGGCTGTGGTCGAGGTCGACGGGGCTGAGTCAGCACTTGCGTTGCCTCGGCTCGCTCTGGGCGGCAGATCGCTTGGCGAGGCGCTGCTTGAGCCTACGCGCATCTACGTGAAGTCGGTGCTCGGCCTCATGCACAGCGGGGGCACCGGGGGCATGGCACCAGGCGAGGCCACTGGGGGCGAGGGCACCGGGGGCGCGATGCCGATCAAGGCGATGGCGCACATAACCGGCGGCGGCATAACCGAGAACCTCAACCGCGCTTTGCCCGAGGACTGCGATGCGCGCGTTCGCCGGGGCTCGTGGCCAGTGCCAAGAGTGATCGAGACGGTCGTTGAAGCGGCATCGCTCACGCCTGATGAGGCGTACAAGACCTTTAACATGGGCATCGGCTTTGCGCTCATACTTGATCCGGCTGCGGCACCGGTTGCGGCTGCCAGCCTTCGGGCTGCCGGCGAGAAGGTCTTTGAGATAGGCGAGATCGTCAAGGGGTCTGGAAAGGTGGTTTACGCATGAGCGCGGCGACGGGAACAAGAGCCGCCTCGGCAGACCCGCTCGTGCTGGGCGTGCTGGTCTCCGGCTCGGGAACCAACCTGCAGGCGATCATCGACGAGATCGAGGCCGGTCGGCTGAATGCCCGTATCGCGGTGGTGATAAGTGATCGCGGGCAGGCGTATGGGCTTGAGCGCGCAAAGCGCCACGGCATCGATGCGGTCTTTATCGACCCGGAGCGTTTTTCGGGATCGGGGGCCCAAGGGTTCAACAAGGCGGTCCTCGGCGAGCTTGCCTCGCGCAAGGTCGAACTCGTCGTGCTTGCCGGGTACATGCGTCTCCTTGGCGCGTCGGTGCTTGACCGGTTCCCTGACCGCGTGGTTAACCTGCATCCCGCGCTGCTTCCGAGCTTTGCGGGAGCCCATGGGATCAAGGACGCATTCGAGTATGGGGTGAAGGTCACCGGGGTGACGGTGCACTTCGCGAACGAGGTCTTTGACGAGGGGCCGATCATCGCCCAGGAGCCGGTGCGCATCACTGAAGGGGACACCGTCGAATCCCTGGAGGCCAAGATCCACGAGGTGGAGCACCGGCTGTACCCACGTGTCATCAAGCAGATCGCCGAGGGCAAAGTGAGCGTCTGTGAAGGGCGCGTGCGCATCTCGGAGTAGCCGCGCTCGGCGACGTGCTGGGCGACACGCTCGGCGAATGCACTGCCGCTGAATGCCATATCCTGGTATATTCATCGTGTAAGTAAACGGGCTGTTAAATAGGCACGTGGTCCAAGGCAGATAGGCTGCTTAGCAGGCTGTTTAAGAACGTGCGGTCTTGCGGAAGGCAAGACCGGTTCTATTGGTTTGTAAGAAAGGGGTGTCAATGAGAGGGTCGGCGCGCAAAATTGCAGTTCTCCTCGTAGTTGCGATGCTTGCTGCAAGTGTGGCTGGATGCAAGTCAAGCACACCGGAGGAGCCAGGGATCGACTCGGGGAAAGAGCTTCAGACCGTGAAAATCGGCTTTGCAGCACCTCTAACCGGCGATAACGCGATCTATGGACAGGGCATGCAGCAGGCGGTGCTGCTTGCCATCGAGGAGGCGAACGAGTCAGAGGCAGTCAAGGATGCCGGCTATCAGTTTGAGATACAGGCCCAAGATGATGCTGGCGACCCCAAGCAGGCGGTCAACGCCGCAAACGTCCTTGTGGGCGATTCCGATGTGGTCGGCATCGTGGGGCACTTCAACTCCGGTTGTTCGATTCCGGCAGCCCCTGTGTACAAAGATGTGGATTTGGCTATGGTCACGGTCTCTTCAAATCCACAGCTGACCTCCCAAGGGCTTTCGAATGTGTGCCGGATCGTTGCCAACGATAACGCCCAAGGCAGCTTTGCGGGGGATGCGGCAATACGCTTTGGATACAAGAAGGTCGCGCTCATAGATGACGCGACGCCATATGGGCAAGGCCTGGCGGAAGAGTTCAAAAAGGCATTCACTGCGGGCGGCGGTGAGATCATCTCCGAGGAGCGGATCCAGCCAAAGGAGATGGACTTCTCGGCGCTGGTGACCAAGATCAAGCCGAAGGCACCGGATGTCGTCTACTATGCGGGCGCGCACACCGAGGGGGCGCTCATCACCAAGCAGTTGAAGGCCGGCGGCGTGACCGTTCCGGTCATGGGCGGCGAGATGATATTCACTTCCGAGTACGTTAAGATTGCTGGCGAGTCTGCTGCGAATGGCGATATCGCCACGGCACTCGGCCTTCCTCTTGAGCAGCAGCCGCGTGGTGCTGAGTTCAAGACGCGGTACGAGGCGAAGTACAATAAGGCACCAGAGGCATACGACAGCTATGCGTACGATGCCGCTTGGATACTGATCAACGCTGTTGTGAGCGTTGGCCCTGACCGCGCCAAGGTCTTAGAGGCCGCCCGCACTGGGACGCTTTCGGATGGCGTGACCGGCACGGTCGCCTTTGACGAGAACGGCGACAACAAGACGCAGGTCATCTCGATCCACAAGGTGACCGATGGCGAGTGGAAGCAGATCCAAGAGTAGCTTTGACGGTAGTTTGGGGGGGCTTCGCACGGCGGCCTCGCGCAGGCATCGTGCGGCAATTTCGCACGGCGGCCTCGCGCAGGCGGTTCTACGCGATAGTCCCATGCGATGAAAACGGGCAGGTCGGCTGTGGCTTCATGGTCGGCCTGTCCGTGGGTAAGGATCGGGTTGCGTTCTAAAATGTGATCGGGTCGAACCGTGCCCGGATCGAATCGAGCCGCGTTTGGGTCGAGCCGTGTCCGTCAAACCGTGTCCGAATCTTAATTCAGGAGGCAAGTGGATGCCATCGCAGGCCATCAAACGTGCGCTCGTTTCAGTTACTGACAAGTCCGGGGTCGTCGAGTTTTGCCGAGCGCTCAGTGCCGAGTTCGGCATCGAGATCGTCTCCACCGGGGGCACCGCCAGGACACTCACCGAAGGCGGCGTTCCCGTCCGCCCGATCAATGAGGTGACCGGCTTTCCCGAGATGATGGATGGCCGGGTCAAGACGCTGCATCCACGCGTGCACGGCGGCCTGCTTGCACGACGCGACCTCGATGCGCACATGCAGGCGGCTGTCGAGCACGGCATCGGCATGATCGATCTTGTGTGCGTGAACCTCTATGCGTTCGAGGCGACTGTTGCGCGTGCGGGTGTCACGCAGGCCGATGCGATCGAGAACATCGACATCGGAGGCCCATCGATGCTTCGCTCGGCGGCCAAGAACTTTGCGAGCGTCACCGTGGTGACCGATCCGACCGCTTATGACTCGGTGCTCGCCGAGATGCGGGCAAACGCCGGAGCGACTACGCTTGAGACGCGTCGGGCGCTTGCGACCGAGGCATTCCGCACCACCGGTCGTTACGATGATGCCATCTGGCGGTACCTCTCCGGATATGCCGCCGAGGAGTTCCCGCACGAGCTCAGGTTGCGCCTTGAGAAGGCTCAGGATCTGCGCTACGGCGAGAACCCGCACCAACAGGCTGCTTTCTACCGTTTTGAGGATATGGCCGGGCAGAGCGCGGCAGAGCAGGGCGCGGATGGCGGCGAGGGTGCGGCAGACGGCCAGGGCGCGCTCGCACACACCCTTGCCCGCGCTGAACAGCTTCAGGGCAAAGAGCTCTCGTACAACAACATCCTAGACACCGATGCGTGCTGGAGTGCGGTTCGCGAGTTCGGCGGGGCCGCATGCGTGATCGTCAAGCACACCAACCCCTGCGGCACGTGTGCTGATGCGGACATCGTGACAGCCTACCAGCGCGCGTATGCCGCTGACCCCATCTCGGCGTACGGCGGGGTCATGGCCTTTAACCGCGTCGTCCCCGCCGGGCTCATCGAGGCGGTTTACGCAAACAAGCAGTTCGTGGAGGTGATGGTCGCGCCCGACTACGCGCCCGAGGCGCTCGCGCTGCTTGCCGAGAAGCCCAACATCCGCGTGCTCAAGACCGGCGGCGTGCGTCCGGCGGGCGGGGGCATCGAGTACCGGGCGGTCGAGGGGGGGCTACTCGCGCAGCAAAGCGATCACGTCGCCGAGGATCCTGCCGATTTCAAGGTGGTCTCCCAAAGACAGCCCACCGCCGAGGAGCTGGCGCAGCTCGAGTTTGCCTGGAAAGTGGCCAAGAGCGTGAAATCGAACGCGATCCTGCTCGCGAAGGACTTTGTGAGTGTGGGTGTCGGGGCCGGGCAGATGAACCGGGTCAACTCGGCACGGGTTGCGGTCGAAGCAGCGGGCGAGGCTGCGAGAGGAGCCGTCGCGGCAAGCGATGCCTTCATGCCGTTTGCGGACTCGCTTGAGGTCTGCGCTGCCGCCGGTGTGACCGCGGTGGTTCAGCCAGGAGGCTCAATTCGCGATGCCGAGGTGATCGCCAAGGCCGATGAGCTCGGGGTGGCGCTCGTCTTTACCGGCCACCGGCACTTCAGGCATTAGCGGGGACGTACTGCGCGCCACCATCAGCGGGGATGCGTCGCGCATCATCGGCGGGCGCATCGAGGTGTGGCCGGTGCATGCCTGGCATCAGCGGGGATGTACCGCACGCCGCTCACTTCGCTGAAGTGTGCGTCCTGTGTCCAGAAAGTCGCGCCGTGTGCCTGCGCTGTCGAGAGCATGATCGCATCAGCCATGGGGAGCCCGAGTTCGATGCTGAGCTTTGCTGCTGCGAGCGCCTCGGCAGCCGTGAAGTCGATGATCGTTCCCTGCTGCATCAAGGCGATGGCCTCCAGTGCATCGCTCTCGTCGCGCCGCAACAAGACGCATTTGAAAACCTCATAGATGCTGATTGAAGGCACGATCAGAGAACTTGCGTCTGACAGTGGCGGGGCAAAGAACCCAGCGTTTGGGCCAGCAGCAAAAAACTCCAGCCATCCGCAGGAGTCGACGACGTTCATATCCTGTCACCATCACGGGGAACAGAGGTGTCGATGCCGCTGAGAAAACCTTTCATGCTCTGGATAGAGCGCATAGGCACGAGTTCTATGCGACCGTCGTACTCGACTGCCTGGATGCGTTGCCCAGGGTGCAGGTTGAGTTTCTTGCGGATGTGTTTTGGTATGACCACCTGGTACTTAGGTGAGATTGTGACAGTAGTTACCATGCATTTCCTATCGATCGATGTTGTGTACAACGAATATTATATCGATAAGAATTTCGGGAAGCAAATTTGGGCACTCGGAAGCAGCGCCGATAGTGCGGGAATCGAACAATCTACAAAATACTAGCTTTTCAATGTATTTGCGTGTACCATATGTTGCATGAAGCTATTCGAAGCAATCAAGAGATTAAATCACTGGGACAAGCAGGGGCGCTATGTTTTCCGCAAGGGCGACCTGGCCTATGTTTTCGATGAGCAGGGGAGGACTCTCGACCAGACTCTCGTGCGTCTCACCAAAAACGATGTCCTTCAACGCGTTGCCCATGGGGTCTACCTCTTTGCCTTCAGTCAGCGCATAGGTTCGGCGACCCTTGAGCATATCGCGAGGAACCTGCGAAGAGGAGACTACACCTTCGAGAGCCTAGAGAGCGCGCTTTCGCAATACGGGGTCATCTCTCAGATTCCCGTTGATCGGATCACCCTAATGACCACCGGCCGGAGCGGGGAATACCATACGCCCTACGGCGTAATCGAGTTTACTCACACCAAAGCAAAGGCGGAGGATATCGTCGCAAATGTGATTGAACGGGAAGGCCACCCACTGCCGATCGCGAGCAAACAATACGCTTACACAAACCTGCGTTCGGTTGGCAGGAATCTCACTATGGTCGATACGGAGGAACTTGATGGCCGTACTTGATTTCGCAGCATATGCTCAGAAGCTCGCGTCTGAGAACAACGCACAGACGATGCTGCCCGTTATTGAAAAAGAGCTTCTTCATCACGAGATCATCCGAGCAATGGGGGAGTCTGGTCTGCTCTCAAACCTCGTCTTCCAGGGCGGGACCTGCCTTCGGCTCTGTTATGGAGCGCCGAGGCACAGCGAAGACCTTGATTTTGCGGGAGGAGTCGACTTTTCCGCAAGTGATCTAGATGAGCTTAAAGGCTGCATTATTCAAGCGCTTGCTAATAGATATTCTGTGGCCGTTGATGTGGCAGAGCCAAAAAACGATTCTTCGCTTGTTAAGAAGTGGAGTATTAGAATCAATACTGCGCCGCAAAGGCTCGATTTGCCTGCGCAAAAAATCTCACTGGAAGTAGCATCTGTCCCTGCATACACTAAGCTTCCAAAAATGGTGCAGCTCAACTACGAGGGGCTTCCCTCTTCCTACGGAGACACCATCCTTTTCGCTGAAAGCCTAGAGGAGATCCTTGCCGATAAGCTGGAGGCATTTGTTTGCTCTGGCCATATCCGCCATCGGGACATTTGGGACATGTATTGGATCATGCGACGTCCGAACATCAACCTACGAGAGGCTCTCATTCTTCGCGAGAAGAAAGAAATCGATTATGGGGAGCAGGAAAAATTCAAAACGGGTCTCGTCCGCGTTACCGAACAACTGGGCTCAATCGTCAACGGGCGGGAGTTCGAGGCTCAAATGAGAAGGTTCCTTCCAGCTGGCCTGCGTGAAAAGACCATTGGCCGCAAGGAGTTCCGTGAACTTCTCGCGACAGGCATTCGGGAACTCTATGCTGGGTGTTAATGCGGAAATTAATTTCTTCTGCAATGCGCGATCACTCACATCGCGCATCGTATCGTGTTCAGATAAACACTGGCTGAAGCCCCGCATTTGACCGGTTTTGCGCAGGTCGCTACACTGGCGCATGCCCTTCGCCTTTGCAAAGGGGGAGGTGGCCGCTGTTTGCGCGGAGCATAAGGTGCATGCACGCGTGTAGGCAGATGCACGTGCGCTCGCGTGCGATTGATAGCCAAGACAGTCGGGGCCGTTAGCTCAGTTGGCAGAGCAGGGGACTTTTAATCCCAAGGTCGTAGGTTCGATTCCTACACGGCCCACCATGATCTACCTGCGAGAACGCCTCACAAGGGGCGTTTTTTGTTTTGCCTGAAATGTGGGAATTATGCTGGTCGCAGCATTCGCGTAGCGTAAGCACCCCTCTCCGAGAGCCCCCAAGGCGCTCAAGCCCTCAAATTCGAATCCTGCATCAGTGTTTAGCACGGGGTAATTTTCCAGAAATTGTTCTGGCATTGTGTTCAATCGCCGTCAATACGTGTAGAAAGGAAAAAAGGCGTGCGGTGAAGAAGCGGGATCTAATAAAAAAGCTCAGGCAGGGTGAATGTCAAAAGATCCGCGATGACGGGAAGCATGAGTCCTGGACAAATGGGAAAATCATCGTTGCAGTCCCCAGACATAATGAGATCAAAGAGGGGACGGCAAAGCAGATACTGAAAGACTTGGGGCTAAAATAGCCCAGGCAAGGCACTGGAGGAAAAAATGAAGAAAAAGTACCCGGTTGTGCTAACGCCGGCTGGAGAAAATGATGGATGGTACTGCGTCAACGTACCAGGATTTATCGGCGCGCATACGCAGGGCAACGGCGTGGACGATGCGCTTGAGATGGCGTATGACATCATCGGGTTGCTCGGCACTTGCTTGGAGGACAGCGGCGAGGCAGCTCCCGAGCCACTGGCGACTGAGCCGCCGCACGAGGTAAATGAGATCGTGCGCTGGGTCGAGATCGACCTTGACGAGTACCGTCGTGAGGTAGAGGCGAATCCGCCGAGGGTAAAGTTTGAGGAGTGCGAGATCGAGGACGTGGAAAACCAGCGTGCTATAGAGTCGGTCCTTGACCGCTTCGATGCGGTTCACAAGGATGATCCCGGTGTCGGGAAGTCTGACTCGGGCGAGCCCTCCCTTGGCCGAGCAGGTGAGCAGGTCTACCTTTATGCCGACCGCCCATGGCACGCTTGTCCCTTATCGGGTCGCCTTTACGTGAGGTGGTGGAAGGAGCTTCCGGCAAGCGAGGGCATCGAGTTTCCGATCCTGGTCTTTGGCCAGGAGGCAGCTGAGCAAAAAGCGGCTCCTGAAAAGCTTCAGGCGGTCGGAAGGGCAGAGGGAAGTGAGGAAGAACGGCGTAATCTTAAGCTCGCTCGAAGGCACAATGCGTGTCGGCGTAGTGAGCGAACAGGGTTGATGCGTTAAGCCCGCTCGGCTTGGATGTCGTCCAACGGAACACCGAGTTCCTCGGCTGTGAACACGGGGTCGAAAACGTAGCCCCTTCCTTCAAAAAGCTCACGCGCACCCTGTTGCCTGTCAACTAAGGCGACGACTCGGGTGACCGTACACTGCGTCTCCGACTCGACGGCCTCGATAGCCTCCATGATCGAGCCGCCTCTCGTGGCGACATCGTCGACCACCACAACCCGCGAGCCACTCTCAAGTGGCCCTTCAATACGCCTGGTGAGGCCATGCTCCTTCTGCGCTTTCCTTACATAGAAGGCCGTTTTTGGCATCTCCGTGGTATACGATACCGCACAGACTGCCGAGGCAATCGGGTCGGCACCCATGGTCAGGCCGCCGATAGCGTCATACTCGTCATCAGGGATGTGGCTGAGCAGATAACGCGCTAAAAGATATGCGCCGTCGGCGCTGAGCGTAACGCGCTTTCCATCAAAATAGAAATTGCTTGTTGCGCCGGATGCCAGTACAGTCGGCTTGCCGAGTATCAGGGCTTTTTTGACCAGAGGCCTTAGTTGCTCCTTGAACTTTGCTGCCTCGGTCTGCGAATCAGCCATTGTCCCCCCCGTTGCCAGCCTGTCTGTTCGGGCACCTTATCCCGGTACGTTCTTGCGTTAGGTTAGGCAAGTTTACGCTATTTCTTGGGATTCAACACATGCGCTCGCATGAGACGAGAGGCCGCAAAGATGATTGTTGCGGCAGAGGCGAGACGGGTTCCATACATGCGCTTGCGCATGAGGCAAGTGCAGCTGCATAACGCTGGTACAGCTTGCTTGCTGTAGATCAGCGCCGAGCTAGCGCCGAACAGTGCCGAGCGCGTGACACTATGCAGAGTCTTTGGTACTCTTTCGTGCGACCTGCCCCCATCGTCTAGAGGCCAAGGACTCCGCCCTTTCAAGGCGGCAACAGGGATTCGAATTCCCTTGGGGGCACCATAGATCACCTGCGGGGATTCCGTTGACTTGCTGCCGCAATCCAATTTCCGATACGATCATCAAAGCAGTAATGACTTTTGACGCGCAGGGCTTGTGCCAGACAGCGCAATTGCTTTAAGGGTGTGAGATATATGTCAAGTGACATCACCATTACTGTCTACACAAACGAAGAGCGGCTTCTTTGGAGCGATCTCAAGATGGTCATTGAAAGAAGTATCAGCGCCCTTAATTCGGTTGGTCGGAATCTTACTGATGGAGCCATGCAAGGAAACTGGTGCATCGAGGGTCTTTCAAAAAACAGCCCGGCTGTAGCCGCTCTCTCATTTGCGGCATTACCAGGAACCGAGGAGCCCGCAGAGTTAGCCAAAGTCTTTGTTGACGGCATGCAAGTTCTTGAGAACGAGGAAGCCAAGCCAGATGGATTCAATGATGAGGCAATTGAGAATGTTGCAGATCTCTTTGGAAAGCGAAAAAACATAAGCGCAATTGGATATGAGGCTCCAGGTGGGTGTGTTGTGCGAGCATCAGATGTTGCGATTGCCCATGCGGTTGCATTGGACAAGAAGAACAAAGAAGCAAGGCCAGAACAATATTCTGCACAAGGCGAACTTTGCGGCGAACTGGGGCAGGTTACCGCCCATCGGTCAAAGCATGAGTTTGTGATACATGATGAGTTGGATGACCGGAAGATAGTGTGTAATTTTCCTGAAGAGAAGCTTCACGATGTCGCTGGTGCATTAACGAAGCGCGTTGCTGTTTTCGGAACAATAAAATATAAAAGAAAAACGCACCAGCCGATAAGCATAGATGTTGAGGGCTTTGAAACACTGCGTCAGGACGCAGAGCTTGCCTCACTTGATGCAATTAGGGAGGCCATAGGCGATTTGCCGCAAGGGATGAGCCCGGCAGATTATGTGAGGGGCTTGCGCGATGGCAGCTAGTCCTCAGCTTGTAGTCTGGGACACAAATGTAGTGATTAGCTACCTTAAAAGGGATGACGAGAACTTTCTTCTCGTTCACCCAATGATTGAGTTGGCAAAAAGCGGCAGGCTTCGCATAGTGGTGCCAGAAATAGTAGTGCTCGAGGCGCTTACACTCGGCAAATCAATAAACGAGTTGCCGTGCGACAGGATCACGAGGCAACTCGAGATCATTGAGGATTTTTTTGAAAGATCTTTCATAATCAGGCGCACGATGGATAGGCAGGTGACTTCAGAAGCAGCGCGGCTTAGGCGTAATTATTCCTCGTTAATGACGAGGACATACGATGCGATTGTCCTTGCGACAGCCATGCGCTATAAAGTCGCAAAAGTCTATACGTTTGATGCGGATATGCTGAAGCTTGACGAAACAATCCCGCTTAGCAACGGAGAAGGGTCTCTCCGCATTTTGAGGCCGTCCGGGAACGATATAACAGACAAATGAGCATTGATGAGGTGTTGAGTGACTAAGCCAGCAGCTGCTATTTAATGCCGGTGTTAACTGCTGCACGTCCCTACGCAGCTGGTTTTGCAGTTCTGCACAGGCAGTTTCGCACGCTACCCTACTGCTTGACCCGCAGAATCAGGGATGCTAAACACAAGGAAGAAAACAGCGCGGGCGAAAACCGCGCAAATGGAGAACCGCGCAAATGCGCAAAATGGAAAACTGCGGGCACGATGCCCGCACGGGCGGCTGAGTGGAAGAGGGGTGCGAAACCCCCGCTGCCCCGCAGCCGTGAAGGGAACGAGCACCCGCCGCACGCCTGTGTTACGTGCGGACAACCACTGGGACGCTACAGCGTTCTGGGAAGGTCGGGCCAGTAGGCAGCCCTGAGCCGGAATACCGCGCCGCCCGCTATATCTCGAGGGAGGTAGCGTGACTGCGCGTCTGGTGATCGCCGCTCCTGCCACCCGCCAGGGCAAGACGTCGGTTGTGCTCGGCCTGGCCTCGGCGTTGCGCGAAAACGGGTTGGCGGTCGCTGTCTGCAAGGTCGGCCCGGACTATCTCGACACGAGGTGGCATGCGCTTGCCACGGGTCGGATGGCGCGCAACCTGGATGTCTGGACCATGGGCGAGCGCGGGGTCGCGCAGGCCTTCTCCCGTTCCGCTCACGAGGCCGATATCGTGCTGATCGAGGGCGTGATGGGGCTCTTTGACGGCCATCGCACCGGTGCCGCTCCCACCTCAACGGCGGGTGTCGCCGCGTTGCTCGGCGCGCCGGTGGTACTCGTGATCGATGCGTCTCATTCGGACGCAAGCCTTGCGGCGCTGGCAGGGGGGTTCGCGACGTTCGACCCGAGTGTGAGGGTTGCGGGGGTGGTGCTGAACCGCTTTGCCGAGCATCGCGAGCGCTCGGCGGTCAAGCAGGCGTTCAAGCGGGTTGGGATACCGGTGCTCGGCTGGCTCCCGCCATCCAAGGATGCCGAGCTGCCCTCTCGGCACCTGGGGCTGGTGCAGCCTTTCGTGGGTGCCGGGGGTGCTGGGGGTGGCGAGGGCGGCGCAGCGGATGGCGAGGGCATCGGGGATGACGGGAGCCGCTTGAGGCGGTCTAAAGAGGCGATAGACGCCCTTGCGCACCTCGTGAAATGCCATGCGGATGTGCAGGCGCTGCTCCAGATCGCCCGGGCGGCCGGTCCGTGGGAGCAGGCACCCTGTGCGTGGGAGGGCTGGCGGCAGGACGACGGTTTGGATGGCGGTACCGATGACGGCAGTGTGGGCGATATCGGCTCCGGCGGCGGGGCGGTATGCGATGCCGCCGTAAACAGACGGGTGCGTATAGCCGTTGCCGCCGATGAGGCGTTCTCGTTCTACTACCCCGACAGCCTTGACGTACTGAGGGGCTTTGGCGCGGAGCTTGTCTGGTTCAGCCCGATCAGGGACGGCGGGTTGCCACAGGGCGTGAGCGGCATCTACCTCGGCGGCGGGTATCCTGAGCTTTTTGCCCGCCAGCTTGCCGAGAACCACGCGATGCGGGAGTCGGTTGCCGATGCCGCGTCAGACGGCACGCCGATCTATGCCGAGTGCGGTGGGATGCTGTACCTGCTTGATGCGCTGCTGGACTCAGAGGGGCGCTGTCACGATATGGCAGGTGTGCTTCCGGGGCGTGCGCGGATGGCCGAGAGGCTGCAGCGGGTCGGCTACGTCGAGGCACGTCTGGCTTCTGACGGCATCTTGGGCGATGCGGGGGCTGTGGTCCGGGGCCACGAGCACCGCTACTCGGTGTGCGAGCCGGCCCAAGGCGAGACCCCGGCGTGGTTGGTCGGCGGCAAAGGGCACGGGTTTGCTACCGCAAATGTACTGGCATCTTACCTGCATCTGAACTTCGTTGGGTGTCCCGCACGTGCCGAGGCGTTTCTCGGTGCATGTCGGGAGTATGGAAGGGGAGCGCATGGCGCGTGAACGCATGAAGGGCCCGGAGGATGCGGAGGACATGGCGCACGCGGGGTGCATGGATGGGGCGGAGCGCGTGAGTTGCGAAGCTCCGGAGCGCGCGGTGGTTCTGCTCGGCCATGGAAGCCGGTCGCCCGAGGCGACGGAGCAGTTCCTCGAAGTGGCCCGGATGCTCGCGCCGCGCCTTCCCGGCGCACGGGTGTACCCGGCGTTCATGGAGCTTGCCGAGCCGGCCTTCGCCGATGCCGTCGCACGCGCAGTCGCCACGGGGGCGAGGCGTGTCGAGGTGCTGCCGTGCTTCCTGTTTGCCGGCAACCACATCAAGTCCGATGTGCCGGGAGATCTCGCCAAAGTCGCCGAGCAACACCCCGGCATCGAGTTTGCGATGCGCGGGCCCATAGGGCCTGACCCCCGCCTTTGCGACATCTTGCTTGAGCGGCTCGGTGTCGGCTCCGAGCCGGTGTGGGGCGCTCTGGGGCCTGACGAGATCGAGGCCAAGAGCATGCGGACGATCGATGCCGCGCTTCCGGGCCTTACGGGTCCAGCTGAGTGGGCGGTGGCTCGGCGGATCATCCATGCGAGCGGGGACCTGTCGCTTGGTGGTGCCATCAGCTTCTCGCCGGGCGGCATCGAGGTGGGGACGGCAAGCCTTATCGCGAGGGCCCCGGTCATCTGTGATGTGCGGATGGTCCAGGCGGGCATCGACAAGAGGCGGCTCGGCGCACTCGGCGGGACGACCCGGTGCTTGATCGACAACGATGATGTGGCCGCGGAGGCGGTGGGCACCGGACAGACCCGCTCGGCGGTGGCGATCCGCCGCCTGGCGAGTGAGATCGACGGGGCGGTGGTGGCCATAGGCAACGCGCCGTCGGCGCTTCGCGAGGTGCTTGCGCTTGCGCGGGAGGGCACCGCACGGCCCGCGCTTGTGGTGGGCATGCCGGTCGGCTTCGTCGACGCTGCCGAGTCAAAGGAAGCGCTCATCGCCAGCGGCCTCGCGTTCCTGGCCGTCCGCGGCGCGCGCGGCGGCTCGCCGCTTGCAGCCGCCGCCGTCAACGCGCTGCTGCGGCTGGCATTGGGAGAGTGAGGGAGTGCGGGCTGGGTACACGACCGGGACCTGTGCGGCGGCGGCCGCAAAGGCGGCGGCGCTCATGCTGGTGCCAGGCGTTCTGCCTGCCGCCCCCGGCTCACCGGCGGGCAGCCCGCCCTCGGCTCCGGATGTGGTCACGCTTGTGCTGCCCACCGGTGAGCGCGTCGAGCTCTCGGTCGAAGGTGCCGAGCGGCTCTCAGGGCGCCGCACGCGTGCGGCCTGCGTCAAGGATGCGGGGGACGACCCCGATGTCACGGATGGGATGACGATCATCACGGAGATAGAACTGGATTGCGACATCGGCGAGCGCGACAGCGCAGCCACCACGACCGTTGGCAGCCCAACCAGCGGATCCGGGTCAGGCCACAGCCCTGGACTCGGTGGCGGGCATCCCGAAGCCTCCACAAACGGGTGCATACGGTTTCTCGCGGGTGAAGGCGTTGGCGTGGTGGCCCGCGACGGGCTTGGGCTTGGCCCCGGCGAGGCGGCGATCAACCCGGTGCCACGTGAGATGATAACGCACGTTTTGCAAGAGGTTCTTGGCGATTCGGTAAGCGCGTGCGTGACGGTTTCGGCAAAAGGCGGCGAAAAGGTCGCCCAAAAGACGTTCAATCCTCGGCTTGGTGTTGAGGGCGGCATCTCGATCATCGGCACCACCGGCAGGGTCTACCCTAAGTCCGAGGAGGCTTGGATGCGTGCGCTCCTGCTGCAGGTCGATGTCGCGGTAGCGGCGGGCCATCGTCGCCTGTGGCTTGCGAGCGGCGGCCTCGGCGAGAAGTTTGCTGTGCGTGAGCTGGGGGCCTTGCCCGATGCGGTCGTGCAGTGCGCGAACTTTGTGGGCGAGGTGCTGGACAGGTGTTGCGAGGCAGGTGTCGAGCGCGTGGTGCTTGTCGGCCATGCGGGCAAGCTCGTGAAGGTGGCGGCGGGGGTCTTTAACACGCACAGCAGGTACGGTGACGTGCGGCTTGAGGTGCTTGCCGCCGTGGCTGCAGCGGAAGGTGCCCCCGGGCCGCTCGTTGCGCGCTTGCTTGAGCTGCGCTCGGTGCAGGCAGCTGTTCCCGAGCTCAAGCGCGCCGGACTCACGCACGTGTGGGGCGCGGTGGGCGACCGAGCGGCTTGGCGTGCGACTGAGCGAGCGGGTCTTCCGGTCGACGTGGTGATGCTCGGCTACTCTGGCGAGCTGCTGGGGGTGTCTGCGGGCAAATCGGCCTCAAACGATCTAATAGATCTAAGAGATTTAAGAGATCTATTAGATCTATTAGATCCGAGAGCCCCCGAGGCAAGGGATCCGAAAGCTCCAGGAACAGAGAGTTCAAAGGCTCCAGAGACAGCGAACCCAACCTCCCCAAAAACCTCGGATGCCTCGCTCCCGACCCTGCCCTTGGCACAGCATCCGATCCCACTCCTTGCTCCACCCGCCGTTGTCGCCCCATCTGGCGAGACGGTGCCCGCCACCACCACTGCTCCATCCGCTACCACCGCCCCACCCACCCCATTCCCCACAGCGCCGCTTGTCGTCGTAGGGGTCGGCCCGGGGGCGGAGGCCATGCTCACACCCGAGGCGTGGCGGGAGATCCGCTCGGCCCAGGTCTGTGCGGGAGGGGCGCGGCTGCTTGAGGCGTTCTCACCCAAGAGGGCCGAGCGGATCGTGATCGGAGGCGACGTGACCGCAGCGCTTAGCGATGTGCGCGAGGCAGTCATGCTCGGCAAGCGGGTGGTGATCCTGTCGAGCGGGGATCCGGGGTGCTTCGGCATCCTTGCTGCGGTGCGCCGAGAGCTCCCCGATCTGGGGACGCTGGTCGTGCCCGGTATCTCGTCGGTGCAGCTTGCCGCGGCCAGGCTCGGGCTGAGCCAGGCAGGCAGGCAGGCGGGCGGTTGGGCGGACATCGCGGTGGCAAGCGTGCACGGCCGCGACCCGTCGGAAGCGGTGGCGGCGTGCGTGGGAAATCCCGAGACGTTCGTGCTCACCGGCGATGGGATGCCAGCGCAGGAGCTTGCCGAGTTGCTCGGCGAGCGGGGAGCGTTCACCCTTACCGTATGCGAGCGCCTTGGATATCCAGACGAGCGCATATTCACTGGGGATGCGGCGGGCGTGGCGAAAGAGCGTTTCGACGCACTCGCGGTCGTGCATGTGAGAAATGAAGGAGTGCAAGAGTGATGGACGACCGGTTTGCATTCGGTGTGCCCGACGACGCGTTTGAGCGTGCCGGCGGCGTGCCCATGAGCAAGCGCGAGGTGCGTGCGGTCACGCTCTCGTACGCGCAGGTGTCCCATGACGGGCTCGTGCTTGAGGTGGGTGCCGGCACCGGTGCGCTCACGGCAGACATCGCACGCCTGTGCGCGCATGGGCGCGTGGTGGCGATCGAGCGGAGCCCCGAGGCGTTCGCGCTCCTTAGCCGAAACACCGCTCGGCTTGCCCCCGCAAACGTCGAGTGCATCGAAGGCGAGGCCCCCGACGCGTTTGAGGCGCTCAAAACGGTGCTCATGCCCGAAATGGTGCCAGTGGCCGATGCCGATGCGCCGCCCAGGGCGGCAGCGCGCAAGCAGCCGACAACGCAGACAACGCAGACGCTCGCATGTCCGCGCTTTGACGTTGCGATCGTGGGCGGCCACGGGGGCAGGCTTGCCGAGATACTCGCAGCACTTCCCACGCTGCTCGCACCAGGCGGCCGGGTGGTGGTGAACGCGGTCGGCCTTTCGGTCGCGATGTGTGCGTTTGAGGCGTTTGCCGCGGCTCCCTGGGCGGGGCGTGAGATGGTGCAGGTCAGTATCTCGCGTGCGGGGCTGCTCGGCTGTGATGTGCGGCTTACGCCGCTCAACCCGGTGTTTGTGGTCAGCGCGTGTTGCTCGGCACCAGGCATGAGCGAGCCCGATCCGGCCACGCCCGACCTGCCCACACCAGGCATGAGCCGGCCCGACCAGGCCAGTCCCGGCCCGACCGGATCGAAGGAGGACGCGTGAGCGCCAGCGCAAAGCATGACGCAAAGCATGAGGCGGCCACGCGCCCGCCTGTCTTCGGAGTCGGGGTCGGCCCGGGCGACCCGTCGCTTCTCACGCTGCGCGGCGCACGCGTGCTCAGAGAGGCATCGCTCGTCGTATGCCCGAAGGGCTCCGCGGACTCGTCAAGCATCGCCAGGGCGATCATCGCCGAGCACATGCACCCTGCCTGCGAGATCATCGAGGTGGTATTCCCGATGGCGGTCGCAAGCGTCCCACCCACCCCGCCCACACCAGCACCAGACACCGCAGCCGAGCAGGCCGCCGCGCTTCTGGCCGCCGCCGCCCGGCGCAACGAGACGGCGGTATTTGTGACACTCGGCGACGCTCTGCTGTACTCGACGTGGGGATACGTGCTCCGTGCGCTCCGTGCGCGCCACCCCGATATCCAGGCCGAGACCGTTCCCGGGGTGACGGCGATGTCGGCGGCGGCGGCCCGGTTCGGGCGGGCGCTTGTAGAAAAAGACGAGCCGCTGCTCGTTTGGCCGGCTGGCGACCCGGCAGTGATTCCGGAGCTGCTGGATGTGTCCCCCAATATTGTCGCGCTTAAGGCCGGCCGGTGCCTGGGCGCGATTGTCAGCTCTGCCAGAGCGGCTGGTGCCGATGTCGTCATTGCCGAGCGCCTCGGCATGGAGGGGGAGCGCGTGATAGCTTGCGATGATGCCGCCGAGCAGGCCACCGCCACTCCCGATACCGGCTACTTCACGACCGTGATCATGCATCGGGATCCGAGTTGGAGCCTGCACCTGGATTCGCACCCGCATCCGCACCCGCGCTCGCACCAGGCTCGGAGGTCGCGATGACCCGCCATCCTGTGATCTTCGTGGGAGCCGGCCCCGGTGCCCCCGACCTCATCACCCTGCGCGGCATGCGCACGCTCCAAAGCGCCGACCTGATCGTGTGGGCGGGCTCGCTTGTGCCGCGTGAGGTGCTCACGCACGCACGCGCCGACACCGAGACCATCGACAGCGCAGGCATGACGCTTACCGAGCAGGTCGCGCACATGGCGGAAGGACACCGCGCGGGCAAGCGTGTCGTGCGCCTGCACACCGGCGACCCGTCGCTTTACGGTGCCGTCGCCGAGCAGTGGGAGCGCCTGTCCGCCGAGGGCGTGCCCTTCGAGGTCGTCCCGGGCGTAAGCTCGCTCTTTGCCGCCGCCGCCGCGATCCCGGCCGAGCTCACCGTTCCCGGCATCTCGCAAAGCGTGGCCGTGTGCCGCGCCCCTGGACGCACCCCCGTGCCGGATGGTCAGGACATCGCATCTTTCGCCGCGCACGGCACAACGCTTGCGATATTCCTCTCGGCAAGCCATGGAGACCACGTTGCGGCGGAGCTTGCCGAGCACTATCCGCCGGACACGCCGGTCGCGATAGCCGAGCGGGTCTCATGGCCGGATGAGCGCGTCGTGCATACAACCGTTGCGGGTCTTGCGGGCGCGTTGGCAGACTCCGGGATCAGCCGCACGGCGCTGATCCTGGTCGGGCGTGCACTTGCGGGTGCCGGGGAACGCCGCAGCCATCTGTACCACGAGTCCTTTTCGCACGGGTACCGTGGGGCATCTCCTGGTGAGCAGGTGCCTCTGATGCCCAAATCCGCCTCTTATGGAACTACAGAGCCAAATCATCAAGAGCACTGTCTCCATACACACTTCAACCGCCCCGGGCGGATCGCGGTTCTGGCTGTTTCCGAGTCCGGTGCCGAGCTGGCGTTGCGTTTGGCGAAGACCCTTCCCGACGCAGAGCTTTGGGTCTCACGCAAGGCCGCAGACGGTATCGCACGCAATACGGACAGCAAACACACGGGCGCGTGTTGCGCAGACGAATCACGTACACCCAATGTACGCATATCAAGCGCACAGAACACACCGAGCGCATGCAACACATGGAGCGGCTCCTTGCGCGACCATGTCGGCTCGCTTTGGCCGCGGTGCTCGGCGATCGTAATGGTGGCGGCATCGGGCATCGTCGTGCGTTCGATAGCCCCCTATGTCGCGAGCAAGCACACAGACCCCGCGGTCGTTGCGGTCGATGACGCGGGCCGCTTCGCGATCGCGCTCCTGTCCGGCCACGAGGGCGGGGCGAACGCGCTTGCGGACGACATCGCCGGGATCTGCGGGGCGCTGCCCGTGGTGACCACCGGCACCGAGGCCGCCCGTGGCGTGGTGGTCGGCATCGGCAGCAGGCGCGGCGTGAGCGCCGAGGCGGTGCTCGCCGCGATCGATGAGGCGCTTGCGGCAAGCGCACGCAGCCGCACGGACGTGCGGGCCCTCGCCACGATCGACCTCAAAAGGGATGAGCCGGGCGTGCGCGAGGCGGCGCGTCGGCTCGGCGTCGTGCTACGGGTCGTCGACCGCCGACGCATACACGATCTTCAGGAGGCGCTCAGGCAGCCCTCTTTTGCCGAGGAAGTGACGGGAGTTGCAGCGGTATGTGTTCCAGCGGCACTGTTGGCCGGCTCCAGCACAAGGTTGCTGGCACCGCCGGTGGCACGCGATGGGGTGAAGGTGGCGATCGCCGAGGACGACTGTCTGTCGTCGGCATCGGGCCCGGAAGCCCCGATCATCTGACGCCTGCAGCCACAACCGCGCTTGCGGGTGCGGATGTGGTCGTGGGCTACGAGCCGTACCTGGCGCACGTCGCCGGGTTGCTCGGCGACGTGCGCGTGATCGCGTCCGGCATGGGCGCGGAGGCCGAGCGTGCGGCATCTGCGGTCGAGGCGGCTCGCACGGGCGCTGCTGTGGCGGTTGTGAGCAGCGGGGATGCGGGTGTCTACGGGATGGCATCGCTCGTGTTCGAGGTCTTGGCGGGCTCAGAGGCTGTCCCGGGCATCGCCCACACCAAGGCAGCCGTCGCCGCTGACACCGCCGCCGCTGACACCGCTGACACCGCCGCCGCTGATGCCGAGGTCGAGGTCGAGGTCGAGGTCGAGGTCGTGCCCGGTGTCACCGCCGCACTCGCCGCCGCCGCCGCGCTCGGCGCGCCGCTCGCATGCGACTTCGCCTGCATCTCCCTCTCGGACCTGCTCACGCCGTTTCAGGTCATCGAGCGCCGTCTTTGCGCTGTTGCAGCTGCCGACCTCGCGCTCGCGCTCTACAACCCGCGTTCGCAGACCCGGACCGCCCCGCTTGACCGTGCGCTCGAGATCCTGCGCGATGCCCGCGGGCCCGGCACGCTGGTGGGCCTTGTGCGCAACGCCTGCCGAGACGGGCAGGAGGCGCGCATCACCACGCTTGCCGGGTTCGACCCCACAGATGCCGACATGCTTTCCATCGTGATCGTCGGCGATTCGACCACGCGGCTCATTGACGGGCGGATGGTCACGCCGAGGGGGTACCAGCTGTGACAGGCCACACCGCCGACCACGCGCCTTTGCCCGATGTGCCGTCGCCCGTCGGCCACACCACACCGCCCGCCGCCGCGCCAAGCACACTGCCACCCGCCACACCGCCTCCTCCCGCCTCCTCCCGCCGCGTCCTACTGATCGGCGGGACGAGCGACGCACGCGAGATAGCGCGCAGGCTCGAAGACATCGGCGTGCGCGTCACCCTTACGGTGCTCACGGGCTACGGTGCCGAGCTAGCGGCAGCCGATGCCACAGAGGTGCTTGATGGCGAGCGTGACGCGGCAGGGCTTGCCGCCGCTGCGGCCTCGGCGGGGGCGCACATGATCGTGGATGCCTCGCACCCGTTCGCAACAGTCGTCTCCAAGAACGCACGCAAAGCCGCCGAGCTTGCCGGAGCCGGGTATGTGCGCTTTGAGCGTGCATCCCACCTTGATGCGGCCTCAGAAGACCGGGTTATCCTCGCCGAGAGCCACGAGGAGGCCGCCGCCGCCGCC
>Ga0123353_10001052_pt1 | contig 33814 bp, 26 predicted proteins | sample TergutLab28metaG_3_FD_92763 | JGI IMG/M metagenome (GOLD analysis project Ga0123353, IMG submission 92763) | Labiotermes labralis P3 segment gut microbial communities from Petit-Saut dam, French Guiana - Lab288 P3 | ecosystem: Host-associated > Arthropoda: Insects > Digestive system > Gut ... | reverse complement strand
GGAAATTGACCCGATCACCATGGCACGTGCTGTTCCCGTCTATCGGACAACGGCATACAACTTCAAGAGTGTCGAACATGCTGCGAACATCTTTGCCCTCAAAGAGTTCGGAAACCTTTATTCCCGATTGACGAATCCGACCAACGAAATACTGGAGAAGCGATTAGCCGCCCTCGATGGCGGTGCTGCCGCACTGGTCATGTCCAGCGGGACAGCAGCGATCTATTTCACGCTCACGAATATCCTACAAACCGGCGACGAATTCATCACTGCCTCTAATCTGTACGGCGGGACAATGACGCAGTTCGGCTCGATTCTGCCTCAAAGCAATGGCATCACCGCCCGGTTTACGCCGATCAACGATTTTCGTGCCGTCGAAGCCGCCGTCAATGCTCGAACGAGAGCAATTTTCGTTGAAACCATTGGCAATCCGAGTCTGGATGTTGCAGACCTCGAAGGATATGCCAAAGTTGCCAAGAAGCATCATATACCATTGGTCGTCGACGCAACTTTCACGCCGCCGACCATGATGCGTCCCATCGATTATGGTGCCGACCTTGTGATTCATTCGCTTTCCAAGTGGATCGGCGGACACGGCACAGGCATCGGCGGTGCCGTTATCGATGCCGGTAAGTTCGACTGGACTGACCCCAAATTCACGCTCTACAACGAGCCAGACGGCAGTTACCACGGCTTGCGGTTCGCTCACGATTTGGGGGACCTTAATCCAATGGCATTTATTCTGCGTCTTCGAGTGGTGGGACTTCGGAATCAGGGACCATGCTTGGCTCCCGATGCGTCGTGGATATTCTTGCAGAATGTCGAAGCATTACCGGTGCGGATGCCTCGGCACTGCGAAAACACCTTGAAGGTGGCGAAACATTTGGAGCAACACCCGAAGGTCGCTTGGGTGCGTTATCCCGGCTTGAAAGAGGATTCGGCACACAAATTGGCGAAGAAGTATCTGTCGAACGGCTTTGGCGGCGTGGTTGTCTTTGCTCCGAAGGGGGGCAAGAAGGCGAGCGTCAAAATAGTGGACAATATCAAGTTGTTCAGTCATGTGGTGAACGTTGGTGATGCAAAGAGTTTAATTACCTTCACGGGCAGCACCACACATTCGCAGTTGAGTGCGGCGGAGCAAAAGACCACCGGATTGAGTCCCGACCTGATCCGTTTGTCGATTGGCTTGGAACACATCGACGATATTCTCGAAGCCCTCGACGATGCCTTGAAGTTGGTGTGAGAAAACGGGTGCATCGGGCGATTTTTGCCAAGCGATTGTTGACTTTCATTCCTTGCCAAACATCGGCATTGTGATACAATGGTAACAATGCCTCTAAAAGAACACGATACCGACGGCAAACGCCAACCTGCTGAATCAGAAGAATTTCAACAGGACGTGCAACGTTTGATCAATCTGCGAAAGGAAGCGGATTCCGAATCGAACAAAGAGCCAAACCCGCCGCCCGACGAGGGAAATCATGAGGGTCCGCCGTCCGACAAAAATAACGATCCTAACCAAAAACAGCCCCCGCAACCTAAACCGCCGGAGAGTATTTTCTCCTCCATCGGTTTGGTCGTGTTGCTCGTCGTCTCCACGTTGCTCATGATGTCGCTTATCACCCGTCCCATCGGGCAAGACATTCCCTACAACAAAATGATGGAATGGATCGACCAAGGTCCTGGCGCAGATCACTACATTGATGTTACTGAAGGTACTGGTACAAACGAAACGACTATCCGATACTCCAATCTTGAGCGGATCATCATCGGCAAATATGATATTCGGGGAATAGCAATCCGGCAGGTGATGAAAACGACAAAAAAACCACAACCGCAGAAGCCCGTTGAAAAATACCCCATTTCGTGCGGCTATTTTGCCTTTTCCGACGATAACGGAAAATTGGAGGAGCGACTCGCCAAAAGCGGCTTTGAGTACCGCAGTGTCGGCTATCCCAGTTTTTTTCAGGAACACGGTTTTTTGCTTATCATGTTTACGGTTTTTCTGGTACTGATGTTTCTGCTATTTCGCGGGATGGGCAGTTCCGGCGCAATGGCATTCGGACGCAACCGGGGACGACTCGTTGCCCAAGAGGAAATCGGCACCGGTTTTGCTGACGTTGCCGGTGTGGATGAGGCGATTGAAGAACTGAAAGAAATCGTCGATTTTCTCAAAACGCCGGAAAAGTTTCGCGCCCTCGGCGGACGTATTCCGCGTGGGGTCTTGCTGGTCGGTCCGCCCGGCACGGGCAAAACGATCCTTGCCAAAGCCGTTGCCGGGGAAGCCGGGGTGCCGTTTTACAGTCTTTCCGGTTCCGATTTTGTCGAACTCTACGTCGGAGTCGGGGCGGCAAGAGTTCGCGACCTCTTTGAGCAGGCGCAGCGACGCAATCCGTGTATTATTTTTATCGACGAATTGGATGCTCTCGGAAAAATTCGTAGCGGCGGCTCCGTCGGCGGAAATGATGAACGGGATCAGACGCTCAACGCTTTGCTCGTCGAAATGGACGGTTTCAGTACGAGCGCGGGAATTATCGTGATGGGAGCAACGAACCGACCGGAGATTCTCGATCCGGCACTGCTCCGACCAGGACGCTTCGACCGCCAGGTGCTCGTGGATCGTCCCGATTTGGTGGGGCGGGAGGCAATTTTGAAGGTTCACGCCAAAAACGTCGTCCTCGATCCGAGCATCAACTTAAAGGAGATCGCATCAATTACTTCCGGCTTTGTCGGAGCGGACTTGGCGGCATTGATCAATGAGGCGGCATTGTTGGCGGCTCGTGCCGGGAAGTCCGCCGTAACGATGACGGAGTTCACCGAAGGAGTCGAACGAGTTACCACGGGCTTGCAAAAGAAGCAGCGGGTGATTCGTCCTGATGAAAAGCGGCGGATTGCCGTTCACGAATGTGGACATGCATTGGTAGCCTATTTCACGCCGAATTCCGATCCAGTACATAAGGTTTCGATCATTCCGCGTGGGTTGGCGGCACTGGGATACACTTTGCAACGACCGGAGGATGACCGATATTTGATGACTCAAAAGGAATTAGAGGCGAGGATTCAAACGTTCCTTGCCGGTACGATTGCCGAAGAGATGGAGTTCGATGCTGTTTCGACGGGCGCACAAAATGATTTGGAGCGGGCGACGGATTTGGCTAGGGCAATGGTGATGGATTTTGGCATGAGTCGATTGGGACGGATGTCTTATCGGGACAATCAACGCAACAGTTTTTTGAATAATGGATTGCCGCAACCGCGCATGCACAGTGAGGAGACAGCACGGGAAATTGATCAGGAAATACGTTTGATCATCGATCAGTTATTCCAACAGACAAAGACGCTTCTTGGGGACAAACGGGAAATTTTGGAGCGTCTTACGGAGCGTCTCCTCGAAAAGGAAATCCTCGAAAACGAAGAACTCAAAGAGGTTATCGAAGAGGAGTATTCCGAGTCCGTAGGTTGCAATACCGACGAAAAAGGATAGACTTGTTGTCATGAAACTCAAACAACTTTCACTGTTTTTGGAAAACAAGCCGGGCAATGTGCGGAAAGCCTGTCGAACGCTTGCCGACAGTGGGATAAACATCGAAACGATGGCTCTTGCCGACACGGAACAGTTCGGAATCTTGCGCATTTTGGTCAAAGATTGGGAACGTGCCAAAGAGGTGTTTGAAAACAACGGTGTGGTCGTCCGTGTTTCGGAAGTCGTCGCCCTTGCAGTGGGACATCGTCCCGGCGGCTTGGCGGATATTCTCGACACTCTCGACGATGCGGGTCTGAATATCGAATATATGTATGGATTTTTCCAGCACATCGGATCCCAACGGGGAACCCATGCGGCGGGAACCCCTATGATGGACAGTGCCATCATTGTTTTTCGATTCGACAATCCCGATGTTGCCGTAGAAACGTTGAAAAAACGGAACATCAGGGTTTTGGAAAGCGAGGAACTCTTTGGATGATATACGGGTAACGCATGTCTAATCCAAAAACTGCCCCTCTTTGAGCCGTTGTGGCACATACTCTTCCGTTACAAAACTGAAGTCCTTATTTGCAAGGGCTTCAACTTCCAACTTGAAACCGTTGTCAAGCATCATTTCAATTTCCTTCTGCCATGCCTTTTTGTTTGCGAACCAGGGATACTCCGCTATCTGTTTTGCCCGCTTTCTGTCCTGATCGCTCAGAGCAATTTTTACACTGTCTGATAACTTGCACCGGATAAAATCATTGCTCCGCAAGCCGACAAACCTTGCTCTCGGCACCGCCATCCGCTGTGACTCAAACGCCAAGTTGATCGACCCCTGCTTGATAACACTGTATATGTAATATCCCCACGGATCATTATCGAGCAGACAATACACCGGCAGTTCCAATTCGTTATTCAACCGATAGAGCAACCGCCGTACCCCTCGCGGCGGTTGTCCTCCGCCATGCGTCAAAATGCACTTGTGCTTTTGCCAAAATTTGTCCTCATTGAACCGTTGCCAGACCGTCCCCTTTTCGACATGCAATACAAACTTGGCGGTACACTTTTTGAATTGCATCACACTCTCTTCGACGATAGACGGAATGCCGTATCCACCTCTACCCATTCGGGTACAGTCGATTTCGTTCCCATCGTCAACAATTGTGATATTACCGACGACATTGCCTTTGGGTTCGGCGGCTAAATGCAGTTCTTCACGTAAGGAACTGATGAGCACTTCCATGTCTTCGATGATGTTGTCGCAGTCGCCTTGTTCATCGAATGTTTTTTCTTTCGTGTTGTCAATCGTGTGCAGGAGCCGATAGAAAAGTGCCCGAATGCTTGCCGTTTTGCCTTGTTCGATGAGTTGTTTCGTTCCGCCGGCAACGAGCATCGTCTGCATAAAACTCTTTGCCTGCGAGAGGTTGAAAAGTTGCCGTTGTGAGGTGCGTTTGCCCATCTCGATAATTCTTTTTCGCTCGTTGAAGTTGACGTTGGAAAGTGCCCGCACCGGTATTTCGACGGCTGGGTCTCTTTTCCGCATTGCTTGCATTGCGACGGAATCGACCATTTTCAAGAGGTTCGCAAGCGTCTGCTTGTCGCTGGGACTTAAAGTTACTTTGTCTGCCATCGGTTTTTCTAAAAGGATTTATGAGGGTTAACTATAACCGATTTTTCCCATTGCGCAAGGGGCGTGGGCAGTCCCCGCCACTTGCATAGTACCGCTCAATATGCCATAATGCCGACAGTTATTTATGTATGTGTTTTTTTACTAACTAATTATGAGTATCCATGATTATATTGGCTTTCCCCTCATCGCTTGGAATGATTACAATCGCAACCCCATTTATTTAGACAAAAACACACGGTGTTACATTTCGCCCCGTCTCTCCGACAAGTCGGGACACTACGAACCCGTAAACGTCGAACGAATAGAGGTCGAACTTTACCAAAATGTCGAACCTTTCTACAAAAACGTCGGGGCTCTTGTCGAAATTCGGATGCTTGATGCACCGTCCAAGAATACCAATCCGAATTCCAGCAATCCGTACTTCATGTGGTACAGCAAAACCGCCGGAAAGACGGGAATCGTCATCGAACAATACAAAGGGGACTCGCTACTGCAAATTGTCCGTACCGCCAATACCATTGACGCTATTATCAAAACGCACTCTTTGCAAGTTCCTCCCATTGGCATCCTAACCAAGCAAATCATTATCGAATGCGGCGGAATGTATTACGGTCCGTTTGAACATTCCAAAATGGATGAACACAACATTCGGCTTCATGCCCGAAAGGATGACCGGTTTTACGTCGGAAAATACCACGTTGAAAACTTTGAATCGAAATTGCTGTCCATGACAGAAAATTTCGGGGGAATCGACCTGATTGACACCCGGCATTTACCCACACTTGGGGACGACAATAAACTCGACTTCTTTAGCGATTCCGAACTCCGCGATCTTTTTCTTGCCTCGCTGGACATCAAATCGCGGGAACAGATGGAGAAACTTAAAACGTTCTTCACCATGGTTGATGCTCAAATTATTTCCTCGGACAGGGAACAGCGAATCAGTCAAATTCTACGCAACGTCGAATATCAAGACACCACACTTCGGCAAATCGCCTATTACGTTTTGGCAACAAAAGATTTGTGTGAAACCGTGATGGATAAAATCATCAAGGAGCGGCTTGATGTGGTTCTGCGGAGCATTCCCGAAGGGGGTATGGGAGACGGCAGACCGCAGACCGCAGACGGCAGTAGCAGTGCTGCCGCACCGCATGCGTCTGTTGCCGTCAGCGGTCTGTCGCCAGTCGCCTTGCCTGCCGATCCCGATGTCGAATTCCAAATTGCCGAACGAAAGGCTCTGCATCTCCGCTTGAGCAAAAAGTACGATGCACTTCTCGAAAAAAATAATCTGGCGGATGATATTGGCACACTGCGTACCGAAGCCGAGGCGACACAAACCAAACTCAAAACGGCAACGGCGGCGGTGGAACAAGCCCAGCAAAATCTTGAACGTATTCGGGACGAGGCAAAAAAGGAAGCAAAATTTGTTGCCGACTCGGTGGATAAATCCTTTCTTGATTTAGTGCTCCGAACGCTTGGCGATCAAGGGTGGGAAGACCGAAAAATTGCTCCGTTCAATGCCGCCTTGTTGTCGTCCGAAGCGCGACCCTACAAAATAATCGACCGCGTGCTGGACGTGATGCAACGTGCCAGCCGGACATTGCCCGGCGATGACATTGGAAACCGAAACGAAGTTGCCAATTATCTGATTTGTCTTACGCAAGGATTCATTACGACGTTTGCTGGCGATCCCGGCACAGGAAAGACTTCGCTCTGTCATATTCTTGCCAAGGCACTGGGACTTGTCCGTGAAGACGACAACAATCGGTTCGTTGAAGTGTCGGTAGAGCGCGGCTGGACTTCGCACAAAGATTTCATCGGCTATTACAATCCGTTGAGTAAATCAATGGAAATCAGTAATCGGGAAGTGTTCAATGCTTTGACGGTTCTCGATGGCGAATGTCGGCGGCGTGTCGAAGAAATTGCACCATTCCTTATGCTTTTGGATGAAGCGAATTTGAGTCCGCTAGAACATTATTGGGCGGCTTTCTTGCGGATATGCGATTTTGATTCCGCATCGGTGCGAACGGTCAACATGGGGGGACATTCGATTTTGCAGGTTCCGAATCATCTCCGCTTCTTAGCGACGGTGAACTTTGACCACACGACGGAAGAGTTGTCGCCGCGATTTATTGACCGAAGTTGGATCATTACGCTTGCACCGGAGGACATCAACACGAATACGGTCATGCTTCGGGAACCTGATAATGTAAAAGTCATATCGTTCCATTCATTACTCAAAGCCTTTTCACCGAAAGATCAAAAAATCGACCCGACGATTATGGAAGAGTGGAATGCTATCCAAACGATTTTCAGTAGCAACAAGATGCCAATTTTTCCTCGTAATTTGAAGATGGTACGCAACTATTTTCAGGTGGCGTTTACCTGTATGGACACGAGTCGGGAGGAGAACCGATTTGCTCCACTCGACTATGCCGTTTCGCAAAAGATTTTACCGACTCTCAATGGCACGGGCGAGAAGTATGGCAGTTTAGTCGATGCGTTGTTAACTCGTTGTTCGGGCAAGTTACCGCTTTGCCATCAACACCTTCTCCGTATCAAGGAAGCCGCCGAGAATAATCTCGGGTTCTATCAGTTTTTCACGAAATAAGGTTCAAAATGAATGTTTTCCTGCCACGAGACGTGCAATCGGCAGATCGCTAAACGTAATTTTCCGTGACCCCAATTAGATTGATGTGATGTTGGCGAAGTCGTCCCGCTATATGGGCAGTGATGTGGGAGAGGGGCATTTCCGTTGTTGGACGTTTCGTGTTGGAAACCAAGATAACACCCTCCAATGCAACGCAGTTCCAGAATTCGACAAAGTCCACCAGCGGACTCTCTGTTACACTCCCGTCGTCCAGTAAAATAAGGTCGTACTGCTCACGGTTATCTGCGACGATTCCCGCGAGAGTTGCCCGGTTTTCATCCGCCGGTTTCGATTCCTGCCAAACCCACAAACCGAGGCGATCATTTAATGGGATCACTTCGTTTCCAGAATCCAAGTTGCCGAACAGACTTAACTGCTTGGGTAAATCGATGTGCCTATGATGTGCATCAATCAGCAAAATACGGTAATTGCGTTCCATTAAAGCCCTAACGGCACAAAGCAAAATGGTCGAACACCCATCGCCAGGAAAAACGCTCTTAAAGCAAATCGCCTTTACCTCTTGATTCGATAGCACAACCAAATGATCCGCCAGCATCCGAATCTGGTTGCTTGCCGACTGCATCAATGAATCCAAGTGTGCCGACCAACGAAATGTCGATGTGTCTATGGATGGTTTTGGCTCACTAACCACCGGCGGCTCTTCCTGTGCTGAAACCAGTGTTGGGGAAACACGAGCAGGCGGTGGTATAGGTCGCTTCTGATAGAACGGTTTCTCTTCGCTACGGTGCTGCCAACACTTCCGAAAAAGTGTCGTGGGCAAGTGAATAGGCGGAGGGGATTCCGAAAGAATTTTGAGTACCGGAGTCTTTATTTCGATATCTTCGGAGGAACCCTCGGCTATTACCGCCGGTTTTGCAAAGGGAACAATAAAAGGCTCATCAATGGGATCGGGAACAACGCGAAATTGTGTCCGACCTTCGCTTTTAGGCTTCGGAACCGGTTTAAGAGATAGTTCTCCAGCAATCTCGCTTTCGGAAAATGAGCCACTTGGGATTGTACTCTCTCGCTTTACGAGTCTCGGAGCGGCAGATTCCTCCAACGCTTGGAATAGTTGCAGTGTCGGCGAATCGATTGCCGGAGAACAATGCTCGTCACCCACGCGAAGGCGGTGGGCTAGTGAAAGGGGGGTATCGTCTAGGTTTGCGCTCTCGCGGGAATGACAGTGTTCGCTTTCGCTCGTCGTTGGCGCTGAGAATGATCCGATTTGTTCTAACACGTCTTCCAGTGAGGGAGCCGGCACTTTTGAAGCGGCGAGGATCGGAGGAAGCGGTGGAATTTCCGGTAAGGATAATGATTCGTCTTCATTACCGAAAAGACGATAAACCCGACCCGCGGCGGAGACGAACGTCGTACCGTTCAGGACTTCCGAGAGCGACATCGGCTCTTTGAGTCCCTCAGAGTGCATCAAACCATCATGTTGACCAAATGGTAATGACATCGTCGGGGGGCGTGGCAGGAAATAGGAGACTGCATCTTGGAAGTTTGTCCGTTCTCCTACCTCCTATCTTCTCAATACCGCCGATACGTTGGCGGCGCACTGTAAAAATCACCGGAAGGTCTTGGTAGGGAACCGGCACCGTAAGGCGGTTGCTGATAGAAACCGTTTTGCGCCGGCAGTGTCGAAGCCCCACTGGGGATCGGCACATTCGGCGGCATAGGACCCGACGGAGTCGCGGCATAAGGTGCATATTGACCGTATTGTCCGTGCAGGGCACTGGGCGGAATATTCGCGTTGTTTGCTCGCTGCTGATACTGCTGTGGCAGTGACTGCTGAACATTTGGTGGTGGAGCCATTCCCGGCATCATGCCCGACATGGGGGGCTGATTGTACGGCGGAACGTTTGTATTAGCAGGTGGACGGACAGGCACATTAACAGGCACATTAGCGGGGAGATGAGATTGAGCAAGCAGTTGCCGTTCGTGCGGAGAAACCGGCATCGAGGATGAACTCATGGGAGCCATCGGAGCCATCGGAGTCATCGCAACGGCTCCCTGGGGAACAGCCGGAGCGGTACCAAGAGTAGTGGCAAAATTGGAGGGAGGCGGCGATGGATTCGCCGGTTGCCTTGAGGCGACACTCCAGGGTGAATATGAATCGGCAACGGGACGACTCCAAACCGACTCGGCTCGTGCTGGCGGAGTAACGACGGGACTAGGCACCGAGGCAACGTCCGCCACTGGAACGAGAACATTTGAAGCCAAATCAGGAATTTCTGGGGACAAAACGGGAGAAAATGCTGATTCTTTCGACTCGGCGGAGGCGACATTTTCGGCTATTGGTTTGTTTCGGAGGTCACGTAAATTTACTGAAAAGATGGAATCAACGCTTGGTTCATCCTTGTCCTGATCGAGCAGGAGGATTCCAACGCCGCACAAAAGTATAACTCCCCCAAAAGAAGCAACACGTTGGAAAAACTGTTGCCGAGTTCTCACTATGCAGTGAGTAGATTCAGACGTTTTCCTTTGGATCAGCGATAGAACTGACGAGTATGCCTGTCCCCAAAAGGAGAAGAATTTCGGTCTTTCGATGTTCTTGATCAATCTTTCTGCACCGAGGTCGGGCATCCGGGCAATGATTTTTCCATCAAGCAGGACAGTTTCTTCGGTCAGACTTTTCTCTTCCGACAAATTCCAATCGTCGAAAAGGAAATTCGTACCATGCGAGCCGTTCCCAATCGCCCTTGGCGTACCGCCCGATAAAGAATGTGGATCGCTCATAATTGCCCGTGATTGTCGCAGGAAAAGAGACATCACGTATATCGGCATCAACTTGGTCGGAAATTTAGTTTTTTAACGATTATTTTGAAAATTCCGGGATTTCTTGGTGTATGCTATTATTCCCACCACGCAACATTTCATTTTCAAACAACTCCTTCCACACGGACAACTGGTTTAACCACCCTCACATCGGGTAGTGTGCCGAGCCAAAAGGGAAAATCCTCGACAATTTCCTGCCCATCCGCCAAAAAAACCCTGACACGGACTGTCCAGTGAATCTTGACAATCACCCCGGTATAGGAAAGCGGTGATTGTGGGAGAACCGCGTGGAACCGACCGGGAGTACGCGGATCAATCCAATCACCGGCTTCGATGGAGTACCTCCGGAAAGAGTGAATGCCAAAGTCTTCGCTTCCTTTTCCGATAGTGTACCAAAGAATGGAACACTCGACGGCTCGGATATCATCGCCGCTCATCGAATCGAGACGATAACTACCGGCGAGCGTTTCTCCCGGTCGGTACTGCCGCCGACCACGTCCGTCCAATGTGATCATTATGCGAGGTGTTGGCATTGCAAGGAAAATTTCATGAACTGGGAGATATGTATTTTGGATATTGTTTTACATTAGGACTACCGCCGAAAATAAACCGGCAACTTTATGTTACAATCGCATTCCCGTAACGACTGCCGTTGATAGGGTTAACATTGTTTCTACCAAGCGACCCATCCCAACGGGATGGTAACAACAAAAAAGTCATGTTATTCATCGGGCAAAACCCTATGAGTTCAGTATACTGTATTATGCCGGGGCAACGACTATCGGCGGCTCCGGGCAAATCCCGTCGGCTCCTCGCCCCTCGGCTGTCCTGCTTTTCGCGTCGAAGCAAATCCTGTGGGTTCTTCCTGGACATGAGGTGGGTTGGCGTAAATCGGCATCCTCGCCTCGGCTACTCTGGGAGTCTCCATCGGCAAGTGGGAAACATTCGGCAACGGCTCCTGCTTTTTTGCCTCTGAAATTATCAACGGGTTATCCACAACGGGAAATGGATGGACTGGTGCAGGGGCTGTTGCCATCCCTCTGGGGGATGTCGCAGGCGATGTCTGCGGCTGATCTGCCACCGCCATCGCAAATGGATCTGGCGGAGCAATGATTACCCCATGAGGTATTTGCACTGGCGATTGTGCGAGAGGTTGCGGCTGAGTAAATTGCGGCGGTTGAATATCAGGCAACGACTGAACAGCAGAGGGCGATTGCGCCACAAGCGGCTGTTGGATAATCGGTAAAGGCTGGACGACCGGCGACGGTTGTGTAAACTGGGGCGATTGAGTCATAAGCGGCTGCGTCAAGGACGGTAATTGCTGATTGTCTGCCGCCAATATCGGAGAGGGGGCAGCAGGAGTAGCGGCGGGTATTGTCGGTGAAACATTGACTATCATCTTCGGATAGTCGGAATCTCTCCCTGCCACCTGCGGTAATCTCACGAGCGATGTGGAATTCGGCGGCACAGCACTTTGTGACAGTGGTTTGGAAGTAGTAGCAACAATTTTTTTTGTTTCCAGTTGTTCCGGAGGATATGCAGTAGATGGTGTGTTTCTGACGGGACTGAATTGTATCATGTCTGGAGCATGTGCCATAATGAAGCCGCGTCCGCTTTGCACAATACCCGCATATTCTGGATTCGACCTCGAATCTTGATGGGATCGCAAATTTCCCAAGACATCGGTGCCTTTTTCGGGTACAAGAGTCGACGACTCTAGTGTTTCCCGCCGGGCAACCACCGCAGAGGAGGATTTCAGCACTTCGGTTTCTCTTACGGGAAGAGAAACCAGGTTTCGGGCAACTATTCCATCCGATTTTGATTCGACGGTTGTCAGTGTGTTCTTTGATTGTTCCAGTACGACATCCTGATCAACACGAGGGATCCTTTTGGCTCCCACTGCCGAGTAGGAGGGCATCGAAGCAATTACCGAAACATCGGCGGCGGGATCAATCAAACCCGCTCCTCCAGCAGGAACTTGACGGAGCGGGTTGATCATTTTGCCCGGCTCCGTTTGGCTCGTGATCCTCCGTTCGTTCCGATCGTCGCCGCTGGGGGAAGTCCGAGTAGCCGGATTCTCCTTTTTCTCGCTAGGAACCGGCGACCGCTGTGGCATGGGGACTTTGGTTGATATATTTCCCTTTTCTGGCGAAATAATTCGGACAAACGACGGATTATTGTTCGCTGGCTGTTTGTTTTCCGCCACAGGAACAAACGTGAAAGGATCCAACACGTTACTTTGTTCCGATTGCCGGATGACCTTCTGTGGTTCTGAGTTTGGTATTATGCGTACCGGTGATGTGGCAGGTGGAACGGCAGGTGGTGGTTCTGGTCGTGGGGTAATTGCGAAAGGATCAGCAGGGATAGCAACCGATGACTGTGGTTGCGGAGTCGTCTGCCTTGTCGGCGTGGGGATGAAAGGTGGTTGCATTACCGGAGAGCGAACCGACAACTGTTCAACGTCTTGTCGTTGTTGGGCTTCGGTTTCGCGGTTCTCCAAATCGACGAGTTCCTCCCGAACGCGGCTCATAATTTCGGGAGGTGTTTGCGCTCGTTGCGGCAGACGAGTCAAAGAAGAACCGGGACCACCTGCCAAAGTCGTTTGTTGACCTTTGGCGGTTTTTGCTTTCTGCTCCGCAAATTCTGCCCGCTCGATATCTCCTTTGGAGCGGTAAATCCTGGCAAGTTCCCGATACGCTTCGGCTTCACCAACGGCTAATTTCATGTAACGCAATCCCTCGGCTTCCCGCTGCCGATCAGGATCACTCCGCTGTGAAGCGATGACTTCCCCAAGTTTGAACAGTACCTTCGGATTGTCGGGATCAAGATTTACAGCGTTTTTGAGGATCGTTTCCGCGTGATTATAATCTTTGCGATCCACATATAATTGTGCAAAATCACACAAGATATGAGCATTTTCGGGGTCAAGAGCGATAGCGCGTTCAAATAGTTTGAGACTTTCGGTAAATTTTCTGCTTCGGGCTTTGATGACGGCGAGGCGGTGCGATGCCGCCGCTTCCACTTTTGTCAGTTGTAACTTTTTGGCGGTTTCCCGGCACTCTTCGTAGCGGAGTTCGGCTTCGACGGTGTCGTGTTGCTGTTCGGCTTTGACAGCAGCGACAAAAAGGCTTTCACAATCCTTCGGTTCCCGAAGGTCTTGAACGCATGTTCCGCTCCGGGTAAACAGACACACAAAGAACGCACACACCGCGATAGCAAAGGCTATCCGATACCACACACCGTGAAAAGGAATGGTTTTATTTACATCCGGCATTGAACTATTCTCTGCCCGCAAATAGAGACTTGGTAGCAGAGGTTTGCTCTCCTTATCGATATTATCGGCATGAACCTAACGAGAGTTCTATCTTTTTAGCAAATCGCCACAAAAGTAGGGAATATAATGATTGCACTGATTATGCCGAATTTTTGGAAAATTAGGCAAGATTCCGCCTGTTTTGTCCGATACATTCGAAACATTCCCCCAGTCTTCCCTAATCTGAATACCAGCATGTCTGCCATTGGTTCTGCATTACCCGGTGTTTCGTCTTCATCGTCCCCTACCAATTCTGACCGGATGAACGAACTGACGACGAGCGACTTCATCAAAATGATGGTTGCCGAACTCGAAAATCAAGATCCGATGAACCCGATGAGCAATACGGAGATGCTCCAACAGATTAGCCAGATTCGGTCTATTACGTCGAACGACCGACTGACGGACAGCATTGAATCGTTAACATTGGGACAGGCATTATCGACTGCGTCGAGTTTGATTGGCAAAACGGTAACGGGTGTGAACTCACTAGGTATAGAAGACTCGGGCAAGGTCGATAAAGTTACGATAGAGAACGGCGAAGCAATAGTCTATATTGGTAATTCTAACATCAAAGTTAGGAGTATTACTTCAATCAAGGAATAGTATCAGCGTTCCCGGCTTTCTAGTAGGGATGCAGGTTTGCAAAAAGACCGTCATTCCCGCGTAGGCGAAAATCCAGACGAGTGAGGTTTACAAATCGAGTGCTCTTGCGCTTGTATTTTGTCTTCATTGTGCTAGAATAGGCGCAAACGTGAACACCTACAAACATTTTTCCTATGGTACGTACCCTCCTTTTTCTTGCCCTCCTGACTCCTATCACCAGTCTCCTTTCTCCTATCCCCTTTCTCCTATTTCCTTCCTCCTGCCATCTGACTCCTCTCCACGCCGCCGAACCGGGTTGGATGAATTTTGGCGGTCCCAATAGGGACAACGTTTCGTCCGAAACCGGCTTGCTGAAATCATGGAAAGAAGGCGAACCACTGCTACTCTGGACAAACAAGGAAGTCGGCAACACCGAGTTTCCCGGCTATGCCAGTGTTACCGTTGCCGAAGGCCGCGTCTTCACAGGCGGAAACGTCCGAACCGGCGAGACCGACCAGGAAGCAAACGCATTTGTCTTCGCCCTCAATGAGAAGACGGGCAAAGAAATTTGGCGTTACGATAACGGAACTGCGTGGACAGACAAAGGGCTTTTTCCCGGAGAACGTGGTACGCCCACCATTGACGGCAATAGAATTTACGCCTACTCATCCACCGGAAGACTCGCCTGTATCGAGGCTACTACGGGGAAACCAATTTGGGCGAAAAACCTTCGGGAAGAATATGTTGCCACGCCGCCGACGTGGGGATATGCCGAGTCCCCTTTTGTTGACGGAAACAAAGTCATCATTTGGATTGGCGGAGAAAAAGCCACCGCCGTTGCCCTCGACAAAATGACAGGCAAAGAAATTTGGGCAACCCCCAGTACCGAGCGGCGAGGCAATTACGCTTCGATGATAGCATTCAATTATGGAAATTTGCGAGTATACGTCAATATGGATCAAGCCGGCGTACTTGCTGTCAATGGGAAAACCGGCGATATACTTTTTGACGTTCCTCACAAAACGGAATGGGATGTGATGGCGACAACGCCGTACTTTTTTGGCGGCGATAAACTATTCTTCACGTCGGGGTATGGAACCGGGGCAAAACTGGTCAGGTTGGAGTTAACCGACGGCGGCAAAACAATCATGCCGAAGGAAGTTTGGGCAGACCCCAAGTTTGACAACATGCACGGCGGCGTAGTAATTAAAGACGGCTATGCTTATTTTTCGACGCACTATTACAAGCGACAGCGAAATTGGATGTGCGTCAAAATCGAGGACGGCTCCATTGCATGGGAACAAAATATTCCCGATGTGGGAATGGGTGCAATAACATGTGCCGATGGAATGTTGTACTGCACCTCTGAAAAAGACCCCACGGTCGCATTGGTCAAGGCATCACCAGTGAAATTCGAGGAAATGGGTCGGTTCATTCTTCCCACCGACGAAGAAGGCGGCGGAGTGGGAATGTTTTGGGCACATCCCGTCGTCTGCGGCAAAAAATTGTACATCCGGCATGGGCAAATTCTCTATTGTTACGATGTTGCGGAGAAGTAATACTTTAGATGTTCGCCAGTGAGTAGCATGCCGTCATTGCGCTACGTCCCCCTGTCCAATGAGCAGGGGGACTCTTGTTTGTTGCGTCGTTATCATCCCACAAAAGCCGGAACTCGCCCAAAACTCACCGGTCAATTACTCGAAGACAGGTCTGTAATCAAACTGACCAACGGCATAAACAACGCAATAACGATGAATCCAACGATACCGCCGAGCACACAGACAAGGAGCGGTTCTAGCATGCTCATCAAACCGTCGGTTGCTGCCTCGACCTCTTTGTCGTAGGTGTCCGCCACTTTGTAAAGCATCGTATCCAATTCTCCCGTCTCTTCGCCGACATCCACCATATTGACCACCATATCGTCCATGATGCGCCCTCTTAACCGAAGCATATACCACAACACTCCGATGACAACGGTAAAAACCAAGAAGTAGAGCAATGCCCCCAGGTGAAATGGCGGTCGGGAATAAATCTTCATCGGGTTGGCAATCGTGTCCCCGTCTCGAATCGCTTCAAGAATTTTCTGAAACATCAGTTCAAAAACAGCATTATTGCTTGCCTCTTTGGTAATATGCAGAGCCTCCAAAATCGGCACGCCAGACGTTACCAGCGTTCCGAGCGTTCGAGTGGATCGGGCAATGGTCGTTTTTTCGACCAAGGGACCAAATATCGGGAGTTTCAAAAGGAACAGGTGCCAACCGAAACGACCGTGATGAAAACTTGTCGTTAATTTGATGAGTAACAAGATCGAAAGAGGAATGATCGGCAATAAGTACCAGAAGTTCACGACACCATTGGAGATCGTGATCAACGTTTGTGTCATCGCGGGGAGTTTCGAGTCAAAATCCTTAAAAATCTTTTCAAATTGCGGGACAATTTGGATCATAATGAACGTCAAAATACCGACTGCTGCAATGATTACAAAGACCGGATAGGTGAGCGCAGACTTAATCCGCTGTTTGAGTTCTTCGGAACGTTCCAAAAATTCGGCAAGTCTTTGCAAAATAGTTTCTAGGGCACCGCCCGCCTCGCCGGCTTTGATCATATTGACATACAACCGACTGTACACCCTGGGGTTCTTGCCAAATGCCTCCGAAAGATTGGAACCGCCCTCGATTTCATAAATGGTGTCGATGAGACTGTTTCGTAGTCCCCCATTCGGAGCCTGATTTTTTAGGATATTGAGACTCCGCAATATAGGCAGACCAGCATCTTGCAAGATGGAAAGTTGCCGGGTAAAAGTCGTCAAATGCTTGGACTTGACGAATCCCAGTGAGAGCGTTTTGCCGGCGGCACCCTTTCTGGCGGTCTTGCTTTTCCGCTCTTTGTGCAGGGCAATTTTCGTGAGATGGTATCCCATCAAACGGATAGTTGCCTGTGCGTCTTCCTCAGTAGCGGCATCGACAATATCCTTGATTTCTTGACCTTTTTGGTCAATCGCCTCAAATCTGTACTTAGGCATGGCTCTGGCAAAATAGAAAAGACGTGACTATTATACCAAAATGAATGGGGGTAGGTAGCCCATACGTTTCAACTTAAGCCGTACGTCACGTTTTCTGTGAGGATTTGTCTTGCCGACGGTTGTGACCTGCCCCAGTCAAAACGGACAGTTTTGCGGTCGGTCGCCCGATGCTTCCGACTCGCACGCCGCCTGCGCGGGGGTGACGAAAAAAACGACTTTGCAGATCGAGTAAACCCCTTGTAGGAATCGTGGTAGTGGCTACAATGTTAGCGTTCGATGCCGCACTCGACCTTGACATTACAGCAGTTATCGCGTTACCTTCATCTTCCTGATACACAGATTCGGAGGTTAGTGGATAAGGGTGCGATTCCAAGCCGCCGAGTGAACGGCGATCTTGTTTTTTCTCGGGAAGAGGTCAATCACTGGTTGGAGCGGCGAATCGGCATCTCGGATGAGGAAGAGTTGGTGCAAGTCGAAGAAGCCTTGACGAAATCGGCACCGCCGGGTACTGCGGAAGATGAAATTTCATTGGTTGCCTTGATTCCTGAGGGGGCGATTGCATTACCACTGTTGGCGAAGACGAGAGATTCGGTCATTCGTTCAATGGTACAGTTGGCGGGTTCAACGGGTTTGCTGTGGGACACTGATGCCATGGCGGAGGCGGTGAAGGCTCGAGAGGAGTTACACTCGACGGCGTTGGACGAAGGGGTGGCGTTGTTGCATCCTCGTCGTCCGATGGCGAGCATATTGGGAGACACGTTTGTGACGTTGGGTATTGTGCCGAGTGGTATTCCGTTTGGGGGTGGTTCATCCGGCTTGACGGACGTGTTTTTTTTAATTTGTTCGATGGATGATCGGGTGCATTTGAGGATATTAGCGCGTTTGAGCAGGGTGTTGGGTAGTCATGATTTTTTGTGTCGTTTACGGGAGTCGTCGAGCGAGGGGGCGGTTCGGGAGTTGTTTTTGGAGGTTGAGGGGGCGATTAGCTCAGTTGGTTAGAGCGTCTGGTTTACACCCAGAAGGTCGGCGGTTCGAGCCCGTCATCGCCCAGTGTTGTAAAAGCCCCAGAAAGCCCAGTTTTCTAGGGCTTTTCTTGCTTTTGTCCCGCTCCCCTATTGCGTACCTTCAGGGCATTATGTATCATTTACGGGAAGATTCGGACAAAAACTACTGCGACTTTCACTGCGACTTTTTAGAACATGGGAAATTTAGTCAGAGTTTGGAAAACCATTCCGCTCCCAGATGGGGCGACGATTGGAAAAAATGGGACAGTAACGTTGGACGGTCAAGGGAAGAAAGAGGACAGGAAAACTGTCGAAGACAGGCAAGGTCAACGTCCGAGTCGATACGTGGTCAGCAGAGTATGCTGACGAGACCGGCAAGGTGCGGAGAGTTTCTACTGAAATGAATCAAAACAATCGGGACAATTTTGACAAACAGGTTGAGTGGGTGCTAGAGCAACTTCCTCAAAACGTCCTTCGCATTTTGAAGGAAGTACCGCTCCATGTCGAAGACCAACCCTCGAAACGTTTGATGCAGGAGTTGAAAATCCATGACCCGGAGGAACTTTGCGGCTATTTTTCCGGCGTGCCATGCAGCGCGGTGAGTGTGTTTGGTGCCCATGTGTATCATGCAACAGACGTTCCATTGCCGAGCAGTGTTACCATTTTCCGGCGGGGCATCGTTGCCGAATCGAGAGATGAATGGGGCAAAGTCAACCGAAGGAACCTTCGCCAACAGATTCGCATTACAATTTTGCATGAACTCGCACATTTGCACGGAATGGACGAAGAGGAAATTGCCGAGATGGGTTATGGTTAACATTTAGCCGGCACTCCGCATCGGGACTCGTATTTGGGCTAACACTGGGGTAAAATAGAGGCGTGACGTTTTGATTGTCCCAATTTTGTACCCCAATGTTATGTCAAAAAAACTTCGTCTTGCCATTTTCATATCAGGGACGGGCAGAACACTGAAGAATTTCATCGACCGTATTCGTGCCGAACAACTTTCCGCCGAAATTGTCGTGGTGATATCGAGCGTTGCCAACGTCGTCGGCTTGCAGTATGCCGAAGAGGAGTCGATCCCTATCGAGATCGTCGAACGTTGCCACTATGAAAGTCTTGGCGAGTTTAGCGAAGCCAATTTTGGCATTTGTCGTGCAGCGAAAGCCGACTATGTCATACTGGCGGGCTATTTTCGCCGACTGGAAATTCCCAAAGACTTCGAAAATCGGGTGTTGAACATCCATCCGTCGTTGATCCCTTCGTTTTGCGGGAAAGGATACTACGGAAACATTGTTCATTCCAAGGCGTTGGAGTTTGGTGTGAAAATTTCCGGTTGCACCGTGCATTTTGTCGATCAGGAATACGACAATGGTCCGATTATTTTGCAAAGGGCAGTGGAGGTTTATGAAGGCGATACTCCCGATTCGCTGAACGACAGGGTCTTTGCCGCCGAATGTCAAGCGTTTCCCGAAGCGGTGGAACTGCTCGCTCAAGGTCGGATTTCTGTCAAAGGACGGATCGTGAAAATTGCTCCCCAGAAGGATCATAAGCAGGATAGCGTTGATATCGATTTTTAGGATACTCCCATTCGGGATCGCAAAAACACACGTTATTCCAGTACAATGGCGTTGTGAATTGAACCGGCATTTTTGGGATCGTGCCATTGCCAAACGATGTTGCCTGTCGAATCGTACTCGAGAATCTGAACCCCCTTTTCGCCGTCGTTTGCACCGTGTCCAGTCCAGTTGGCAACAAGAATGTTACCATTTTTCAGAGCCTGAACACTGGCGAAAAAGTAGATACCGATGCCTTCCGGTCCCGGTGTGCCGCCGACTTTTCGCACAATCTTGCCGTCTTTGTCCAGTTCGACGAAAAACCCACCGTAACCTCCTACTGCCACAAGATTTCCGTTCGGTAATTCATCGACCATATAGGCGTGTTTTACGTCGGGAATCTCGATGTCACGGATGACCGTACCATCGAGTTTTGCTTCGATGATGTGATTTTCATTACAACCGAACAGCACGGTGTCACGTTTTGTCACGCGGGCACATCGGACAATCGTCTTGTTTGGAAATACGGCGGACGAAAGTTCTTTTCCTTCCGCATCAAGCATCGTGATTCGGATCGGCGACTGGTCTGACGCGATGAGGGTTCGACCGTCTTTCAATCGACACGCCGACACTGACCCTGCCTTATATTTCGGATCGACAACTTTGCGGAGCAGTTTTTGCGTGGCGAAATCGTACTCCGCAAACCCACCGTCGAAGAGACCAATGACGATTTTATCGTCGACGAGTTGCATGTCGCGGCTTCCGGCAACCTCGAATGCCCAATTCTTGGTGGAATCGAATTGATCGACGTAGAGAATTTGGAACCGAGATTCGTCCAATGCGAGGAAACGATGGTTGATTTTTTCCTCTGACCAAGCGGTTCCGACGGACAACACCCCAAGAATGAAAACGATTAGCGTGTTTCTCATAATGTAGTTATAAATTTATCTACGGCATGGTACAACAGTGGCATTGTACAACGGGTATATGGGGCGGTCAAGAGAGCACGAGAGGGAAGCCGGGTGCTCTCATTCCAGGAGCAATTTGAAAAAATGCCCCTTAAAATACGAAACGATCAGGAAATGTGAACGGGATTGTCAAGCGGGACAAGTTTAACAACCAACCGGTTGCCGTTTTTGGAGCGATTCCATTTCTTTCAAAGCGATAACCAACGCATCGCGGGCAAGACCACCACCGAGGATGGGTGAAACCTGCCCTTTGCTCACCGAGCCGACCACCTCATTCATTTCGTTCGCAAAGATACTGACTTCATCCAAGGCGGGCAACTCGGCGGGAAGCGATTTGCCGTCTTCCGTTAGAATCGTCGTGCCGGTGCCGTCGATCACTATCGTTGCCTTTTCAAAATGGACTTCGCTTCGTGCCATAAAGGGACGACCCTGTTGAAAAATGCACCCGCTCGTCGATGTTACCACCAATGTGGGGTCGTCGAACACGAATTGTGTGCTGAAATACTCCGGCACTTCACCGCGCATCCGCCCGATGCTCTGCACCTGTTTCGGCATGCCAAAGAGCAAGCGGATGAAGTGGGCATCGTGAATGTGGAGATCAAGTAGTGGACCGCCGATGGTGGACATGTTGTAGAAATCTTTGAGCCAGACCGGATCGGAAATCACACGGTCGAAATGTCCGCCGATTAGTTTGCCGTACTTGCTCGTTCGTGCCGCTTCATAAACGAGAGAATATGCGGGAAAGAAGGGAAGCACATGTCCGACCATGAACAATTTTTTGTTTGCTTCGGCAGCGGCGGTCATTGCGTCGGCATCAGCCAGAGTGAGGGCAATCGGTTTTTCGGTAAAAACGTGCTTCCCGGCTTGCAGAGCGGCAAGTGTCATTTTGGCATGCAAACTCGGCGGCAGGCAAATGTCGATCAAATCGACGTTGGGATCGGCAAAGAGTTCATCGGTTTCGGCATAGGTTTTTATACCGGTCAGGTCCATTTGCGTCCCTTGGGGACCGAAATTGCCCTTGATGCCCGTCCAGTCCCCTTTCCGACGTTCTGGCAACGATTCGCAAATTGCCGTAACCTGCACCCCACTCAACTTTTGGTAAGCAAGATAGTGCATCATTCCCATAAAACCGAGTCCGTGAATACCGATTCGTAACATTGGCGATCAAAGGGTTAAGACTGCGCCGCCTCCATGAGCGGTGAACGCGAATTTAACATAACTTCGCCATTGCGCCAACTGTGGTATGGGGTATTCTGCGAGATGGCGAAATGCGAGATGAGTTAGAAGAGTCTGGAGAGTGGCTCTTGACAAACACTGGCAGACTGGGAATAATGGACGGCACAATTTCCTGTCCTTTCCAAAACGCCCCATGCCTCAAAACGTCCTATTGGTTGACGACGACCCTGACTTTCGGCAACGTGCCAAACAGTCCTTACAAGATGCCGGTTTCAGTGTTACCGAAGCCGAAGGAGAGAATCTGGCTTATGCGGTCGCCCGAACGAAGCGATTCGACATTGCCGTCATTGATCTCATCCTCGAAAACAACGACAGCGGTTTTTCATTGAGTTATCACTTCAAAAAGGACTATCCAGAGATGCCGATTATCATGTTGAGCAGTTCCGTCAGTGAGTGCGGGATTGAGTTCTCATTGGAATCGGTTTCCGAACGGTCTTGGATCAAAGCCGATGTGTTGCTGAACAAGCCGATCCGCTCCGAACAACTGCTCCAAGCCGTCCGTCGGTTGTTGCCGCAGTAGAAAAGAGATTAGTGGTGCAGGAGAATGTCGGCAACATGGGCATTCATCAATAATTGATATGCCGTTTTATCATCCCCGCACAACGAAACTCCCCAGCTCTTTGCACCCATTCGAACACTTCGGCAAAAGTAACTCCTTGACCCGCCCTCGGAAAACATCTATAATGGGCATAGATAAACTTTATTCAACAGGAGAAATGATTCCATGTCAAATCCGCGTCGTGAATTTTTGAAGAATACTGGTCTTGGCGTTTTAGGTGCATCGTTGCTTTCGCAGGGACTCGGAGTCCACGCGGCAGGGTCGGATACCATCAACATTGCATTGGTTGGTTGCGGCGGACGTGGTGGCGGTGCCATTCTCGATGCCATGAATCCGGTAAATGGACCGACGAAACTTGTTGCCACCGCCGACGTTTTCAAAGATAGAGTCGTCAATATGACAAAGTCGCTCAATGAAGACCTCGGAGAGCGCGCCGGAGTAACCACAGATCGAACGTTTAATGGCTTCGATGCCTACAAAAATGCCATCGATTGTTTGAATCCCGGTGACGTTGTTCTGCTGGCAACGCCGCCGGTGTTCAGACCGCTACACGTCGAGTATGCCGTGAGCAAAGGAGTGCATATTTTCATGGAAAAACCCTTTGCCACGGATTCGCCCGGTACACGCCGTCTCCAGGCGGCAATCAAGAAAGCGGACGAAAAGAACCTCAAAGTTGCCTGCGGCTTGATGTGGAGACACTGTGCCGCCAGACAGGCAGCCATCGAGCGTATCCACGCAGGTGAAATCGGCGAAATCACCCAAATTCGCGGATTCCGTATGGACAACGCGGTGGGACCGCGTCCCCGACAACCGGATGAAACAGAGGTTGCGTTCCAACTTCGTAATTTTCACTACTTCGACTGGGCAGGCGGCAACATCTTGATTGATTATATTATTCACAACATCGACGTGGGATGTTGGGTAAAGAACGCTTGGCCCGTCAAAGCCATCGGATTCGGGGGACGCTCCAAGCCCGATCTCGGTGGTCAGATGTTCGATCACTGGTACGCCGATTTCGAATTTGCAGACGGCACGCATCTCGCTTCCCACTGTGCGGAGCGGGCAAACACTTTCTACACCTATTACGATCACGCTTTCGGAACAAAAGGCTCCGCAGTGATCATGGAAAATGGAGGGCAATCGAAGGCACGACTCTACAACACGCACTCCATGGTTCCAGAGAATCTACTCTGGGCGCATCCCGGACCGGAGCCGAATCCGTACCAGGTCGAACACATTTTGTTTTTCGATGCGATTCGAAACGACAAGCCCTACAATGAAGGTTATCGGGCTTGCGAGGCAAACTTTGCAGCGTTATTGGCTCGTGCCGCCATCAATTCCGGTCTGATCGTGACGTGGGACGACATCGTGAAATCGGAACTGAAACTCTCGGATGTCGATACCCTTGCGTTCGACTCTGAACCGCCTGTCAAGCCGAATCCTGATGGCTCCTATCCTTATGCCATTCCCGGTCAAACGGTCGCGTTTTAGGCGTTTGCCGAACAAAGCGTACAACAGTTCCCATCCCGATCGGGATGGGTCTCTGGGTCGAGAAAATTGGCGTTTTACCTTTTCCTAAAAATCGTCCGAAAAACTTTTTCGCCGTGCAATCGTGTACGGCGTTCAAAATGTGTGCGGTAATCCATGTCGTCTTCCGCCACCTGTTCCGGCACGTCAAACGGTCCTTGCAGTGCCGTTGTCTTTGCCAACAAGTCAAGCGTCGAAATGAAATACTCTTCAACATCCGTCCAAAAATGTAGCGAACCGCCCGATACGAGTCGGCTTTCGATCAGTTGCATCACATCGGTACGTAAAATACGGCGTTTGCGATGCGCCCGCTTCCACCAGGGATCGGGAAAATAAACATGTACTGCCGCGAGCGTATCGTTAGGAATTATATTTTGCAAAACCAGAGCAGCATCGCCACAAACGATGAGGGCATTGGTAAGGTTTTGCCGAATCAATCGGGCGGCAGAAAACCGGGCATATTTGAGGCTGATCTCAATACCGATAAAGTTGTGCCCCGGATATTGTCCGGCGGCTTTACTGATGAACAGCCCTTTGCCGGAGCCGATTTCGAGTTCCAGTGGTATGGTTCGCCCAAAAAGTATATCGTCATTCCAAGGTTGGGGCAGTTCGTCCGGCATCTTAAAAACGGACGAAAGATCGGCATTCGGATCGATGGTCTTGACAGGACGGCGTGCCACTTTGGGAAACGGGGAAATTCGTGAAATATGCGTTCATTTTACGCTATTTCACGCCAAAAAACTGCGCCGTCTCTTGAAAATGCCGCCAATTTTGATAAATTCTCACTCGATATGGAAAAGTTTTTAGAACGACGTGAAAAAATTCGACGTGTGATCGTCAAGCAAAAACTTGACGGTTTGCTGATTACAAACCTATTTAATATCCGATACCTAACAGGGTTCACCGGTGCCGGTTTTCTCTTGATGCAGCCTGGCGGTGATACGCTTTTGAGCGATCCCCGGTTCACTCTTCAAATCGAAGAAGAATGTCCCGGTCTCGTCGCTGTAATCAAATCCCGGGAAACACCGATTTCCAAAACGTTGGCAAAATTGCTCGGCAAGACCACCGGAGACCTCGGAATCGAAGCCGACTCCGTAACGCTTTCCCAAATGGATCGTCTCTTTGAGTTTCTCCTCCGCTGGCAGCCGGTTCCAACGAAAAGCGTCGTCGAGGAACTGCGGCAAATCAAGGATAAAGACGAACTGGTACAAATTCGCCAAGCCATCGCTATTGCTGCCCGCTCATTCCGGGAAGTGCGAAATCAATTACGCCCTTCGATGAGCGAGATTGACATTTGCATAGCATTGGAACATCAGATGCGGCTGTTGGGAGCGGAAGAAAAGAGTTTTCCGTCGATCATCGGTGCCGGAGTAAGAGCCGCCCTGCCGCACGCAACTCCAAGCACAAAAACGCTTTTGGGAGAGCAACTCCTCTTATTCGATTGGGGATGTGTCGTAAATGGTTACATGTGCGACTTGACCCGAGTATTGGTTTTATCGCAGAGTAAAAAACTCAGAACGGTCTATGAAACGGTACTAAAAGCGCAGGAAGCCGCCATTGCCGCTATCAAGCCGGGCAAAGTCTGCGATGAGATTGACACGATTGCTCGAAACATTATTAAGGATGCAGGTTTCGGTAAATACTTCGGACATGGACTGGGACATTCGATTGGTTTACAGATTCACGAAAATCCTCGTTTTGTACAGGGTAACAAGACGGTGTTGAAAGCCGGAATGGTCTTGACGGTTGAGCCGGGCATCTATCTCCGTTCCTGGGGCGGGGTTCGCATTGAAGACGATATTCTCGTTACCAAGTCCGGTTGCGAAGTATTAAGCCGCGAAGTACCGAAGTCCTACGAGGAGATGATTGTTGGCATATCACGCGGGTAACTCTCTGCTGACAAACTCATCCTACGCTTCCTTCAAAATATAAGACTGCTCGGCGGAGATTTGTTCTATCGCTTTGGTAGGGCAATGCAAGGCGATTTGACATTGATTGCACTGCAAGCACTCTTTTTGACTGATCTGCAAAAAGAGTGAACCGTTTCCGAGAGTGAAACAACCGTCCACACACTTTCCGCAACCGATGCAAAGATCATGGTTGATGACATACTCGAAATAGGGAGGCTCTACTTCTCGGCGGGCAAACGCATCGACCGGACAAAGATGGTTTTCCGCTCCTTCATCCCTTGTAAAAGGCTGCGGATCGAAGTAGCCGGTACAGAGATCGCAGTACCCGCACATGGCGAAATTGTGGAAACATTTGACAGCCGAGATCATCTTGTTGCACCGGTAGGCACACACTCCGCATCCGATACATTTTTGGGGATTGATCTGCCAAACGAGTGTATCGCCGGTGATTTTCTTTTTGGCGGCGAGATAACCGACGAACCCGATGATGCTGACGGCAACACCATTCCGGCAACACGCCCTAAACATAGAACGGAAGAGTGAGCGGCGAGTCGTTTTCGTTTCCATTGGTTTGTACGCTAAAGTCCAGTGCTGTCAATATAACTTTTTCCGCTTCGCTTGGCAAGGGATGCAAGCACGAGAGATCCCACTCACCCGGTGCGGCTCTTGGGAGAGTATAATGTTACCAAACATCGAACGCTGCTCCTACAAAACCGTATGGATTTTGACAGTTCCGACGCAGTTCGCAATGCGAATCCGTTAAAATATCTGGAAACAGTTACGTTTCATTCTCCGCTTGTGCTCGAACTCGGCGAAACATTGCCCGAAGTCCGGATCGCCTACGAAACCTACGGGAAACTCAATGCCCGAAAAGATAATGCCGTGCTGGTTTGCCACGCCCTTTCCGGCGATTCTCACGTTGCTGCTCACGATGCCGATGACGATCCGGGCTGGTGGGAAATTTTAGTCGGTCCCGGTAAGCCGATAGATACCGATCAGTTTTTTGTGATCTGTCCCAACTGTCTCGGCGGTTGCCGCGGTTCGACGGGTCCCGACGACATTAATCCCGCGACGGGCAAACGTTACGGCACGAACTTTCCCGAAATCACCATTGGCGATATTGTCGAAGCCCAGCGGAGGTTGATCGACCATCTTGGCATTAACCGCTTGCTGGCAGTGATCGGCGGTTCCCTCGGGGGTATTTGTGCTATCGAGTGGTCAACACGATTTCCCGACCGACTCTCTGCGGCGATTCCTGTGGCATCGGGATCGCACCTTACCAGTCAAGCATTGGCATTCGACATCGTTGCTCGAAATGCGATTCAAAGTGATCCCAATTTCCATGACGGGCAATATCACGATCTTGGTGTTATTCCCGCCGATGGATTGGCAATCGCTCGAATGTTGGGACACATTACCTACCTTTCCCGCGAGTCGATGATGAAAAAATTCGACCCTACGCGAAATGAAGGTCGCAAAGTCGATACCAAGTTTGAAACAAAGTTCTCCGTGGGTTCATATTTGGCGTATCAAGGAAACAAGTTCGTCGAACGGTTCGATGCGAACAGTTACATCACGATTTCAACGGCGATAGACGGTTTTGAACTGGGTAGCACACCGCAAGCCCTCCAAAAATCGCTGCGGAAGTCAATGTGCCGGTGGTTGATCATTAGTTTTTCGACAGACTGGCTGTGGCCCCCTTTTCTGTCGCGCGAAATTGCCGAAGCATTACTCGCTCTCAACAAGCGGGTCAACTATTGCAATGTGCCGAGCGATTGCGGACACGATGCGTTTTTACTGGAAAATGATTTTCATCTTTATGGTGAAATGATTAGGGCGTTTTTGGAAAATGTTGCCTACGAACGGGAACCGAGTAGCCTACCGCCTTTTTCCCGACCTGACCGCCTGGATTACGAACAGATTCTCGATTTGATCCCGCGCGGTGCTTCGGTACTTGACCTTGGTTGTGGGCAAGGAGGTTTTCTGGCGCGGTTACGGCAGCGAGAAAACAGTCAGGTGCTCGGTTTGGAAATTAAAGAACAGTACGTTTTGCAGTGTATGCAACGCGGTATTGATGTCGTACAGGCGGACTTGAATACTGGCTTGGGAGTCTTTGAAGACCATCAATTTGATTTCGTGATTTTGTCAAAGACGCTGCAAACGATTCATGACGTTGAATTTGTTCTCGACGAAATGCTTCGGGTCGGAACGCGGGGCATTGTCAGTTTTCCGAACCTGGGCTATCACGAACACCGTCGTCGTTTGTCGGAAGAGGGACGCGCCCCGCAGATTATGCATGGCTCGGAGTTAATGGAATGGTACAACACGTCGGACGTTCGTTTTCTGACGCTTGATGACTTCGAAGAGTTTTGCTGGAAAAAGTCGATACGGATTCACACGTCGATACCATTGGACACGCGGAACCATAAACAGGTTACTGAGAATCCCAACGAAAACGCCGATGTCGTCATTATGGTCTTGAGTGCAGATTGATCGTGTTCGGCATTGATCGGGTTTGCTTCGACAATAAGCAGTTTGGCAACATCGAAAAGATTTTGGGCGCAGAAAAAGTAGTGCAAAAATTTTTTATGCACCCTCAAAAAAGGGAAAACGCTGTTGCTCATTCAAAAGGCAAATTCGGGACGGCGTTTTTCCAGTTGCATTTCCAAACGTTTGACAATGTCGCTGTGCATCTGACTGACTCGGCTTTCACTTAAATCCAGAGTGGCACCGACTTCCTTCATCGTCATTTCTTCGTAGTAGTAGAGAATGATGATGAGACGTTCGTTCCGTGTGAGTCCCTTCGTAACGAGGCGCATCAGATCGGTTCGTTGAATTCGACTCGTCGGGTCTTCGCCGCGCTGATCTTCTACCAGGTCCATCTCGCTGATTTCTTTTGACCCATCTGTCTCGCTGTATCTCTTGTTGAGACTCACCGTTGTAACGGCGTTGGCATCAACCATCATCCGTTCCAGTTCGTGTGCCGAAAGATTCAGGTGTTCCGCCAATTCCTCGTGCGTCGGCATTCGACCGAACTTATCCGACAGAGTTTTGTTTGCTTCCGTCAGTTTTCTTGCCCGGGAACGTACTAACCGTGGTACCCAGTCCATGTTTCGGAGTTCATCCAACATCGCTCCCCGAATACGCGGAAGACTGTAGGTTTCAAACTTAATTCCGCGATTTACGTCGAACGCATCAATCGCGTTCATGAGTCCGAAGACTCCTGCTGAAACCAGATCGTCCACTTCGACTTCGTCGGGCAACTTGTGGCTGAGTTTTTCGCCAATATACCGAACGAGGGGCAGATAGCGTTCAATCAGAGCATTACGCAACGTCTGATCGGTCTTATCTTGGATGAATTTCTCCCACAGTTTTGCCGTTTCGTCAGCAGTACACTGTGCTACCGTCATACTTCCTCCTGAAATTTGGCTTGTTGCGCAAATCGCACACGAAGACTCGTCAGTAATTATCGACCGAAAAACCCGAAAAGATTAGAAAACCCGAAAGATTTCCCGACAAATCCCCTTTAATCCGTTTTTTCAGACAAATCGCTAAAATAAGTAGTTTTGGCTCCAATGGTTGTGCCGCAAAATGTTCGGATGGTGAACGTGGAGAAATATCTGTTGCGACATTGTTCTGTTCTCAATCTGTATCCATGTATTTTGCGATCATAGCAACATCCTTATCGCCGCGTCCCGAAAGATTCACGACGATAATCTTGTCCTTCTCCATAGTCGGTGCAAGTTTCATGGTGTAACTGACTGCATGCGCACTTTCGATTGCCGGAATGATTCCTTCGGTTCGCGCCGAATACTCAAAAGCCGAGACCGCTTCATCATCGGTAACGGCAACATACAGTGCTCTTCCACTGTCAAATAGTTCGGCATGTTCAGGTCCAATGCCCGGATAATCAAGTCCCGCCGAAATTGAATAGACCGGTGCAATCTGACCATACTCGTTTTGGCAAAAATACGACTTCATTCCGTGGAAGACTCCGACGCTGCCCGTCGCAAAGGTTGCGGCGTTTTGCGGAGTATCAATACCCTTACCCGCCGCCTCGCAACCGATGAGAGCAACATCCTTGTCATCCAAAAACTCATAAAACGCACCGATGGCATTGCTCCCGCCGCCGACGCATGCAATCACGCAGTCGGGCAACCGACCTTCACGTTCCTGCATTTGTACCTTGATTTCTTTTCCAATGATTTTTTGAAAATCTCTGACAATCATGGGAAATGGATGCGGTCCCATCACCGAACCGAGCACATAATGGGTGTCGGACATCCGTGCTGTCCACTCCCGCATCGTTTCACTGACGGCATCTTTCAATGTCATCGTTCCCGATGTTACCGCGTGTACCTGTGCTCCCAGTAGTTCCATGCGAAAGACGTTGAGTGCTTGTCTTTCGGTATCCTCTTTGCCCATGAAGATTTCGCATTCGAGTCCCAAAAGAGCGGCGGCGGTTGCCGTGGCAACTCCGTGCTGTCCTGCCCCGGTCTCGGCAATCACTCGGGTTTTTCCCATTTTTTTCGCCAGCAGTGCCTGTCCCAGTACGTTGTTGATTTTATGTGAGCCGGTGTGGTTTAGGTCTTCGCGTTTCAAATAGATTCTTGCTCCGCCCAAATCCTTGGTCATCTTTTCGGCAAAGTAGAGAAGCGAAGGGCGGCCGGCATACTGGGTCAATAAATGAGTGAGTTCTTTTTGAAATTCGTTATCATTTTTGTAGAAGGCGTATGCTTTTTCCAGTTCCGAGACCGCATTCATGAGCGTTTCGGGAATGTATTGTCCTCCATAATTTCCGAATCTTCCGCTGTGCATGTTGACGTTTCTCTATGTGCCCTTTGTGGTGGGCATTTTTTTACCACCAAGGCTCTGCACAGTATATCGTGTTGCGGATACGAATGGAATGCCCCGGTTCATATTCCACTTGTCCGATGCACGAAATATGGTATGATTCTCGCGTTGGAATCTACCCCAACCGAGTAAAAAAGGATTTCCTGTGATTATCATTCTCAAACAGAATCCCGCTCCGGATCAACTGGAACGTCTCAAAGATTGGATCAAAAAGATGGGACTCGATATCCATGCGAGTGAAGGAAAACAAGCAACGATACTGGGACTTGTTGGGGATACGTCTGTCGTCGATATTGATCTCATCGGCGCACTGGAAATCGTCGAGTCGGTCAAACGTATTCAAGAACCCTACAAGGCGGCAAATCGCAAGTTTCATCCCGACGACAGTGTTATTGAAATCGGTAGCGGAAAAGTCGGCGGTGGACACTTTTTAATGATTGCGGGTCCCTGCTCGGTCGAATCTCGACCGCAAATCATGGAAGTTGCCGAAAAAGTTAAGGATGCGGGCGCACATGTACTGCGAGGTGGTGCATTCAAGCCGCGAACGTCTCCCTACGCCTTTCAAGGGTTAGAAGCCGAAGGAATCGAACTCCTTCTTGAAGCAAAAAAGCGAACTGGGCTTCCCATCGTAACGGAAATCATGGACTTGTCCCAAATGCATTTTTTCGACGAAGTGGATGTCATTCAAGTTGGAGCACGGAACATGCAGAACTTTCTGATGCTCAAAGAACTCGGCAAAGTGAAGAAGCCTATTTTGCTCAAACGCGGGTTCTCCAACACGATTCAGGAACTATTGATGAGTGCGGAATATATCATGTCAGGTGGCAATCCTAATGTCATTCTTTGCGAACGGGGAATCCGCACGATTGAGACGGCAACCCGCAATACCCTTGATCTTTCAGCGATACCGGTCATTAAGGAGTGTTCGCATTTGCCTGTCATTGTTGATCCTTCTCATGCGACGGGCTATGCAAAGTATGTCAGACCTATGTCACTTGCCGCTGTTGTTGCCGGTGCCGATGGTCTGATGATTGAGGTTCACAACAACCCTCAGGCGGCACTGTGCGATGGTCAGCAATCCCTTACCCCAGAGGCGTTTGTCCGACTTGCCAAAGGTATAGACATCATTCATACCGCTATGATAAAAGAACACGAATTGTAAGATCATGGTATAATGGGGCACGTTCAATCTTTGATCACTTTACGAGTCAATGGCACACGAAGTAACACTTATCACCGGCGATGGAGTTGGTCCAGAACTTGCCGCCGCCGCTCAACAATGTATCAACGCCGCCGGTGTCAAAATAAACTGGGACGTTCACGAAGCCGGTGTCGATGTCATGGAACGAACCGGTACGCCATTACCTGAATCCACGTTGGCAAGCGTCCGCCGAACCCAATGTGCCTTGAAAGCCCCGATCACCACACCGGTTGGTACGGGTTTTCGCAGTATAAACGTTTATCTCCGGCAGGAACTCGGTCTTTATGCCTGCATCCGTCCTTGCAAGTATTATCCCGGTGTGCGAACCCTTTATGATAAAGCCAACGTCGATCTCGTTCTCTTTCGGGAGAATACCGAAGACCTGTATGCCGGCATCGAATTCGAGAAAGGCGCACCCAAAACTGCCAGATTGATCGCTCACATCAATGCTCTTTCCGAGGGGAAAAAAATCACGAGCGGCGGCGAGGAGACGGGCGTTTCCATCAAGCCGATCAGCATTTCCGCAACGGAGCGGATCGTCAAGGCGGCATTTGACTACGCACGGCAACACAAGCGAAAAAAAGTTACCTCGGTACACAAAGCGAATATCATGAAATACACTGACGGCTTGTTTCTCGAAGTGTCGCGGAACGTTGCCCAACAGTATCCCGACATCGAATTTGAAGACCGCATTGTGGATAATATGTGCATGCAACTGGTTCAGAAGCCGGAATTGTACGACGTTCTGGTGTTGCCCAATCTTTACGGCGATATTGTAAGCGATCTCTGTGCGGGTTTGGTCGGCGGATTGGGAGTCGCTCCCGGAGCAAATATCGGACCCGATGGAGCCGTTTTCGAGGCAACGCACGGTTCGGCACCGAAATACAAGGGACAAAACAAGGTGAATCCGGCGGCGGTCATTCTTTCAGGAATGCTCATGCTTCGGCACTTGAAGGAATTTGAAGCCGCAGACCGATTGGAACGCGCCGTTGCGGCTGTCTTCGCGGAGGGAAAACATGTAACTTACGACATGAAAGCCGACCGAAACGATCCTTCTGCCGTGGGAACCCGTGAAATGGCAGATGCAATTTGCACATGCATGACATATTAGCCTAGAAAGCCGTTATTTGAGAAAACGTAAATTATAACAAGAAACAACAATGTCGTGGAAAACGGAACGGAAATTTCTGTTTTGGATCGTTGTCGGGGTCCTCGCCTGCTTCTTTTTGCCGGTGGGAAATGAGCGTTTCGACAATGCTGTCCTTGAAGCGTTGCACCTCGTTAAGGAATACGCCCAAGAACATCTTCTGACTCTCATGCTTCCAGCATTTTTTATCGCGGGTGCAATCGGTATTCTCGTTTCGCGAGGTGCCGTCATGAAATACCTCGGTACCAATGCAAACAAAGTGCTTGCTTATGCCGTTGCTTCCGTGAGCGGAGGCATCCTCACTATTTGCTCCTGTACGATCCTGCCGCTCTTTGCAGGAATCTATCGGATGGGAGCAGGACTCGGACCGGCTTGCACATTCCTTTATAGCGGACCGGCAATCAGTGT
>Ga0123353_10001051_pt1 | contig 33815 bp, 37 predicted proteins | sample TergutLab28metaG_3_FD_92763 | JGI IMG/M metagenome (GOLD analysis project Ga0123353, IMG submission 92763) | Labiotermes labralis P3 segment gut microbial communities from Petit-Saut dam, French Guiana - Lab288 P3 | ecosystem: Host-associated > Arthropoda: Insects > Digestive system > Gut ... | reverse complement strand
GTCGGCGAAGGGGAAAACGCTTACGAAAAAACCATTCGCATCACGCGCGCCCATCTCGAAGAGGACGCGGGCAAATCGCTGCACGAAGATTTCCACGGCATGAGCGGCATCGATCTCAACCGTGCGGGCACACCGCTCCTGGAAATCGTCTCCGAACCCGACATGCGCTCTTCTGCGGAGGCGGTGGCCTACGCACGCACCATGCATGCACTGGTGCGCTGGATCAACATCTGCGACGGCAACATGCAGGAAGGGTCATTTCGATGCGACGCCAATGTTTCGGTGCGGCGGCGCGGTACGGAAGCATTTGGAACCCGGCGCGAAATCAAAAACCTCAACTCCTTCCGTTTCATGCAACAGGCCATCGACTTCGAGATTGGCTGGCAGGTCGAAACATTGGAAGACGGTGGCCAGTTCGAGCAGTCCACCGTACTCTTCGATCCTGCCACCGGGCAGACTCGGATGATGCGCTCCAAGGAGGACGCGCACGATTATCGCTATTTTCCCGACCCCAATTTGCTGCCGCTGATCATCGAACCGGAATGGATCGAACGCGTCAGGGCGGCAATGCCCGAACTACCGGCGGCGATGAAAGCGCGCTTCGAGCGCGAACTGGGACTGTCTGCCCAGGATGCCACCGCACTCACCGTTACCAAGGAAGTGGCGGACTACTTTCAGGCCACCATTGCAGCCGCTGGCGCGGCGCATGCCAAACTTTGCACCAACTGGGTGATGGGAGAACTTGCCGCACGCCTGAACAAGGCCGGGCTGGAAATCGTTTGCTCGCCGGTTTCCCCTACGCAATTGGCCGGGCTGCTCCTGCGCATCGCAGACGGAGCCATCTCCAACACCATTGCGCGCAAAGTGTTCGAAGCGCTCTGGAACGGCGAAGGTGCAAATGCGGATGAAATCATCGAACGCCAGGGGTTGAAACAGGTTACTGACAGCAGCGCAATCGAAGCGATGATTGAGGAAGTGATTGCCGCCAATCCGAAATCGGTCGAAGAATTCCGTGCAGGCAAGGAAAAGGCGCTCAACGCCCTGGTTGGGCAAGTCATGAAAGCCAGCCGTGGCAAAGCCAACCCAGCACAAGTAAATGAACTTATGCGGCGCAGGCTTGGCGTCTGACTATCTCGAACCGTTTCGGAAACCGTGTAGTTTTTTGCACCGAAAAGGCAGGGTTAGTAGTTTCCCAGATAAAGCCGTGCTATGGTAGAAAGCCGTTGCTTTAGTAGCCTCATCGTCAAACAAATCTCAACAGATTTATCATGGAGTGCCCACTTTGCGCCACAAATCGGGGCGATCTCGTCTGGCAGGATGAGTGTTGCCGCGTTATCACGGGCAATGATTCCGCTTATCCAGGCTACTTCCGGGTCGTATGGAGCGAACATATCTCCGAAATGAGTGATCTGGATGCCTGCGCGCGGCGTCATTTCATGGATGTGGTGTTAGCTGTCGAAAGCAGCCTGCGTGCCATGATGAACCCTGACAAAATCAACCTTGCCAGCCTCGGCAACAAGGTTCCGCACCTGCACTGGCATGTCATCGCGCGCTTTGCCGACGACCGCCATTTCCCCGAATCCATCTGGGGTTGCGAACAACGTTGCGCTCCCACGCGTAGCGCGCCCGACTGTACCGTGCTAGCCGCTCTGATAAGCATTGAACTTGACCGGGTTGATTGACCTTGTGATTTTTGTGAATACATATATTTCATTCAAAATCAATGAACTATAGCTATACACAATTTATTTGCATATTTTATTGACATTTTAATAAAAAAATATTATTTTCCAAAGCAATCTGCATGTTCTGGAGTTCCCATGGACTACCATAGCCCTGCGCAGTGTCTGGGTTTGTTGAAGAATCTTCCGACCGATAACCCGTTGGAGCGGCTTTCCGTGCTGGCGGATATCGTTGCCGCCCTGCTTGCCGCCCGCCCTACCCCTGAACAATACCTTGAAGTACTGGAAACGGCTCGTCCCCTGGTCGACAAGACCCGGGCCAGGCTTTCCGGCCTTGATGGCAACGAGCCATTGCCTCCCGATAGCCAGCACAACGAACTCCTGCTAAAAGTCATCAAGCTCTGGATCGACTTATCACGCTCCTACGCCCTGGTTACCACGCTAGATGCTGAAACCTTGGTTCTAAAAGACCAACGCGCATTGCTTGCGCAACGCCGCACGTACTATGCGGGCAAGATCGTATCCGAGTATTACCGCGCGCATCGAGTCTTGCCTGCTGGTTTGTGGAGGCAGGCGCACGAATGTTTCATGGCTGCCGAACGGGACGGCATCCCCTCCGTGCGCATCTCCGACACGCTCAACGCCGTCTGGAAAGCACAAAGCGCGCAAGAAGCCTATATCACCATCTTATTGCTCGATCTGGCCAACGCCTTCGGCCGTAGCGGACAGGAATGGACATGGATTTGCCGCTGGGCGGAGCGTTTCGCGCCCTATTGCACGCTCAGCACGAATATCGAGGGCTGCACGCCCATGACTTATGGACTCGATTTGACCGCCGATCACGGTTTGAGGCCACTTGGCCTGTTGCACAAAGATTCGAACCCCCGCTATTTCGATTGCAACAAGCTGGCGAGCCAGATTCAGTCTGTTTTCGCGCAGTTCAAACAGGGAGTGTCGCCCTCTTCGCTTGGCCTCGGAGAAGATTGCAGTGTCGATACCTGCGCCCGTCTGCTGCTGTCGCTGTACCGACCATGGGGGTTGGCCTCTGCCGGACGACGTTTCCCTCGGCGGGGCAGCACGGGTGTGGTCGAATTGTGCGCTGAATGGCTCGCTATCGGTTTTCACATCCAGGGCAAACTATTTGAACAACCCTGGAACCACAACCAGCGCACAACGACGAGCAGCCTCGGTTACACCCACGACGAACTGGCGCTCCATACTTTCGGTGAACGCGCAGCGGGCGTCGAAACTGAACTGACCCGGAACGGAAAGCGCAACTTCAACTACCAACACCTCGAAGCCGAACGCCTCGGGCTAGTTTGCGAACGATGGGAATTGGTCGACCAGTCAGTTGGGGGCTTCCGCTTGCAACAGCGCCCCCACTCCGAGCGGCTCTCGCATCATCAACTGGTGGGGCTGCACCCACAGGACGGCGAATATTTCCTGCTCGGCCAGGTAAGCTGGCTAATGTTCCGCGATGACGGCCTGCTCGAAACAGGTATCCACGTCCTGTCCGGCCTGCCGCGAGTCATCGCTGCCCGCCAGTGCACCGAATCCGACGACCTGCGCGAACCCTACTCCCAGGCTTTCATAATTGAAGCCAACAACGTGCTCCAAGTTACCGCCTCGTTGATCCTGCCGGAAGGCTGGTACAAGACCAACGGCGTCATCGAAGTTTTCGATGCAGGCATCCAACGGCGGCTCAGGATGATCCAACTCCTGCTCAAGGGTCCGAATTTTGAACAGGTCGGTTTCACGGAACTTTCAGAACCCGGCTGAATGGCATTTACACTTACACCTATCCTACACTTATCCCCCTCCCGTCATGACAGACACTTTCTCTGACATTCCCGCCGCATCCGGTCAGACCACGCACTTCGGTTTCCAAACCGTCGCTGAAGAACTCAAACAGAAAAAAGTCGCAGGGGTCTTCTCCTCGGTAGCGCAAAAATACGACATGATGAACGACGTGATGTCCTTCGGCCTGCACCGGCTATGGAAAGCTTTCACTATCCAATTGGCTGGGGTGCGCGAAGGTGATCGCGTACTCGACGTTGCCGGCGGAACCGCCGACCTGTCGCTCGCCTTTGCGCGCCGGGTTGGCCCGAGTGGGCAGGTCTGGTTGACCGATATCAACCATGCCATGCTTTCGCGCGGGCGAGACCGTCTCATCAACAAGGGGGTTCCCCTGCCAATTGCCCAGTGCAATGCTGAAAAGCTCCCTTTCCCGGAATCCAGCTTCGATTGCGTCACCGTCGCCTTCGGCCTGCGCAACATGACTCACAAGGAAGCCGCGCTTGCCGAGATGCGGCGGGTACTGCGCCCCGGCGGCCGCTTGCTGGTACTGGAATTTTCCCGTATCTGGAAACCTTTATCTCCATTCTACGATCTATATTCATTCAAACTATTGCCCTGGATGGGTGAAAAAGTGGTGGGAGACCCGAACAGCTACCACTATCTGGCCGAATCCATCCGCATGCATCCCGGCCAGGAGGAACTGAAGGCAATGATGGAAAACGTTGGCCTCAGCAAGGTCGATTACTTCAACTTAAGCGCAGGTATCGTTGCAGTCCATCGCGGTTACAAACTTTGAACAAGACCGAGGGCACTGAGACGTAGGGAAGCGCTGAACAATTCCTGAGCGTTCTGGCATCGTAGGTGCGGGTTTCAAACCCGCCCAAAACATAGCCTGACACATGGTTTGCAAGCCGACGAACGGACATAGACGTGTTTGAAACCCGCACCTACGATGCCTGGATGGAATAAATCAGTGTTTCCGTAGGGCATTGAGATGTTTTAGCGAGGAAAAGGAAATGGAAAAACGCCGTGTCAATGTCTGGGATCTGCCGACCCGGCTTTTTCATTGGTTCCTGGTGCTCTTGACCATTGGTGCATTCATCACCGGGTTTCTGGCTGGCGACCAGGCTTTCACCGAATTCGTTTTCAAGTCCATGGGTGGCCACACCCCGCTGGAAGCCCACGCCCTGTTTGGGTTAGGCATTACCGGGCTGCTCGCGTTCCGGCTGGTGTGGGGCGTGGTTGGTTCGACTTACGCCCGCTTCGCCCAGTTCGTTTCCGGCCCCGCACGGATATTCGCCTACCTGCGCGGGCAATGGCACGGGCTTGGGCACAACCCGCTGGGGGCGTTCTCGGTACTTGGCTTTCTCGCGTTGATGTTGTTTCAGATAGGCACTGGCCTGGTGATGGATAGCGACGCCCCCTTTACCGGGCCGTTGAACGCCTTGGTGAGCCAGAACATCGCAAAACTATCCGTTGGTTTGCATGTATCCACTGTCTGGCTGATCGTAGGGCTAGTGAGCCTGCACGTGCTCTCCATCGTCTTCTACGCCGTGGTCAAGAAAAACAACCTGCTGTTTCCCATGTTCACTGGCTACAAGACCGTAGACGATCCCGCGCTGGAATCGGCGCGCGGGGGTGGCTGGCTGGCATTTATCGTGGCCGTGCTGGTTGCCACTACCGTAGTCTGGGTAGCCAACGGCGGTTTGAACCCGCCCCCGCCCCCTCCGCCGCTGCAAACGGCCCCGGCATGGTAGCAGGGCGAAGGCATCTGTTTGCCATATCCCATATAGGTTGGTGTGAGCGAAGCAAAGCCCAACAGGCAACACTCCGCCTTTTGCCTCCTAACGCCGGGGTTCGCCTTGCTCACCCCTGCCTATGATTTTCTGACGCCTCAAGCTTCCTGGCCTCGCTCACAACTCGCTGAATAGTTATCTGTAGCGACCTGGTATCCCCAACATACCCGCACAGCGATTCATCAGCGTGTTTTTCAATCTCTTCCGCCGTCACTAGCCCAGCGCGGATCAATGCATCAATATCGAACTGGTCTTTATGGCTGAAACGTGCGAGCTTACTCAAGACCAGGTCAACCGGCGTGAGCACCCTGACGCTCAACAATTTCGTCCCAGCATCAAAAAGCAAGGCATTTGCCTGATAGTCTTCATGCATCAACGCATAGGTTGTGCTGAAATTCTGGTCGAAATAGAGTTCTGTCCCTTCCTGTTCAAGGATATCAAGCGGAAGCAGCAGCCTGCGCGAATACTCCGCGTCAATGTCTGTTGTCCCGCGTGCTCCGGTATATAGGTGTGTAGCCATCCCTCCTGCCAAATACATGGCTATCGGCGCTTTCGCGCTACTTCCCACAAGGAAACGGTCTACCCGTTGCACAAGGCGGATGAATGCCTGCGCAAGCGGTGTCTGGGTCTGAAAAACAGGTGTGCCGGATGCCTTCATTTTTGAATAATGGGCAACAGTGTTTTTGTCATCTCATTTCGCAACCAAGACAAGTCCCGAATCCATCCCTGTTCGCGAACCCGTGACAAAGAAGCTTGAGAAACAGAGTTCTTCGCAAACCAGGCGCATGCAATTTCTTTCATGTGGGCTGCCTGCTCAGGCGCGTCGTACCGCAAAACGACCGCCGCCAGGGCCAACACATTGGCCTGTGCCTCATTTTCGACCTCATGCCTGCCTTGAATGATTGCTACGCAACCCTGGAGCAGGTCAGCCTCAACATCAAGAGGATGGCAAATATCTGGGCCGATATGAAACATTTGGTTCTCGCTTCAACACATGTTTCAATCCACGCCCGTGACCGGGCGACAAAAGCGCTTGAAAGAGGTTACGCCTCTCCCAAGCGAGATTGTCCCCCTAAAGGGGGAGGTTTCAAACCTGAGTTTGTTTTTGATGACAGGTTGAGAGCCGCTGGCTTGCCTCAAAGGGACACCTGCCCGAAACCTTTACCCATGATACACCATTAAAAGCCAAGCCCCGCTTTCACGGGATCTGGCGGTGGTTTGCCGGTAATGCGCCATCCAGGCCGCCCTTGCTCGACATGCTATTTACATTTCGCCATCAAAAGGCCGGAAATACGGACACCCCTCCCCTCACCCCCGCAACCGCTCAACCGTCACGTCGGCGCCTCCCTCGGCAAACTGGACGGCAAGCGGGTCGCCCGACTTGAGGCTGGCCACGGTGCGCACAATCTGGCCTTCGGTATTGCGGACGATGCTGTAGCCGCGCGTGAGCACGGCATCCGGGTTCAGTTGGCGCAGGCCAGCGGAAAGCGCGCCGAGCTTTTGCCTTTGCACGTAGATCAGGGCGTGCGCCGCCCTATCCAAACGCTCCCCGACGCCGTCGATCTGCTTGCGCAGGACGGCAGGCGCGGGAATCCGGGCGTTCAAGCGCAATTCAAGCTTCGAGAGGCGATGGGCGTACTCTCCCAGTCGAACCACCATCGCCTGCCGGAGCCGCTGCTCCTGGTAAATGGCGCTTTCCCGCGCGCGCCGCAGGCGGTCTCGCGGATGGATGAGGCGTAGCGCGCAACGGTCGGTACGCTGTGCCAGGGTTTCCAGTTGCCGTGCGATGGATTGGCGCAGATGCCGGGCCGTGACGGCAAGGGTATCGAAGGCGGAGAAATAACCGGCGCTGGCAAGTTCCGCCGCGCCCGTGGGCGTAGGCGCTCGCAGGTCGGCAGCGAAATCGGCAATAGTGAAGTCCGTCTCATGACCAATGCCGCTTACCACCGGCAAAGGAGAAGAAGCAATGGTTCGTGCCAGGGTTTCGTCGTTGAAAGCCCAGAGGTCTTCGAGGCTACCGCCGCCACGCACCAGCAGGATGAGTTCGATGCCGTCCATCTCCGCACGCCGCACTGCGGCGGCAAGCGCCATGCACAACTGGCGCGGCGCGTCAGCACCCTGAACGGAGGCAGGGTAAATCGTCACCGGCAAACCCGGTGCCCGCCTGCGCAAAGTGACGAGCACATCGCGCAACGCCGCCGCCATGGGCGAGGTGATGATGCCAACGCCCCTTGGAAACGTTGGCAGGGGACGGTGGCGAGCCGGGTCGAACAAACCTTCCGCCGCGAGTTTGTCCTTGAGCCGCCGGAATGCCTCAGCCAGATTCCCGGTTCCAGCCGGACGTAGCGTCTCGACATTGATCTGGTAATCGCCACGCGCCTCAAACAGTGTCACCAGCGCCCGCGCTTCGACACGCATGCCGTTTTCGGGGCGAAAAGACAACACTTGCGCACGGTTGCGCCACATGGTGCAACGTACCTGAGCCTGGGCATCCTTGAGAGTGAAGTAGATGTGCCCGGAAGCGGCGCGGGTGAGGTTAGAAATTTCACCGTTCACCCACAACAGAGGAAGAGAATCTTCAAGCGCTGCACGAGCCAGCCGGTTGAGTTCGCTTACGCTAATGACACGGAATAATCCTTCCATATGTGGTAAAAACCCGTCCGAGGAAGCGCCATAGAGTGTTGACATTTTTACAGAAATCCACAGTTCGAAACCTTTGCCAAGAATCGAAGCATAAAGTACACGATAAACCTTTGATCGTTCGGGTGTTTATTTTATTTTCTTTTCGAATCAATAACTTATATTATTGCACAATTTTGTGGCGACCAAGTAAAAATGGCGCGGCGGGTGTGAATATGGCGCATATTCCGCAAAACTCCACAAGCTTATCCACAAGTTTTGTGGATGAAGCATGCACACCGCACTTGCTCACACCGCCCGGCAAGGCTACATTGAGGCGTTTACGGATCATTTCATTTCCACCTTTCTTCTTGGGGAGCAAACGTGTTTCAGATGTTTCTTGCCGGTGGCTGGCCGATGTGGCCGCTATTGCTTGCTTCGGTAATCGCCGTAGCGTTGATTATCGAGCGTTCGATCAGCTTGCGTCGCTCTCGCGTAGCCCCACCCGGCCTCCTGGACAAGATCATTTCTGACCTGGGCCGGCACGGCGCCCCGCCGGAAATGGTGTCGCGAGTCGCTGCCCACTCGCCTTTGGGGCGGGTACTTGCAGCGGGTTTGCGCAACATTAAAGGCTCGCGCGAAACTATGAAGGAATCAATCGAAGAAGCGGGCCGTTCCGTGGCACATGATCTCGAACGCTTCCTCACTACGCTCGGCACCATCGCCGCGATCAGTCCCTTGATGGGGCTGTTCGGCACCGTCATCGGGATGATCGAAATGTTCGCAGGCCAAGGTGTCACGGGAACGCCGGAACAGGTGGCCCACGGGATTGCGATGGCACTGCATGCAACCGCCTTCGGCATCATCATCGCGGTTCCCGCGATGATCTTCTGGAGGCATTTCCGCCGCATGGTCGATTATTACGTGGTCGAAATGGAGCAGCAGGCAACCCTACTCGTTGAAGTGGCGCACGGCGAACGCAGGCGCTGAAGACCATGAATTTCCGTCATAGAAGTGGTCAGAAAAGTGAGCCTGAGATCAATCTCGTCCCGTTGATCGACGTGATGCTGGTCATCATCATCTTCCTGATGCTGACTACAACCTTCAACAAAACCGCCGGCCTGGAGATTTCCCTGCCGACCGCCGATGCCAGCGGCAAACAACTTCCCATCAGTGAAGAAATCATCGTGGCGGTAACCGCCTCGGGCGATGTGATCGTCAACGGCAGGACAGTGGACGGAAAAAGTATCGAGAACATCGCATCCGTGCTTGCCGGTGCGCGCCCCGCAAAAGGGACGGAACCGGTAGTGATCATCAATGCCGATGCGCAGGCGTCTCACCAGAACGTAATCAACGTAATGCAGGCTTCGCAGCATGCGGGACTTACGCGCGTCACGTTTGCGACCCGGCAGGAGCGGAACCGCTGAAAGGTGCCCGGCGATGAAAAACGCGCCGGTTTTCTGGCGAAAGCGATCCTGGCGCGCAGCTTCGATACTGCCTGCGGCAATGCTTTTCCGTGGCCTTGCCGCGCTACGTTACGGACTTTATCGCCACGGCATCCTGCGCCGCGAGCAACTTCCTGTGCCGGTCATCGTCATCGGCAACGTTGCTGCTGGCGGCAGCGGTAAGACTCCAGTGGTGTTCTGGCTTATTGAAGAATTGCGTAAGCTCGGTCGTCACCCTGGCATCGTGTCGCGCGGATATGGTGGCCGAGCGGCCGCTGGCCCCCACCTCGTCGTTGCCGGCCCCGGCTCCAGCCCTGATTTCTACGGAGACGAACCCGTGATGCTCGCACAGCAGACGAATTGCCCGGTGGCGGTTGGCTGGGATCGTCCGGCAGCGGCGCGTGCTTTGCTCGCCGCGCATCCGGAATGCGACGTCATCATCAGTGACGATGGCTTACAGCATTATCGTCTGGCGCGCACAGTAGAGATTGCCGTGGTCGACGAAGCGGCGCTCGGCAACTGCTGGCCCCTGCCGTCCGGCCCATTGCGCGAACCGATTGCACGGCTGGCCGGGGTTGACCTGATCCTCGCGCATGGCGAATTGTCACCACGTTTGCGTGCACAAATGGGTGCAGTGCCCGTTGCTTCGATGCGCCTGGTTGGCGAGCGTTTCCGTTCGCTGGCAAAACCGGATGAATGGTGCAGCGCAGAGGCGTTTACTGGAAAAAAAGTCCACGCGCTGGCTGGCATCGGGCAACCACAGCGGTTTTTCGACCAACTCGCGGCAATGGGGCTTGACGTAATGCCCCACCCGTTTCCCGACCATCACCACTACCGTGCCGCCGACCTCGATTTCGCCCCCGGTGAAATCAAGCTGATGACGAGCAAGGATGCGGTAAAATGCTCCGCTTTCGCGCCGCCTGATGCCTGGGAACTGCCGGTGCGGGCTGTCATCGATGTCGAGGCCATCACCCCTATTCTGGAGAAACTGGACGATGGACGCCAAACTGCTTGAAATTCTCGTCTGCCCACTGTGTAAGGGGCCGTTGGATTACCTGAAAGCGAATCAGGAACTCGTCTGCAAACCGGACAGACTGGCTTTCCCCATTCGTGACGGCATCCCAGCGATGCTCGAAGAAGAAGCCCGTGCGCTCAGTGCCGAAGAAGTCGACGCGTTGCGTTGAAGCCCTCACTTACCGCCTCCTCTCCATGATCTCATTCCGCGTGGCAATTCCGGCCCGCTATGCTTCTACACGGTTGCCTGGCAAACCACTTGCCGACATTGCTGGCCGCCCGATGGTGCTCAGGGTGCTGGATCAGGCACTGGCTTCGGGCGCGGAAGAAGTCTGGGTTGCAGCAGACCATCAGGACGTGTTTGACGCGGTGTGCGCCGCAGGCGGCAAGGCGCTGATGACCCGCACCGACCATCCGAGCGGAACCGACCGCCTCGCCGAAATTGCCAAGACCCTGGGCTGGCGCGACGATGAAATCGTCGTCAACGTGCAGGGCGATGAACCTCTAATCGACCCTTGCCTGATCGCCGCCGTTGCCGAAGGATTAGCCACCGAGGCCGACGCGGCCATCGCCACTGCGGCGCATCCTCTCGTTGATATAAATGAAGTTTTGAACCCCAATGTAGTCAAAGTCGTATGTGACGCGCGAGGACGCGCACTGTATTTTTCCCGTGCCCCAATTCCGTGGGCGAGGGACGGTTGGGCTGACGGCGGGAGCGGGTATTGGCGCGATTTGCCATTGCCCCCGGGGTTGCCGGTTTTGCGCCATATCGGGCTATACGCATACCGTGCCGGTTTCCTGCGCCGTTATATTACGCTGCCTCCCGCATCCATCGAACAGTGGGAAGCGCTTGAACAATTACGCGCGCTCTGGTACGGCTATCCGATCCGAGTGTTGACACTTGAGGTCGCACCGCCCGGCGGGGTCGATACCGAGGAAGATTTAGCCCGTGTCAGGGCAGCTTTTGCGCGCAAATGACCATTGTCTTTAGCATTTTCCAGCATTCTTTCCCATCGATGGATTGGAATTTTGGTTGCATTGGGTTTGACCGCCGCCCGCGACAAGGTTTAAGTTCTGTCTTTTGGTCAATAACAACCGCTACGATGGCGGCCTGGATATTTTTGGAGCGCGTAATATTTTGGAGAGAACATGAGAGTGATTTTGTTAGGGCCTCCCGGCGCAGGCAAAGGCACACAGTCAAAATTCATCAGGGAAAAAATCGGTATTCCGCAAATTTCCACGGGGGACATGCTACGCGCTGCAGTACGGGAAGGAACTCCCCTGGGGGTTGAAGCCAAGAAAGTGATGGAGGCGGGACAACTTGTTTCCGACGGCATCATCACCGGGCTGGTCAGGGACAGGCTGAAATGGGACGACTGCAAGGTCGGTTGTCTGTTTGACGGCTTTCCACGCACCATTCCGCAGGCTGAAGCACTGAAAGCTTCCGGCATATCGATCGATATCGTGCTCCAAATTTATGTGCCTGATTCCGAAATTGTCGACCGAATGAGTGGCCGCCGCATGCATCTGCCTTCGGGCCGCATCTATCACGTCCGCTACAACCCGCCAAAAGCCGAAGGCAAAGACGACGTGACCGGCGAAGAACTGGTGCATCGCGACGACGACCACGAAGAAACCGTGAAAAGGCGGCTGGAGGTCTACCACGCCCAGACCGAGCCGTTGGTCGAGTTCTACCGCAAGTGGGCGGCGAACGACCCACCACATGCGCCAAGGATTCGTAGAATCTCGGGACTTGGCTCGGTCAACGACATCACGGCGCGGGTATTTGCCGCGCTACGCTAAGCCGCATTGCCTGTCCCAGCCATATCTGGGCCGCGATGAACCTGTTGTACGCCCAGGCCGGCGGCACAGGCCAGTGCCGCCGGAGCGATTGCTTCGGCGCGCACGAACCGCACCTGCGCATTGGGATGGTACTGGCAGCGCGTTACGGCATTCTCGGCATACTGGCCTGATCGCTTACTGCACCGTCCGGCGGCGAAAATCGCGCGGGCGCATGCCAAGGGCGAACAGCGCGGCGAAGTAACTCGCCGCACCGCACACGACGAGCAACAGCAAATGCGCCACGCGGCTCACGCCGCTCCGCGCCAGCCAAGTTTCGGCTGTGCCTGCGGCAAACCATAGCACTGAACCAAGAACCGCCAGCGCTACGAGCAATTGAAGCGCGAAGCGCCCCCAGCCGGGTTGAGGGATATAGACCTTACGCCGCCTCAACCCAATATAGAGCAAGCCTGCATTCAGGCAGGCAGCCAGCCCGATGGACAGGGGCAGCCCGGCATGGGCAAACAACCTGACAGTAACGATATTCATCAACTGGGTAACAACGAGGGCGAAGATGGCAATCTTCACCGGGGTACGGATGTCCTGCCGCGCATAGAAACTCGGCGCCAACACCTTGACCATGATCAGGCCGGTCAGGCCCACGCTATAAGCCAGCAGCGCATTGCGCGTGAAAAGCACATCATCGGGCGTAAATTTGCCGTACTGGAACAACGTGGAAATGAGCGGCACGGCAAGAATCGCCAGCGCTAGCGTAGCGGGCAAAGTCAGGAGCAAGGTCAGGCGCAACCCCCAATCGAGCAGCGAGGAAAATTCCTCCATACGCTGATCGGCGTGGAGCTTGGAGAGGCTCGGCAGGAGAATCGTCCCCAGCGCAACGCCAAGCAGACCGGAAGGAAACTCCATGAGGCGGTCAGCATAGTAAATCCACGACACGCTTCCTGTGGGAAGAAACGAGGCGATCATGTTATTGATGACCTGCGATAATTGGCTGACCGACACCCCCAGCACGGCCGGGCCCATCAAGATGAGGATACGGCGCACCCCAGGGTCGGAAGGGTCGAACTTCGGTCGCGGCAGCATGTTGATCCGCATCAGGGGGCGTATTTGCAGCAGCAATTGCATCACGCCGCCGAGGAACACACCCCAGGCCAGCGCCAGTGCAGGCGGGTCAAAATACGGCGCGGCAAACAGTGTCATGCCAATGAGCGAGATATTGAGCAGCGACGGGGTAAAGGCCGGGATTATGAAGCGGTTCCAGGTGTTAAGGATGCCAGCGGCCAGCGACACCAGCGTAATGAACAGGATGTACGGAAACATGACGCGGGTCAGTTGTACGGTCAGGGCAAACTTGTCCGCATCCGCGTGGAACCCCGGCGCCACGACGCGAATGACATACGGTGCGCCGAGCACCCCGAGCAGGGAGACCCCCGCAACCACCAACGCGAGCAACGTAGCAACCCGGTCAACCAGGGCGCGTGTGGCATCCATACCCTGCTTATTCTTGTATTCGGCCAGGATCGGGACATACGCCTGCGAGAACGCCCCTTCCGCGAACAAGCGACGCAGGAGGTTGGGAAGTTTGAACGCAACAGCGTAAGCATCAGTAGCCATTCCCGCGCCGAACACGCGGGCGATGATGGCATCGCGGAGAAACCCCAGGATGCGCGACACCATGGTAATGCCACTTACAGTAACGAGAGCGCGGAGAAGGTTCATGAGAGGCAGGCAGGGCTTTTTGCCGGGCACCTTGTTTTCAGAAAGACGGCATGATAGCTGTTTGGTGTGAAAACGGGACGTTTTTGCTTGTTGCGTTCTTTACTGTGAGCAGCTAAAATCACGCCCTTCGTTTTGAACCATCTTCACAGTTCACAGGATTTTTTTCATGGCCAATTCGCCACAAGCCCTCAAGCGCGCGCGCCAGGCGGTTACAGCCCGTGCCCATAACGCAAGCCTGCGTTCGCGGCTGCGCACTGCGATCAAGGCGGTGCGCAAGGCCGTCGCCAAGGGCGACAAGGCAATCGCGCAAGCTGCTTTCGTTTCGTCGACAAGCGTTATCGACAGCATCGCCGACAAAAAAATCATCCACAAGAACAAAGCCGCCCGGCATAAAAGCCGCCTGTCGGCAGCAGTCAAAGCAATGGGCTGACCCCAGCGCTGTCTGGAATGTAAAGCGGCGGCTCCTTGCCGCCGTTTTCGTTATATAGGCTATTGACGCATAAAACAGGAACGAGCAATGCTAGACTTACAACTGTTGCTTTTCCTTGCACCGATGCCATGACTTCTCCACGCCTGATCGAAGAGATTGCCGCCAAGATTGACGAAATCGGCGAGCGCATTTCCGGGCTTACGGCCAACAACCCTGCCCGTGGTTTCGAAAAAAACGTCAAAGCCGCCTTTGCGTGCGCAACCAGCAAACTCGACCTCGTCCCCCGCGAAGAATTCGATGTGCAGCGCGAACTGCTGCTCAAAACGCTCGATAGATTGGCCGAACTGGAAGCCCGCGTGGCCACGCTCGAAGCTGGCGCGCCCTCTTCATGACATTTCGTTCTCTCGAATAATTTGTCATAATCCGTCCCGGTTCTGTTTTTACCTGGATGGAGATTGAAATGACGTTCGCGCTCGTCCGTACCCGTGCGCTCGACGGCCTTGCTGCGCCCGAGGTCACGGTCGAAGTTCACCTCGCCAACGGTATGCCGTCCTTTACCCTCGTCGGCCTGCCCGACACCGAAGTGCGCGAAGCACGCGACAGGGTGCGGGCAGCTTTGCTGATTTCCCGATTTGAATTCCCGCAGCGCCGCATCACCGTCAACCTCGCACCGGCCGACCTTCCCAAAGAAGGCGGGCGTTTCGACCTGCCCATCGCGCTGGGCATCCTGGCCGCTTCGCGGCAGATACCGGCGCGTGCGCTCGAAGGGCAGGAATTCTGCGGGGAACTGTCGCTCGACGGCAGCCTGCGCGGCATCCGTGGCGCGCTGGCTGCGGCGCTGGCCACCCGACGCGCAGGAAGGGCGCTGTTCCTGCCTCGATCCAATGCCGACGAAGCTGCCCTGGCGCGTGGAGTAACAATACAGGCAGCGGATTCACTGCTGACGATCTGCGCCCATCTCACCGGGCAGGTCATCATCCAGCCCCATGCCGCCCCCGTCACGACGGACGCAGAAGCAACCGAAAGCGGCATGCCCGACCTCCTTGACGTGCGCGGCCAATTCCAGGCGCGGCGCGCACTGGAAGTCGCCGCTGCCGGCGCACATTCACTGTTGCTCTACGGCCCGCCGGGCACGGGCAAATCGATGCTGGCCAGACGCCTGCCGGGGCTGCTGCCACCGCTCGATGAAGACGAAGCACTGGAAAGCGCAGCCGTCTATTCGATTGTCGGCAGCTTTGACGCCAAACGCTGGCGCATACGGCCCTTTCGATCCCCGCATCACTCAGCTTCGGCCGCAGCGCTAATCGGCGGCGGGAGCGTCCCGATGCCGGGCGAAATTTCGCTTGCACATCACGGCATCCTCTTCCTGGACGAATTTCCCGAATTTGACCGCCGGGTGCTCGAATCCATGCGCGAGCCCCTGGAAACTGGCGTAGTCTGCGTGTCGCGCGCCCGACAAAGAGCCGAATTCCCGGCGCGTTTCCAACTCGTGGCAGCGATGAACCCCTGCCCCTGCGGCTATGCCGGCCATCCGGCGCGCGCATGCACCTGCACCCCCGCCCAAGTCGCCAACTACCACGCGAGGCTTTCCGGCCCGATGCTCGACCGCATCGATCTCATCATCGAAGTACCGCCCGTCCCCTATTCCGACTTGGCCGGACGCCCTGCGGGCGAATCGAGCGCCACCGTCCGAACCAGGGTAGCCCTGGCACGCGAGCGGCAAATATCCCGCCAGGGCGCACCCAACGCCCGGCTTGAAGCAGGCCAGGTCGAAAAACACTGTGCCCCGGACGCAGCAGGCGCGGCGCTTGCCGAAACCGCGATGCACCGCCTCAACCTCTCCGCACGCGCCTACCACCGCGTACTTCGCGTCGCGCGCACCCTGGCCGACCTGAGCGGCGATGAGCGCCCCGGCGCAAAGCACATGGCCGAGGCAATTCAATACCGGAGAGGGTTTGGCATGCCAAAATGAAACCGCCGCGCACTCCCGCCTTCGCACCGAATGCATCCCACGCGGGGAATAGTAATCAGGATATCCTTGCGCCGCCCTTGCCCTGACCTTGCGTTTTCCTATCTTCAGGTGAAGTCTTTCCAACTCCTGGCGGGCTGCCCTCCTCGCCCGCCCTGTGATCAGGGTGAAAACGACGGGAAAGCAGGCCCGAATAGCGGGAAAACAGATCCTGATGACGGGAAAGCAGATCGGGCAAGCGACGGATCATGCCGAAGAAAAGCCTCACATGCATAGCCAGAATGCGCAGGCTGTCACGAACAACCCGAAAATGAGATAACCCGCCAAGCGGATAGCGGATCGCCACTGGCAAATTAACGAAAGGCACATTCTCCCAGTCCAGGCGCACCGCGATTTCAGAGTCAAAATTCATGTGTCTTGCATGCGTCATCGTAGGTAGGATAGCCATCATCTTTGTTAGCGGATACAGCCGGAAACCGCACATCGGCCCGGCAATACGCCTCGACAATGTGTTGATCCACACCAGCACGAGGGCCAGGCGGCTCGCATAAAACCGCAAGCAAGGAACCATTGCGTCGTAAAGCGGGGATCCAGCGATGATGGCATCGGGATTTTGTGCCGAGGCATCCAGGAATCTGGGTACGACTTCGAGTCCGTGTTGCCCGTCGGCATCCACCTGTAGGACATGGGAAGCCCCGTATCCATACGCACTGTGAATCCCTGTCATCACTGCTGCACCCTTGCCGCGATTTTCCGGGAGGCGCACGAGCTTTACCGATGTCCCGAAGGCCTGTTTCGTGGAAACGATCGTATCCAGTATCCGGGCAGTGAATGTGTCGCTACCGTCATCGACCAGGATGACCGGCAAGCCATAGCCGCGTAGCGTAGCAACGACATCTCCAACGGTTTCACCATGGTTGTATACGGGAACGACGGCAACGGTCTTCGTTTTCATACCGGCCACCCTGCCCCGCTTAACGGCTTCCTTGGCGGGCAAACACGTGTTTCCTGACATCCTGCAGATAGTATCGAGGATGTCGCATCAAATTTTCCGCCCCCCTTACGAGCGGCATTGAGGACGCCAGTCAGGGCATGAATCTTTATGGACATGAATCTATAGATGCTCATACATTAAGTGTGAGGATTGTGTCAGAACGGCATGTAACACACAACATACGAAAAGTCCCATAGTCTGAATCCAGCATGTTGTGGTATCATTTAATGTTATTTTATAGGTCGCTTTGGCCCCGTTACCCGTTCCTTATGGAGCCTTGCCCCTCTCCCCGGCTTTTGTGCCATCCCGTTCACCTGGTTTCATTCGGTTTCGGCTCCGGCATGTCGCCAATCGCACCCGGTACAGCAGGTACGTTGGCAGCTTGGCTGCTTTATCCACTGCTGCGCACTGCCCCATTGCCGGATATGGCCTTTCTGGCGCTGCTTCTCGTCTGTTTCGTAGTCGGTATTTTTGCGACCCATCACACCGGCAAAGTACTGGGTGTTCCCGACCACGGGGCGATTGTCTGGGACGAAATGGTGGCGATGTGGTTCGTGCTCTTCTTCACCCCACCGAGCCTTATCTGGCAGGCCATCGCAGTGGCGCTTTTTCGCCTGTTCGATATTCTCAAGCCACCACCGATCCGTCAGGCGGACAGCCACTTCAAGAACGGTTTTGGCGTCATGCTCGATGACCTGCTTGCTGCTGCCTGTACGTTGCTGGCGTTGGCCGTGCTCGTCCGTCTCCATGCGTTCGGAGCTGGAGCCTGAACATGGATCGAAGGATTGCCGAGCTTTCCAACCTCCTGGGCCAGGCGTTGTCCGCGCGCGGCTGGATGCTTGCCACGGCGGAGTCCTGCTCAGGTGGCCTGCTCGCCGGAGCCGTCACAGACATCCCAGGCAGTTCTGGCTGGTTCGAGCGCGGTTTCGTTACTTACTCCAACGCTGCCAAGGTGGAGCTCCTCGGCGTTAGCCCTGCAACACTTACCTGCTACGGTGCGGTGAGCGAGGAGACGGCGCGCGAGATGGCCGATGGCGCCATCGCCCACAGCCATGCCGACGTAGCGATGGCCATTACTGGCATTGCCGGACCAGAGGGTGGCAGCGCCGCTAAGCCCGTAGGTACGGTATGGTTAGCTTGGCGGCAGCGGCATGGCAATAGCGGCACTCTGGCTGAAACCCAATGCATCCCCGGCGACCGCGAAGCCGTTCGTCACCACGTCATCACAATCGCACTGGAACGCCTGATCGCATTGGCCAGAACCGGCTATTAACAGGATGCTCAAAAAGTCTGAAGCACTGGAGAAACCTATGTCTACAAGGCCAAAAATGGCCGAAAACTACCTTGTAAAGCTGTTTTTCGGACTGATTTTGACCTGTTTTGTGGACTCTGGCACCTGAAAAAATAGTTTTTGAGCACCCTGTTAAACATGTGAAAACATATTCGTTTTGACGACGTGTTTTCAGACGCTCTTCCACCCCGATAACCTAGTCTGGTAGAACGGCATAAGGTCACAACAACTTGAAAAGTATACTCTTTCCGAGCGCGCGGGCGGCAGCTTCTACGTAATCGAATCTCGAAGCGTGCCTCAAATTGAACAACCTGACGATCTGCGGCATATACCATCCCAATCGTCGGGCCAGCTCGGACTTTTTCATGCCCTGGCTTATCATCGTCTGATACACCTCAAGTTTTGCGCATTGTAGAGCGGAGAGGCATACCGTTTTTTGCCCTTTGGCAGGTTTTCCGGGATGGGGTACCGGAAGGCCCGCGACAATGTAGGAAGACAGCTCCGTTACCAACGCATCGGCTGCGCGTAAGAGCGCATCCTCTTCATCCGCACCAGAAGCAACAGCCTCTGGTACATCTACAAAGGTGGCGCATAGCGTACCGTCACCGTTCGGTGTGAGTGTCACAGGATAAAACTGCATTTTTGCCTTCCTCTGCCTGGAGTTTTCACTTTGCAAACAAGTCATCCACGACCAGCCGCATCGTCGTAAGAGACTAAATGCATCGTCTCGACATCAACGCCTGGAACTGTTTCTTTCAAGACAAGCTCCTTTTTGACAAGTTCGATGACGGTCAGTTCGGTGACGATGAGGGATCAGCAAGGGCAATAACGCAGAACACACGAAGATGCGCGCCAGACTCGTTTCTGCGATACATAAGATGCGGTCGATGATGGCATTCATGCAGCCGATGACCGGATCTATTATTCCGGCATAGAATATTATTCCAAAAAATAAAATTCCAAAAATAAGCAATAAGCGATCAACAATAAATATCTCAGTCTCCATGCCAAAACCATTTATCAGAACAGAAATGATTGGCACTGCTACCAGTGCTGCCAATGCTACCATTAGTGACACTCTATGAAACAGAATAACCACCAGAAATAGTGGACAATCTGAATATAACGATTATCCTTTCATTCCGTGTATTTCTAAAAGAGGGTTTCAATTCCTGTTGTCAGGAACAAATTATTTATTTTTCTGACAAAAGATTATGGTTTATATTCTATAAAAATAGTTGTATTTGTTAATTAAATTTATCAAATATCAACAATATAATAAATCAATTATGATATATCATGTATCAAGGCATCAGACATATTCGTGCATTTCTCAGCGTTGCGCGTCTGTGCGGCAGGTGGCACTTACTTCATTTTACGGAATTCATCCCGGCAGGGGCGACGTTGCGTCCGACCAGGCTGCGGATCAGGGCAAGCCTGCCGTGAAAAAAGTGGTCGGCCCCCGGCACGACGATCACCGGAAACTTCTGAGGACGCGCCCAGTCGAGTACGTTGGACAAAGGAACGGTATCGTCTGCCTCGCCGTGAATGATGAGAACCGGCATGTTCCCCGAAACGGTAGGTGTCTCATATTGCCTTGCACTGTCCCCAACCATGTCCTTGGTCATGCCCGTTGCCATGCCGACCAATACGAGATGACGCGGAAGCGTACCCGCAGCAGCCAGAAGGCCGATAAGCCGCGTCTGCACATAAGCTCCGAATGAGAAACCGCCCAAAACCAGAGGCAGGCCCTCACCCCATAACATCCGTGCCCAATCGAGCACGGCCAGCATGTCTCCAGTCTCGCCTGCCCCATTGTCATGTCGCCCTGCACTTTTGCCAACCCCCCGGAAATTCGGCTGCAAAGCCGCATAGCCCAATTCCCGAAACACACGGGCCAGGGTCGTGACTACTTTGTTGGTATTCGTACCTCCGAAAAGTGGATGGGGATGGCAGACGAGCGCGATGCCCTGTACTTCGGCAGGCAGATCGGTCTTGACTTCGATTTGTCCCGCAGCGCCGCGCACAAAGACGGAACCTGTGGAGGCCGGACAACGCATGATATGGCTCCTTATCAAAGAAAATGATGAGAGGTCAGACAACAGAACGTCCGCTTTCAAAGCGCTCGCCCCGCCATAGGCCGAGGGCAGAAAGATAGGCCAGCGCGACAAATGGCCAGATGGCAGCTACCAACCGGCACAAAGCGTAGAAATTCGGGTAGTTGGCACGCCGGATGATAACCGGCCCGCCACTGATATTACGCAAAAAATAAGGACTCTCCGGCATCATGTTGATGAGCACGGAAGCCATCAGAAGACTAGCTCCAGCCAGCGCATGCTGTGCCACCCTGGGCAGGCGTAGGGCGATAAAGAGCAAAACCGCCCCGGTCAAAAAGCCGTATTGGACACCAGGGGTCAACCAGGCCAACGGGCTGGAGGGGACGAAGAAGAAGGTAGAACCCAGCAGGCGTGCGCCCATACCCAGCAGAAGCAACCCCACGACCAGCACCAAGCTGGACGTGCGTAGTGTGCAGCGCGCGAACAGGCCAACGGCAAGCATCATACTGGCAGTCTGCGCGGTCTCGAACACGATGAGGCGGTTGGGCTCAAAAGGCAGTGGCGGGGCAATATCGAGGAGCCTGCGCAATTCGCCCCCGGCAAACAGCAGTTGGTCTGGGGTCAATTGCACGAATACCCAGAGAACGATGAGAATCAGGGCAATATCGCCGGTCAGCCCATCATCGGCAATGTAACGTTCGCGCAAATACATCAGGCCGCGTCCTGGCGCGAATAGCGCCTGCCCCCACCGTACCCCGACCAGCGCCCCCAGGAACGCGCCTAAACTGTTGGCGGCCAGGTCGACGTTGCTGGAGGTACGTGTGGGCAGGAAATTTTGTAAGGTTTCCATGCAAAAGCTAAGCAGTACGGCACATAACACCGTGGCAGTCGCTCGCCTTTTCCATATCCAACGCTGTGGCAGCGCAGAAATCATGATAAAGCCCAACGGCATATAACCGATGAGATTGACGATGATTTCTCCAATTTCGAAATATTTAGGCCACGGCGCAATCAGGTAATCGAATATCGGCAGCCCCATCCCTCTCCAGTTACTCATAGGGTACAGGCTGGCGCAAATCAGGAGCGCAATGTAGACGATGGCGAGGTGGCGAGAAAAATATTGAGAAGAAGACACATTAAAAAGGCATGGCGTCGAAACTAAGCGAGTTTAGCGGAGTTTTCCGGGCGAAGGCGAACACTCAATGCATGGTTGTTTGCCCAAGTGAAGCGATCCGCGCTTTTCTCCAAACCTCTTTCCGGCTAAAGTCACGCGTTAGTTAACTCGAATTTTTCCTTTCCGCCGTGCGTCTCCTGCGCCTTACCAGAATTGTCTCCCTCAGCCTGCGGTTCGGCCTCGACCGTATCATTCTTGATGCCGATCAAAGCGGTCGCCTCGTCCGTTGGTGGGGCTGGTTGTTTTTCTGGCGTAAATTCGATGAACCGAGAGGGGTGCGCCTACGTCGGGCGCTGGAAACACTCGGGCCGATTTTCATCAAGTTCGGGCAAGTGCTCTCAACGCGGCGGGATCTGCTGCCGACCGACCTGGCGGACGAACTCGCCCTGTTACAGGATCGTGTGCCGCCTTTCCCGGCAAAACAGGCCGTTGCCCTGCTGGAGTCGTTCTACGGACGTCCGGTCAACGAGGTTTTCCGGCGTTTCGAACTCGTGCCGGTAGCTTCGGCTTCGGTGGCACAGGTGCATTATGCCGAACTGCCCGATGGCACGGAGGTTGCAGTCAAAGTATTGCGGCCGGGGATCGAAAAGATCATTGAGCACGACATCGAACTTCTGGAAACCGGGGCCTTGCTGCTGGAGAAAGTCTGGTCCGGGAGCAGGCGCCTGAAACCACGCGAAGTCGTGTCCGAGTTCAGCAAATATCTGCGCGATGAACTCGACCTGATGCGCGAAGCGGCCAATTGTGCACAACTGCGGCGCAACTTCAAAAACTCCCAGCTGCTGGTCGTGCCCGAGGTGTACTGGGACTGGTGCGGCCCCCAAGTCATGGTGATGGAACATATGTACGGCACGCCGGTTTCGCACATCTCGAAGCTGATCGAACAGAAAATCGACATCAAGGCATTGTCGCGGGCCGGGGTCGAAATCTTTTTCACCCAGGTATTCCGCGACGGCTTCTTCCACGCCGACATGCACCCCGGCAATATCTTCGTAGATACCAAGGGCCGTTACGTCGCCCTCGATTTCGGCATCATGGGAACCCTCAGCGATGTCAATAAGGATTACCTCGCACGCAATTTCCTCGGCTTTTTCAAACGCGACTACCGCAAAGTGGCGCAGGCGCACATCGATGCGGGGTGGGTTCCCGCACACACTCGGGTCGATGAGTTCGAATCGGCTATCCGTAGCGTGTGCGAACCAATTTTCGACCGCCCGCTAAAAGATATTTCCTTCGGCAGAACCCTGTTACGCCTGTTCCAGACTGCGCGCCGCTTCGAGATGGAAGTCCAGCCTCAACTCGTCCTGTTGCAAAAAACCCTGCTCAATATTGAAGGCCTGGGCCGCCAACTCGACCCCGATCTCGATCTCTGGACAACCGCCAAACCTTTCCTCGAACGCTGGATGCAGGAACAGGTTGGTTGGCGGGCGCTCCTGCGGGAAGTGAAAAGCGAAGCGCCCAGTTGGGCGGCCATCCTGCCGCGCCTGCCACGGCTCGCTCATCAGGCGCTAACCAATGGGCATACACAACGCATCGCGCTCGAAGAGCAACTTGTCGATATCGAGCGCCGCCAGCGCCTTAATACCCGCTTTCTCGTGGCACTCTCCACTCTGGCCGCTGTGTTCCTGGTATTCGAAGTATGGAGGTTTTTCAGATGACATTCGCCGCAGTCCGCGCGCATCTGCAACAGATACAATTTCTCTGCATCCGGACATGGCTCAGATGTCCAATGAACAATCGGCATAAGTAACAGACAACCCTGATAGAGAACGGACATGACAGATACTGCCTCCCGGAAAATCGAGCTCGTCTGCCCCGCTGGCGGCCTGCCGTCGCTCAAAGCAGCGGTCGATAACGGCGCGGACTGTGTTTACTTCGGTTTCAAAGACGCTACCAACGCCCGTAACTTCATAGGACTCAACTTCGACCTCGCCCAGATTCAGGAAGGCGTTGCCTATGCCCGTCAGCACGGGTGCAGGATTTTTCTCGCCCTCAATACCTACCCACTCGATTCCAACCAGGCAGACTGGATCACGGCCATCGACCGCGCTGCCGAATTGGGCGTCGACGCCATCATCATGGCTGACCCCGGCCTCATGGCCTACGCCGCCCGCACCTACCCCGAATTGCGCCTGCACCTGTCCGTGCAAGGCTCGGCAACAAGCTATGAAGCCATCAACTTCTACCACGAGCGCTTCGGCATCCAGCGCGCGGTGCTCCCTCGGGTACTGTCGCTCGCGCAGATCGTACAACTCGTCGCCAATACCCCGGTAGAGATCGAAGTGTTCGGCTTCGGCGGCCTGTGCGTGATGGTGGAAGGCCGCTGCGCCCTGTCCGCTTACGCCACGGGCAAATCTCCAAACTGTAACGGCGCCTGTTCGCCCGATGCCTTCGTGCGATGGGAACAAACCCCGCACGGCATGGAAACCCGCCTGAATGGCATCCTCATCAACCGTTACGCCGATGGGGAACGTGCAAGCTACCCAACACTGTGCAAAGGCCGTTTCATCGTCAAAGACGAAACCTATTACGCCATTGAGGAACCCGCCAGCCTCAACACCCTGGAGATGCTTCCTGAACTGGCCCAGGCGGGTATCTCGGCGATCAAGATCGAAGGCCGGCAGCGCAACCCGGCCTACGTCGCACAAGTCACGAAAGTCTGGCGCGCCGCGCTCGACGCGTTTGCCCGCGACGGAGAACGTTTCACGGCACAGGAAACCTGGATGGCCGAACTCAACAAGGTTTCCGAAGGTCAAAGTTATACTTTGGGCGCCTACTATCGCCCCTGGAAATAGGTAAACGCATCGTGTGATGAAACTCTCTCTTGGCCCCTTGCTTTACTACTGGCCGCGCCAGCAGGTATTCGATTTCTTTGAGGCCGTCGCCGCCAGCGACGTGATCGACATCGTCTACCTCGGAGAAACCGTCTGTTCGCGCCGCCACGAACTGCGCTGTGAAGATTGGTTCGAGATTGCCGCCAGGATTGCCGCCACTGGCAAGGAAGCGATTCTCTCCACCCAGACGCTGATCGAATCTGAATCCGACCTCAAAACCCTGCGTTATATCGTCGAAAACCGGGATTTTCGCATCGAAGCCAACGACATGGGCGCGGTGCGGCTGCTTGCTGCCACTGGCCGCCGCGACTGGATTGCCGGGGCCACACTCAACGTGTTCAACCCCACCACCCTGAATTTACTCACCACCGAAGGTGCGAACCGATGGGTCGCACCGCCCGAGATGCCTGGAGCCGACATTGCCGACCTGCGCGCCAGCCTGCCTGCCCCCATTGAAACCGAAATCTTTGCCTATGGCCGCCTACCGCTTGCTTATTCCGCGCGCTGCTTTACCGCCCGCCATTACAACCTGCAAAAAGACGCCTGCGAATTCCGCTGCATGAAGGAGAGCGACGGCATGCTCCTGCGCACGCGCGAAGGCGAGGCTTTCCTGACCATTAACGGCATCCAGACCCAATCTGCGCGGGTTTACAACCTGCTCGGCGACATCCCGCACCTTGCGGGACACACCGAAATCCTGCGCATCAGCCCGCAAAGCGCACACACACTGGAAATCGCCACTCTGTTCCGCAAGGCGCTCGACGGACACATCACCCCGGAAGCCGCCTTCGAAGCCAGCCTTGCCCTGATGCCGGAAACTCCCTGCAATGGTTTCTGGCACGGGTGCGCTGGACACGAACTGGTTTCCCCCGAAAACGCCGGAAAACCATTGACTACTCTGGCAGCGGACACCGTTTCCGCCAAAACGTTTGGGCCATCGGTTACTGAAACCGCCTCCGGCACATCGTCCCCGCTGCCCTTTCTTGCCTCCCTGCTGCCTGCCAGTTTACGCGCGCACTTCGAGGCGCGTTTCAAGGACTGGCTAAAAGGCCCGCATCCGCGCCTGCCCTCTTTCACCGTACCGAAGCCGCTAGCAAGGATCAATGCCCACCTGCCCAAATTCCCGCCCGCATTAGCGCTCACCACAGCACTTAATCTTGCGCCGGAGAGTATGTTGCCCCGTGCGCCGCTGGCGCCGCTCACCGGTCGCCGCCTGTGCCTGTGCGTATCCGATGCCGGGCTATGGCTCGATTTCACGCTCGGCGCCAATGGCCGCTTTCATCCCTGCCGCGCAAATGCAAACACGCCGCCGGAAATGACCATTTCCGCCTCGCTACGCGATTTCATTGCCCTCGCGCTCGGCGAAGAAGATGCCGACACTCTGTTCTTTGCCCGGAGGTTGCTGATGGAAGGCGATACCAGCCTTGGCGTACTGGTCAAAAACACCCTCTCTTCCACCAAGTGGAGCACCTTCACGAGCCACTGAGCATGGAATCAGAGCGTTTTGGATTCGGGACACCCTCCCCCACAAGGGGGGAGGGGAGGATACATACCCTCTTCCCTTTGCGGGAGAGGGTGGCGCGTAGCGCCAGGGAAGTTCAGGTTGAAGCCGAAAGCACTTTAAGAAACTGAAAGATGGAGATGCTTGCGATGCCCGCCTGCCGAGCAATCCTGCCCATTTCTCTTATTGAACAAAGGGCCGAAGTTCTCACGACGGAAGGGATATTCTTCAAATCTTTCCTGGATGCTATCGACAAAAGCACGAACCGCCGGATCCACTTCATACCCACCTTGGACGCGGCCAGTATTTAAACGGGAAATATCAACTCCATTCGGTTGTCCATTCCAACCGGGTAAAGTGCCTGAATCATTGGTAGATGAAATAAAGACACGTTGCAACGAATAGCCCTTTGCAATATCTGGGCGAATAACATGATGAAGAGCGTCGATCAGACGCTGACTGACATTGTTCACAGCAGTCGAATCAACTTCGACTTGAACACCATTGATGGCAGAAGGAATAGCAGGCATTGAATTGTTCTCCAGAAAATGTTCATAAACTAGATCACCATGCCGAAGTTGGCTTACTTTGCCACCTAAACTGCTTGCCGCGATGTAAACGAGCGCGGCACCGCGTGGCGGTAAGATGTAACTTCAACAGTACATTATTATACAGTCTTCTATTGAGATAACGTCAATGCAATCGTCACTTATTTTAAACAATTCGACTCACAATGTGCTTTCGCATCGAAAACCTGATCCATCTCGTCGATCCACGCCTGCTGGATGGCTTCGAGGATACGTTCACCGCATCGCGCGGGGGCATCGTCGAACCCTGGCAGCGCTTTCACCCAATTCATGGTGTAACGCGGTATTTCCACCGTCAGCGGTACTGTGCCGACGATGACCTGACAAGACAGCCTTGAGCGCAGGGCAAGCCTCCAGGTGCGTAGCGTCCCGTGTGGCCTGCCGTTGGGCATCGTCGAAACAGGCAAGAACGGTAACAACGGTTCCAGTGAATTCGCCGCCCAGGTTAAGTTCGTAGGATTTAAGTTAGTAGGAATAATGAAATATTCGAGCCAGGTTTCCTTTTCATTCATGCTCAAATGAACTCTCCGACCGAGTGCCGGAAAGCATCTGTAGTACTGCACTCGTGCACATTTAAGGAGGCAGTATGGGAATCTTCAGCAAAATCCTCGCCAAACTTGGCTTCGGCGACAATGAGGCCACCCTCAAACCAGCCCCGGAAGCCACACCGATCATAACCGCCAGCGCAGCCCCAGCGGCACCGACCGCGCCGGTAGCGATCAGCGCGGTCGACGTGGTAGGCAAACTGGAAGGCATGGCCGCGAGCAATCCGCAAAAACTGAACTGGAAGGATTCAATCGTCGACCTGTTGAAGCTGCTCGGTCTGGACAGCAGCTTTGCGGCACGCAAGGAATTGGCCATCGAACTCGGCTGCCCAGCCGAAAAAATGGGCGATTCGGCGCAGATGAACATCTGGCTGCACAAGACCGTGCTCCAGAAGTTGGCCGAAAACGGCGGCAACATCCCAGCCGAACTGCTTTGAATCGGCGCATGCTCCACAAGGCCCGCTCGAGTGCGGGCTTTTTTCAGCCTGCTTCGTCGATCCACGCCTGCTGGATGGCTTCGAGGATACGTTCGCCGCAGCGCGCGGGGTCATCGTCAAACCCGGGCAGCACCTTCACCCAATTCATGAGATCTACGAAATTTACGCACACGGGGTCGGTTTCAGAATGGGTTTCAAGAAGCTGTGCGGCGATTTCGTGAACGTCCGTCCATTTCAATTTCATCCGTGCTTCTCCTCGCGAACAAGGTTGATGGTGTAGCGCGGTATTTCCACCGTCAGCGGGGCCGTACCGACGATGACCTGGCAGGACAGCCTTGAGCACAGGGTAAGCCCCCAGGCGCGGTCGAGCAGGTCTTCTTCGTCTTCTGTGGCGTCTTCCAGTGCATCAAAGCCTTCGCGCACGATGACATGGCAGGTGGTGCAGGCACAGGATTGTTCGCAGGCGTGCTCGATTTCGATGCCTCCGGCAAGCAGTGCGTCGCAAAGGGTGTGCCCTGCTTCGGCTTCGATGACTGCGCCCTGTGGGCAGTATTCGGCATGGGGCAGGACGATGATCCGGGTCATGACATTGCGCTTTTGGATTCAGAGTTCGGCGATGTTGTGCCCGGTCAGGGCGGCGGAAAGTGCACGGTTTATGCGGCGAGCGGCAAAATCTTCAGTAGCCTGGGACAGCGCGGCAATGCCGTCTGACAGGGCAACAACATCGTTGCCGCCGACGAGTTGGCGTAGGTGCGCAATGAGGCCGTCAATTGTGTCGCGCGTAGCTGTATCGAGCAGTTCACCATCGGCGGCAAGCGCCTGGGCACAAGCTTCGAGAAGGCGTTCGGCTTCGAGTTGCTGTTCACACAGGGCGCGGACGGCCAGATCGTCACTGGCATGATCCAGGCTGGAACGCAGCATAGCAGCGATTTCGTCATCAGTAAGGCCGTAGGAAGGCTTGACGTGAATGCTCGCCTCCACGCCGGTACTGGCCTCAAGCGCGGAAACGGACAACAGACCGTCGGCATCGACCTGGAAAGTGACTCGGATACGCGCCGCACCCGCTGTCATTGGCGGAATACCGTGCAACTCAAATCGGGCGAGCGAGCGACAATCGGCGACCAGTTCCCGTTCTCCCTGTACGACATGAAAGGACATGGCCGTCTGGCCGTCCTTGAAGGTGGTAAATTCCTGCGCCCTCGCAACAGGCAGGGTCGCGTTGCGTGGAATGATTTTCTCGGAAAGCCCGCCCATCGTTTCCAGCCCGAGGGAAAGCGGGATGACATCAAGCAAAAGCCAGTGATCGCCCTCCCAGCGGTTGCCCGCAAGCGCGTTGGCCTGCATGGCCGCACCGAGGGCAACGACCTTGTCGGGGTCAAGGTTGGTCAGCGGTTCCTGCCCGAAGTATTCGGCCACTGCGCGCTGGATGTGCGGCATACGCGTCGCCCCGCCAACCATGACGACACCTTTGACATTACGGGGGGAAAGCCCGGCATCGCGCAACGCGCGTTTGACCGGGGCGATGGTTTTCTGGACGAGCGGGCGCGTCATCTCAAAGAAGGCAGCGCGGGTCACGGTGAGGTCGACTTCTTCCCCAGAATCGAGCCGGAGGCGGAACGGGGCTTCTTCGCTGATGGTAAGCAGTTCCTTAACCGCACGCGCAGCCATTTGCAAGCGGCGAGCATCTTCGGCGGAAGGCGGGGCGATACGGGCGTTATCAAGTACCCAGCAGTACAGCCGGTGGTCGAAATCGTCGCCGCCCAGGGCAGTGTCGCCGTTGGTGGAGAGCACTTCAAACACGCCGTGCGTGAGCTTGAGGATGGATAGATCAAAGGTTCCGCCCCCCAGGTCGAAAACCGCGTAGACGCCTTCGGAAGCGTTGTCGAGACCGTAGGCTACCGCCGCCGCCGTGGGTTCATTGAGCAGGCGCAGGACGTGAAGCCCAGCCAGACGCGCAGCGTCCCGCGTGGCCTGCCGTTGGGCATCGTCGAAATAGGCGGGAACGGTGACGACGGCTCCGGCGAGTTCGCCACCCAGGCTCGCTTCAGCCCGTTTCCGCAGGGCGCATAGAAGTTCGGCGGAGATTTCCACGGGGCTTTTGCTGCCCTGCACGGTACGCAGTCGCAACATGCCGGGGCTTTCTTCAAATACGTAGGGCATCGCTTCGATGTGGGTCACATCGGCAAGGCCGCGCCCCATGAAACGTTTGACGGAAACGATGGTATTGCGGGGGTCGGAGACGCGCGTATTCATGGCATCGAACCCGAGTTCGATGCCGCCGCCGTCCCGGTAGTGGACAACCGAGGGCATAAGCGCGCGTCCCTGTTCGTCGGACAGGCAGACGGCAATGCCGTTCCTGACCGTGGCAACCAACGAATTGGTCGTGCCGAGGTCGATGCCTACTGCCAGCCGGTGTTTATGCGGTGCGCAAGACTGACCAGGCTCGGCAATCTGCAACAAGGCCATGTTTTCCTTTCGCCCGTATAAGGTTCAATCAGTTGTCAAGCGCCGCCAGGGCGTTGTCGATCCCAAGGCGGAGTTTGTCGAGAAACATCAGCCGCCGCACGGAGTCGGCAGCGGCTTCGAGGTCACGCCGGTCGTCGAGTTGTTCGGCCAGTTGCGCAACGATCCCGTCCTTCTGGGTTTGCAGGCGTAACGCCAATTGTTCCAGTGCGTCGACGTCATTGGCTTTGCGCGCCTCTTCCACCGCCTCGCGCCATTCCAGTTGCTCGAACAGGTATTCGGGAGCCACCACGTTTCCATTGATAGCCTCCGGCCCCATCCCGGCCAGTTCGAGCAGGTATCTGGCCCGCGTGACCGGTGTTTTGAGCGCAGTATAGGCTTCGTTGACCCGCAACGCCCCCTGCATCGTGCCATGGCTTTCGGGCGCATGGCGGTCTGGGTGCACTTTGGTCTGCAGCGCGTGCCAGGCGCGGTCGAGCGCCATTTCATTGACCCGGAACTGGCTCGGCAGGCCGAATAGGGAAAAGTAGTCGAGAGAAAGGTCAATACTCATAGGCAGTAAGCAACACGGCAACGTGATGATAAAAAAATTTGTATTGTGCTATATGCTGAAACTCTCGCCACAACCGCACTGGTTTTTGGCGTTTGGGTTATTGAACTTAAAACCCTCGTTCAGCCCTTCCCGCACGTAATCGAGTTCGGTTCCATCGAGATAGACGAGGCTTTTCCGGTCAATCACGATCTTGACGCCATAGCTGTCGATAACGAGATCGTCGTCAAGCGCCTGGTCGACAAATTCGAGTTTGTAGGCCATGCCGGAACAGCCAGATGTCTTTATCCCTAAGCGGACGCCAAACCCCTTGCCGCGCTTGTTGATGAAATGGCTGATATGCCGGGCAGCACGTTCTGTCAGGGTGACATTCATGTCATTTTCCTCCATGTTTCTTTTTGTAATCGGCCACTGCAGCGCGGATGGCGTCCTCGGCCAGTACCGAGCAATGAATTTTGACGGGCGGCAGCGCCAGTTCTTCGGCTATTTGCGTATTTTTGATCGTCAGCGCCTCATCGAGCGTTTTGCCCTTGACCCATTCGGTCACGAGCGAGGATGAAGCAATCGCCGACCCACAGCCGTAAGTCTTGAAACGGGCATCCTTGATGATGCCGTCCTTGTCAACCTTGATCTGGAGTTTCATTACGTCGCCACAGGCAGGCGCCCCCACCATGCCGGTAGCTACGCCTTCTTCGCCCTGCTCAAACGACCCGGCATTGCGGGGGTTTTCGTAATGATCCAAAACCTTGTTGCTGTAGGTCATGCTGCTTTTCTCCTGTTCCCTCGCCTCTTCTTTGTTTGATCGTTGTTAAAGCTTTGAATTTAGCGTGCCGCCCACTGTACCGTATTGAGATCGACATCTGCCTGCACCATTTCCCAGAGCGGGGAAAGATCGCGCAGCTTTCCAACCCCGCGCCGGAGCACGTCGATGGCGTAGTTTATTTCTTCGGCAGTGGTGAAACGTCCAAGGGTGAAGCGGATGGAACTGTGGGCCAGTTCATCGTCGCGACCGAGCGCACGCAGGACGTAGGAAGGCTCCAGGCTTGCGGAAGTGCACGCCGAACCGGAAGACACCGCAATGTCCTTGATCGACATCATCAGGGATTCGCCCTCGACATAGGCAAAGGAAACATTGAGGTTGTGCGGCACACGATGTTCCGGCGCCATATCGCCATTGACGTAAGTGGCTTCGATGCCGGAAATACCGGCAAGCAGCCGGTCACGTAGCGCACGGATGCGCGGCAGTTCGGAAACCATGGTCTCGCGCGCCAGACGGAAGGCTTCGCCCATGCCAACAATCTGGTGTGTCGGCAGGGTCCCAGAACGCAATCCGCGTTCGTGGCCGCCGCCGTGCATCTGGGCTTCCAGCCTCACACGGGGCTTGCGCCGCACGTAAAGCGCGCCAATGCCCTTGGGGCCGTAAGTTTTATGGGCGGAAAAGCTCATCAGGTCGACGGGCAGCTTCGTGAGGTCGATGTCGACCTTGCCTGTGGCCTGTGCCGCATCGACGTGGAATACGATGCCTTTTTCGCGGCAAATTGCCCCGATTTCCCTGATAGGCTGGATCACGCCGATTTCGTTGTTGACCAACATAACCGAAACGACACTGGTATCCGGGCGCAACGCTGCGCAGAAGGTATCGAGGTCAACCAGGCCGTTTTCCCGTACGCCGAGGTAAGTGGCCTCGAACCCTTCGCGTTCGAGTTCTCGCACGGTATCGAGCACCGCCTTGTGCTCGGTCTTGAGAGTGATGAGGTGCCGCCCTTTATCTTTATAAAAATGCGCAGCCCCCTTGATAGCGAGGTTATTCGACTCTGTAGCCCCCGAAGTCCAGATGATTTCGCGTGGGTCTGCCCCGACAAGGGCCGCCACATCCCCGCGCGCCTTCTCCACCGCCGCTTCCGCTTCCCAACCGAAGGCGTGGGAACGGCTGGCAGGGTTACCAAATCGTTCGGTAAGCCAGGGAATCATCGCCTGAGTCACAGCCAGGTCGACCGGCGTGGTAGCCGAATAATCAAGGTAAATAGGGAGTTTCACCATTTTTGTTTCGTCTGGATAGGGGAATCAGGTTTGGCGAGTGGTGGTATACACCAATCCCAGCAATACCGATAGAACAGAATCATTCAAACTGCCCGGGTCTGTATCTGTGCTTGTCCTTGCCCCATTTTCGGCGATATTGCCTGTTCTTCCTCAGACACACGGGAAGCAACATAAATGGGCCGCCCAACCAACGAACCGAGCGTCACCGAGTCCAGATAGTCGAACATGTGCCTGTTCAGGTTGCTCCACAGGTCGTGTGTCATGCACTGCGCGGTGTTGTTACAGTTTGCCCGACCGCCGCAAAGGGTCGCGTCAAGCGGTTCATCGACCGCAAGCACGATATCCGTCACCGTAATCTCATCCATGTCGCGCGCCAACTGGTAGCCGCCGCCCGGCCCGCGCACGCTTTTCACGAGACTGCATCGGCGTAGCCGCCCAAAAAGTTGCTCCAGATAGGAAAGGGAAATGCTCTGGCGCTCCGAAATACCATTCAAGGTCACCGGCCCATTTCCCTGGCGTGAAGCCAAGTCAATCATTGCCGTCACTGCAAAACGCCCCTTGGTTGTCAACCTCATGTCTCCTCCGTTGTTCATTATCTTGGTTGTCGCTGCCGAATAACCATTCGCCCCGGTAAATACCCGAGTTAAATGTTCAACAATTTAAACTATACCAATTTCCGTGTAATTTAGTCAACTACTAAACCGGATAAATCAAAAACTCGCGACACACCTACTTGTCTTTGTGCAACAAGTTTTATATAGTTCATGGCTTCCAACGCGGGGTGGAGCAGTCCGGTAGCTCGTCGGGCTCATAACCCGAAGGTCGAAGGTTCAAATCCTTCCCCCGCAACCAATAAAATCAAGGGGTTGCAGCAATGCAACCCCTTGTGTTTTTTGACCGGGCTAGCACCGGGCTAGCACAAAAACGGTTTTCACCCCTGCGACTACTAATATGTTCACGCCGGCCGAAAACTGACCATGTAGGGCGGGGTATACCGGCCCAAAATTGACCAGGGTATTTAACCTGTCCTGCCTGATTTTTAGGCAGGAGGAAGAGGTGATGACCATGGAGATG
>Ga0123353_10001050_pt1 | contig 33837 bp, 29 predicted proteins | sample TergutLab28metaG_3_FD_92763 | JGI IMG/M metagenome (GOLD analysis project Ga0123353, IMG submission 92763) | Labiotermes labralis P3 segment gut microbial communities from Petit-Saut dam, French Guiana - Lab288 P3 | ecosystem: Host-associated > Arthropoda: Insects > Digestive system > Gut ... | reverse complement strand
TGATGCCGAGCTGGGCAGCTTCAGCACCTTGATGGATGATGCCGACCTCATCTATCTCTACGACGGAACCCTCGAAGGCATGCTGAGCTCAGTCTTTGCTGCCTACGGGCGCCACGAGCATCCTAAAAATATCGTTGAGGCCCATGACCTGCAGGAGAGCATGCTCTGCTCTTATGTGCCCATACGAACCGAGCTGCGCTACGCGGCGCGCGTGCAAAAGGGCATCGTCGAACAACTGGGAGACCGCGCCTATGAGGATGTCAAGAAGGTCTTTCTCTCCGATGATACAAACAAGGGCGGCGTAATCTACCGCTTTCTTCGCTATGCCTTTAAAGCGGGGCGCTGGTCCATGTCGCATATATCCGAGCCCCCGGTTGCTGACTTCCTTGAAATCAGAAAGCAGGTAGAAAACGAGGCGCACTACATGCTGATGTTTGTGCGCTTTGCCCACCTGCAAAACGGCGTGTTCTATGCGCACATTGAGCCCAAGGCCAGCGTAGTGCCCCTGATAACCGACCACTTTGCGCGGCGGCTTAATGTGCAGCCCTTCATCATCTACGACAGCGTACACGGCCTGGCGAGCGTCTTTGACACCGAACGCTGGTGGCTGGTGAGTTCTGACGAAATCAATCTACCCGCGCACAGCTGCGTTGAGGACGACTACCAGGCACTTTGGCAAACCTTTTATGACACCATTGCCATTGAAGAACGACGCAACCCCCGCTGCCAGCGCAACTTTATGCCCAAGCGCTTCTGGGGCAACATGTGCGAGCACATCCCCCCGGAACTCCGCAAAACAAAACCCTCAACCGAAACCCCCACACACGCAGCCCGCCTCCAAGCCGGCAGTCAAAAACTGTTGGATGCCCCTCTTTAAACCCAGGCAAGTTTCAGTTCTTTTTGTCTCTCAGCGCAATCAGCTAAGTAAAGGTTTATCAAGCTCTGGTAGGGGATGCCAACTTCAGCAGCTTGCTGCTTAAAATAATTAATTGACGTTTCGTCAAGGCGAATTGTAATTTGCTTCTTCAGCTTTTTCGCATAAGGATTAGGCTTTGAAGCGCTGAAGTCGTATTCTGCTCTCATCACACTATTTTCCATAACTTCTCACCTCGTTCTTTGTTGCTTTTCTTGCAGAGATGATTCTGATTACCTCATCACTTTCTCTGTAGCAATGACAAACCACCAGTAGTCTCAGCTTGTTGCTGATGCCCAAGATTATGAACCTGTCCTCATCATCAGAATAATCAGGATCAGCAATCACTCGGGCATTGGCATCAGAAAAAACAGTTTTTGCTTCCTCAAAAGTAACCTGATGCTTGGTAATATTTGCTAAACTCTTTTGCTCGTCCCAAATAAACTGTATTTCTTTCATAATTATTTTATAATTACACCCTTCTCGTTGTCAAGCTGCTTCTCACAACTGTTGCAACGCAGTTACCACAGCAGTGATTTGTTCTTGAGGAGTTGAGGCGCCGGCGGTTACGCCTACTGTTTGCACTCCCTCAAACCAACGCGGATCAAGCTCTTTGGGGCGCTCGATGTGATGCGTGTTAGCGCACGCGAGTTCACAGATTTCAGCGAGGCGGGTGGTGTTGCCGGAATTGCGGCCTCCTACTACCACCATAGCGTCCACCTTGTGCGCTAGCAGCGCGGCTGATTCCTGGCGCTGGGTGGTGGCAAAGCAGATGGTGTTCCTCACCAGTGGATTCACACCCCGCTGCTTGAGCGCCTGCACAATGTCATCGAGATGCGCCACGTTTTGCGTGGTTTGCACTACGATTCCCACGGGCCCTTCAGGCAGTACCTCGGGCAGATCGGCGGGGTCTTGCACCACCAAAGACTCTGAGCCGGCGTAGGCATCAATACCCTCTACCTCCGGGTGCCCCTTTTCTCCCACAATCACCACGGAATAACCCTGGCGCCGCAGCTCTGTGGCTGCCTTTTGGGCCTTCTTCACATAGGGGCAGGTGGCGTCAACCACTACAAGCTTGTTTTCGCGCGCCTCGTCTATCACCTGAGGAGCCACGCCGTGAGAGCGAATCACCAAGACCCCCTCTTCAACCTGCTCAACGCTTTCAACCTCACAGATGCCGCGCAAAGCCAACTCCGAAACAACCTGCGGATTGTGAATCAAAGGCCCCAGCGTATGCACCTTGCTAAAATCCAAGGCAGCCTGATTGGTAAGCGAGAGCGCACGCTCCACCCCATAACAGGCCCCAGCATAATCAGCAAGCTCAACCTTCATACTTACTCCGGCTCTGGTAGTGAGTAGATGGCTTTCATGATGTCTTGTGTAAAGCGGTGCAGTTTCTCGTTTCTTTCCAGTCCGTCGTAGGCGGGGTTGTCGAGGCTCATCGGCTCGCCAAAGGCCAGCTTGATTTTGGGAAAACGCCAGAGCTTGGAATCTTCAGGGCTAATCTTTTCAGTGTTCCAGAGGCGCAGCGGCACTACGGGTGCCTTGGCAAGGCTGGCAATCATCCCCACGCCGTCGTGCACCTCGCGCTCGCCTTCAACTACATCCTTGCCCCTGCCCCTGGTGCCCTCAGGAAAGATGCCCACAATCTCGCCCCGTTTTAACATGGCAACGGAGCGTTTGACCACCTTGATGTCGCCCACGCCGCGCTTCACCGGATACACGCCTGCCCAAGAGGCCGCACGTCTGATGCCCTTGATCTTGAAGAACTCCTCTTTTCCAATAAAGCGAATCGTACGCGGGCGCAGAGCCTGCATCACAAAAATCGGGTCAAGGTATGAGCGGTGATTGCCGGCAAGTATAAAGCCCCCGCTGAGGGCGCAGATCTCAGCCGCCCCTTGCACCTTGCAGCGAAAAGCCGGCGTAAACACCACGCGGATAATCCCCGCAAAGAGATGATCAAAGATTCGCGGCGTGCCCTTGCCCTGATTAACCGGGTTGTCGTAGAAGTAATCAAGCGGCCGCATGGTTCACTATCCAGTCTACTACCTCGCTAATGCTCATGTCGCTGGTGTCAAGGACAAGGGCATCGTCAGCAGCCACCAGAGGCGAGTGCTCACGCGAGCTGTCGTAGGTATCTCTGCGGATGATGTCTGCCAGAATGGCTTCTCTATCCATACTGCTTGCTTCTTTACCAAAGCGCTCGGCGTTCTGGCAAAGCCGGCGCTCGGCGCGCACCTCAGGCCTGGCCGTGAGAAAGACCTTGAGCTCAGCACCCGGAAACACCGCGGTGCCGATGTCCCTGCCCTCCATGACCGTATCTTGCAGCATGCCTATGCGCTGCTGCTGGGCAACCAGGGCCTCGCGCACTCCCAAAACGGCAGACACGGGAGACACCGCCAGGTCAGTGGCGGGCGTGCGTATCTCCCGCGTGACGTCAATGTCATTGATGTACACCTCGCTCGGCAGCGGCTCGCCTTTAAGGTAGCCAAAGCTAATTGGTTCGTTGGTGGCAATGGCCGTGAGAGCGGGCTCGTCATCCAAGGCAATACCCAGCTCTAAAGCCCGCCAAGCCACCGCGCGATACATGGCGCCGGTGTCCAGATAGGCAAAGCCCAGCCTCTCCGCTGCCAGCTTGGCAACGGTTGACTTTCCGGACCCTGCCGGCCCATCTATTGCAACGATCATACCTGCCCACTTTCTGCAAAAAGGCGCTCAAAGGCCGCTATAGTTGCACGCGTATTTTCTTCGTTGCCCACGGTTACGCGCAGGCCGCCGCCCACGGCAAAGGGCCTGACGATAACTCCCTGCTTAAGCAGCTCTTGAAATGTCTGCTCGGAGTCAGGCACAAATACCCAAATAAAGTTTGCGTGGCTTGCAAAGTACTTGAGCCCCAGGCGTTCAAATCCCTCACACAGGCGGGCACGCTGTAGGGCGTTAGCTCTGCACCTGCGCTCCAGCTCTGCGTGTTGCCCAAGACTGGCGAGGGCGCCTACCTGCCCCACAGCATTAACATTAAAGGGCTCGCGCACCTTGTCGATGGTCTTGATGACCGGCTCAGGCGCAAAACCATAGCCAACCCGCACGCCGGCCAGCCCATATATCTTGGAAAAGGAGTAAAGCACCGCAATCGGCCGCTTGCCGTCATACCAACTCATGGGATCCATATGACCCAGGTCGGTTACGTATTCATAATAGGCCATGTCAAGTACCACCAGCACATGCTCGGGCACCCTGGCCATGAAGCGCTCAAACTCCTCCTGCTTAACAATGCCGCCGGTGGGATTATTGGGCGAGTTGATAAAAACAAGCTTGGTCTCAGGCTTAATAGCAGCAAGCAGCGCCTCAAGATCATAACGGCCGCCCGAGGTCAGGGGCACCTCATCAAAGGCTGCGCCAGTAATCTGGGCCGCCATGCGGTACACAATGAACGAAGGCCAACAATAGGCAACCCGGCTACCGGGCGCTAGGCAAGCCTCTGCCAAAAGCATCAAAAGCTCATTGGTGCCATTGCCCACCATGATTTGCTCATAAGGCACCTGGTAGTGCTCCACCAAGCCCTGCTTGAGGTCATAACAGGAGCCGTCGCAATATTCGTTAAGCTTGGGAAGGCAGGCCTGCATAGCCGCAAGAGCAGAGGGAAAAGGAGGAAAGGGACTTTCATTAGAAGAAAGCTTATGGATGACAGAGGTCTCGGCAATCTCGAGTATCTGCTCCTCACGCAAACCGGGCTGATAGGGCTGCATGGGTTCTAGTTCTTTCTTGAAGAAACTATTCCAATCCATCATTTTCCTTTCGGTTTATGGACAGGGGACAGGCTCCTGTCCCACTTTTTCCTTTTGGCTACACGCCACTCGAGCCAAAGCCGGCGGCGTTTCGTTCTGTTTTATCTAAAGTATCGCACTCCAGAACCTCCACGAGGGGCACTGGCAAAATGACCAACTGGGCAATACGCTGCCCGCGCTCTATGGTAATGCTGCTTGCGGTATCGGTGTTGAGGGCGATGATCTTGATTTCTCCTCGGTAATGACTGTCAATGAGTCCCGGCGTATTGACGATGGTCAAGCCCTGGGCGAGGGCAAGGCCACTGCGTGGCTGCACAAAACCCGCGTAGCCCTCCGGAATGGCAAGGGCGATGCCCGTGGGAATGAGCGCACGCTCACCGGGCTCAATCTCATAGCCTTCAGAAGCAAGCAAATCAAGGCCCGCATCTCCGGGGTAGGCATACTGCGGGAGAGGCAGCTCCTTGTCAATCCGCCTAATCTTGAGCGTCACAACCATATTACATTCCCTTGAGGGCGTTTTGAAACTCGTCGATATCCTTGAAGTCTTTATAGACCGAGGCAAAGCGGATATAGGCAACGTCGTCGATGTCTCGCAGGTACTCAAGCACAATGTCGCCCAGCTTTTTGGTGCTCACCTCTCTGCGCGGAAGATTGTTAAGCTCCGTCTCAACGTTGGTGATGAGCTCTTCAAGTACCGCCAGGGGCACGCCGCGTTTTACCGTAGCCGTAAGCAGGCCGCGCAGCAGCTTTTCTCTGTCAAAGGGCTCCGAGCTTTTGTCTCGCTTAATCACAATCAGCGGCTGATCCTTAGAAACCTCAATGGTGGAGAAACGCCAGCCGCAGTGCTCACATTCCCGGCGGCGACGAATCTGCCGCCCATCTTCTGACGGGCGAGAGTCAACAACCTTGGAATCGGTGGTTCCGCAATGTTGGCAGCGCACAAATACTCCTCTCGTTTGCAGAAGAGTATTTTAGTCTAAAAGCCCGGCCTCCATGAGGGCGGCTTCGGTACTGGTGATTATCATCTCTCTGAAATTGATATCAACATGCCGGTCAATGGGCGCGGTAGCAATTATCTTGCCCTGCCAGGTCAGCTGCAAAATGCCCTCGTGGCTGGCAAAGTAAGGCTTGATGGTTACGCAGTAAAGCGCCCCGTCAAAAACATCAACACCGGGTGGAATGCGAAATTCCGCCAGGCCCTCCCTCAGCACCAATCGTCTGCGGCAGATGAGCTCGGATGTTGCCTTCTCTTTTTTGGCGACTGTCTTGGCGGCCTTGGTGCCAGCTTTGGCGCCCTCAACTCCTTCGCTACCCTCAACTCCTTCGGCGGGCTCAAGAACCCTCACCAAACGAGCATTGCTGAGTATAAAGAAGTAGAGGAGCGGAATAGCCAGGAATACCGCTATCATGGCGCCCCCAATAACCAGGGGAAACAGGGGGAGACCCGGCTGAGCCAGTGGTACATCAGGGCTTGCAATCACGGTCTCCTGAGGCAGCGGTGCCGCAGCCCGCTCCACCACCGGTGAGTAGTTTGCGATAGTGGAGAATTGATCGGTTGCGGAGTTTAGGCTGCCCGAGTAGTTGGCAGTCACGTCATAGAACTCAAGCTCGTGCAGGCCTTCTTGCCCGCGATAAGTCACATAGGCCGTAAAGCTGTTGGGGAGCCCCAGGTGGTCTCTACCAGAGATCTCATAGGATACATCGAGAATCCTCAGAGTCCTAGTTACGGTTGCGCCCGGAGTGACCTCGCACGCAACCTGAAAGTCCATAAGCTCAGGAAGCCTGGTGACGTCGTTATCCGGCAAGCTGTAGATAACGTGCAGCTTATCAACCTGAACCAGATAGGCGTGGTAGCGTGGAGTTGCTGCAAAGGTGTTGGTGGGGCTGAGGCCAATCATCCCCTGATACACACCTTCACTTATAGCGTACGTAGCCGGAAAATATGCCGCCCAATTGCCCGCGTCTGCTGCCGGCACCTGATTGAAGGCCTGGGCAGTAAAGTGCTGGGACGGGCGCTCATAACCGGGATCATCCGCAGTGGCTACACTGCTGAGGGTATAGTCTTGGCCTTCATGCGTGAGAGCTTCCGGTATCGTGGGCGCATCGTCTGTGGATGTATGGATGTGCTCCACAGTGAGAGTACCGTCTTGATTGACGGTAATGGTGCCTGTTGGTGCCTCTGAAGCAATTGCCAAGGGAGCAAAAGCCAGCTGAACACAGAGAGCTATCATCAACATGAACGAAACATTCCGCTTCAGTTTCACAGTAATTCCTTTCTTATATTCAATCTGTGAGCGACCCTGATTGTGAGGCCCTCAAGATTAACGTCACTAATCGCCGAGCTTGCACAGCAGCACTATTTTGAACAGTGCGGTTACAAAGGTGTTCATATCATTAACTTCCAGACACTCAAAAGGCGATACAGAAAGCTCGGCCAACTAAAAACCGCCCAATATCCAGGATGCGTGATGGTGGTCCAGTATCCACTCTCAACCCACACGTCCTCGTAGACGGGTACATGGCCAACTAGAACCATCGCAGTGTGGTGACCAGCGTGCCCAGTTTCAAGCATATGCTGAGCCGCAAAACCGCTGACTATAGCGCCGCAAGTGTTGCAAATATTATGTTGCTCGTATACAGGATTATCACCCACATGCACCGACTGCCAGCCTGAGGTGTCTACCCATACCTGCTCTTCCCAAGGCGGATGCCAGGTAGGGCCACCACCACCGCCACTGTCAGGGGGTGGGGTTGTTCCTCCACCACCGCCACCAGGAGGCGAGGTTGTGCCTCCTCCGCCACCACCAGGGGGCGCAGTAGTGCCGCCTCCCCCACCGGGGCTTCCTCCGCCGGGGTTTCCTCCGGTGTCGCCGTCAGTGTTGCCGCCACCGGAGCCTCCTCCGGAGTTGTTGTTGCCGGAGTTATTGTTGGTGTTACTGTTAGAGCTCGAGCTCGAAGAGCTTGTGCTATTTGAGTTGTTGTTGCCGGCATTCGTTGACACTCCGGTAAGGGGCACGTCGGCGTCCTTAATGGTGGTGATTTTTCCTGTGTCGCTTACAGCAAGTCCCACTATGAGGGCAGCGATGATGAGAGTGCCAAGAGAGCCGAGTATGATGGCAAGGCGCTTTTTGGTGAGCCTGCCGGCCACCTTCACACCTGCCGTCTCTTCTAGGGTTTCGTCTACTGTTGTCTCAGTTAGAGCTTCAGCGCTGTCTACAAGTTTGTCATCCATGAGTTCACTCCCTGCCCCGTACTCTTTGCCGTCGTTTAGCGAGGGCTATGAGACTAACTCCCGCTGCCGCTGCAAGAACACAGAAGATTCCTATGGTCCTTATCGTATCGCCGGTTGATGGCATGGAGCGGATGAGCCCTCCAAAGAAGGTGCTCACAAAGCCGCCACCTATGCCAAGATCGAGCTTATCATAGGTGAAGGTCTCTATGACCCGGGTTTCTACCGCGTCATGGTCAATATCAGTGAGTACCGGTGACTCCGCTCCCCAGTTCCTGAAGAGGTCTGCTTGAATTGAGCCGCGCATGACGGTTTCATTTCCCATTTCATCTTCGGTTTTGAGCGCTTCTGTGGCCACTACGGAATACCACCAGTCTCTGAGCTCAAACTCTACGTACTCGCCGAGTGCTTCATGCTCATCGGGGGTCATGTCATTTCCGCCGTTAGCACCCCAGCCGGTGCCGGTGTAAAAGCCCTTGACTACCCCACCGTAGACCACTCTGAGCCCAATGATGTATTCATCTTCTGCTAGACCCAAATCTGCCACATCAAGGCGAATGGCCGTAGTGGTAGAAACACACTCTTGCCATATCACCCAGCCGGGCTGATTAGAGACGTACATGTTGTTGTGGGGATTATTGGCGTTATAGGGGTTTGCTGCCATGTAGTCATATCCAAACACTACGGGTAGTGCCGGATCGGTCTTATTGGTCTTGTAGAGAATACACATGAGATTGTCATGGTCCATGCCCGGAGGGGCAGTGCCGGTCCAAAGCGTAGTCATGCGGTAGCCAAGTGAAGTCACGTGCTCTAGCGAGTCGGTGATGACGAACTCATCTACACGCACGTTAGAAGTAGAGCGTGCCCCAAAATTGTAGTAGTACTCTTCATAACCCACACGGTTACCGGCATTGTCTTCTCTGCCGTCTAGTGCGGTATTGGTAAGCGGTATGGTTCTCTTGTAAACCTCAATAGACACCTGGATGAGATCGTTTTGGAATACCTGCACCTCGTCAGTGCTCGCCTCAGTTATGGTGAAGTAATGGGGACCGTCCCCGCTCTCATCTGCATCAGCATAGTTTGGATCTGGTCGTGTTTCCTCAAGCTTATAAGAACCTGGTGCTATCGGGCTAAAGACGCACTTACCATAGTCGTCGGTTACGTGGACTCCGACCACTTGCCAGTCCCCCACTCCGGGAGCGCTCTCGATAGAGAGCGTGAACTCGGTGTTGGCTACCGGGGCGCGTGTGTCGGTGTCTACCTTCTCTACCTCGAGGTCGCGCGGAACCTCAGGCTGGATGATGGGATTCAGACGGGTTATAGGCTCCATAAGGTTTCCGGTTTCCCTGACCTGCTGCACACTGATGGGGTTAGGGTTAGGAAGGTAATATCCAGGAGGAGCCTTCGTTTCCTGTATGGCCACGGTCCCAAGGGGGATTGTTGCATCACCATGCTGATCAATATATAGAGGGTCACTGCCTGGCACCAGAAGATTGCTGGATAGATAAGTGCGCCCATTAGCGATGGTCTTAAAAATCCACGTTCTAGTCGGCGCTCCTGATGCCTCAGCCTCCTCTATGGTGCTATAGTAACCGTCCCAGTAGCGCACCGTGAACTCAGCGTCGGCCAAAAGAAGCCCACTTGGATCGTCTTGGCCCCAGGCCTCGCCGGTTCTGGTGTCGAGCTTCTGTACTAACATGAGAGCAGGGTCAGCATATGGCATATCCACCAACTCAAACACCTCAAGTGTCGAGTTAAGAGTAACCGGGTAGACGTTATGATCTAACGCATAGCCCTTAGGCGCCACCAGCTCCTTAACCCAGTAGGTCCCATATACCAGATTGGTAGCCTTACCCGTAACACCCATGCTGTTGGTAATGAACGTATACAGACGGTTTGCGTCCCCCTGCGCATCCGCCCAACTCTTGTAAAGCCCGTACTGTGCCCCTGCCAAGTCATAACAACTGTTGCCGTCAGTAATTGAGGGGTTTGCAGAGCGTTTGATAAGGGTGATATCACCCAAACGAATGTAGTCGTCTTCCATCATCAAAGGGGTATGCGTTGAGCCGTGGGTAATTGGGTAGATTAAGTAGTCTAAGTAAAAACCCGGAGGTGCCACCAGCTCCTTTATGTAGTAGACGGCGTTTCTGAGTCCTACTACCGTGCCGCCGTCACCTTGACTGTTAGTGACGAAGGTATGAACACGATTTACATCAGCTTCTGCGTCCGGCAAAGTGAGATACAGCCCATACTGTGCGCCTGCCAAGCTATAAAGAGGATTTGCATTTGTCACACTAGGATTGACAGAAAGCTTGCGCAGGCTTATATCTCCAAAAAACGGATAAGGCACCGTAACATATTGGTTTCCAAGCCTCTGTGTGTTGGCCCAGGGGCCGTAAGCAAAGACACTCAAAACCATAATGCCTGCCATGCGGTCCACAGTATACACCGTACAATACAGCGGAAGGCCAGCATAGTTAACTGATTCCGGTCCGTTAATCCCCGGGTCAAGGCAGGCAATGGGAAACTCAATGCGGTTGCCATGCCAGTAGGTTACTGCAGTAAACCAACCGTGTTCAATTGAATAGTTCCAGTTGCCAACCCAGGTCAAAGTTAAGGTGAAGTTATAGCCCGGATAGGCATCATTGGGGCCTAGGGCTGGGGGATTTTGAGAAAGCTGCCGTATTATCGGCAAGAGCGAAACAGTGAGCCCCCCAACAGCAGTCCCTATGGCGCCCCCAAACTCAATGTCGCCAAAAAGGAAGGTGGCATCATAGCCTGAGCCATTAGGCACAAGGTAGGCACCCGTAGAGGTCTGACCTACTTGGGGCGCGCCGGGAGTGAGCACTGTTGCCGGGCCGGATACACTATTTACTTCAAAGCGTTTGGAAGATACGGTTCCTTCCACGGTGCCATTAGCATTGACAGCTGTTACCGTGAAGGCGGCGTCTAAGACGATATTGCGGTTTGCTGCAAGGTAGTAAGCGTGGAATTGGCTGAGGTAATTGATGTAAGGCTCACCACTTAATAAAGTAATCTCCTCAAAGGCCTGAACTTCCGCCCCAGCTACTGCCAAAGCACCCTTGCCCTGCAGCGCCCCTCCGGGGATGAGATTACCGTCAACAGCAGCTCCCTCCTCACGAGCGTCAGCGTCATCATGAGCGCCATGCTCCTCATCAATAAGCGCATCCTCAACAACAGGCACAAGCGCGCCAGCAAGCTCACCATCTGCCTCAATCACCACATAGGTACGAAAAGCAGTAAAAGGCGCATCCGGATACCCGGCAGACCCAAAGAAAAAGGTTGCCTCGTATACAGCAACCCCCTCACAAGCCTCAACAAGGCGCAACACTGAGCGATCCGAGCTTGTGCCAGCCATCGGATAACCCTCGCGCTCAGTGAGCAGCAAGCCGCTTCCATCGGCGTAATCAGGCGCGGTCATGCCATTTGACAAAACCTTGGCCAGACCGGGCACCTTGATGACACTTTGAAGCGCAGCTCCCACACTGGTGACGGAAAGCGTAGCCCCGGTGATAACCGTAACGCCGTCGGCCACCGCCGCCAGGGCTTCATATTCACCTATGAGCTGGGCGTAACGTGCGTCTGCTATCCAATAGGATTGTTCCTCTGCGTTCTCATCTTGAGGAGATGGCAACATCCCGCCATCCTCTCCTTCATAAGATGGTTCTGCAGGCAGTGCACTTTGCGGCACGTTGTTTGGTGCGTTTACCAGCGTATTGTCTAGAATATCCCCTGAAATTGGTGATTCCGCAACAGAAGCACCCTCCTCGGCGGAGGCTGCCCCTGTAGAATCAACCGCTTGCACTACTGGCTCATTGGCAAGCGCCGTGAGAGCATTTATACTGTACTCAGTATAAGCAAGCGATCCTACAAGAACCACGGTGAGCAGTATGACCAGTACTTTTTTCATCGGACCTCCTAGTCGTTGAAGTAAGCTTTCTGTGGTGTAGACATAGGGCATTATGAGCGCATTTGTATTAGATTTTTTTACGGATAAGTATTGCGATTCTCCTGAGTATAGTTTATTATGTATTTAATGTAAAGAGTTATTTGCAGAAAACATGTAAATCTTAAATTTACAGAAGGACACCGATTTTGAAAGGATTTGAAGAATGGCTTCCCAAAATGCAACAAAGTCAACCACAGCAGGAGCGGAGGTGTCAGAAAAAGTGACCGGCACAAAAATCCCCACGGCTATGATTCCCAAGGAGCTCTACGCGGATATCATCCAACTAGCTGCATACAACAAAATCAAGAAGATAGGTCCGCAGAGCGACTCTGCGATTTTGCGTGAGGCCCTTACGGCTCTCATGAAGCACGTTGGTTACAAACCACATGACACAGACATCTTGGCTGCCCCCAAGGCCTCCCTGGTAAAGAAGCTTGCCTCTATTCATCAGGATGCTCAGCTTGACGGTGGTATTCGCAAGACCTTCAGCGTTTCCATAGCTGATTATGACGCAGCCGAGGGCTTTGCCTCTTACAACAAGCTGCATGGCTTGCTACCAAAGAATGTTTCTCAGCTTTGCCGTGATGCCCTAACGTTCTACATCTCTCAGGTTGAATATAAGTTTCGCCCTGAGTAAAGTTTTAAGTGGGAAACTAGAATACTGTTTTAGTTGGGAAATTTAAGGCGTCTGTAGCGAATACGGTCAAACCTTATGGGAGATTTGATTGGTAGGTTTGGCACAGTGCTGGCGAGACCAGCGCTGTTTGTGCTGCCGCCAACTCTTTAGATAGCGGCATTGATGCTACAATCATCCCAAGTGATTAAGCGTTCATGACGCGCCGATAAAAGTTGGCAGGAGCAGTAGATAGTGTCAGAAGTATCTCAAGACAATAGCAAGCAAGTCCTCGCTTCTGAGGAGCTCATAGCACAGGCTTATGCAGCTATAGCGAGTTCTGGCAGGCACGGAGCGCCTCCCGCGCCAACAGGGGCACCGGTGGCCGTTCAGGCACCGCCGAGTGCCAAGTCTGCCGCTGCCACCAAGAGCGCGCCCTCAAGGCCCGCTGCTGCACCAACTGCCTCTCAAGCTCCCTCTCTCCACCAGCAGGCACATACAAAGCCCACTGCCGGGCCCAAGGTATTGCCTACCGGAGCTCCCTACCATCAGCCGGTGAGAGAGCAGGGCTCCTCATCGCCCTTTCAGCCGCCACCGCCTACCGGAGCCCCCGCCTCTCCCATGAGCAGGCCCATCGCGCCATCAAGGCACACGGTGACAACGGGTCCGGATTCCTATAACCCCAGTGCTCAGAGACCCATCAAAGTGGATTCTGTGCAGCAACAGCCAGCTAGCCACAGCGGTTACGGTGGGCAAGGGCCTGCCCCGCAAAGACCAGCCAGCCAGGGTGGCCAAGGGTCCAACCAGCAAACACCAGCCGGGCAAGGCAGCCAAAGGCCTGCCCAGCAACAGCCCAAGAAAAAGCAAGGCAGCGGAATAACCTGGTTCATCTGGTTTTTAATCATCATGTTTTTGATATTCATTCTGCCCAACCTTCAACTCCTAGATTAACGCCCGGATATATGTTTGAGACTGCTGAGAAGATAGAGCGCGCTGTGCTGGTAGGGGTAGCCCTGCCACACGATGAATGGCCGCTTGAAGAATCCCTCAAAGAGCTGGAAAGCCTGGTGTACACCGCCGGGGCTGAGACCGTGGGCTCGGCCACGCAAAAGCTTGACAAACCCAACCCGCGCACCTTTGTAGGCAAGGGCAAGGTAGAAGAGATTGCCCAGCTGGTGCGCGCCTTAGACGGAGACTTGGTGGTGTTTGATAGCGAACTCACTCCCACCCAGCAATCCAACCTTGAAAAAGAAATCAAGGGCATCAAGATCATCGACAGAACGGCGCTCATCCTTGACATCTTTGCCCTGCATGCCACCACCCGCGAGGGCCGCCTGCAGGTAAAGCTCGCCCAGAACCACTACCTGTTGCCACGCCTGCGTGGCATGTGGGCGCACCTGGCCGGGCATCGCATGGGCGGCGGCGTGGGCAGCCGCTTTGGTGAGGGTGAAAGCCAGCTGGAGGTGGACCGCCGCATGGTGCGCAGACGCATAGACTCGCTCACCGCCGAGCTCGCCAAGGTGGAGACCGAGCGTGCCACGCAGCGCAAATCCCGTGCTTCTTCGCAGGTTTTTCGTTTGGCCCTGGCCGGCTACACCAACGCCGGAAAGTCCTCACTGCTCAACTGCCTCACCGGTGCCGATGTGCTGGTGTACGACAAGCTCTTTGCCACCCTTGACGCCACCACGCGCCGCCTGGAACTGCCCGACGGACGCACGATGACCATCACCGACACTGTAGGCTTTATCCAAAAGCTGCCGCATACCCTGGTGGAGTCCTTCAAGTCAACCCTCGACGAAGTGCGCGAGGCAGATCTTCTACTGCACGTGGTTGATGCCTCCGCCGAGCAATACGAAGCCCACATGCTGGCGGTACAAGAAGTGCTGGAAGAGGTAGGCGCACACACGGTGCCCCAACTCGTTGTGCTCAACAAGAGCGATCTCTTGAGCAGCCAACAACTTGAGGCGCTCGCCAAGCGTCACCCCAGTGCTGTATTGTTCTCCTCCCTGAGCGGCTTTGGCACAAATGAACTCTTCACCGCCATCACCCGCTTTGCCGACGCCGCCCGTGAGCGCATACGCGTACTCATCCCCTTCACCAAAGGCGCCCTGGTTCGCCTCGCCCACGAACAAGCAAGCATCCTCTCAGAAGAATACACCGAAGAAGGCACCATCCTGGAGTTCTACGCCACCAAGGATCTAGCCTCCCGCTTCTCTCCCTATAACTTGACGTAACGAAAAACAGGGCGGTCAGTGACCGCCCTGTTTGTTTGTTGCTTTATAGTCTAGAGACTAGAGTGATTCTTTAACGCGCAGTTTTCTGGACATTGCCAGACCCAGTGCTCCCAGGGCTAAGAGGGAGAACAGGAGTGCCAGTCCATAAAAAGCGGTGTCGCCGGTTGCGGCAATGCCGTCTCCGCCAGTGCCGGCGCCAGGGACAGGTATCAGGACCCATACAAAGCTGACACCATCGGTGAACTCAAGATAGCCGTCCAAAGAGGAGGTTGGTTGATAATCTCCGGAGCCAAACAACTGAGACGTTGGTCCATCCCCGGTAATGATGTAAATGGCCGCGGTAATACTGCCATTAACAATTATCTCTCCGCCTTCATCAACCCAAGCACCTACGCCCTCGGGGTGTGTTGCCACGATGTTGCCGCCAATTACGATCTGTGCACCCACACCCAGTGCGTAAGCTCCAGCAAAGCCTGCGCCACCACCTGAGGTGATGTTACCAGCGACAAATACATCTGCTACGTCAAAAGCTATGACACCATCACCAGCGGCATTGTTGATGCTGCCGTTTATAATGACTACTGCGCCTCTATAAGCTGACACACCATGATTACCGGAGACAATGTCAGCATTAATCGTTGCTTTGCCGCCGTCGACCACAATACCTGCGGCCTTGCTACCAGCACCACCGGCAACAACAGACAGCGTGCCTCCACCAATAATATTGAGTGTTGCCCCTGTATTCACAATCACTTGCTGTGTCCCAAGATTCATATCGAAGCCAGACGTGTTGATGGTTAGCGTTTCTCCAGGTAGTACATAAATGAGAGTGTCTTCGTTGATATCAGCGAGCAAATTAATGGTGTCGCCGCTCACTGCCCATGACAAAGCTTCGTCTAGAGTGGTGTAAGCTGCTCCGCCAACTATCTGTGCAACATCTCCAGCCAGAGGATCAACAAGCTCATCCCCTTCGCTTTCAGCTTCTTCTCCTGCAACTTCTACTGCTTCAACAGCTACTTTTTCAGCCTCATCGGCAAAGACCATGAGTGGTGCTACGCCGAGCATGCTGAAGGCCATAATTGCAGCCATGAGTAGGGAAATAGCCCTGATTTTGCTACGTTTCATCTTTGTCTCCTCCATTGTCTCTTTTATTTGCTTAGTGCGCATTTTCTGGAGTTGTGGTTCTCCGTTTTTGCTGCCCAAAACCCACGTAATTTGAGCATCTTACAACCAAATACAAAAGCCTTCGCTATTTGCTGCAACAACAATAACATAAAGTGTGCCACTGTGACACAACAAAAACAGGGCGGTCAGTGACCGCCCTGTTTTTGTTGCTTTATAGTCTAGAGACTAGAGTGATTCTTTAACGCGCAGTTTTCTGGACATTGCCAGACCCAGTGCTCCCAGGGCTAAGAGGGAGAACAGGAGTGCCAGTCCATAGAAAGCGGTGTCGCCGGTTGCGGCAAGGCCGTCTCCGCCGGTGCCGCCGCCAGAGGTAGGTATCAGGACCCATACAAAGCTGACACCATCAGTGTACTCAAGGTAGCCGGCCTTGGACGAGACTGCTTCATGATCCGAGATTTCAAATAGAAATGCGTTGTTTGCATCCTGAATAACGATGTAGTTGGCGGCGCTAATGGTTCCATTAACGATTACTTGGCCTCCGCCCCCAACCCATGCTCCAGCTCCATCAGGGTTGGTTGAAATGAGATTGCCATTGACAGTGACTACCGTGCCCGCGCCACCCGCAAAAGCAGCACAGAACGGTGTTCCGCCGCCTGAGGTGACGTTACCATTGACTATTACTTCACTCCCATCGTAGGCAAAAATTCCGTCTCCCGAAGCACTAGTTATATTTCCGTTGATCTGGACTGTGCTACCACCTTCCGCGTAAACACCATCATATTCAGCAGAAATATCTCCATAAACGGTGACGGTTGCACCTTGAACTGCTTCGATGCCATAAGCACCAGAGACTATATTAGCAGTTACCGTTAAGTTGCCACCCTCAACCCAAACAGTGGTGCCAACAGTAATGGTTCCACCATTTACTATAGTGAGGGTGCCTGCAACATCAATGCCTGCAGTCCCAAGATCCATGCTAAAACCGGCCATGTCGAGAGTCCCAGAAACGCCGGGTGACATAAGAATATAGGTGGATTCGCTGACATCAGCGAGCAAAGTAACGGTGTCGCCGTCATATGCGTTTGATAAAGCAAGAGCCAGTGTGGCGTAAGGCGTTCCATTAACCGACGCAACATCTCCAGCCAGAGGATCAACAAGCTCTTCCTCTTCGCCTTCTAGTGCCTCAACGTCATCTTCGCCTGCAGCCTCTTCTTCTTCTCCTGCTGCTTCTACTGCCTCAACAGCTGCTTCTTCAGCCTCATCGGCAAATGCCATGAGCGGCGCTACGCCGAGCATGCTGAAAGCCATAATTGCAGCCATGAGTAGGGAAATAGCCCTGATTTTGCTACGTTTCATCTTTGTCTCCTCCGTTGTCTCTAATTTACTTATCTCCGCATTTTAAGGAGTTGTGGTTCTCCGTTTTTCATGCCCAAGGCCCACGAATTTTTGGGCACAGCACAACCAAATACAAAAAGCTTTCGCCTTTTGCTGTGACAACAATAGCATATTTTCTGAGTTTGTTGACCAGAATTTTTGGTAATTGGTAGAAATTTTTTTCTGATTAGCTGATTCAGTGAAGTTCTGATTAGCCACAACTCTCTCACCAAAGCGCGCATATGATACAGTGGAGGCTGATTCCAACACAGGGGACAACAGGGAACAGGAGCCTCTCCCCAGTCCCCTGCAGAAGAGACGGGGCGCACATGCTGGAGAAGGTTAAGCTCTCAGACAAAAAGCTCGCCAAGGAAGAATACAAGGCGCTCTACAGCAGCCTCATCAAAAAGCTGGTTTTACTGCAGCAGCAGGCGCGCGCTGAGGAGGTTGGCCTCGTGGTGCTGTTTGAGGGATGGAACGGTGCCGGCAAGGGCAGCCGCATTTCGGACATTGTGTATCACCTTGATGCGCGGGCCACAACCGTGCACGTAACCAAGGACATCGACGAAGACGAGCTCAATTACTTCCACGAGCTAAACCAAGATATCAAGGGGTTTTTCCCTGCTATGCAGGAGTTCTGGCGCGCTTTGGGCCCCCGAGGCAACATCACCTTTTTTGATCGCGGCTGGTATACCTCGGTAATTCAGCGCATGCTCTTCTCCCTTTTTGGTAGCGACCTTGGCATGGAAAAGGAAATCTCCCCGGAAAACAAGCGCCAGATCAAGGGGCTTGCTGAAAACCCCATGCAATCTATGGCGGAGTTTGAAAACCAGCTCATCGCCGACGGGTATGCCGTGCTCAAGTTTTTTGTTCACATATCGGAAAAGGAGCAGATTGACCGCCTCGCCAAGCTCTATATAAACCCCGCAACGCAGTGGCGTGTGAGCAAGGAGAAGCTGGTGCGCTCCCGCAATTACAAGCGCGCCTACTGGGTGTACGACGAGCTGCTTGAGCTGAGTGATACCGCCGCCGCTCCCTGGATCCTCATCAATGGCGAGGATAGGCGGCAGGCAAACCTCACTATTTGCGCCGAGATGGTCAACGCCCTCGAAGGTGCCCTGGCAGCTGCCCTTGCGCGGAAGCAGGCAGACCTCCTTCAAAACCCAGCGCCGGCTGAACTGGCGCCCTCAGTCTCGCGCTTTGCCCAAACAGCAATCACCCCCTGCCTGGAGCAGGTTGACTACCGCCTGGTGCTTGAAGAAAAGGAATACCGCGCGCGCCTCAAAGCCGAGCAAGAAAAGCTCCACGACCTTGAGCTTAAGATGTTCTTGAAGCGCATCCCCCTGATTCTTATGTTTGAGGGCTGGGACGCGGCGGGTAAGGGCGGCATCATCAAGCGAGTTGCCCAGGCACTTGACGCGCGCGCCTACACGATATTCCCCAGCCCGGCCCCTACGCCCCTTGAGCTGCTCCACCCGCATCTCTGGCGCTACTGGACGCGCCTGCCCAAGGCGGGCCACGTGGGTATCTACGACCGCAGCTGGTATGGCCGCGTACTTGTTGAGCGCGTTGAGGGCTTTGCCACCCCGGCTGAGGTCTGCCGCGCCTATGACGAGATTAATGGCTTTGAGCTAGACCTCGTCAACTGGGGTGCCCTGCTGCTGAAGTTTTGGGTTGAGATCAGCCCCGAAGAACAGCTAAAGCGCTTTTATCAACGCGAAGAAGACCCGGTAAAACTTTGGAAGATCACCGAAGACGACTGGCGCAACCGCGATAAGTACCCCGAATACCGAGTTGCCGTCAACGACATGTTCAGGCTCACCTCAACTAGCTTTGCCCCCTGGGTTATCCTCGAAAGCGAAGACAAGCTCTACGCACGCGTCAAAACCCTCCAACTCATCAACGCCACCTTAGAAGCCCACTTGCAAGAAAGCTAGGACGCATTCTCAAACATATAACCAATAATTCACTCGCCAATAATGTTGACCTGGCACATCTTCATGGTGAGCAAGGCGGCGTTGTGGCTCTCTTCGCTCACTCCGGCTGAGCAGCCAGCGTCTACGGTAATCCTTGTCTCGGGAAGCTCGGCCTTGAGGATGATGGCATTGGAGACAACGCAGATGTCGGTGCAAAGACCGCAGAGCTCAACTTCATCGTAGCCACCCTGGGCAACCTTCTTGGCCAGCTCAAGCGAGCCAAAGTGAGGTTTGTCAAAGACCTCGCTGCCGGCAACCAGCAAGGCCTCGCTTATTGCATGCCCCTCTGTGCCCTCAACGCAGTGCACTACCGGCAGCAGCGCCCCCTCCTGGGTGTTAAGGTAGTTATCTTGATGAGTATCCCGGGTAAAGAGAACGTCCCAGCCGTTGTTTCTATACGCCTCAATCTTCTCTTTGACCTTAGGCACAATGAGCTCTGCTTGGGCAGAACCAAGCGAGCCTGTAATAAAGTCATTTTGCATGTCAACAACAATAAGCAGCTTCTTCATTTTGCATCCTCCCTCAATGAGTTACTGGGGACGGGGAAAGTGATTTATTAAGCCGTTACCCTCATATGAGAGGTTTCTGTGTCCTTGTCACTCTTTCATTTTTCTGAGCGAGCGGAGTGTTTCCATCTCTGAGGCAACAATGCCGAGTAAGACTATGACCACACCAAGCCCTATAGTCAAGGTTACCGGCTCGCCGAGGAAAATGGCGGCGCAGAGAACGCCACTCGGCAACTCGCTGGAGGCCATGACCGTGGTAAGGCCGGTGGGGAGCTTGGGAGAACTCAGAACTATCAAGACAACCGGCAGGCAAAAACCGATGACACCGATTCCTGCGCTTAACAGGGGTTTACTAACCACCATAGGCTCGGCAAAATAATGGGGCGTGATGGCAAACGAGGCGCCAACGCTGCCGAGCGTTGAGAACATACTGCGATTTAAGGCAGGCAGCGAGGTGGCAAGGCGGCTTGAGAGCACCAAAAACGCCGTGTAGCCCACGGCAGAAAGAAAGCCATACAGTATGCCCAGGGCATTGAGGCTCTCGAGCGTGACCCCTTCGTCCAGTATGCCCGTGGCAAAAACGGCTCCAACCACCACAAACAAAACCGTCAGCACCGTTGCTGGCCTTGGAGGGGTCTTGGTTTTAACCGCCTGCACCACCATGCCCATCCACACAAACTGAAAAAGCAGCGTGAGCGACATAGCCGGCGTTAAAAGCGAAAGACTCTGGTAAAAAAAGAAGCTGACGCTGGCCGCTACAACCCCCATGCCCATCAGCTTGAGCGCGTCTTTGAAACCAACCTTTACGCGCGAGAAAAAGAGACAGACGAGCACGAGCACCACAGCGGCAACCAGGTACTGTGTGACCATAATCTGACCGGTAGTGAAGCCGGCATACTGAGCCGTTTTGATCATCGGCACCTGAACACCGTAGCAGCATCCGGCCGTGAACATAATGAGGGAGTATTTGAGTCTCTCTGGCATGAGGTTATGATACCACTCTAACACCAGGAACATTTGTTTGCATTTGTTGGGATATAGTGCTATTATACGTACAAATGTTTCTGTTAGAGAGGTTGATGAGCCATGCCGCGAGACATAATCAGCAAGCGTCAACTGCAAGTATTGGCCTACATAGCGGAGTATTCTGCTTTGCAGGGGTATCCGCCCAGTGTGCGTGATATTGGTGAGCACGTGGGTTTGGCTTCGCCGTCTACGGTGTTTTCGCATTTGTCCAGCCTGGAGCGCAAGGGCTTCATCCGCAAGGAGAAAGACTCGGCGCGCGCGCTCATCATCTTGGACAAGGGCTGGGAGGCGCTGCGCACTCACGGCTATGCAGCAGAAGCCGCCAGTGCGCCGGGAGCGGCAGAACCCGCCTATCTTGCCAATGTTAACTCCTACCACGCGGTGAGCCTGCCCCTGGTGGGCGAGGTTGCCGCCGGCACTCCCCTCTATGCCGACCAAAACATCACCGACAGCTTTACCCTTCCCAAGCAGGTTGTGGGAGACCGCGGCTCCTTCATGCTCACCATTAAGGGCAACTCCATGATAGAAGCCGGCATCAACGACGGTGACTACGTAGTTGTGCGCGAGCAACCCACCGCAGAAAACGGTGATATTGTGGTGGCGCTCATGGATGATGAGGCCACCGTTAAAACTTTTTATCGCGAGAAAGACTCTATACGCCTGCAGCCCCAGAATTCTTCTATGGAGCCGATTTATACCCGTGATGTGCAGATTATTGGCAAGGTAATTGCTTTGCTGAGGGCTCTGTAGTGAGTCACTTGTTGCCCTGAGCAAAGCAAAGTCAAAGGGCCTAGGCAGTGGCTCGCGAACTGGATTCTGAGGCTGCGCGGCAAAAAATCGCCGCTCCGCTCAGGATGAACGGTTATAATTTGTAGCATGAAAAAACTTTGGGGAGAGTTTAAAGAGTTCATGAGTCGCGGCAATGCTATGGATCTGGCTGTGGCAGTTGTCATTGGTGCGGCTTTTACCGCCATTATCAATTCCTTGGTGGGTGACTTGGTCACCCCTCTCATATCACTGCTTACCTTTAATGTTGACTTCACCTCCTTGCAGTTTACCGTGGGTGAGGGCGATAACCCGGCGGTCTTTGCTTATGGCAAACTGATTCAGGCCATCATCAATTTCCTCGTCATTGCCGTGGTTATATTCTTTGTTATCAAGGGCGCTAACACCTTGGCAAGAAAGCAAGTCCTCAACAAAACTGCTCCCACCATGCCTTGCACTTTCTGCGGCACCCAGATACCGGATACCGCAGTACGTTGCCCCAACTGCACCACTATTCTAAAACCCAGTGAGGTTCCGGAAGATGTTAGATAGGGATACACAAAGCGACCTCATAGCACAGAGATATAAGCCCCTATTTCCTCGAGCGAGGGGTGGATTTTCAGATGTCATCATCGCCTGGGACACGCGCCTGGCGCGCCGGGTGGCCATTAAAAAAGTCAACACCGGCGTAAGCTTGCCGGCAGCCAGCCTTGAAGAGGCTCGCACGGCCGCCTTGCTCTCAAGCCCCAATATTGTGAGTGTGCATGACTTTGAAGAAGGGCACCCCGAAACCCTCATCATCATGGAAAACGTAGACGGACCCTCTCTCGGCGAGCTCATGAAGGAGTCAACCGAGCTCTTGCACCTAGACGTTGCCACCACCATTCTCGAGGGCATTGTTGCCGCATTGGAGTATGCCCACGAAAACCAGGTGCTGCACCTTGACATCAAGCCGGGCAACATCCTCATCGACCAGTCAGGACGCATCAAGGTCAGCGACTTTGGCCTGGCAGAGCTGGCTGGCGCAGGCGGCTTTGGGGAGGTGCAAGGCGGAACCATTGGCTACATGCCCCCCGAACAGCTCACCGGAGGCGTGGTTGACGTGCGCACCGACCTCTGGGCACTGGCAGCCCTCACCTATCAACTGCTTACCGGTACAAACCCCTTCTTTGCTCTCAGCTTTAGGGAATCGCTCTCGCAGATTGTACTGGCGCAGTACGCCCTGCCCTCAGAACTCAGGCCGGCGCTGGGCGGAGCCGTTGACGAGGTGCTTGTCAAGGCACTCAGCCCCGAGAAAGAACAGCGCCAAGAGAGCGTAGCAGAGTTTTGGAGTGAGCTCCGTCCTCACCTGGGAAGGATAGGCCCGGGGCGCAGATCTCTCAAGACGCTCACCAGGGTCTGGGCCGGCAAAGAAGCTGCCCTCCTTGAAAACACGGAGGAGTCCGGTTTTGAAGAAACCGACGAGTACGCAGAGAAAATAGCCCATGAGGAGTTAGCGCGTAAAGCCCCGGCGCACGCCGGCGAGGGAGAAGATGCCGAAGACCCCAAAATTGCTATTTGGAATAACATATATGACGATTCCGCCGATTACAGCTCCCCCTACCAAGAAGATAGCACCCCAAGCAAAAAGCACAAAGACCACAGCAAGGACACAGCGCGGGACAAGCCCAAAAAGAAAAAGGAGCCCGGCCCTCCCTTCTGGGAGCGACTCACTCCCGGAGGTCAGGCCTTTTTTGCCCGCTTTATCTGCGCCTTGGCTGCAGCCGGTATGGTCTGGCTTGCCATGAGCTCGCTTCCCTATTTGAGCGCACCGCTCGCCCAGGCGGCATCCACTGCCGCCGCCAACACCGGCAACCCCACGCCGGCACTGCTAGACGCGGCCTTTGCCGTACGGTTTGCCCTCATGCTCATCACGTTGATAGTGGCCTTTATTGTGCCGAGGGTGGGTGCTGCCCTAGCGGTAGCAGGCCTGGGACTCGGTCTGTTCTTCACCGGCAATTGGTTTGTGGGCATACTGGTTCTTGCCTGCTGCATCATCTGGTACCTTGCCATTGGCAGGCGCGAGGTGGCCGACAGCGCCATTCTCACCCTCTCTCCCCTGCTGGCTATTCTCAGCATTCCCATGCTGGTGCCCCTATTAGCCGGTTTCTTCCAAAATTGGCGCCGCGCCTTGGGCACTACCGCCCTGGCCTGCTTTATCTGCTCGCTGCTCTCGCTGCTCACCTATGGCTATTTCAACGTCTTCTTTGGCAGCATCCTGGGCATGGGAAACATGCCTGTGTATGGGCAATTCAGCGGGCAACCGTTGGGGGATCTACTCAGCGTTTCACCCCAGCTTTTGCAGATGCCACACGCTAATCAGCTCTTTATGCCGCTGGTGAATCTCTTCACTTCGGTGGAGTTTTGGTTCATTTTTGCCGGTTGGTTAACGGCATCTGTTGTTATGTCGCTACTTTCTGGCGGCAAAAGCCGTGTAAAATATACCTTAGCAACGCTTCTTGGCATTGGCATCGTGGCAGCGGGTTACTTACTTCCGCTCTTGCTCTTTGCTGGAGCAGACAGCGCAACGCTTATGGCAGCCCTTATCATCAGGCTTGTTATAGCTGGCGCGCTCTGTCTGCTGATTATTGCCCTGGGCGTACAATCAAAACCCTCTATGCATAAAAGCAAAGGGAGAGCAAAATGAGTGTTATCTCAAAGTTTGAGAGCAAGGTGGAGGGAGCCGTGGACGGTGCAGCAGCAGCAGTCTTCAGGGGCTCCATTGAGCCGGCCCAAATAGCCAAAAAGGCCGAGAAGCAGATGAAGCGCGAGAAGCTGGTAGGCTCCGGGCGACAGTATGCCCCCACGCTCTACAACGTATTGGTCAACAAGCGCGATGACAAGCGCCTTTTTGGCTTTTATCCCACTATGGCATCTGAGATTGAGAACTATCTGTATGCCAAAGGCACCGAAGCCGGTTTGGAGTTTGACACCCGCCCGCTGGTGCGCTTTATTCCTGACCCTGGCCTTAAGAAGGGTCGCTTTGATGTGATAGCAGAGGTGGTTGCCGCCCCTATCATCCTCAAGCTCAGGGAAGAGGAGCTGGAGTACTACGGACTGGCTTCTGCAAAGTCAGAGGCAGCAAAAGCCGCAGCTTCTGAGCGCTACGATGAGCCTGAGCGCTACGATGAGCCTGAGTATTATGATGAGCCGGAGCGCTACGCGGCTTCTGAGCGTTATATGCCCAATCGCGCCGCCATTCCTTCTCCCAAATCAAACGCTGGGGGGCGGCCCGAATCCCTTGAGAACCCCTCAATAGGCAACTTTAAGGGTTTGGAAGTTCCCGTTGTTTTTGATAACATCCGTCCGGATTCATCCGGGCTGCTTCCTATCTCGCAGGGTAAATCTGTTATGGGAATCCAGCCGGATCTCTCGGCCAAGGGTGCCATTCCGGTTAAAAGCAAGGCGGCAGGAGGCGCAGATTTCTTTGGCGGCCCACCGCAGGAGCACGTAAACGTTGTGGGGCAGGCCTGTCTCATCAACCGCGCCGAACAAAAAACTATTCGCCTGGCCCACCGCAAACTTACGGTTGGACGCAGCCAGGAAAATGACATTGTAGTGGCCGATGCCAATGCCAGCAGGATCCATGCCCGTTTTTCGCAGGATGCAACCGGTAGATGGAAGGTAACTGATCTGGGCACCACCAACGGTACGCAGCTCAACGGTCACACCGTTTCAAGCGCCCTGCTCAAGTCTGGCGATGAGATAACCATTGGAACTTCCGTCTTTGAATTCACTGAGTGAATTCAAAGACGAGTTAAGAGATAAGAGATAAGAGTTAAGAGATTAGAGTTAACAAGTAAGAGATGAGAGATGATGTATTTCTGTCATTTGCCGGTTTGACCAGCCTGTGAGAGAAGAATGAAGCTGTAAGGAGCTCTTTTTGATTGATCTGACTCTATTAGTTGGACGCATCCTTTTAATACTGTTGCTTTTTCTCTTTCTTTTTGCGGTTATGCGCACGGGGGTTGGCCTCGTTAAGGGGCAGACCCGCAAGGGAGATCGTTGGACTATTGCCGTTGAGCGCGGGCCGCGCGAACTCAGGGGAGTTAAGATGCCGCTCAACGGGCCGCTGGTTGTGGGGCGCTCTCCGGGTTCTGACATTGTCATCAATGCCGATTACGTTTCTTCAAGACACGCGCGCTTTGCCCTGTTCTCAGACACCCTGGTGGTTGAAGACCTGGGCTCAACCAACGGCACCCTGGTAGACGGCAGACGCATCACCGCTCCCGCAACCCTTGAGCCCGGCTCGCTGGTGAGCATTGGCGACGTAACCCTCAGGATAGGCCGCTCATGAGCCCTAAGGCCAACGTTTCAGGCTCACGAACCAACACCGGCTGTGTGCGTGAGCAAAACGAGGATGCACTGGTTGCCCTGCCACCAATCTACGCGGTGGCTGACGGCATGGGAGGACATGCCGCCGGTGAGGTGGCTTCTGAACTGGCCGTAGACATCTTGGCAGAAAACGCTCCGTCTATTCACAGTGGCGAGGCTCTCATAAAAACCGTACGGGTTATCAACCGCGCCATCATCGAGGCAACAAAAAGCGGCTTGGGGCGCCCCGGCATGGGCACCACGCTCACCGCAGCCATTCTTGATGGAACTCGCCTGCTCATTGCCCAGGTGGGTGACTCCCGTGCTTATCTCCTGCACAATAACAGGCTGCAGCAGCTCACGCGCGACCACTCCTATGTGGGCGAGCTGCTGGCGGGCGGGCATATCACCGCCGATGAAGCCGTGGCCCACCCCAAACGCTCGGTCATCACCCGGGCCTTGGGTTCGGACCCCAAAACTGAGGCGGACATCTACGAACTAGAAGCAACGCTGGGCGACCGCCTCCTGCTCTGCACCGACGGCCTCTACGGCATGGTGCCCCTTGAAAACATCACCAAGATTCTGGGCACCGTGGCTGACCCTCAAGATGCCTGTGATCAACTTGTAACTGCTGCCCGCGAAGCCGGAGGCCTCGACAATATCTCGGTAATAGTGGTTGATATCAACGAGGAAGGCAGTGATTTTCTCACTTTTACCACTGAGAGCCAAGGCCAGCAAGACGCTGGAGGCAGGCCAGGCAGGCGCGGCAGGCGCAACGCCGGCGAAGGCAAGGGCCTCTTCAAGAGGTTTCACCTGAGTATATTCACCTTCTTGATACTTTTGGTGCTCTTGATTGGCGGTGCCATTGGCGGCGTGTATTGGTATGCCAGCAACAGCGCCTTTTTGCGCGCCGAAGAGGGCATGGTGGTAGTGTATCGGGGCCTTCCGGGCGAGGTGTTGCCGGGACTGCGCCTGGAGTGGTACGAGTACACCACCGATATCAAAACCTCAGACTTGCTCTCGGTTACCGCTGAGCGCCTGAAAGAAGGCGTGCGCGTGGACTCTCTCAATGATGCCGCCACCCTGGTGGCAGACTACGAGCAGCAAATCAGGGATAAACCGCCGTACGGAGGACGTGTTTTATGAGCACGCGATCCCACGCCCTCTCTCACGATACCCAGTCTGGGCTTACCCGGCGCTCCCTTGAGCTTTTGTTGCTGTTGGCAGCCTCGCCGGTCGTTATACTGATATTCATTTTAGCAATTTTAGCGAACGACCAACCGCTTGAGCTCAACGCCCTTGCGGTTCCCCTCGGCCTTTTTGCCGCCTTTCTCACCATGCATCTGGCGGTGCGGCGGCTTGCGCCAGGAGCCGACCCGGCTCTGCTCCCCCTTTGCTTTGCTATCAGCGGCATTGGCATAGCCTTTGTGCTGCGCCTCGCCCCCGAGCTGGCCGGCAGGCAGGTCATTTGGCTGTTTGTGGCCATTGCCGCCATGATACTCACCCTGTTTGTAGTGCGTTCGGTTAAAAAGCTGGGAGACTACAAGTACACCATCATCATCGCCGGCCTCATTTTGTTACTGCTCCCGGCCGTCATCGGCACCGAGATAGGCGGCTCCAAGATTTGGATTACCATAGCCGGCTTCTCCTTTCAGCCGGGCGAGATAGCCAAGATCTTCATCGTCTTATTCCTCGCTGCCTATTTTGCAGAAAACCGGGAGATGCTCTCGGTAAGTGGCCGCAGAGTTGGTCGCTTCAATATCCCCGACCTGCGCACCCTGGCTCCCCTTCTTCTTATGTGGGGCATCTCGATGGTCATCGTTGTTTTTCAGCGCGACCTGGGCAGTGCGCTCCTCTTCTTTGGCATCTTTCTCGCCATGCTCTATGTAGCCACCGGACGCATGAGCTTTGTTGTTGCCGCGGTGCTCCTGGCGGCTACTGGTGCCGTGCTGGCCTGGTCTTTTTTCAGCCATGTGCAGGCTCGTGTGGACATTTGGCTTGACCCCTTTGCCTACGCTCAAAACGCCAGCTACCAGCTGGTGCAGGCGCTCTATTCGCTGGCTGACGGAGACGTGCTGGGCACCGGCATAGGCCGTGGCATGCCCACCTTTATCCCCGTGGTTGAAAGTGACTTTATCTTTGTGGCTATGGCCGAAGAGATGGGCTTTTTGGGAGCAGCCGGCATTTTGTTGCTCTTTGTGCTCTTGGCGGTGCGGGGCTTTACCATAGCCAGCCGGGCAGCCTCTGACACGGAGGCCTTTAGCGCCGCGGGGCTTACGGTTTCTCTCTCGTTTCAAGCCTTTGTCATCGTGGGCGGCACCACCTTGCTCATACCCCTCACGGGGGTCACCCTGCCCTTTATGAGTCAGGGAGGCACCTCGCTCTTGGCTTCTTTCATCATCATCGGCTTGCTCCTGCGCATCTCAGACAGCGGCACCGGGCTCGAAAACGAGCTGCAGGCCACCGTCAATCTTGACGGCGGCGTTCTCGGCCGCCTGGCTCTGGGCAAGCGCCTCACCGCCCTGATAACCATACTCTCACTCTTTTTTGCTCTGGCAATTGGTAATTTAGCCTATCAGATGTTCATCCACGGAGAGACAATCCGCAGCATGCCCGCCAACAGCCACGCCATTGCGCGCGAGGCCACGGCACAGCGCGGAGCCATCATCACGGCCGACGGCGTGGTTTTGGCTGAGAGCATACCCAATGGCGACGGCACCTACACCCGCGTTTACCCGCAAGGAGACCTGGCTGCTCATATTGTGGGTTATTCCAGCGCACGCTACGGCAGCACCGGCATAGAGGCAAGTATGCAAGAACAGCTGCGCGGAGAAACCAATTTCAGCACCTGGACTCAGCTCCTCAACTCACTTGCCGGCATCCAAAACCCCGGCAATGACGTGAGGCTGACCATTGACTCCCGCATGCAGTATGCTGCCCAAAATGCGCTGGCGGGCTATCATGGCGGGGTGGTGGTGCTCGATGCCCAAACCGGCGAACTCCTTGCCGCAGCCGGCTCGCCCACCTACAACCTTAACAATGCCGAAGCCATCCTCGAGGCTGCCGCTTCTGCAGACCCGGGCAATCCGGGGCCGCTTTTTAACCGCGCCACGCAGGGACTTTACTCGCCCGGCTCAACCTTTAAGATTGTCACCCTTACCGGGGCACTCTACGGCGGCGACTACAAGCTCGCCGATACCATTGATGCTCCCGGAGTCCTTGAAATAGGCGGCGCCAAGGTGGTCAACTTTGCCAGCGCCAACTACGGCACCGTCACCATCAAGCAGGCCTTTGAGCTCTCGTCCAACACCGCCTTTGCTCAAATTGCCAATACTATGGGGCCCCAAAAACTGGTTTCTATTGCAAACTCCTTTGGCTTTGACCGCACCATTGGGCGGGATTTTTTGGTGACGACCTCGCTGATGCCCAGCCCCGCCCTCATGACCGTTTGGGAAACTGCCTGGGCCGGCGCCGGTGAGCCGGTGGGCGAGCACAAGGATTCTCCTGCCGGTCCACAGGCCACGGTGGTGCAGATGGCTTTGGTTGGGGCAGCCATTGCCAACAACGGCACCATCATGAACCCCTACGTGGTCAACAGCGTGATGGCCGCCAACGGCTCGGAGCTTACCTCAACCAAGCCCGAGACCTTTGGCAACGTGGCCTCGGCTGCCGTAATAACTGAAGTACAGTGGGCTATGGAAGGCGTGGTTGCCTCCGGCACCGGTACCGCCGCCCAAATAGCCGGCTACACCGTGCGCGGAAAGAGCGGCACAGCAGAAACAGGGCGTGCAGTACCTGACTCCTGGTTTGTTGGCTACGTGGATACCGGCAGCCGCTGCGTAGTGGTTGCCATAGTATTAGAAGAAGCAGGAGAAGGCGCAGCCACCCCCCGGGCACGCGACATCCTCCAGACAGCGATACAAACCTACGGGTAAGAGTTAAGAGTGAAGAGAGAAGAGAGAAGAGAGAAGAGTGAGTGGCACGAGATAGTGAAGAGCAACGCAGTAATGCTATTATTTAACAGACACAGAGGGTAGGAGGAAAAGAGTGATAGATAAAGTATTTGCAGGGCGCTACCGCATCACCGAGAAAATTGGCATTGGCGGCATGGCAGAGGTCTACAAGGCAACTGATGAGGTCTTGGGCAGAACCGTTGCTGTTAAGGTGATGCTTCCTCAGTATGCCTCCGATGAGACCTTTGCGGTTCGTTTTAAGCAGGAGGCTCAGGCGGCAGCTAACCTCCAAAGCCCCTATATCGTCAATATCTATGACTGGGGTTATGAGGAAACGAGCAAAACCTACTTCATCGTCATGGAATACGTTCGCGGCACCGACCTCAAAACTGCCATTACGCAACGCGGCGCCATCAACCAGCGCAAGGTGGCTGAGATAGGGGCGCAGGTTGCCGCTGCTTTGGGCGTTGCCCACAGCTATGACATCATTCATCGCGACATCAAGCCCCAAAACATCATGGTGCAGCCGGACGGTAATGCAAAGGTCATGGATTTTGGCATCGCTCGATTCAACAGCGCCAATCTCACGCAGACCGGCTCGGTGCTGGGCACGGCTTATTACGTCTCCCCTGAGCAAGCCCAGGGCAAGGAGCTTACGTCTGCCACCGATATCTACTCACTTGGGGTGGTGCTCTACGAGGCAGTTACGGGTCGAGTGCCCTTTGACGGCCCCGATGCCGTATCCATTGCAGTTAAGCAGGTCAATGAAAAGCCTACTTCGCCCCGCGCCTTTGATAACACCATAGACCCGGGCCTTGAGGCCATTATCATGAAGGCCATGAGCAAGAACACCGCCGACCGCTACCGCACTGCTGATGAAATGCGCATGGCCCTGGGAGAGTACCTGCAGGGCAAGCCAATTCCCACCGCTCATTCTGAAGCCCGCACCCAGGTCATCAAGACCCCTGCGGTGGTTCCCCCGGCAGCGGCAACCGCTGTTATGCCGGAGTTATCCGGTGGCGCCACCTATACCAGGGCTGGAGGAGGCTCCGGCGGGTCAGGAAAGAAGAAGTCAAGCTCCAGCACGCCTGTGGTAGTGACCCTGGTGGTGATACTGGTAGCTCTCATCGCCGGCATTGGCATCTACCTTGCGTTCTTTGCCAACGGTGAGGGAACCATTGAGGTACCCCGGGTTGTTGGTATGACCGAGGAGAATGCCAGGGTGCAAATTGAACAGGCTCACCTTGTTGTTGGCGAAGTCACCCAAGAAAACTCCGAGACCGTTGAGGCCGGATTGGTGATTTCACAAAGCCCGGCAGCGCAGTCCAGGGTTGCTGAGGGCACCAAGGTCAACTTGGTTATCTCCCTAGGCACCGGAAACGTAGAGGTACCTAATCTGGTGGGCTTGACCCGAGCCGAGGCTGAGGCACTGCTCGCTGAACTCGGCTTGGTTTACGAAGCCGGCGAATCCCGGGCAGACCCCGATGTTGAGAGTGGCAAGATTCTCTCACAAAACCCGCCCGCCGGCTCTAAAGTGGCCGAAGGGTCAAAGGTTGTTTGTGTTGTCTCCACCGGTCCTGAATCCGTGATGATCCCCAATGTCTACGGCATGTGGAAAACCGACGCCGAGGTGCAGCTCACTGCAGCCGGCTTTGTGGTGGTTTATGCCGAGGAGATATACTCAAGCCTTGACGCCGGCCGCGTTGCCAACCAAGACGTCATAGGGCAGGGCACCCGAGGTCAAACTATTACCCTAACGCTTTCAAAGGGCCCTGAGCCCACGCCTACCCCTATGGTAACGGTGCCTAACATCGTTGGCATGGATCTTAACGCAGCCAGCAATGCCCTTGCCTCGCAAGGACTCGTCCTCGATTACTCAGGTGACGTGACCGGCAAGGTGGTAGCCTCCCAAACCCCGGCTGCCGGTTCCTCGGTTGAAAGAGGATCAAAAATCACCGCGGTATTTGAGTAGCGCAAATAGTTGTGTTATCATATGCCGTTCGCGCTATGAATAAGGAGTTTGAGTAACATGAGTAAAGTATGTACCGTATGTGGAAAGCACCCGTCTGCCGGGCGCAATATATCGCATTCACACCGCGTAACCAACCGCGTGTTTAAACCTAATGTCCAAAAGGTCACCATAAGAGTAGGCAACGGCCTGAAAAAGTCCAACGTCTGCACCAAGTGCCTCAAGGCCGGCAAGGTAGCACGCAGCTAAACAGCAGTTGAGTTAAGCATCAAAAAAAGCGCCCCCGGGCGCTTTTTTTTATGGGTTGACAAGGGGACGTGGGTTGACAAGGGGACGGGGCGTTTGTCAACTCTAGAGTTGACAAACGCCCCGTCCCCTTGTCAACCCTGGCGCCTTTTTTGAGTCACGTAGCGATGTATTTCTTTCCTATTGAGAAGGCATCTCCAATAAGCTCCCCCGGTGCTCTGTAAGCACGCAGGGTTGAGTCAAAGGTGAGGATTTTTGCCGCTTTCCACATAAAGATACCCTGATCGTTCATAAATGTCTCGTCTACCTTGATGTCTTGCACTGCGCCGATAAAGAGGCTGTGCACACCAAGGTCGATGACATGGGTCACCTTACATTCCATACAAAAGGGAAACTCAGCAATATAGGGGGCATCTACAAATTCGCCACGCACGGGAGTGAGTTGCGTTGCCTCAAGCTTGTGCTCATCACGCCCGCTCACGATGCCAAAGTAGTCCACCGCAGCAGCATGCTCTATCGAAGGCAGGTTAACCGTGAACGCCTTGGTGCGCTGCAGAGCCTCAAAAGTATAGCGAGAAGGCCTCACAGCGATACTCACACTTTGCGGCCCAGAAGAAGCCGTGCTACCCCAAGAGAGTGTTGCCACATTAGGCTCACCATGCTCATCATAAGTACCCACCACCATCACCGGGCAGGGAAAGAGTCTTTCTGATACCCCTATACTCTGCTTCATTGCTACCTCATTCGTTCTATGAAGAAATCTGCCATTTGCAATAGCAATTTTGTGTACTCGTTGTCTTCGAGCTTGTCGGCCATTTCGGCTTTGGCAACGGCTACCAGGCCGGTAGCATAGTCGCAGGCAAACTCAAGGGAGCCCGCAGCCTCCATGATGTCAACCGCGCAGGCCAGCATGGTGGACGCAGTGGTATGCGAGGCAAGAATGGCCGTAAGCTCGGTGTTTTGTTCCGAATGCATGAGCGCATGCACAGCTATCAGCGTGCGCTTGCCCTCGGTGATGTCCGAGCGATAATCCTTGCCCAAGAGCTCCTTGTTGCCCGTGAGGTTGAGCAGGTCGTCTTGGATCTGAAAGGCCAGGCCCGTGGCCATGCCAAAGTCACGCAGTACCGCTATCTGTTCTTCTGTGCCGCCGCCGATGATGGCACCAACTGCCAGAGGGGTTGAGCCGGAATAATAGGCAGTTTTGCGCTTGGCCATTTGCAGATAGTCATCGATGGTCAAATCAAAACGTCCGTCGCGCGCCCAGCCAATGTCAAGTGCCTGACCTTCAATGGTGCGCGTGGTCATTTCAACCAGCTCTTCAAGTATCCTGATGCGCAGGCTTTCAGAGAGGCTCTTGTCATCCAAAACGCTGCCGGTAACCTGAGAAAGCGCCAGGTCACCGGCGTTAATTGCAAGACCCAAACCTTCGGTGATATGCAGGCAGGGTTCTCCTCTGCGCAAGGTTGATTCATCGGCAATATCGTCGTGAATGAGGGCCGCCGTGTGAAAATGCTCAATTGCGGCGGCGGCGGCAGACACCTTGGTGGGGTCTCCACCCACGGCCCCCGCTGCCAGCTCGCAAATCAGCGGACGGTGACGCTTGCCCCCATTAGAACTGTACTTAGCCAGGGGCGCATACAGATACCGCTTGATATCCTCGTTGGTATCAACCCTAAAGTAGTTTGCTATCAGCTCGCTGATACGCGGCGAGTTCTTCTCTAAATACGTCAGAAAAGACATAAGCAACTACCGCAGGTTGTAGAATGCATCGCGTCCCAAATAGGCAGATGAGTCGCCCAG
>Ga0123353_10001049_pt1 | contig 33861 bp, 32 predicted proteins | sample TergutLab28metaG_3_FD_92763 | JGI IMG/M metagenome (GOLD analysis project Ga0123353, IMG submission 92763) | Labiotermes labralis P3 segment gut microbial communities from Petit-Saut dam, French Guiana - Lab288 P3 | ecosystem: Host-associated > Arthropoda: Insects > Digestive system > Gut ... | reverse complement strand
GGGTGATGCTTGCGAGCAAGCTTTTTAAAGCTTTTCTTGATCTCGTCGGTGGTAGCCTTTTCGCCTACCCCCAGAACCTCATAATATGACTTATCAGTAGTCTGTACCATTAGCTACCACCCCCTCTCTACTTGTGGCTCACTACTACGGCTGCGGGGCGTAGTACCCGGCTGCCCATGAGGTAGCCTTTTTGGAACACCTCTACCACGGTTTCGTCAGGAACTTTCTTATCCTCAACCTTGGAGAGAGCGCAGTGCAGGTTGGCATCAAAGGGCTCGCCCTTTGGATTGATAACGCTCACTCCTTCGCTTTCTAAAACGCTCTGGAGTTTGCTCAGAACCTGAACTATGCCTTCTTTGAAAGACTCGTCCCCGGCGGAGTTACTGTGCTCCAAGGCACGCTCCATGTCGTCTAATACGGGAAGAATCTTCTCTACCAGGCGCTGAGTTGCGCGGCTGCGCTCATCGGCTCGCTCGGCCTCGGTGCGTCTGCGGTAATTGTCCCACTCAGCCTTGAGGCGCAAGTGGCGGTCGCGCAGTTCCTCAGCCTCAGCCAAGGCGCTGGCCAGTGCGCTCAGATGCTCGGTCTCTGCATCGATGTTGTCCTGAATCTCCTGCTCAGCTGCGGCAGAGCTTGACTCCACTGCAGCATCACGCGCCTCAGAATCTAACTTCTTCTTATGCTTCTTTGAGGTGGGTTCCCCGCCATGCGGGGAACCACTCTTGATATCCTTGTCCATAAGGCATCATCTCTACTTATCGTCGGTTGCTTCAGGCTCAACAACCTCGTACTCAGCATCAATGACGCCATCGCTGTTTACGCTTTCGCCGGCAGCGGCTGCGCCCTCGGAACCATCAGCCTGCGCGTCAGCGTAGACAATCTCGGCGAGCTTGTAGCCGGCTTGCTGCAGTACCTCGGTCTTGGCTCTGATTTCATCAACGTCGCTGCCTGCAATGGCAGTGTTGAGCTCTTCAATAGCAGCGGTTACCGCGCTCTTGGTGTCTTCGGGGACCTTGTCGCCCAGCTCGTCCACCGTCTTTTGTGTGGAATACACCAGCGAGTCGGCCGTATTGCGCACCTCAACCTCGCTCTTGCGGGCGGCGTCTTCTTCGGCATGGAGCTCTGCGTCTTTGACCATGCGGTTGACTTCGTCATCACTCAGCGCCGTGGAGCCCGAGATGGTGATCTTCTGCGTTTTGCCCGTGCCCTTGTCCTTGGCCGAAACATTCACAATGCCGTTGGCGTCGATATCAAAGGTCACCTCAATCTGCGGAATACCGCGCGGTGCCGGCGGAATGTCGCCCAGCTGAAACTTGCCCAGGGTCTTGTTACCCAAGGCCATCTCGCGCTCGCCTTGCAGCACGTGAATCTCAACGGAGGTCTGTCCGTCTGCAGCCGTGGAGTAAATCTCAGTCTTCTTGGTGGGAATGGTGGTGTTGCGCTCAATCATCTTGGTCATGACGCCGCCCATAGTCTCTACACCAAGGGAGAGCGGGGTCACGTCCAGGAGCAAAATGCCCTCAACGTCGCCGGCGAGCACGCCACCTTGTACGGCAGCACCGAGTGCCACCACTTCGTCAGGGTTGACTCCCATGTGGGGGTCTTTGCCGGTGAGACGCTTGACCAGCTCTTGCACTGCTGGCATGCGAGTGGAGCCACCCACGAGGATGACCTCGGCAACATCGCCCATAGCGATGCCGGCGTCCTTCATGGCGTTTTCAACCGGCTTTTTACAGCGCTGCAACAGGTCGCCCGTAATCTTCTCAAACTCGGCACGCGAGAGCGTGTAATCGAGGTGCTTGGGGCCGTTGGCATCTGCGGTAATAAAGGGGAGATTGATGTTGGTCTGTTGCGTGGAAGAAAGCTCCATCTTGGCCTTCTCGGCGGCTTCTTTCAGACGCTGCAGGGCCATTTTGTCTGCGCGCAGGTCTATCTGATTATCACTTTTGAACTTGTCAGCCAGCCAGTTGATAACCACGTGATCCCAGTCATCGCCACCCAGGTGATTATCACCGTTGGTGGAGAGCACCTCAAACACGCCGTCAGAAAGCTCCAGGATAGAAACATCAAAGGTTCCGCCGCCCAGATCAAAGATCAAGATCTTCTCATCCTTGCCGGCTTTGTCCAGGCCGTAGGCCAGAGCAGCTGCCGTGGGCTCGTTGACGATACGCAATACCTCAAGACCGGCAATCTTGCCGGCGTCCTTGGTGGCCTGCCTTTGGGAGTCATTAAAATACGCGGGCACCGTGATAACCGCCTGCGTGATAGTGCTGCCTGTGTGCTTTTCTGCATCGGCTTTGAGCTTTTGCAGTGTCATGGCACTTATCTCTTCCGGTGTGAACTTCTTACCTTCTATGTCAATCTCAACGCGTCCATCTTTGCCGCTGATTACCTTGTAAGAAACCGTTTCGCGCTCGCTTGCGGCCTCAGAGAATTTGCGACCAATAAAACGCTTGATGGAGGAGATGGTGTTCTCTGGGTTGGTTACTGCCTGATTCTTTGCGGCCTTGCCTACCACGCGCTCGCCATCTTTGCGAAAGCCCACAACACTGGGAGTAGTGCGGTCACCTTCCGAGTTAACGATTATGGTGGGCTCGCCGCCCTCCATAACCGCCATAGCTGAGTTGGTGGTACCAAGGTCGATTCCTAATATCTTTGCCATGCTAGTTCCTTTCACTTCTTTTACTCTGGAAACTCCGCCCCTGTAGTCCTTTTCCAATAATCAGGGAAGCTCGTTATTTCAAACAGCAACCAGAATATAATCTAAGTGCCTACGTGTCAAGTTATGTCACCGAGTTGTTATAAGTATTGGCACTAGAGGAACAAAGCTCTACTCGATACTGTTGATGTAGGCAATCATGTCTTTTTCCTGCTCAGGGTCTAAAAGGCTTTCCGGAGCCTCCTCCAGTATCTTAACAACTTTTTCATGCGCAACCGCTTCCACATCCCTGCTGCCATCGGCCTCCCACTCTTCGGTTGAACGCCAATCAGAAACCGTGGGAGCCCAATACTCACGAAAATATTCAAGCGTAGAGTCGTTTGTTAAAAAGTCCGAACCAGGAGCGGCGTTAAACAGGTCCTCCATGCCCATCTGCTCTTCATTGAAGGTCAGACCGTTGACCATATGGCGCACGCGGCTGACAAGCTCGTCGTCTAATACGGTTTTTTCCAACGAAACGGTCATGAGATTTGCCAACGTGCCCACGGTCTGACTGGTCAGATTAACGCCCGCAAGCGCGGAATACAAAAAGCTCTGCATAACTTCCATGCCGGCCTGATAGTCAATGGCCTTGGACGAGGTCACGCCGGTCTGGGCGCGCGCCGGAATCCTATAAAAGTGCTTGAACATCTGAATGCTCGAAGCCAACATGAGCGAGGTGTCGGGGCTGGCGCACTCCCATGAAGCGGTGCGCATATACCCATAGGTCAAAGAGGCAGACAAAACCACCGGCACGCCGGGCTTGATTAACTGGGCCAGCACCAAACCAGCCAGGTCTTCGGCTATGGTAAGAATAAGCGTGGACACCAAAAAAACCGGGCTCGTAATGCCGGACATTGGGGCAGACACAATACATATGGGCTGATTGCGCTCGGCGTAGACCTTGATGCCGTCACAGGCAAACTCGGAGTAAAGGTAGGGAGAATTGGGGCACACCACGTGCCAGGTAAAGTAATTGTTGGCAACCCAGTCCTTGCCAAAGCCAACCTCAAAAAGTTTGAATATCTCTTCTTTTTTTTCTATGGTATCAATTTCCATAGGCGAGAGAATCGGCTTGTCACTAGCCTTGAGCGACTCAAGCATGGTCCAGAGGTTTCTTTTCCGCGGGTCCAGATCATGGGGGCTTATGGGGGCGTATCCAGCAATGTCGATGTTTTTGCAGGCTTGGTAGACCTTTTGGATATCAGAAAAGTCCTTGAGTGTTGGCATGCGACGTTGGCCGTTGTAATCCTGGATGAACACCTCGCCGCCGGCCGGATGAATCAAAAGGCCTTCTCCAACAACTACTGAACGCGCTGGATTGGGCGCGGTAAGCGTAAAGGTTTTGGGAACCTGAGCAAGACTCTTATCCACCAGGTTCTTGGAGATAAATACCGTATTGCCCTCAACCTTACAGCCGTGTTTTTTGAAGATATCGACGCATTCGTCTGTCTCAAAAACGATTCCTTTTTTCTCGAGTAGTTCACAGGCCTTTTCGTGGACCGTTTGCATCTGGTCGTTGGTCAGTACTCGTAATTGTCCTGCTACATTCATACTAGTGACTCCTTTCAAAAAGCTTGCTAAAAACGCCGTGCAAGCTCTCGGATTTTCTTTCCATTTTCCAAAAGCCTCTACAGAAATCGGAAAATGCTGGCAACAGAAGAGATGCTCATAGTTGTCTGCATCCATATTAGCTGACACTGATCCCTGAGCCCAGCCGTACACATATATCGGGTCCTGAAGCCTGGCGCTCGTCCCTCAGTCTGATATGCTTGCTGAGGCAGCTTTCACCTACTCCAAAGGAGTCTTCATGAATGACTTTTCAACTTCTGCTGTTGCAGATGCCAAAGCCTCGTTGGTCTACAAAACCTCACTGCGTTTAGAGGCGGGCGAAACCCACGCAGGCAAGCTGAGCAAGCTGGTTGAAGCTGCCGGCATGAAGACGATAGACTTTGAGCGCAAGTTCACCGCTATCAAGATGCACTTTGGTGAGGCGGGCAATCTAGCGTATCTGCGGCCTAACTATGCCAAGGTTCTCGTTGATTTGGTGCGCGAGCAGGGAGGCTGGCCTTTTTTGACCGACTCCAACACGCTCTACCCCGGGCGGCGCAAGAATGCTCTAGAGCACCTCGACCTTGCCTACGAGCATGGCTTTTCTCCCTTCTCAACGGGCTGCCACATAATCATTGGTGATGGCCTTACGGGCTCTGACGAGATTCTGGTCCCCATTGAGGGCGGCATACTGCTAAAAGAGGCACGAGTGGGCCGCGCAGTCATGGATGCCGACATACTCATCACGCTGACCCACTTTAAAGGGCACATGGCAATGGGTTTTGGCGGAACGCTAAAGAATATCGGCATGGGCTGCTCTTCTAGGGCAGGAAAGTTGGAGATGCATTCGGCCTCGGGGCCAGTAGTCAAAGCAAAAAATTGCACCGGCTGCGCAAAGTGTTCGCGGTTTTGTGCGAGCGATGCCATCAGCTACCATAACAAAATAGCCCGTATTGACCCGGATCTCTGCACGGGATGTGGGCATTGCATTTCAGCCTGCGCCACCGATGCAATCAGCACCGCCTGGGACGGGCAAAACGACATCCTCGATGCCAAGGTGGCAGAATACACCAAGGCAATAGTCAGTGGTCGCCCCCATTTTCACGTGAGCCTGGTCATCGATGTAACGCCCGATTGTGACTGTTACGAGACCAACGATGTGCCGGTGGTTCCTGATGTGGGTATGTTTGCATCGTTTGATCCGGTTGCCCTTGATGTTGCCTGCGCAGACGCGGTCAACGCACAGCCTGTTATACCAGGAAGTGTTCTGGCAGAAAAGCTCGCTCAATCCGCAGCATCAACCGGAGATTCCTGCTGCGGAAGCACCCCCGCAGACTCACAGGCAGACTACTTTGCCGCAGTCTGGCCCAGAACCGATTGGCGCACCACCACTAACCACGCACAAAAGATTGGACTCGGATCCTGCAACTACCAACTCATTGAAGTGTAGGCATACAACCTAACGTCTGGTGGGGGCGTATTGACTCCTAAGCTTTAGCCTTTGGTCTTGGTCTTGGCTTAGCTTTTGGTTTTGCTATTGGTCTTGCTTCTTCTTTTGCTTCTGCTTTTACTTTTGGGTTTATCAGTGAATAGACCAAAACCGCAAGCAGGGCGCCGGCTAGTGGTGCAACGATGAAAACCCACAGCTCTGACAGCGCGTCGCCGCCAGCAAAAATGGCAGGACCTATGCTGCGCGCCGGGTTTACGGAGGTCCCGGTTAGCGGAATACCCACTATGTGCACAAAGGTCAAGGTCAAGCCAATGACGATTCCAGCAACGCCACCTTTGCTTGCGTCAGAGGTGACGCCCAAAACAACGAGGACGAATATAAAAGTCAGGACTACTTCAACAAACAAAGCGCCACCCACACTGCCGGCATAGGCAATGCTGTTTGAGCCCAATGCACTAGTCTGGTCAGATATCCCAAAGAGCAGCAGCAGGCTCAGCAATCCGGCTGCAGCAATGGCTCCAGCAGTTTGAGCAACTATATATCCAAAGAAATCCACAGTGCTTATCTTCTTGCGTAAAAGCATAGCGAGAGATACAGCAGGGTTGATATGACAACCAGATATGTTGCCAATAACATAGGCCATAGCAACGATAGCGAGACCAAAAGCGAGAGCCACAGCGAGATGCCCCCCGTCTATGCTGCATCCTAACACTACCGCGCTACCGCAACCCATGAAAACCAATACAAGGGTTCCAACAAACTCCGCACTATACTTTTTAAGCTTTTCCATTTTTTGCCACCTCTATTGTTCGATTCACCAGACTGCAAAACGCCGTTCTCAACGCCCACTCAACCTACTCACCGCAGATCTGATGCCTTGCTCCTGTTTCCAGATGCATTTTGTTGCCGTGTGTCCGCAGACAGGCAATAACAGCGGCAAAGAGCTCTCTACGGGGTGATACCACAGAACTTGCGGCGTATCTTCTTAAGTTTAACGCAACATTGAAATCTCTGTCATGGACACAGTTTGAGACCCCTGTGTAAGAGCAGGGAGAAAATTGGTGGGTAGCACACTCCGTGCTACCTGCGGCGCCCTCTTAATCTTTGGGGTCTACCCTGCTGAAAGGGCTTTGGCTTTTGCTTGACTGCTGCTCGTTCCTTTTGAGGGACGATGCGAGACTCTTTGTAGGAAAAGCCCTCTATGTCTTTGACAGGAATAACACTTTTCATCAGAAATTCAATGTCGCGAAACGCCGAGATCTCATCAGGGGAAACAAAGGTGGTTGCGTCACCCCTCTTGCCGGCGCGTCCTGTTCTTCCGATGCGGTGAATATAATCTTCTGGAGAGATGGGCGTGTCATAGTTGATGACGGAATCGATATTATCAACGTGAATGCCCCGCGCCATCACATCAGTAGTAACCAGTATATTGATGCGGCCGGTGGTAAAGTCTTTGAGTGCTCTCGTGCGTTGAGATTGATTGCGATCGCCATGAATTGCCTGGCACTTTATCTGGTTTCTCCCCAGGATCTTTGCCAGCACATCTGCTCGTCGCTTGGTGCGCGTGAATATCAGCGTTTTGCCGGCAGGGCTGCTGCCAAGAAGCGCAAGAAGTAACTCCGCTTTTTGGCTGTGCTCCACCGGCATGCAGGATTGATCTATCTGCCTAACGGTCTCACCCTTGCGAGCTATCTCAATTTTCACCGCATTTTGCATATGGACGCCAACCATTTTGTTGATCTCACTTCCGATGGTAGCGCTAAAGAGTAATTTTTGACAGCCGGGAGAGACCGTGCCGAGAATCTTCTTTATGGGAGGCCAAAAGCCCATGTCCAGCATGCGATCAGCTTCGTCAAGCACAAGAACCTGCACTTGAGACAAATCAATGTGTTGGTCATCGATAAGATCAAGCAGGCGCCCAGGCGTAGCAACCAAGATGTCTACTCCCCGCCTGAGTCTTTCGAGCTGTGGTTTATATTTGATGCCGCCAACAACCAAGCGTACTTTGTACTCATAGGGCTGCGCTGCTATGCTCACAACTTTTTCCACCTGAGCCGCAAGTTCGCGCGTGGGAGTAACGATCAACGCATGGGGAACAGCCTTCTTTCGTGAAGCGCGCGTAATACGCTGAATAAGCGGCAGCGCAAACGCCGCAGTTTTGCCTGTGCCTGTTTGAGCACAGGCAACAACATGCCTGCCCTCAAGTATGGGGGGTATCGCTTGCTCTTGTACAGGGGTTGGATTTTTGTAGTTGAGTCTGGATACAGCTTTCATTAGCTTAGGATCAAGTCCTAAGTCTTCAAATTTTTTCATAGAGAGGAGTCTAACACAGTTTTGCCTACTTGAATGGACACCGTTGGGTTACGGTGTGTTCTCAGGCAGAAGACACATGGAGTCACTGTTGAGTCACTGGGGACGAATTTAGCAAGATCAGGCTCTGGGTTTCATAGGAAACGACATTCCAATCCCGCTGCTCTGTTCTTCATGCAAGCCCGCTTCTTCGCGGTCAAATTCATTAAGTCGAGCTTCATATGTCCGGCATGGTGCTTCAACCTTTGCTTTGATCCAACCCCAGATTGGCATGATAAGCTCTGGTGTTGTATTGGCGATTTCTATGAGCTCGGTTGCCGCCCTTTTTCGAGTTTTGAAGCCGTGTGTATCATCTAAAGCGTAGATCAGGTCGCAAACATGCTTGTTGTTGGGGTCGTTTAAATAGGCATCCAGCACTCCCTCAAAAACAAGTTGGCTCTCCTCGGCCCTCTTTTCTTTCGCTTGGCGTTTCAACTCCTGCTGCCTGAGCTTGATACTGTTGCTAATATCCTTTGCGCGAGCAGTGTCCGGATAAGACTCATAATAGGTTTGAACTTCTCTCAAGACCGTCTTGTCTGCAATCTCTCTAATTGCAAAACGTCGAACAGCAAAGTCATATGAGATGTTCTTTGAGACCTCACCAAGAAACTGGTCAGACTGTCCCACAAAGGCTGTGCTAAGGAAATCTGAGTAGATTGCGTTATCTGTGACTGTTGCCAGCCTTGCCAGCAGATCTGATTGCTCGATTTGCGTCAGCTTCTCTCGCGCAGCAATCCGTGTTTTTTCAAGTGGTGCTTTGACGCTTGCATCGGCTAGTTTTGATTTGTCCTTTAGTTTCTGAACAGCTTCTAGCGCTTTCAATTCATCCTTATTCATCCATGCAGGTTTGAATAGCCCTATCACGATACCTCCTGTAAGACTTTGTTAAAGACAGAGTATAAATCACTGTAATACGCAACGGTCTGCATTTTGCAGACAACGCTGTAATGTCCATTCGCGATACCCGCACAATGACTCTATCCCCATTGACTCCCCCATCTCTTGTCCCACATGACAACACTTCTGCTACGCAGAGGGGTGTCAAAGTTATACGGCCCCTTTGACACCCGGCCACTATGACACTTTGACTCCCCCATTGACTCCTAATGCATGACCTACTTCTGCGAAGACCTCTGCGTAGCTGATGCCGCGCTTTTCTTCTAGTTCAATAAAGAACTCCGTTGGGCTTACGCAAGAAACAGTAGACTGCAAAAACCCGTCAATGTCCCTGGTGATGATGTAATCTGCCTTGATTTTCTTGGCGCAGGTATGTATGAGGCAGTCCTCATAGTCAAGCCATTTTTCATCGGCCGAGTCAAAAATATCATCCGAAGTTACTGAACAGATTTTAATTAGTTCTTTGTTAGCCAAAAACAGATCTTGCACAGATTTGCTTGCGTGGTCTTTGCGCAGTATATAAAACACATCGGTAAAGGAGTTAGCGGTTGCCCAGAGCTCCACATCACCAAAATTTACGGCTATCCTAAGCCTTACTGCGTCAAGATAGTACTCACGTCGCTCGCCAAAGTAGTCAATCAAGATATTGGTGTCCAGCAGGAGCCTCATATCTACACCTCGTATCTTTCTGCAAGGCGTAGAGACTTGATGTCTTTTGCTGACAAGCTTACATACTCCTCGGATACAGGCAGGCTTGTTTCCTTGAGACTCAGCAAGAATATACTTTTCTCGTCTGAGGAGGAAAACTTGCGAATTATCTTCTCTTCAGGGTTGAATTGATCTTGGCTGTTTGGCAATTCACCTGTCTTGATTACATATTCAAAAGCCGAATTAACCAGCTCAGTGACGGTTGAATCAATACGCTTGAGGACGGCATCCCCTAACTCTCTGATTTCTCTGGGCACTCTAGCTGTTACGATGCTATCAGAACTCCCCATTATTTCTCCTTTATCTTGACAACAGTGCCATACTGTAATACTGTTCTATGTATTACAGTATTATCTACTCTAAGCTCTTAAAAGTCAACCGTGGTCTTAGCTCTTGAGTCAATGGGGGCGTATGGGTCACTGTCTCACCCCCCCATCTCTTGTCCCACTTGACAATACTTCTGCTACGCAGTAGTATTCTGCTTGACGGAAGCATGAAAGGCTTATATGGAATTTAAAGACAAGGACATTGAGTTATTCTGGCATAATCCTGATAACAACACACCTTCAAGAGTTCCGGCAGATTTACGGAAGGCTCTGTACAGAAAGCTTCAACTGCTCGATGCAGCTACTGATATCAACGATTTAAGAGTTCCTCCGGGCAATCGCTTAGAGAAGCTTGAAGGCAATCGTAAAGGTTGCCACAGCATACGAGTTAACAAGCAGTGGCGGCTATGCTTTGTTTGGACTACGAACGGAGCAGAGAGGATTGAATTTGATGACTATCACTAATTCATATATCTCAACTCCCGGCGAGATTCTCAAAGAGGAGTTTTTGGAACCGTTAGGTATATCGCAGTATCGGCTGGCCAAGGCTATTGGCAAGCCCCAGTCTGCTATCTCCGAAATAGTTAACGGAAAGCGAATGATTAGCCCAGAGATGGCAATTCTCTTGGCAAGAGCCCTCGGAACAACACCTGATTTTTGGCTGAGACTAGAAGCAACTTACCAACTTAAAACCTTTGACAGAGACGGTCATCATATTGATGATATTCCCGTCCTTATTGAGGCGCTTGCCAGCTAGTCTACAGGGCTGAGAGGACAAGAGAACTGTCCCCTAGTCCTACTCTCCTGCTCTACTTGAAACAGACCATCTAATCTTCTGCTAAGACGATAATGCTGTCCCCAGGTTGAAAAACCAGTGGCTCTGCTTTGGGAGGATTGATTTGCACTCCGTAGTGTTTGTCTGCTTGATTTGAATATTTGCCCAGGCGGTATCCGATTGCTGTTTCTTCGCAGCGTCGCGCAGCCTCAAGAGTGGTGGCAAAGCTCACTTCTACACCCAGTTTGACGTAGTTTTCGGCAGGGCGCAGATATATCTCGCTGCCCTCTGCAGTAAACAACACGTCATAAAGCCTCTTAATCTGTTGGTCTTCAGAAACCTGGGCTAGCGCTAGGGCAACCAGTTGGTCGCTGACAATGAAGTCGTCTGCTTCGGTGATCTCTGCAAGTTCGCGGTTTGCGTCATCGAGCATCTCGCTCACAATAGCAAGCTGCACTCCCTGTTTCAGCTCTAAATCGCGCAGCATAAGCAGAATCACAAGGGTGCGGTCGTCTGCTTTTGCTGGCGGATAGGTATCTTTGTCAGGGATTACAATGATATGCTCCGTGCTGTCCAGACCAAGCTGTTCAAGCGTGCTGTGTTGTGTTGGATCGAGAGAAATCATCTCAATGGCTAGATTATTTAGCGAGGGCAAATCCGGAATCTTGACATCAGTCACCAGGCGAACGCTCGAGCCAGCTGCCACATAGTCGTTCAGCTCAGAGAGAATCCTGTTGAGCCCACGGTTTCCTCCAAGGATTGCCACATGCTCAGGGGTCAGAGGTGCTCGCTTTTGGATATTAATGCCTGTATCGTCAAATACTGCAGGATCTGCAATAGAAATTGTGCTGTCATCTTCTGCAATGACAATAAGATCCTCGCCTTCATTGATGACGGTTGTGGCGGGAGGATTAACGAGCACAACACCCTCAGAGACAATCCCAACCAAAGTGGATGTGGCAAAAGCCAGCTGTGCTTCAAAGAAGGTTTTACCAACTAACGACGGCTGGTTGGTAAAGTAGAACTCGTGTCCTTCAAACGCTAACAGCTCCCGGTACACAACAGAGAGCCCTGACTGCCTGCAGCTTTGAGCTATGATTCGATCGATAAAATCCTGCCCCGTGATCCAGTCGATAGTGTTTTGGCCCGCAAGCTGTGCAACACTGAGGTTTGCTTCATTCAGCAACTCGGCAACTATATTCTTGTTGCAAGCCAAGCATTCAGTTTGATTGGTGAGCGCCAGGGCAGACTTTATGACTTCGTTATCTGGTTCATCCACTTCACTTGGAGCCAACAAGATGATGCTTCGGGCAAATTGAGGGTTTCCTATCTCTATGTCGCGCGCAAGCTTTGGGTCGCCAGTTCTACAGACGAGTTTTGTGTTTCCTAGCTGAGGTACTGCTGCATGTATAGCTTCTTCCATCTCTACCTTATCTTGATTGGCCAAGATGACAATAGCAGTACGCCCACGCGATTCGTTGGCAACCGCAAGCTCTCTTACAATGGTGAATATCTTGTTGTTCCAACCAAGGATAAGTGTATGCTCGCGCTCAAGAACTTTTGAGCGCCCCAGGCGCAACTGGGCAACTTTGGCGTTAAAAGCACCCGCGATGATACCGATGAGGCTGGCAACAATTACCAAGCCACCTATCGTAGCCAGGAGCATCAGCAAGCGGAACCACCAGCCGTCGTCACCAGCCACACTGCTGGCATCAAGCGTGCGCATCAGGGTAATCCACAGATACTCCCAAGGTGTTTGTCCGGCATCCGGAGCCGCAGAGTTTGGATCGATTAACAACTTAACAAGCCACGCAATTCCACCAAGCACAACAACAAACAGTGCTGTGGTGATTGCCAGCAGGCCCATGATAGCGCCCGTGCCGCGCGACATCCAACCATCAAACCAATAGCTCCAACGAGCTCTCAGTGATACTTTTTCTCTCTGCATGATAGTCATCATTTCTTTTCTTAGGTGTTGAGCCAGATTAGTATAGCGAAACTCCAAGTCTTTAGCACAAAGTATTGAGACGATAGACGTATCGTCTCACACAACAAATAGCAGTTGGTCTGCTGAGAGCAGACAGAATAAAAGGGACGGAAAACAACAACGAACGGTGAGCTGCATGTGTTACTACAGAACAAAGCATGCCAACGACTTCAGGGTAGTCGTCGGCATGCCAGTCTTAACAGTTAAGACAGCTCAATGCAGCTACTCAGCGCTCTGAGCTTCCTTGATCTGCCTCTGCTGCTCAATATAGGTCAGCCAGCCATTGGGCAGGGGGGCATCAGAGTGACACTGGGTGCAGAATGAAACGCTCTGTCTGTGCACCTGGTGGCAGGTTGTGCAGTCCTGAGCTCCAATGTGGGAGTCGTGTACGTTACGCTCGTGATGCGCAGTTGACTTCTTCAAATCCTCAAGCGTGAGAATGCCCTCGTGACATCCACCGCTCAGGCAGGTCTCAACACCGCTCCTCTGGTGAGGGCCATTGGGCTCTCTAATCGTCATAACCAGCGGATTAAGCGGCTGAGGATAGCTGCTGGTAATCCAGGAAAGTCCCTCACTTATCTGAATATCCAGGCCATCGGTATGGCAAGAAACGCAGACGAGTGCCTCTTCGCTGTTACGATGAATGGTTATGCTCAAAGGATGCTCAATATCCGCTTGCAGGGCATTAACAGAGGTTCCGTCTTGCCAGCTGTGGACGTAGGGATCCATTGGAGTGTGGCAGATGGCATTGCAGAATTCTGGATTATCGTGCTGGGTGGCATACACAACACCAGCTCCGCCGAACAAGAGCACCAACACAATCACAACGACCAGAATGATTGACCGAGCTTTACCTTTCTTCTTGGGTTTTTCTGTTGCTTTGCTAGATTCTTTTGCTTCTTCGGGTGTTTCCTCAGGGGCATTTTCTACATTCTCAACTTCCTTGCTCATAGTCAACCTTTCGCGCAACGCCCAACAGAGTGATACTATAAAAACTCTAGCTTCTTTTGATCTTATGATTCGTCTTCGTCTTCGTCATCATCCCAGAAGGTCTTATCCGCAGGCAAATGCGAGTAGAGGTGCTTCACTTCATCCCATTTACCTGGATTTGATGGTGTATGCCCTCCCGTTATTGCATGGATTGCTGCATAGCGACCTGACGTCTGACAATTACCAATCGATACTGAAGTATGCATCTGCCAGTCAAGAGAACCCACCAGGCTACCACCACAACCGGTACCTGCTGCATAAAGACCTGTAATGGGATTGTTATCCACATCAAGTGCCTGATAATGATCGTTTACTTCCAAACCGCCGCTGAGGGCAATAATCTGTGGGTGGTTTCTAATGCCATAGAAAGGTGGTGAGTTAATTGGCTTTAAGTGTTCTGGCGACAAACCAAACTGTGGATCAAAACCTGCAGCACAGAATTCATTCCACTCTGCGATGCTTTTTTCAACAGCTGCAGCATCAAGATCCAATAGACCTGCCAAGTCGGCAATAGTGTCAGCTTTATAGATGGCCACCATATCAGGACGATAAGTAAAATACTCAGGAGCTACATTATTCGGATCGACTGTTTGTCCAACAACGAACTTTTCGAGCTCTGTCCTCACGGGGAATTGAGGATAGTTCTTGTCAAAATTGTTATCGAAGAAACGGAAAAGAATACCACGGTCATCCAAATCACGGAAAAAGCGTGTTTCATTATGCCAAAATGGCATTCCCGAAACTTCATTCATGAAACGTTTTCCGTCTGGGGCAAGCGCCAGCAAGGGTGTTCCTCCAATTACTCCAGGTGTGCCAAACACGTCGTGAACCATCCTCATATGAGGCAGCGGCACCATCCTTGCTCCTGCCAGCATACCCATCAGTTGACCATCACCTGTTCTGTCTCCTGCTATTGCTGTGAAGTTGACTAAATCTTGATTGAATTTTTCCTTCATTGCTTTATTGCCCTGGTAATCTCCTGTAGCTAAAATGACCGCTTTATTAGCGTTTATCTTTATATAGGAACCATCTTCCCTGCGGCCTATCACTCCTGTGACAGCTCCAGATTCTTCAACCAGCTGCACTGCCGGGGTGCTGTAGTGGATAACTGCACCCTTGCTCTCGGCATACTCGCAAATCTTTTCGCACATCACTTGGAGATTCTTGAAGTTTCGCCTCGCGTAATGGAAATGACCGCTGGGGTAGTCTATTGAGAAAAAGGTAGTGCGCAAGTAAGCTGGGAGGCCCATGTCCTCAAGCTGTCTGTCCAGCCAGCAGAGCGTTTCTCCAGAATGCCTTACAAAGAATTCCAGTAGTTTCCAGTCAATACGGTAAGCATTCGTTACCCTGGATGCCTGCATCCAATCAAATACTGCCTGTGGGTCAGATTCCTCGTGGATGACTCCTGCATTCCCAAAGCCGTAAGAAGCGCCAGTTGCCAGTTTCTGCAGACAGCAGACAGACGCTCCTTCGTCCACAGCAGTCAGCAATGCTGCAGTTCCCGTGTTGCCGGCACCGCAGACAACTATGTCGTAGGTTTCCTCCGCAGAGAACTCAGTAATGGGGTTGAGGACAGCCTCAGAATCATCAAAATCATTCGCGTCGATTGCCCAAGGGTATCTCGAGTTTGTCCAGGGGAATGTTGCCTGACCTCCACCTGGTTGGTTGGATTGCACCGCAGAGTCTGTGCAACCTAAAAGCCCAGCGCCACTTACAGCGCCGGCTGTTCCTGCGATTGCCATTCCTTTAAGAAAGTTTCTTCGATCAATCTTTTTTTTGTTTTCAAATAGCTCCATCTTCTCTCCCTTTCTGTGTTAGGTGGTGCATAACCAGAATCCTGACTCTATTAATGCTGTATCTTTTTACCTTTGCTCGTGTAATTCCAACTAGTGGACCTTTTGCCACCTCCCTCGTTTATTTCCTGTTTTTTTGGTGTTACCGCACACTGCCAACCAATGATGGCTGGTTTATAGATGTCGCCAGTTTAGAAAAAAATGGCAAGCTTTATGTCATATAAAAACAACAGTCGATAGTAGGTTTACACTCCTGCTTTGTCATATAAAACGTATATTTTTTATGTATGATGGGAAAATGGCACGCTTTTTAACTATGATGGGAATAAGGGTCGTTAAACCATCTCTGTTTGCATTGGAATAGGATATGGAGTATCAGAAGTCTTTTGCTGTTCTGAAAGAAGGCATTGTTGTGCTTCTTGTTGCGCTTGTTTTTGCCGCCGTATTGATAATTCGATACGATAGAATTGACGACAGTGTTCCCACATTTTTAATCTTATACCTGTCCAATTTCGTTTTCATTCTGGGGTGTTCCTGGTACTCATACCGACACACCATTAGCATGCCCACTTTGTATGTGGCTTTTGTAGCACTAGTGTTAATTAAATACTTGTTGTTGGTTGGGAACAATCCTGTAGTTGCAGCTCTTTCAGCTGTTGCGATGGGGGGAGTCTGCGGGCTTAGCACTCTATTAATGGGATACGCTCTCTCATTCTCCGCTTTTAACAAAATTCGTCCAATAATATTTTTAGGAGTAGCAGCGGCAGGATTAATCCTCCCAATCTTCATCTCGCAAAGTACTTTTGACCTGAGGGCTTTTCAACAAGTACTGTTCATAATAGCCGCAATCGTGTTCATGGTTTATATTCTTATTGAGAAAAAGGCCAGGGTAGCCTATTTACCTGTTGCGCAAGCAACAAGAGGCAGTAGTTCAGAATGCACGCGGTGGCAGGACATCTTCTTCTCACAGCCAAAGACAATTCAAATAACACTCGTCATGACCATTCCTTTTTTCTTTTGCAATGGGTTTTTCAGGGCTATTTCGTTAGAAATGGGATATGCCTTTGCATTATCAAACATCGTTTTATATTGCGTATCGTCTGTGCTGGTTGTTCTCTTTGTCATCAATCTACTTGCGCGGTCAGCCTCGTGGTTCAATGTTTTTTTATTGTGTGTTGAGGGGGCGATGATTGTTGCGCTATTCTCCCTTCTGATAATCCCTGACTTCCCGTTTGCAATCATCGGAATCATACGTGCCGGTCTCGTCTTTTTGCAGGTATGGGTGTTAGTTCTGTTGCAGGAAACATCTCACAAGCAAAAGATATCACCTGTTTTTTTGTACAGCGTATTGGCAATAGTGAATTTCTTTTCCCAAATAATCGGCGATGTTGCGGCTTCCTTCTTGCTCATACAATTTGAAGAGGTTGTTCCCATATTAGTGGGAGGCTCCTTGATGGTTATTGCAATCTTTGTTGGGGCAATCGTTGTACTACTTATTAACAACAAGAACTTTGATACCACAAAAAAAGCATCTTCTGCATCTGCAGGAGATGAAAACATATCAACATCAAGTCCTACGACAAAGCTTGTTTTTGAGGACTTCTGTACAAATCATGGTATCTCGGAGAGAGAAAGTGAAGTTATCTCCCTTTATTCACAAGGACGGAGCGTTCGTCACATCAGCACAAGGCTGTATGTATCTGAGTCAACGGTAAGAACCTATATTCAGCGTGTGTATTCCAAACTCGGTATTCACAATAGACAGGAGCTACTCGACATCCTGGATAAGAAAAACGAGGATGATAAGTCAGTAGCTCCTTAGTCAGGCGCCAAACAACACCTGATTGTTGGCTGAAACTATTTTTTGAGTCACCGGGGACTCAAAAATTATACGTCCCCACTGACTCATAAGACTAAGTAAACCGACTAGCTTTGATTTCGAGCTGCCTTTGCAAATGTTCGTACATCTCATCACAAAAACTGTTTCCGCATAGCAACTTTGTTTCAGCACAGATTGCTCGGGACTTGTTGGTGATGTCTTTGATGAGCTGATTGAGCTCTTGACGGACTATCTGCTCATCAACCGTGCACTGCTTGCAAAAGATCACGAGATCCTCATCGGTAACGTTAGTTTCCTGATACTCGTAACCAAACCGCATGGCCATGTCACCCAGGGTGTAGTACATGTTCGCAGCTGTAATATCATAGGAAGGCGAGAAGCGGACTTCTCCGTCATATGCAATCAGAATTGAAAAATTACGCCCATGCGCGTCAAGATTGCCAATAAGATAGTTAAACAGGAAGGCCTTGATAAACTGCCTGACGTCAGCGTAGGAGTTGGTACAAAACGTAGCCAGACTATCGATAACCTCATTGACGCCAGGACCACCACTGTTCTCGTAGAAGCCTCTAGCTTCAGTTATCTGGTAGATATCCTCTTGGTGCAAGCGCTCGACAACGCCTTCCGAGCAGTATCTATCATAGCGCTCAGAGATAAACAGAGGATCCTCTCCTCCATAAAGATAGGTCTTAGGAACCTCCAGGTCGCAGGCATCGGCAAGCTGAGTGCAGATGTACTCATTGATGTTGAGAAAACGAATTCTGCTGGGCATCTTGATAATAAAGTTTGAGGGCGAGAAAGCCGAAGGCTTGTACCACGAATCGGGGGTCTCTATCTTGGTGCCGGGCTCCTTATAGAGCGCGGTCTTATTCTGTGCGCCAAACAATGATATGCGCTCTTTTACATCAAAGAGGAGGGTTTCTCTGGTAAGCAGAAGGCCGTCGAATTCTTCTTTGGGCAGTCGTGAATATTGTAGTCGCTCCGCTTGGTATGATTCGGCTTGCGACTCGGGCACAAAAGCCAAGTCGCCAATGCAGTCGCCAGCCAGACGGTAGAGCATCTCGCCAACATTATCTTGATCAGTGCGAATCATACGTGCTAAATCAATCCTTCTTTGCCCATCGGGAAGCAAGCTATTAAGGTAAAACAGCAGGCTTGGTGATTGTATCCTCTGAGCTGATTTGCCTATCTTGAAGGAGATCCCATCCAGGGGGCGCTGTTCGGAAGAGAAGAAATCGTCATCATATTCAAAGTGAAGGTTGTTATTCAAAGTGCCATCCAGATACATGATAGCACCCAGCAACTGACTGTTACGATACACCTGCAGCCTGTCAATCACGATTAAAACCTCCCTTGGCACCAATCTCTAGCTTGCAGTCGAGTCTTGAGACGACCTTCATGAGCGAGTCAAACTGGATGGTCTTCTTGCCATGCTCCAAATCGTGGATAAAGCTCAACCCAACACCGCTAATTAGAGCAAGCTCCTCTTGCGTGAGGCCTATATCCTTACGGGTCTGTTTGAGATATCTGCCAATATCGGAGGCGTTTATGACTCGGACAGGAGGCATCTCATTCTTGTGTTCTCGCAGCTTTCGAATAATCTCTTTGTCGTCTGGCATTGCTCTGCTCCTGAATGCTTGGCTGGGAAAGGTCGGTGTTGCACTGCCAGCATTATATCACTTCGTTCGCAAAGATTCCAACGATTCTTTGTGTTCGCAAAGATTTCTTGTATTATCCTAGCCTAAAGAGTCAATGTAATTTCCGAATTCAATAACAAGCTCATCGCCCGTGGGGCATTGCGCGCTGACAAAGTACTCGCTCCAAACGTCCCAGCCTAATGTAATCTGCGCCTCACCTTTTCTTAGGTCGAAATAAGTGCCGTCGAGCCCCACTATTGGTGCAGGGCTCTGTAAGGTCAAGCCAAACTTATTGACAAGAATATCCAGTATCTCTATCAGAGAATCGGAAGGTACTTTGGACATCTCATAGAAGCAATGCCCGCTGTAATTCTTTCTTAGCTTTCCTCTCCATGACATATCCATTGCGCTACTGGCGGCTGGCTTTTTTGCGGTCGGTGGCGGAGAGGATGCGTTTTCTCATGCGGATGTTGAGTGGGGTTATCTCTACCAGTTCGTCTTCTTCGATGTATTCGAGGGCTTCTTCAAGGGTGAAGGTTACGGGGGGGGTGAGTTGGACTGCTTTGTCTGAGCCGGAGGCGCGGACGTTGGTGAGTTGCTTTGACTTGGCTATATTGACCACCATGTCGCCCTCTTTGGCAGCCTCGCCTACAATCATGCCCTCGTAGCAGTCTTCGCCGGGGCCAATGAAGAGGCGGCCGCGTTCTTGCAGGGAGTCAAGAGCGTAGGTCACGCTGGTTTCAGTTGACATGGAGATCATCGAGCCATTCTTGCGCCCTTGCGAGGCACCGCGGCTGGGTCCATACTCGGCAAAGTGATGGAAGAGTACCGCCTCTCCGCGGGTTGCATTCATCAGGCGGGTGCGAAGCCCCATTATGCCCTGCGTGGGAATCTTGAATACCAGGTGGTTTTCTGTGCCGCGCTGAAACATGTCCGTCATTTCTCCGCCGGCGATGCCAAACACCTCTATGGTTTTGCCTGCGTAGTCTGCGGGCACGGTTACGGTGGCCTCCTCGATGGGCTCAAGCTTATTGCCCGCCTCATCGGTCTTTATCAAGACGCGCGGGCGGCCAACCTGAAACTCGTAGCCCTCCCGGCGCATGGTTTCCATCAGTATCGAGAGGTGCAGTACTCCCCTGCCCATCACCGAGACGCCGCTCTTGTCTTCCAGCTCTTCTATCCTCATGGAAATGTTGCTCTCGGCCTCGCGCATCAGGCGTTCTTTGAGTTGCCGGGCTCCCACAATGTCTCCCTCTCTGCCAACTAAGGGGCTGGTAGAAGCCTCAAATACCACCGCGATGGTGGGTTCTTCCACCTGGATGGGGTCAAGCTGGATGGGCTCTTCTCTACAAGTAATCATGTCCCCAATGTCGGCGTCATCAACGCCCACAATTGCAACGATGTCTCCTGCCTGCACCTCGCTTTGCTTGGTTTTGCCAAGCTCCTCAAAGGTGAAGACCTCTTTGATGGTGGTGTTGTAGCGGGTGCCGTCATTCTTAACTACCAAGACCGGCTCCGCCTTGTGCAGCGTGCCCGAGAAGAGGCGACCCACGCCAATACGCCCCACAAAACTCGAGTAGTCTATGGTGGATATCTGAAGCGCCACCGGACCGTTGGGATCGCAGTTTGGTGGTGGAACCTTTTCCAGGATAGTCTCCAGCAGCGGTATCATGTTTCGGTTGTCGTCAGCGAGCTCATAGCGCGCGTAGCCTGCCCGGGCGCTGGTGTAAACCACAGGAAAATCCAGCTGTTCATCGGTTGCCTCAAGCTCCACCATGAGGTCAAAAACTTCCTCCACCACTTGGGTTGGCCGCGAGCCTTCTCTGTCTATCTTGTTGACCACAACAATGATGGTGAGCCCCAGTTCAAGCGCCTTGCGCAGTACAAAGCGGGTCTGCGGCATGGGGCCTTCAAAGGCATCCACGATAAGCAGGGCGCCGTCAGCCATGTTAAGGACCCGCTCCACCTCGCCGCCAAAATCGGCATGACCCGGGGTATCGATGACATTGATCTTGGTATCCAAAAAGCGTATCGAGATATTCTTGGAGAGGATGGTGATGCCCCGCTCGCGCTCAAGATCATTGGAGTCGAGCACCTGTTTTGCAACCTGCTGGTTTTCGCGGAAGACCCCCGCGGTGTAGAGCAGCGTGTCGACGATTGTCGTTTTGCCGTGATCAACGTGGGCAATGATTGCCACATTGCGCAGATTCTCCTGTTTCATTTAACCTCGTTCCAAAGATCGTCCCAGGCTTTATAGTCTAGCTCTCTTAAGTCAAAGCCCTCTTGTTCTGCAATTTGTTCCATGGCAGTCCACCTTGTGCGGAACTTCTCGCATGAGCGGCGCAGAGCACCCTCGGCATCAATGCCATTCCAGCGTGCCACGTTAACCAGGGTAAAGAGGATGTCGCCAAACTCTTCTTCGGCCTCCTTTGAGCCCGCCTCGGCTCGCGCGAATTCCTCAAACTCCTCAGCCAGCTTGTCGGTGAGGCCTTCGATATCCTCCCACTCAAAGCCCATGCCAACCGCCTTGCGCGATATATTCTGCGCCTGCATAAGCGCCGGCTCGCTCTTGGGGATGTTGGCAAGAAGAGAGTTTTGTTCTGACCAGGCATCCGTGGAGCCAGGGGCTCCCGAGGCACCCGGTGTGCCCAGGGCAGCGGCTTTGCGCTGCTTTTCAAGCTGCTTCATCCTGTCCCAGAGCTTAAGGGTGGCCTCTGCATCGGTTGCCTCTTCAACCAGTGCGATCTCCTCGGGGGTAAAGCCGGCAGCCGCAAACGACGCCTCATTGCCAAACACATGCGGGTGCCTGCTGATAAGCTTTTTGGAGATGCCCTCAATCACATCATCAAGGGTGAACTCCTCGGCCTCAAACGCCATCTGAGCGTGCAACACCACCTGCAAAAGCACATCACCCAGCTCGTCCTTGAGCTGACTGGGGCTACCGCCCTCAATAGCCTCCACCGCTTCATAGGCCTCTTCAATCATATTCTTGGCGATGCTCTGATGCGTCTGCTCCCTGTCCCAGGGACAACCCTGTTCACTGCGGAGCAAGGCAATCAATGCCACAAAGTTTGAAAAAAGCTGACTCGTTTGTGAGAGATTTTCTTGGGAGCCCCCCTGCTGGCAGTCTTTGTGCTGGTAGTTCTCGGTTTGGCCACTCTCCTGTTGGTGCATTAACTCTCCTGTTTCAAATTTCGGTTTAGTTGATTTTGTCTTGTGACTATTATACAGAGCTACCTTTCCCACTTCTTTGCAAGTGGTGTAGCTATTTCTTCCACCTCGTTAGCAGTTTTTTGGCAGCTCTTACGTGTAAGACCCATGACAAGACCGCACTCAAGTAAGTCATTTTTGCTGATATCCTTGCCCTTGCCCAAAACAGTAGTTGCATGCTCGCCCATCATGCCGGCGCTCCACGTAAGGTCATAGGCCGGTGAAAGACTCCATTGGCCCTCGGATCTGTCAAAAAGAAACGCCAAGTTCTTTGCATGATCATCTTGGTTATGAGCAAAGACATTAAAGCACATCTGCCTGAAAAGTTTTTGCACCTCTCCCATATCTGAGCATAGTCTGAGAACAAGTTTGGCAATGGTGGTGTAATCGAGGCTGGGTACACGATGCGATGTTTCCATCAGGCCGCTCACCGAGGCCATGTGAATCCTGCGTATCACACCGCCAGCGCTCACTCGATCAAATCTTTTTACACCAAAGAATCCAGAGCTTTTATCAGAAGAAAAGAGTCGCGCCTCAGACATTTCAATGCCACACGCCTTGGCAGCGAGCGAGTATTCGTATTCCATGAGGCCAACATCTGACTTATCAACACTGGAGGGAAACTTGATAATCCACGGCTCTCCTTCTACCTCGGCAAGCACTTTAGGTCGCGCGCCGCCAGAGGAGCCGCCCAAAATAAACAACTCGTCTAGACTCTCAACCTGCTTTGCCTCAAGCACTAAAGCGCATTCCTCTGCTAACAGGTCAAGATTGCGAAGACTCTTGCTGTCAGATGCCACATACTTTGGTTGGTAAGTTAAAGCCCCCATGCCCGATGAGCCTACTATTGCCAAGCGAGCCAAACGACACAGACTTGCGGGATCAATCTTTCGCTCTCTCAGCATTCTGTCCACTAACAACCAGCCCCAGCCGTCGGGCAGGCTTTCGTTGAAGATGCCGAAAACCCCTTCAAAGGGGTCGTCCTTTGGAAGAAAGACTTGCTTTTGCAAAGGAAGTGAAAGAGGGTTGAGCGCAAAGCCGTCTACTAACCAACTGTCTGAATACTCAAAGGCTGCTCGACCATCTCTTGTGAGAGCCAAGATTCCAACAATCTCGTTGTTATTGTAGACTCCGAGATTCTTAAGTGACGAAAGCTCCTGTATTGCTAGATGTTTGCTCATATTTGCTCATCTATGACATCTTGGATACTACGATACTGTCGGCGCGCGAAAAGTTCTTCAAAGTTATCCTCAGCATTCAGTGCAATCGCAAGGCGTAAGAGAGATTGGAGAGAGATTTCGCTCTTGCTCTCAAACCGTTTAATTGAGCCCAAGCTGACCTGGGACTTCTGTGCGAGCTTTTCCTGACTCAAGCCGAGCTCTTTTCTACGCGCCCTGACTCTGGCAGCCATCTCGGCAGCAAGCTCTGAAGGAGTTTTTTGTTCAAGTCTATTCATAGCCAATATTTTAGCTGTTTTGCTAATATCTGGCAAGTTCTAGCTATTATTTTAGCCGGCATCATGTGGCAAGTATCGGCAGACTTATTGAGGATCCTCAACTCTCTTGTGGGGCAGGAGCCGTGGCTAGCGCTGGGTGACGGCGGCATTGTCACAACTCCTGGAGTTCCTGCCGCGTTTGCACGCAAAAGAACGATTTTTGACCAAGAAATGCCCATTTCTTGCTGATTTAAGCCTAAAATTCGTTCTTTTGCGTGCAAACGCGGCAGGAACTGTGCTGCTTGTGCCAAAGGCTCAGTTGTCCGGGACTAACCCTGTGCCAAGGGCTCAGTCGTCCGGGGCTAACCGGAGCCAACTCTATCCTCAAGGTCGCGCTATACTGGTGTTGTTGCTATCGTTTGGAGAAAGATACCCATGCCGAGCTACCAGACAAAGGCCCTAGTGCTCAAGAAGACCAAACTGGGTGAGACCGACCTCATCATCACCCTCTTGGGCGAGGATGGCCTGCAAAGGCGGGCGGTGGCCAAGGGGGCCAGAAAGCCGGGTTCCTTTTTGGCTGCGCGCCTGGAGCTCTATATGCTGGTGGAAGCGCAGCTGTCCACCGGGCGCTCGTTAGACATCTTCACCGATGCGCGGATTCTTGAGGCAAATGCCGCTTGTAGAAGCAGTGTTGAATACAGTGCTGCCGCTGCCGTGCCGGTAGAGCTGGTAGAAAGAGCAACGACCCACTACAATGCCGAGCCGCTTCTCTTTGCCATGACCCTGGCTGCCTTGCAGAGCATTGGCGAGGCAAAGGGCTCTGCGCCGGTAATGGTTTCCCTGGCATGCACCCTTAAACTCTGCGCAGCTCTTGGGGTGCGCCCGGACGCAGAGGGAGTGGCCTTTCAAGACGAGGTGCTCACTGAATGGGTAGAGACCTTACTACAAGCGCGCTTTGCTGACCTGCACGTTTACTCCGGCGACGAATACCTACCTATTGAGCGTCAACTTTTAGAGTTTTCTGCGCGCTGGATAGAGGAACACCTGGATATCCGGTTAAAATCTCTCAGATTCCTTGAATCACTGATCGGATAAACCTGGCAGGGGGACGAACCTGGCAGGTTAATTGTTACATAATTAGTTGCAAATAATACAATCGAGTACCACTGCTGAATTTTTGTCCTTCACTGCGGTATTATATTCCAATGGAAATATTCTAAAACGAAGGAGACCTCAACATGAATAGACTTACACGAAAACAATCACGATTCTCTATCAAAACCGTACTTGCATTCTGCTTGTCTATGGCATTGCTCTTCTCGCTGTTTGCCTGTGGCGGTGGTGGCGGAGTAACAGAAACGGAAGAAGTCGATTTAGCCCCAACAGCAGGCGGCACAATTCGCCTTGCAACCACAACCTCCACCAAAGACAGCGGCTTACTTGATGCGATTTTGCCGGCGTTTGAAGCCGAGACGGGCATCAAGGTTGAGGTCATATCCGTGGGTTCGGGCGAAGCTATGGCGCTTGGTGAATCCGGCGAGGCAGACGTGCTGCTAGTGCACTCCCCTGCTGCCGAGAAGAAATTTGTTGAAGAGGGTCATGCTGACGCAACTGGTCGCAAAGATGTCATGTTCAATGACTTTGTCATCATCGGCCCAGCCAGTGATCCTGCCGGCATACTCACCGTAGCGTCTAATGATGCCGTTGCCACCTTTGCCATGATTGCCGGCGTAGAGGCAACCTTTATCTCCCGTAATGACAACTCCGGCACGCACAGCAAGGAAAACTCAATCTGGGAAAAGACCGGAATCACTCCTGATGGCGCTTGGTATGTCAGGGCCGGAGACGGCATGGGAGCCGTCATTGCTATGGCTAACGAGATGCTGGGCTATACCTTGGCTGACCGTGCCACTTGGCTCTCCAATGCGGCTAAGACGGAGCTCATCATCGTCTGTGAGAAGGACCCCAGCAATATCCTCTACAATCAATACGGTGTCATCTGCGTTAACCCTGATAAAGACACCAACATCAATCACGAAGGCGCGGTGGCTTTTCAGCAGTGGATAACCTCTCCGGCGGCGCAAAAGCTGATTGGCGAGTATGGCAAGGCAGAGTTTGGTGAGGCGCTTTTTACTCCTAATGCCTAGTCTCTGAGCACTACCGACAGACACCTGTCATTCACCTGCAACGGCTTGACTGCCGTATTGACTGGCGAATCCATTACCGCAATGTACAAGCAGTGATGGATTTGCCCTGGTCAAGCCTGGGGCAGGCTTACAAGCCGGCGAATGACAGGAGAGTCACGCTGGCGAATGACAGACTGTGAAGACAGATGAGCGCGGGAGCAAATGGACTATATCTTTGATGGCATAGTGCAGGCTATAGGCTTAATCCTGAGCGGCGACCCGGTGATCTTTGAGGTCGTTGGCTTGTCCCTCAGGGTCTCCGGCACGTCGGTGCTCATCGCAGTATTGATTGGGATTCCGCTTGGCATTCTCATTGGAACTCGTGAATTCATTGGCAAGCGCGTGCTGCTGCGCATCATTTACACCTGCATGAGCCTGCCGCCCGTCATCTTGGGGCTCTTCGTTTTTCTCATTCTTATGCGGCAGGGTCCCTTGGGCGCCTACCAGCTCAATTACACCCCAACGGCCATGATCATAGCTCAAACCTTGCTGGTGACACCCATCGTTATGGGGCTCACCTACAACATTGTGAGAGACAGGGCCAAGGATGTGGAGCGGCTGGGCAAGACGCTTGGAGGCACGGGTGTATCCAACGTGTTCTTGATGCTCCGTGAGGTAAAAGGCGGCCTGGTGATTGCCCTGGTCTCGGCCTTTGGGCGCGCAATATCTGAGGTGGGAGCGGTGATGATAGTCGGCGGCAATATCACCGGCAAAACCCGCGTCATGACCACCTACATAGCAGAATTGCGTTCTATGGGAGACTATTCTCAGGCTATTGCCGTGGGTATCATCTTGCTGCTCCTCTCACTCATCGTCAACACCATCCTCTATCAATTTCAACAAAGGGATGAGAAATGAGAGTGAAGAGAGAAGAGAGAAGAGAGAAGAGAGAAGAGTGCCTCTCCTTGTCAGGCTGAGCGAAGCTAGGGATTCAGAGTGCAAACGAAGGGACTGAAAAAATGGTCAGCGGAGAAGTGAATGAGAACTGGTAACTGATGAAATTGCGGCTGAACAATCTGAAAAAGTCTTACGGCTCTCGGGCTGTGCTTGATGTTGAGCGCTGCGAGATTCCCAGTGGTGCCATTACCGGGCTGATTGGGCCAAACGGTGCCGGTAAAACCACCTTGATGAATATCATTGCCGGGCTTGATGCGCCCGAGAGTGGCGAGGTGCTCTATGGGTTGAAGGACGGCAGCTTTTCGCCTGACCTGCCCAAGAAAGCCGTGACCATGCTTTTTCAAACGCCCTACATGCTCCACACCACTGTTGAGAAGAATATCGCCTACCCTTTGCAGCTGCGTCGTGCTGAGCGCGAGGTTATCAAGCGGCGGGTCAAGAACCTCATGGATGACTTTGACTTGACCCCTCTGGCAAAGAACAAGGCATGGCGGCTCTCCGGAGGCGAAACGCAAAAAGTGGCCTTGGCGCGCGCCGTTGCCCTTAAGCCTGAGCTTTTGCTGCTTGATGAGCCTACCTCTAATATCGATAACACCTCAGTTGCCGTGATTGAAAAGACCCTCGATTACGAGCGCAACAAACACAAGATGACCTCAGTCATCATCAGCCATAACCTGGCACAAATCCGCCGCCTCTGCGACTACGTGATTTTTATGCATGAAGGTAGGATTATTGAGCAAGGTGATGCCAAGGAGATTCTCTCCAAGCCAGCTGACCCTCGCACCAAGGCCTTTATCGCCGGCGAACTCTTGCTCTAGAACAATTCTTTTGCTTTGATACGGGTTTCTTGGTCTACGGCTAGTAGCTGCTCTATTGACTCTGCATCTTGGCGCTCGTGTGTATCAAGGCAGGTTTCGACGATGCGTTCGATATCTAAGAAGCCGATGTGGTCATTTAAGAAGGCTTCTACGGCAACCTCGTTGGCGGCATTGAGGACGCAGGGCAGCGTGCCGCCGGCTTCGCCGGCTTCTCGAGCAAGGCGCAGGCAGCCAAAGGTCTCGGCGTCCAGTGCAGAAAAGTGCAGGCTGCCCAGTTCGCAGAGGTCAAGTGAGGCGGGCTCAAAGACTGCCGGCCATCGTTTTGGGTAACTCAGGGCATACTGTATGGGGATGCGCATGTCGGTGACACCCAGGTGAGCCTTGAAGCTTCCGTCTACAAACTCAACCAGAGAATGCACACAGCTTCCAGGATGCTGCACGGTTTTGATTTTGCTATACGGAATAGCAAATATATGATGTGCTTCAATGACCTCCAGACCCTTGTTCATCAAGGTAGAAGAATCAATGGAGATCTTGGCGCCCATGACCCAATTGGGGTGCGCCAGCGCTTCTTCTTTGGTGACACTCGCAAGGCTGCTTCTCTTACGGCCTCTGAAGGGGCCCCCGCTGCCGGTAATCCAGAGGTTGGCGAGCTCATCCGGCTCCTCACCCAGCAGGCACTGAAAGAGTGCCGAGTGCTCGGAGTCAACCGGTAACAGCTGGTTAGGCTTGGCAAGTGGCATGAGCACTTCGCCCGCCACTACCAAAGATTCCTTGTTGGCGAGGGCGAGGGTCTTGCCAGCCTTGAGCGTGGCGTATGAGGCCTCAACTCCTGCTGCGCCTACCAGGGCGTTGAGAACGAGGTTAGCCTCTGTTGAAGCTGCAAGCTCAACCAGTGCCTCCGGGCCGTCTGTTTTGGCTAGAACGGTGCGGCTGACGCCCAGCTCTGCTGCCTGCTCGGCGAGCAGCTGCTCATTGGAAAACGTTGCCAGGCCTACCACCTCTACGCGGTCTGAATAGCGAGTGCAGATCTCCACAGTCTGGCGACCAATTGAGCCAGTAGACCCGAGGATGACTACTTTGTGGCGATTATCATTCATTGCAAATTCTCAATCATCTTGACTGGTACAGAGGGACGGGGTTGGTGTACCCTTTTGGCCTTTGGTACAGAGGGACGGGGTTAGTGTACCACTTTGGCCCAAAGGCCAAAGTGGTACACTAACCCCGTCCCTCTGTACCAAAGGCCAAAAGGGTACACCAACCCCGTCCCTCTGTACCACTAACTTATAGCGCCGGCAAAGCGGAGGAGGATTGAGGCGGCGGCACCTACCAGGAGTAGCGAGTCCAGCCTATCCAAAAAGCCACCGTGTCCGGGTAAGAGGTTGCTGGAATCCTTGTGGCCGGTGGAGCGCTTGATGCGCGACTCCACCAAGTCACCAAGGATGCCAATCCAGCCGCAGAGGATGCCGCCGGCAATCGCCCAGCCCCAGCCGATATTCATGCCCGGTATCAGCGGGATGAGACACCACAGCCCCACCGAGGCTATCATCCCAGCAAGAAAGCCCTCCCAAGTCTTTGACGGGGAAATACGCGGAGCCATCTTGTGACGCCCTAATTTACTCCCCACAAAGTAGGCCGCCGCGTCATTGGCAAAGGTGCTGAAGACCACGATGACCAGCAATAAACCACCCCAGATCTGGGGTAGGAAGAAATCAGCCGTTTCTTGGGGAATATCACGAATCAAGATGAGGCTGGTGAGCATGAGGCCGGTGTAGAGGGCGCCAAAAAGAGTCACCGCAACATCAGTGATACGGGAGCTTGTGTAAAAGACATACCAGATGAGCACTGCCAGAGCAAAAAGCGTAGTGAGCGAGAGAATGCCCGAGAAGCCAAAAAAGTAATAACTGAGGGGGTAGAGCGCTGCGGTCACCGTGCCGATGAGCTCGTTGGGAAGTTTGGCATCAGCGCGGAGCATGGCATAGAACTCCCAGGCGCAAATGCCGGAGAGAGCCGCAAGAAAAAGGGCGGTTGCCAGCGGGTGCGCCAATAAAAAGAGCAGAGTGACTATGGTAATGAGAAAGCCTGTGACAACCCGTTTAGCCATCTAGAGACCCAATCGTGCCGAATCGTCTGTTGCGAGACTGGTACTCAAGGAGAGCTCTGCACAGCTCAAAGCGGTCAAAATCGGGCCAAAGCACGGGAGTTATGTATAACTCGCTGTAAGCGGTTTGGTAAAGCAAAAAGTTGGAGAGACGGTACTCTCCACTCGTACGAATGAGAAGATCCGGGTCAGGAAAATCGTCGGTTTGCAGGTAGCGGGCAAAGTCACTCTCGCTGAGTTCTTGTAACTGCTCGCTGCTCAACTCTCCCCGCAAAGCCTGCCGCGTTATCTCTTGTGCCGCCTGGACAATCTCGAGTCGAGAGCCGTAGTTAACGGCGATAATCAAGGTCATACCCTGGTTTTCTCGGGTTTTATCAATGCCTCGCTGAAAGGTCTCACGGGTACGCTTGGGCAGTTCGCCCATGTCCCCAATAACCCTGATGCGCACGCCCTCTTTGTGCATGCCATCGAGCTCTGCGGCCATCGTGGAGGCAAACAGCTCCATCAAGCCCTTTATCTCGGCGCGCGGCCTGCTCCAGTTCTCGGTAGAAAACGAGTAGATAGTCAGGTAGTCAACGCCAATATCAGAAGAAGTGCGAATAAGCTCGCGCACGCCCTGAATACCGGCCTTGTGCCCGGCAGCCCGTGGCTTTCCCTGCTCTTGGGCCCACCGGCCGTTGCCATCCATGATAACGGCAACGTGCGCAGGGATACGCTCGGCGTCAAGCAGCGAGGGATCTAGGTTTGCGGGAGGACCCTCAAATACCTGGGCAAGTGGTTTTCTGGGGCGAGCCACCAGTCTAAACCTCCATGACTTCGGCTTCTTTATTTTTGAGCGCCTGATTTATCTTCTCAACATGCAAGTCGGTGAGTTTTTGTATCTTCTCCTCGGCGCGGTGCTCATCATCCTTAGGGAGCGACTCATCCTTAATCAGACGCTCAAGCTTGGTGTTGGCATCGCGGCGGATATTTCTGATGGAGACCTTGGCATCTTCGGCCATCGTTCTACACTGCTTGACCAGCTCCTTGCGACGCTCCTCGGTGGGAGGCGGAAAGGGAAGTCTGATCATGTTACCGTCACTGGAGGGGGTGATTCCCAGGTCCGAGGCCAGGATAGCCTTTTCGATGTCCTTGAGAAGGCTTTTGTCCCAGGGCTCAATAATCAGCAGGTGAGCTTCGGGGCTCTTGATGCCAGCTACTTGCGTAACAGGAGTGGCAGTGCCGTAATAATCAACATTGATGCGCTCAAGCATGGCTGCTGATGCACGGCCTGTGCGCACCGAAGCAAACTCCTGTGCCAGGTTATCCAGGGTCTTGCTCATCAATCCTTCGTGGGAGGTGATTATGTTATCTACTGATGCTGACATGTCATACCCTTCTTGTTTCTCATTTATATTGTCAACGTTTTGCGTACTTGCTTGCTCCTGAATCCTTCAACTTCACGCCACGCACTTCGCTCAGGATGACAGGTGCTTGCTCTTAACTCTTCTCTCTTAACTCTTAACTCTTAACTCTCTAAGCGTGTACTACTGTGCCTACTGACTCGCCTCTGAGTGCGCGCTCCATAGTGCCGGATGGCTCGAGTGAAAAAACAACGAGCGGTATCTTGTTGTCCATGCAAAGCGATATAGCCGTGGTGTCCATAACCGCCAGCTCACGTGTGAGCACATCCAGATAGGTGATGGTCTCAAAGCGCTTTGCGTGGGGGTTTTTAACAGGGTCGGAGTCGTAGATTCCGTCAACCTTGGTTGCCTTCATAAACACGTCTGCCTCTATCTCGCACGCGCGGAGCGCTGCGGTGGTGTCCGTGGTGAAATAGGGATTGCCGGTACCCGCCGCAAAAATGACTACGCGATGCTTTTCAAGATGGCGTATTGCCCTGCGGCGAATGTAGGTCTCCGCAACCTCATGCATGGAGATAGCGCTTTGCACGCGGGTGTAGACACCTTCGCGCTCCAGCACCTCCTGCAAGGCCAAGGCGTTCATGACCGTGGCCAGCATGCCGATGTAGTCGGCCTGCGAACGATCCATTCCCTCGGTTGAGGCGGCCATGCCTCTGAAGATATTGCCGCCGCCCACCGTGATGGCAAGCTCAACTTCTCCACTTGCCGTGATGGTGCTGATCTCTTTGGCGAGGGAGCCAATGACCTTGGGATCAATGCCAAATCCTTGGTCTCCTGCCAAGTGCTCTCCTGAAAGCTTGAGCAATACACGCTTATAGATGTATTCAGACACGGCGCTCCTTTACCCGGGTGATAAATGTTTGGATAACTATAACAAAACAGGCGCACTCAGGAGTGAGCGCGCCTGAATCTGTTTGATAACGGATAGCTTGTGGATTCAATTAGTTGCCGAGTTCAAAGCGAACAAACTCCACCACGGTGATGTTGTCGCCCAGCTCTTTGGAGGCAGCGGCAAGAACTTCTCTCACCGTTTGGTCTGGGTCCTTGATGAAGGCCTGCTCAACGAGGGCGTTTTCGGCGTAGAACTTTTTCATGCGGCCAGTGGCTATCTGCTCCTGGATGCTCTCCGGCTTGCCGGATTCGGCGGCCTGGGCCTTGTAGATGCTCATTTCCTTTTCTACAACCTCAGGGGCAAAGCTCTCCTGAGAAACTGCCAGGGGGTTGGCAGCAGCTACCTGCATGGCAACATCTTTGGCTACTACCGTGAAGGCCTCGGCGGTTGCGGTAGCGGGCTTGTCAAAGCTAAACTGCACGATGATGCCCAGGCGTCCGCCGCCGTGGATATAGGAGGAAAAGCCGCCTTTGTCGGCAGAAAGGCAGGCATAACGGCTGACTTGCATGTTCTCGCCGATGGTGTGGATGCCATCGGTAATGGCATCGGCAACGGTTCCCTTGTCGAGGGCAAGCTCGGTGAGCGCCTCAAGGCTGGCAGGTTTGCTAGCCAACACGGCATCGCCGATTTTGTTTGCCAGGGCGGCAAAGGTCTCATTGCGCGAAACAAAGTCAGTCTCACAGTTGACCTCAACCAGGGCAGCACTGAGGCAGTCGGCGGCAACCTTGGCTACGACGAGCCCTTCGTTGGTGGCGCGGCCTGCCTTCTTTTCAGCTGCAGCCAGCCCGCGGACTCTCAGCACATCCACTGCTTTTTCCAAGTCGCCCTCAACCTCGGTCAGGGCCTTCTTGCATTCCATCATACCCGCGCCGGTCATCTCACGTAGTTCCTTGACCAGCTTGGCGCTAATCTCTGACATATGACTCACTCCTTATTTTTTCTTGTCTTTTTTTTCTTTGGTGGCGGCTATAGCCGGCTCCTCCTCGGGAGCTATTTCAGTTTCAGTTGCCTCTGGGGCTTCAGAAGCCTCATCGGCTTGCCCGGCATCGATGGCGACCAGCTCGTCATCCAGACCGGCAACAAAGCTGCTGGCCGGATCAGCGGAGAGGTCGTCATCCAGGCTGATGGTGAGCTTGTCTTCCAGCTCTACAGGCTCCTCTGCTACCTCGGCGGCAGTCTCTTCTGCTACCTCGGCGGCCGGTTCAGCAACTGCCTCAGCGGCCGGTTCAACAACTGCTTCGGCAACAGGTTCAGTAACTGCTTCATCGGAGAGCATCTCTTCCTCAATCGCCGCGTCAAGCTTGGCTCCGGCAACCACCGCATCCGCGATGCAGTTGGCAATCAGGCCCACCGAGCGGATGGCGTCGTCATTTCCCGGAATGCCATAAACGACCTCGTCAGGGTCGGCATTGGTATCAAGGATGCCGATGACGGGCACATTAAGCCTGCGCGCCTCAGCAACGGCAATCTCCTCTCGTTTGGTATCCACGACAAAAACCGCCTGTGGAGCAGCCGTCATGTGACGTACGCCGTTAAGGCTCGCCTGGAGCTTGCCCAGCTTTTTGCGCAAAAGCACCTGCTCCTTCTTGGGAAGAGCAGCCATTCTGCCGTCCTCTTCCATAGCCTCCAGCTCCTCCATGTAGGTTACACGGGAGCGAATGGTGACAAAGTTGGTGAGCATGCCGCCCAGCCAACGATGATTGACATAGGGCATGCCGCAACGCTCGGCAGCTGACTGAATAGGCTCCTGTGCCTGCTTTTTGGTGCCTACAAAGAGCACCGTGCCGTTTTTCTCGGCAAGAGCTTTGACAAAGCTGTAGGCTCGGTCAAGCTCCAGGAGTGTTTGTTTAAGATCGATGATGTAGATGCCCTTGCGAGAAGTGAAGATGTAGGGCTTCATCTTGGGGTTCCACCTGCG